>Ga0308157_10002640_pt1 | contig 28473 bp, 30 predicted proteins | sample PhyBR1_FD_201035 | JGI IMG/M metagenome (GOLD analysis project Ga0308157, IMG submission 201035) | Phyllosphere microbial communities from UC Gill Tract Community Farm, Albany, California, United States - DLSLB.R1 | ecosystem: Host-associated > Plants > Phyllosphere > Unclassified | place: USA...
CAGGCGGATTTATTGATAAATATGGTTTTCCGTTATGTAGAGGACGAATTTTTGATACGTTAGAGAAAGATGAAAACCAATACCAAACACAGGAAATTTTTTGGGCTTCTGGTGCTTGTTTTTTTATTCGAAACAGCGTTTTTAAACAGTTAAACGGCTTTGACGACAGCTTTTTTGCACATCAGGAAGAGATTGATTTATGTTGGCGCGCTTTCAACCAAAATGTAAAAGTGTACTATTGCAATGAAAGTACGGTTTACCATATTGGCGGGGCAACTTTAAAGAAATCTAACCCGCAGAAAACGTTTTTAAACTTTCGAAATTCGTTATTTATGCTGTATAAAAATCTTCCAAAAGAAGATCGGTTTGCCATTATTTTTAAACGATTGTGTTTGGACGGTTTAGCTGGTGTAAAATTATTTTTGAGTTTACAGCCACTGCATACTTTTGCAATTATTAAAGCTCATTTTGCTTACTATGGCAATCTTTCAAAACTGAAAAATAAGCAGGTTCAAAATCCTAAATCGAATTATTTTTTTACCGATAATATTGTTTTTGACTATTTTTTAAAGAGGAAGAAAAAGTTTAATCAGCTTAAATAAGTTTACTTTATCCCTTCAAAAACACCTAAACCAAACAAAGCAAAATCATACTTAACAGGATCTGTAGGATCTAATTTCCTCAACGCTTCGTCTAATTCAATCAATGCTTTTTGATCGTTTTGTTTTCTGCTTAAAATACCTAAAGCTCGAGCTACATTGCCAGAATGAACATCCAACGGGCAAGATAATTCGCTTGGTGAAACAGCGTTCCAAATACCAAAATCGACTCCGTTTGTATCTTTACGCGAAACCCATCGCAAAAACATATTTATCCTTTTCGAAGAAGATCCTTTTAATGGATCAGAAATATGTTTGGTTGTTCGCAGCGGATGATCTATTTCAAAAAAGATCTTTTTAAATTCTGATATTCTGTTTTGTAGATTTATCGAATTGTTGGCAGAAAAAACGTTTTCTAGTCCACCGTGATTCTCGTAAATATTACGAAGCGATTTAATAAAATAACGAAAATCTTCTGAATTAAAAGTTCTGTGAACAATATTATCAATAGCATCAATCTGATCATTTGTAGCATTCATTACAAAATCATACGGATTATTTCCCATGGCATCCATCATTTTGGTAGCGCTGTTAATAATCATTTTACGATTTCCCCATGCAATTGTAGCTGCCAAAAAACCACTGATTTCAATGTCTTCTTTTAATTTATATCGATGTGGTATTTGTATAGGATCGCTTTCAATAAAATTAGGATTGTTGTACTGATCTGCTTTAAAATCAAGATAATCTTTTAGTTCTTCGAAATTCATTTTGTAAAATTAAGGAAGATTTTTCAAGCCTAAAAAAATAAATCCTTTAAAAGCTTAAAGGATTTTGTTTATCGTAATTTTTGTATTCTTGTAGTACATTGCCTTAACAATACCGTCAGATAGTCCAATTTTTGGTACGTAGATATGTTTGGCATTACTCCATTTCATTGCATTTACGTAAATTTTGATCGCAGGAATAATAACGTCGGCTCGGTCGGTATTCAATCCTAAAGTATAAATACGTTCTTCGTACGACAATGAATTCAGATATTTGAAACGTTGTACCAAATAGGTTTGTGTTAGCGGCTTATCGTTTGTTTTACCCGACATTTTAAATATTTTGTTGATGTTTCCACCCGATCCTATTATTTCAACATTTAATAAATCTGCCGTATGCGTTTTAATCCATTTTTCAATTTCTTGCCAAACACTTTCTGTTACCATATTGTTCAACAAACGAACGGTTCCATTTTTAAACGATTTTGAAACGATTTGTTTTCCGTTTGAAAACAGCGTAAACTCGGTACTTCCACCGCCAACATCAACATACAGATAATGTCCGTCGTTCTTTATAAATGATTCTAAATCGGAATTTGCAATAATGGCTGCTTCGGTTTTTCCTTCAATAATATCAATATTAATTCCGGTCTTTTTAGCAATTTCTTCAACCAAATCTTTACCGTTATAAGCTTCGCGCATTGCCGATGTTGCACAAGCAGCATATTGTTCAACCTGATAAACATCCATTAACAATTTAAATGCTTTCATGGCTTTTACCATACGTTCGGCACTTTCCTCGGAAATTTCGCCCACCGTAAAAGCATCCTGACCCAAACGAATGGGCACGCGAATTAAATGACTTTTGTTAAACTGTGTAGGCTTGTTTTCTTCTTCGATAACATTGGCTATAAGCAAACGCATGGCATTGGAACCAATATCGATTGCGGCGTATTTTTTTATTTTTATCATTAATCTAAAACAACTTCTATTTTATTTCTGTAATAATTGTAAAGCTCTTCTTGCGCTTTAAAACGTTCTTCACCTAGTCGTCGGTAACGGTTTTCTAATCGTTCAGAGTGTAAACGCACTTTCACGTTTCCTTTCCAATAAATTTTAAAGGTATCAATCAGTTCGGTTTTAATGGCATCGTCATAAATAGGACAGGTTACTTCTACCCTTTCATCGATATTTCGGGTCATAAAATCGGCAGACGAAATATAAACTTTCGCTTCTTCATCGGTTCCGAAAATATAAATTCGAGAATGTTCCAATAAATTGTCAACAATACTTACAGCTTCGATATTATCACTTAAACCGGGAACGCCAGGAATTAAACAGCAAATTCCGCGAACGATTAACTGAACTTTTACTCCGGCACGACTTGCATCGTACAATTTATCGATCATTTTATAATCTGATAAACTGTTCATTTTCAATCGAATCATTGCAGGTTTATCGTTCAAAGCTTTTTCAATCTCGTCTTCAATCAGTTTTGTGAATTTTGATCGAGTATAATGTGGCGAAACAATTAAATCTTTGTAACGATAGATTTTGTAGTTCACTTCGAAAAATTCAAACACTTTATTAACCTCTTTCATTATTCGGTTATCCGACGTTAGAACGGTTACATCGGTATAAATATTCGACGTACTTTCGTTGAAATTTCCTGTTGAAAGAAAGCCGTAACGTTTAATCTTTTTACCTTCGATACGTTCAACAACGCAAATTTTACTGTGAACTTTTAATCCTTTTACACCAAAAATAAGTTTAATACCTTCTGATTGCATTGTTTCGGCATAATTGATATTACTGGTTTCATCGAACCTTGCCTGTAATTCAATCTGTACTGTAACCTGTTTACCGTTTTTCGCCGCATTAATCAATGACGATATAATTTGCGAATTTTTTGCCAAACGATACAATGTAATTTTTATGCTGGTAACTTTTGGATCTAAAGCGGCTTCACGCAAAAATTTTACCACATAATTAAACGATTGAAATGGTGTGTGCACCAAAAAATCTTTATGTTTTATCTGCTGAATAATGCTTCCTTCGATACTTAAACCACTAACCGGCAACGGATTTAATTTACCTATTGTAAGATCCTTTCTGCCTAAATTAGGAAAGCTCATGTAATCACGACGGTTGTGGTAACGCCCGCCCGGAATGATACTATCAACAGCTTCGATATCGATTTTATCAAGGAAAAAATCAAGCGTATCTTTATCAATTTTACTGTCGTACACAAAACGTACAACCTCGCCCACTCTGCGTTCGCGAACAGAATTCGATATTTTTTCAAGGAAAGATTTATGTAAATCAGAATCAAAATCTAATTCGGCATCACGCGTAATTTTTATCATGTGCGCCGAAATATTTTCATAATCGAAAATAGAAAAAATGTTGTCTAAATTCATTCTGATCACATCGTCAAGCATAATAATGTACTGCTTGCCGTCTATTGCGGGTAATTCTACAAAACGATTGATTTGCGCAGGAATTTCGATCAACGCATAACGTGTGCGCTTTTTTATTGATTTTACCGGATCTTCTGCAGATTTTTTAACCATTTTAACGGCTAAATATCCGTATGAATCGCGTACCAACGGAAATTCAGCCAAATCGTTCAAGATAATTGTTACTAAAACCGGACTTACTTTGTGTATGAAAAATTCGTGAATAAAGTTCTTTTGCTCCTCATTAACCTGCGTTTCATCTACAATAAAAATACCTACATTTTCAAGTTCAGTTTCAATTTCTTGTAAAATAGCCAAACTTTTTGCCTGCTGTTTAATTACAATTTCGGTAATTTCCTGCAACAAGGTTTTTGCCTGAACACCGTTTATTAATTTCTTGTTATTGTCTTTTGACATAGAAATTCTTCGAACAGTGGCGTATCGCACTCTAAAGAATTCATCTAAATTATTCGAGAAAATTCCTAAAAACCGCAAGCGGTCTAATAATGGAACGGTATGGTCTGCAGCTTCTTGTAAAACACGTTCGTTAAAAGCCAGCCAGCTTTTTTCTCTGTCAATATATTTTGGTTGGTTAATTTGCATTTATTAAATCTTTTGGAAACAGGGTGTCAATAACTTTACCATTTTTGATAACGTCCCAGCTTTCTCCCTCGAATTCCAATATAACAACTCCGGAAGTAGGAACATTTTCAATGTATTTGTTGCCAAATGTATTAACAAAATCGGTAATTGCATTGTTGTGACCAAAAATAATAAGGCTTGGAACAGTATCTTTACAATTTCTTATTGATTTGGTTAAACTGCCCGAATCAAAAGTGTATAAATCGTTTTTTAAAACGGTTAGTTCCTGTGGAATATTTAAAACCTCGTTAAAAATTTTTGCGGTATCGTGTGCTCTTTTCGCGGTGCTTGACCATATTAAAAATCGCTCGGGCAAATTCTTCTTTATCTCTTCAAAAATGAAGTTAGAATTTTTAATCCCCTTATTTGTCAATGGTCTTTCGTGATCTTCTAAAGGCATTTCCCAAGACGATTTTCCGTGCCGAATCAATATCAACTTTTTCATAACATTCAATTTTTTTTAGATAATGATATTTATTTTACTAAATATAAAAAAAATCATTAAGTATTATTTAAGATCAATCATTTTTTTTGTGGTAAAAGTTTGATTATTTTTGTTAAAACTTAATTAACAGTAATGAATAAAATAGGTATCGAACTAAAATGGGCTGCAATAATTACTGCTTTTTCCTGTTTGTGGGCTGCTTTAGAAAATGCTTTGGGTTACCATAAAGATTTTAGTAATATCATTGGAATTGCCTTTGTGTACTACATTATTTTGACTTTTTTATGGGCAATTGCATTTATCGATAAAAAGAAATCGTTAGGTAAAAATGCCGTTTGGGAATTTAAAAATGCTTTTAAATTCGGATTGTTTATAACCGGTTTAACCACACTTTTAAGTCCGATTGCACAATACATTATTTACGAAACCATTTCTCCTGATTATTTTACCAATATTATAGAATATCAATTATCTAAAGGCAGACAAACACGCGAAAGTTTAGAGTTAATTCACAACATGAATTTTACTATTCGCCAAGGTGTAATGAATGCTTTATCGTTAGGTGTAATTTACTCTGCGTTGTATGCATGGGTTTTTAAAACCAAGAAAACTATTGTAGTTGCGCCTGTTACTAACACAAAAAAGAAAAAATAAAATGAATTTACAGAACATACCAAATATTAAACATTTAGAAAGCGACAATTTCTTTTTACTTGCAGGACCATGTGCTATTGAAAACGAAGAAATGGCTTTTAGAATTGCCGAACGATTGGTTACGATTACAGATCGTTTGCAGATTCCGTTGGTTTTTAAAGGATCTTTTAAAAAAGCGAACCGTTCAAGAATTGATTCTTTTACAGGAATTGGCGATGAAAAAGCTTTAAAAATACTGCAGAAGGTTTCTAAAGAATTTAATGTGCCAACGGTTACCGATATTCACGAAACTTCTGATGCTGATTTGGCTGCGGCTTATGTTGATGTTTTACAGATTCCTGCATTTTTGGTTCGTCAGACCGATTTGGTTGTGGCTGCTGCAAAAACCGGTAAAACAGTAAATTTAAAGAAAGGACAGTTTATGAGTCCTGAAAGTATGAAACACGCCGTGCAAAAAGTATTGGATTGCCAAAATGAAAACATTATGGTTACCGATCGCGGAACTATGTTTGGTTATCAGGATATGATTGTTGATTACCGCGGAATTCCTACCATGCAGAATTATGCAACTACGGTTTTAGATATTACACATTCGTTGCAACAGCCAAATCAGGCAAGCGGTGTAACCGGCGGAAGACCCGATTTGATTGAAACGGTTGCAAAAGCTGGAATTGCAGTTGGTGTGGACGGAATTTTTATTGAAACACATTTTGATCCGGCAAACGCAAAAAGCGATGGTGCAAACATGTTACATTTAGATCATTTTGAACCTTTAATGGAAAAATTGGTTGCTATTCGCCAAACGGTTAATAAGTTTTAAGGCTAATTTTCGATGAAAAGAATCAGCATACTTGGTGCAGGTTGGTTAGGAAATCCGTTGGCATTACAATTAAAATCAAACGGAAATCAATTAAAAGTTTCTACTACAACACCTGAAAAGATTTCGTTTTTTAATGAAAATGGAATAGAGAGTTTTATTGTGAATGTGGGATCAAATTCAGATACTGAAAATCTTGATAACTTATTAACTGATACCGATATCCTTATTATTACCATTCCACCAGGAAGATCAAAACCATCAGAAAGCACGTATGTTGATAGAATAAAATCGATAATTCCGTTTATAGAAAAACACGATATTAAAAATGTTCTCTACACAAGTTCTACCACGGTTTATCTTTCTCTGAAAGGAAATGTGAATGAAGAAACGCCAATTGTTCCGATTTCTGAAATGGATCAGCAAATCTTCGAAATTGAAAATCTGCTTTTGAATAACCAAAATTTTAATGCTACCGTTCTTCGTTTGGGTGGATTAATCGGTGAAGATCGTCACCCGGTTAAATTTATCGTAAAAAGAGAAAACATTGATGATGCTAACAATCCGGTGAACATGATCCACAGAACTGATATTATCCGATTTTTAGAAAAGATCATTGAAAACGAAATTCCAAATGATGTTTTTAATATAGTAGCTCCTATTAATTTAAATCGAAGAGATTTTTATACAAGAGAAGCTTCTAAATTAGGACTTTCTCCCCTACCAAAATTTACAGACAATCCCAATGCGGATATGAGAAAAGTAAGCGGTGAAAAAATTTCCAATAAATATGGGATTGATTATTTGTATCTACTAGATTAATTGCGTTTAACTAATATTCAGATATTTTCCCACAGATTCACAGATATATACTTTTAGTTAATAATTTTATAACTATTTGATTTTCAGAGATATTCAGATCACTAAATTCATTTACTTCACAAATAATCGAAAAAAATCCTTGCATCTGTGGTTATTTAATAATTTATTGATACCATTTAATTAATTATTACTATTTTAACCAAAATTTTTAATCTTATGAAAAAAATATTATTTTTTGGCTTAATTGCTGCAACTACATTAGGAACAATTCAAGCAAATGCTCAAGACAAAGTGAAATTTACAAAAGAGCAGCTTAAAATGATGGATGATGATTTGTTCATTGAAATGTTTACCGGTGTTTCTTCAAAGAAAACTTCGACCGTAATTTTAAAAGATGGTAGAAAAGTTGAAGGATCGGCTACCGACATCAACAGAAAAAAAGGGCAAATTTATTCTATTGATATTAAAGATGCGTCTGGCAAAAAAACCGAATACAAAGCAGAAGAAATCGCCGAAATGTATTTGCCAATTTCAGGTATGGCAAAGGCTTCTAAAGTAAACAGCTATTTTGGAAATTCTAAAAACTGGGGACGTAAAAGTTTAAATAAAACTACAAATCCTGATGAAGTTTATGTGAAAAACGTAAAAGCTTCGTTGAAAAATAAAAAAGAAGAAAAAGAATTTTTAATGCAATTGATAAATCCAGACTTCAGTAGTTTAATTGAAGTTTATGCAGATCCAAATGCATCTGAAACATCTTCGTTCAGTGTTGGTGGAAGTCCTTCTTTTGGTGGTGGCGTAACAAAATCGTACTACGTTAAAAAAGGTGATGAAGTTATCTGGCTTAAAAAAGGAGAATTTGAAGATCATTACGCTTTTCTTTTTGGCGATAACGAAGAATTCATGAAGAGTTTTCCTTACAAATCAATTAAATGGGAACATTTAAGCTATTTAGTTGCAGAATATACCAACATAGTTTCTGGTCAATAAAAAAACTAAAACGATACAAAACCACTCCAATTGAGTGGTTTTTTCTATTATTAATTATTTTTAGTTTAGAAAAAGAAGTTGAATAATTTCGTTCCTTTAACCAAACAGAATCATTCGCTTTTGAAGTGTAATTCCAAATTAATTCTCTACTTTAAGATTAGATTGTTAAGATAATTCTTAAAATAAAAATAAATATATTATTTATTAACTTTGTTATCAGTATTTTATAAAAGTAATACCATGCCAAAACAATGTATTTTTAAAGTTATTTCATTTAATAGTGAAATAACTTGATTTATAGTTGAAATATGATATTTGATTAAATAATTTATTATATTTAAATATTAATATAAAGGAAATTATGAAAAAAAATACATTTTTTACATTGACGTGCATTTTAATAGGTTATTTAGTAAATGCGCAAGTTTTATTTACAGAAAATTTTGACTCATATACTAATGGAGACTTAAATGCAAGTTATGATAATACCACACCTGGTAAAGGAGGTTGGGTTACGGGAGGATTAAATAATTTGACAGCTAAAGCAATAGTTACACCCGAAACAGGAATGGGCAAAGTATTAGAGGTATCTTCAACTAATGCTACTACCCCTACTACATTATCGGAAAATATAAATATAAATAAAGACATTGAGTTATTGTGGAAAAACAGAGCGGCTGGCAATAATATTTTAAAATTTAAGTTTGATTGCTATATAGCAGACAATATCATAACAAACGTACATCTAGCAGGTAGCGGAGTTGCAGGTAATTTATTGCGAATCAGCTACAACGCTCAACTAAACCAAATTATAGTAGTTGCTGATGGAAAAGTTAATCATTTAAAAAATAATGCAGATCCTTTTCCGTTTGCTATTTGGATTACAACAGAAATGTATATCGATTTTAATACAAATAAAATCTATTATTACATACCTAATTTTAATATGTTTTATTCCACAACTTCTACATCTAACTTACTGCCAAAGAAATTACACTTTTTTGCAGGTGCTATATACACAAAATCTGCTGTTAAATATGACAATATTGAACTATCAGCTTTACCAAGTTTACCATCATATATATTAAGTTCTAAAGAATTAACATCTGCAAAATTCAGTATCTATCCAAACCCTGCCGAAAATATTGTTACAATTACCAATAGCGACAACTTATTTGTTAATAAAGTTCAAATTTATGATTTGTCAGGTAAATTAGTAAATACTCAAAATTTTTACAATGCACAAGAAATAAAATTTAATATAGAAGCATTAGCAAGTGGCACATATTCACTTCATTTACAAACTGATCAAGGACTTGCAATTAAGAAATTAATTAAAAAGTAAAATAAATAGCAACCTACATAGGTTGCTTTTCTTTAGATACCGCCCCTCCTTTTGTTAGTTAGACTTTTTTGAATATCTGTTTATTAAATATACAAAACAAATAACAATAACCGATCCGAAAATTACATACAACCATACCGGTTCTTTACCTTTTGATGAGTTACTTTGTTTCAGATCGATGGTTGTTGCATTTTCTGCATCGATCTTAACATCATTCTGCTGTTTTTCTTCGATTGCAGCAACTTTATTTGTTTCGCTTTTCGTAATTTCGATGGTTATTTATCGATTACTTATAACGAACATGACGAATACGCAGTAGGCGTTTATGGAAACGACAATATACAGGTTGGTTGGTTGGTTGCCAAAAAAATCAGTTGCGGTTTACGATTACTTAAAGAAATTTAAAATTAAAACTTCCTTGCAACGGATATTTTAATTTTTACCAAGACAACATCAACAGCGTTTATTTTAAAACACATTTACCATTATAAAAAAACACCTTTTGAAAAAAGCACTATTAATTTTATTATTATCGGTATTTAGTACACAAATTTCAAGTGCGCAACGAGTTGTCAAAAACGAATTAGACAAACGAACAAACGTACGTTACATAATAACCAACCTTACCGATCAACCACATTTTAAAGAATTAAAATCAATAAACAAAGAAGCCGGATCTTATCTGTATTTGCAATTTCAAACCGAAATTAGCGAAACAACAATAGGCAACTATTTAAACATATCACTTTCTAAATTAAACGGCAGAACCTGCATAAAAGCAAACGCAAAAGTTGTAATCCTATTTAAAGATAACACTGAAATCACTTTAAAAAACAGCGACTTACCACACTGCTCAAACTACATCATCGCAATGTGCCCAATTTCAAAAGAAAACATGCAAAAGTTAAGCACCGATACAATTGAATCAATTACTATATATACCACTGAAGGACCAGAAGAATACGTTGTAAAAAATATTTTACGAAACCATTCTACATCAGCCGCAAAACTGCATTTAGAAGAAGTTAGTAAATACTAAAAGAAGAACTTACACCGATAATAACCAATTAGAACCCATGAAAAACAAAAGACATTTACCCTTAGCTATATTAAAAGCACTAGAACCATTCGTAGATGACAAAACAAATTTATTCGAAACTGTCAAGACTGATGAAGACTATTTAGTAGAAGCTGTTGATAAAAAAACTGATTCAGATTTCTTTTTCTATATTAAAGAATACAAGAAGAGCAATAACGGCAGAAGTCTTATAGCTCTCATTGGACAAAGACCAACGTCAGACATTAACCCCGGTTTTACATCATCCTGGGCTGAGACTTCAACGATAGAAAGTCATTTTAACAGTTGGCTAAGCTTGCTACAAGAATATAATGAAGTTAAATCTTTTTATGACGATCCAATTTTAGATCATTACGAAGAAAAATATTTTACCGACTTTACAGAATCGTTTGGTAACGAAGACCAAGATAAGCCTTTTAACACCGAATAACAATTTGCTTTAGACAAACTATTCACCAATTTAAAAATAGAACTTTCCAAACAAGCAGAAAATAAATCAGGCGATAAAAAAAAGAAATACAGGTTGTTGTAAATGAAATAACGTTATTACAAGAAAACATTCATCTCACCACCAAAGGTAATTTAATTTCTAAAACATCAAAAATATTCGCTAAACTGCATAAAATGGGAATAAGTTTTATAAAAGAGATTGGAACAGAAGTAAAAAAACACTTAATTAAAAAAATCATCGACGGGACATTTGATTTTACAAAAACTATTGAAATTACAGAATTTTTTAAATAAAAATCCCACCAAATGGTGGGATTTTCTATATATAAGCGTCATGCTTTAATAATTGATTATTTTAAGTTTTGAAAAAGAAGTTGGATAATTACGCTCTTTTAACCAAACAGAATCATTTGCTTTTGTGGTGTAGTTCCAAATCAGTTCTCTGCTAATTGATCTATCTATCATAATTCTATTATTTTCAATTTCATAATCTATTTTATAGTGATTTAACACATTTAAAATACGTTCTCTAAAATAAACATCCATTAATATATGTTTTTCAACCAGCCTCTGATTTTCACGAACAATTGGAATAAATTCAACTTTACTTGAACACGAACAAAGTATCATCAAAATAAAAAAGTACAGTAACTTCATAACCTACATATCCCTTAAAATAGCCTGATCCTTCTTTGTCAATCCCTTAACCACTAAATCATAAGAATTTATAATCAATTCTTTTAGTAGTTTTGTAGAAACATCATTGTTAAAATACACGCTGTTCCAATGTTTTTTGCTCATGTGGTAACCAGGTTTTATGCCGTTGTATTGGGCACGTAATTCTTCGGCATCATCTGGGTCGCATTTTAAATTGCAATACTCAAACTCTTCAATATCAACCAAACAGAACATTTTGTTCATTACATAAAATACCAGTGTTGTTTTATCGAACGGAAATTTCTCTGTAGCTCCTTTAAACGATAAACAGTAATCGCGAAAATCTTCTATATTGTTCATATTAAATGGTGTAAAACGTAATTAAAAATCAAACCAACTACAATGGCGCAACCAAAACTTAAAAAAGTTCCAATTAAAACGTATTCGGTTAAATGGCGTTCTTTTGCATTGTTTAAATCGCCAAACCTGAAAATAGATTTTGCTGCCAGTAAAAAGCCAATTCCTTCCCAAAAATTAGCGATAACAAAACCAAAAATAAACAATCGTTCTAAAATTCCAATATATTTTCCGGCATTAAACAGCACTTTTTCGCTCGTAATTTGTTCCGAATGTTCCTGTACTTTTTTGTACTGCTGATAAGGTGATAATAATATTCTGATTAAAACGGCAGTTAACTGCGTAACCAAAATAACTGCGACCAAAACAAGCCAGATAAGAGGTTTGTTTATAAAATCAATGGAAATTCCCAATGTTGAAAAGATCATTAAAACCACAATAATTGTAGCAATATGCACCATTTGATCTGCTATAAAAAGAACAGGAGCTTTTATTTTTGATGCTAATTTCAGTTTGATCCAATCGAACAAAGCATGAAAAACAGTCACCAGAATAATTGCCCACCACATATTATCGTTCGCTAAAAAAAGACACATCAAAACGGCGTGAATAGCAATATGACTTGCAAAATAAACCGGTTTGTGTTTATTCTGTACCATTTTTTTGGTCTGAAAAACAAAATCGCCCAGAAAATGAGCCGCTAAAAATTTAAGAAGAAGTAGCCACATACTGTTTCATTGTTTGGTTGTAATAATTTATAAACTGATCGATCTCGTCAAACCCGCCACGTTTTAAAGCTTCACTTATGGTGCTCTGTTTTTTGTTCAATTTTTCGGCAATCTGTGTTTGGTTCAAGTCCGGATTTTTCAACTTTAAAAAGATAATTTCAGCCGATTTATCTGTCCATTTATCCATAATCAACAAAGCTAAATCGGTCATAACCCTAAATGTGTCGTTCAACGATTTATTTGCCGTATTTATGGTTAAATTTTTCTTCTCTAAAGCATCAAAACCTTCGCCAGACAATTCAAAAGCAGTGCCGTTGCCTTCGGTAATTTTTGTTCCTTCAAACGTTTGTTCGCCAATACCAATGCTTAATCGAACATCGATTTCCTTTAATTGCTTTATCCATGTTTTTAATAAAACAGCGTGTAATAAAGCATCTTCTGCAGTTGTTTTTAATTGAAAGCTGTCGCCTCGGTATAATTCCCAGTTTAATGGCGAAGTTCCAAACATCTGCAAACCTTCTTTAAGATGTTTTAACCAAACTGCCGGTTTTAAAGTGCGCGATGATACAATATCGCCTGTTATAATTGCAACCATTTTATAATTATTGAATGTTTAAAGATACAAAAAATATCGTTTAATTAACCGATAATTTAAAATATCGTCTATTTAACCTATAATTAAAAATATCGTTCATTTAGCCTATAATTTAGAATATCTGCTTTTTAACCGATAATTAGAATGATCTGATTAAAAACTGATATTGGTTTTTATTGTATGATCACTCTAAATTAAAAGTAAAATCTTAAAAATATTTGGTTAAATATGAATATTTTTGAAGAATGGAAACACAAACCTTTAAAGGTTTCAACATTCGGGTTTATGCTTTGTGCATTGTGAACAACGAAATTTTAACTTTAAAAGAACCTTTTGCGGGAAATATGGTAGTGAAATTGCCTGGTGGCGGATTTGAGTTTGGCGAAGGAACTGCCGACTGTTTAAAGCGTGAATTTAAAGAAGAACTGAATCTGGAAATTACAGTTGACGATGCTTTTTACATTCAGGAAGATTTTGTGCCATCGCTGGCAAAAGACGGTAAACAGCTTTTAACGCTGTATTTTTTCGCTACGATTATAGATTTATACAATTTAGAAATCATCGATAAAAATATTCAGGAAGTAAACTGGATTCCGTTAACAGCGAATAATCCGTTTACATTGCCGGTAGATAAAATAGTTTTCAATAAATTGCAGTCAAAATTAAGTTAGCAAACCTTGTAAAAGCTATCTTTATTAAAAATGATGCTTATGTTTAAAGACATTCCTATAATATACGTTGTTGCCTCATTGTTTTTAATGTACCTTATCGCCTATTTTGTAAGGTTTAGAAACAAAAATGTTGATGCTTTTGATAAAATGAAACTGTCGCTTGTTCTTTTCGGAATTTATGCAATAGTTTTATGGCTTTGTTTACCAACAACACCTGCATTAGAAACATTTGGATATCCTGAAACGGTTAGCGACATAAAAACCGACAGTCAAATTTTAAGACTTTTACAAGATTATAACAAAGCAATTGTACGAACTGCAAATGTTTTACATTGGTTTTTATTCGGATTTATATTCTTTTTCATGACCAATATTTATCTGTACACCACGCATCGCGAAAACCAGTTCAATTCTAAAAACAAACAATAATAATTTACGTAATGTAATAATGAGCTTAAAATCTAAAGCAAATATTGTTCGCAGAAAGCTAATGCATTCTTTAACCCACAACATTGGGAAAAAATCTGTTGGCGACATGCAGAAAAAAGCACATAACTTTAAAGTAAACCGCGTATTAATCAGTCGCCCAAATCATCGTTTGGGAAACATGCTTTTAATCACTCCGTTGGTTCAGGAAATAGCAAACACGTTTCCAAACTGCACCATAGATCTTTTTGTAAAAGGAAAAATAACGCCGATTATCTTTCAGAATTATCCGCAGGTTAAAAATATTATCGAGCTTCCTAAAAAACCATTGAAAGATTTTTCGGAATATCTAAAAGTGTGGTTTTCATTAAAGCGTACAAAATACGATTTGGTAATTAATGTAGAAAAAGGCTCGTCTTCGGGCAGAATATCAACAATAATTCCGTCGGCAGATTTTAAGTTTTATGGAGATGATTTCGAAGAATTAAAAGATAAATACAACGATATTGAACACATTGCGAAATATCCGGTTTATAATTTCCGTCGATTTTTAGAAGTTTTAAATCAACAACCATTGACTGGCGATGTTCCTGTTTTAGATTTAAAATTATCAACAACAGAATTAAATCAAGGTAAACAAGATTTATTAAAAGTTACCAAAAACGATACACGAAAAACCATTGCGTTTTTTACGTTTGCAACGGGAGCAAAATGTTATTCGATTGAATGGTGGAACGATTTTTACAAAAAATTCTATCCAAAATATTCAGAAGAATATAATTTAATTGAAATTTTACCGGTTGAAGATATTTCGCAGTTAGAACGAAAACTACCAACTTATTACAGCAAAGACGTTCGCGAAATAGCATCGCTAATGGCAAATTGTGAATTGGTTGTTGCTGCAGATTCAGGAATGATGCATTTAAGCAGTGCCGCACTAACGCCAACAATTGGGTTATTTTCGGTAACACGCACCGAAGTTTATGCGCCTTACGGTAATGGCAGTACGTTTATAGATACCAACAGACAGCCACAAACCGATATCATCAAGGAAATAGACCAGATTCTATCAACCAAAAAAGTTAAAACAAATACAACTTTGTAATTTAATTTAACTCATTTAGTATCTTTAAAAACAAAAAATGAAATTAAAAGATTTATCCGATCAGTTAGGAATATCGTTAGAAAGCTTACAAAACTTCATCTACGACTTTAACATCGATTTAGGTTTTTGTATAGACGACAACTTCAACGTAAAAGAAGAATTTAAAACTTTTGCAGAAAAAAACATCGCATTTTTAAAGAAGTATAGCAAGGATCATGCGAAAGAAAAAACACTTTCAGATATTGCAAAAGTCATAAAAGTAAGCGAAGAAAAGGTGTTGGATTTTTTTGTATCGAACGGAATTCCCGAAGAAGCCGCCAAAGACATAAAAACAAACCTTTCTAGTTACCTGATACATTTATACATTGGCGGAAAGTATGATTTTATAGATAAAGCGTTCCCGGAACCCGACAACTACAACAACAAAAGTTTGGTGGGTTACACCGATTTGTTTTTCTATTTGAACGATATGCTGGATCCTTTTATAAATAAAGAACAGCTGCAAACGTGGGGAATATCAAGACCAGCAGGAATTGTATTATACGGACCACCAGGAAGCGGAAAAATATTCTGGGCACGTAAAATGGCACAGATGATCGGTTACGAGTTTGTACATGTTTATAAAGATTATTTGGCTGGAAACCTGAAAACTAGCAAGAATTCGTTTACTAACTTTTTAAACACTAAAATGCAGCATCCTAAAACCATGCTGTTTATAGATTCGTTAGACGAGCTGGTAAGCAGAAACGAAAACCAAACGTTCTTCTCTGAAAATATAGAATTGATAAATACCATTTTGCGTCATTCAAAAAAAGACATTCATCAGGAATTACTTGTGGTAGGATCGGCAGAAATATTGAGCTTGTTTGATGATGAAATATTATCGCCCGGAAATTTTGATATGCAGATACCTGTTTTTCCACCAAATTCTGACGAACGTGCACAACTGATTATTTACCATCTGGTTCAAAATCTGGTAGAAGATTCACCGCTTTTAAATATTTTAAAAACACACAAAGCATTGTGCAAATCGTTCTGGGAGCCTATTGCAAACGAGATGAGATTGTTTTCAAACACAATGATTATCGATTTTACTCAATCTTTAAAGAAACGCTTATACGCGCTGCACCGAAAAGATGAAACAAAAAACATAGAATTGAACGATAAAATTTTATCGGCATCATTCAATGAGGCGAAAGCTAAACTTACGGCAGAATATATTAAAAGATGTGCAGTATTTTTACTGGAGGCAAAGCAAAACGTTGGACAAGACTTTTCTCACAGAATTTTAGAACTAGAAGCCGATCTGGAATCATATCAGGCAAAAAAACCGCCAATCAATAAAATAGGCTTTAAACAAGTGAACGAAGAAAGTGCCGTTATTGTTGAAACACCATCTCCTTCAGCACCAACAGATTTAATAATATAGTACAAAAACAATTAATTAATCACAGAAATATAAAACACCTGCATTACTAAAACAACAATATTTCATTTTTTTTAGGCAATGTAAAACAAGTTTCCTATTTTTGTACATCTAAAAAACATATAATTCAATGAATTTACACGAATTTCAAGGTAAACAGATACTTTCTAGTTATGGTGTACGTGTACAACGCGGTCATGTAGCTAATACGGCAGAAGAAGCAGTAACAGTAGCAAAACAATTAACAGAAGAAACCGGTACAGGTTGGCATGTAATCAAAGCTCAAATTCATGCTGGTGGTCGTGGTAAAGGCGGCGGTGTTAAATTAGCAAAGAATTTAGACCAGGTTAAAGAAATCGCAGGCCAGATTATTGGTATGGATTTAATTACTCCACAAACTCCTCCAGAAGGTAAAAAAGTAAACAAAGTATTAATTGCTGAAGACGTTTACTATCCTGGCGACGGTGAAATTTCAGAATTTTATATGTCTGTATTATTAAACAGAGCCACTGGAAGAAACATGATTATGTATTCTACCGAAGGTGGAATGGATATCGAGGAAGTTGCAGAACATACAGCTCATTTAATCTTTACAGAAGAAATTGATCCATCTGTTGGTTTACAAGGTTTCCAAGCACGTAAAATTGCTTTTAACTTAGGTTTATCAGGTGGTGCATTCAAAGAAATGGTTAAGTTTGTTGATTCATTATACAACGCTTACATTGGTTGCGATGCTTCAATGTTCGAAATTAATCCGGTTTTAAAAACATCTGACGATAAAATTATTGCTGTTGATGCTAAAGTAACTTTAGACGACAACGCATTATACCGCCATGCAGATTATGCTGAAATGCGCGATGAATCAGAAGAGCGTCCAATTGAAGTAGAAGCTAAAGCAGCAGGTTTAAACTATGTTGATTTAGATGGAACTGTAGGTTGTATGGTTAACGGTGCAGGTTTGGCAATGGCTACTATGGATTTAATTAAGTATGCAGGTTTTGAACCAGCTAACTTCTTAGACGTAGGTGGAACTGCTGATGCAAAACGTGTTGAAATCGCTTTCCGTATCATTTTAAAAGATCCAAACGTAAAAGCAATCTTAATCAATATTTTTGGTGGTATCGTTCGTTGCGACCGTGTAGCTCAAGGTATTGTTGATGCTTACAAAAACATGGGTGACGAAATTAAAGTGCCAATTATTGTACGTTTACAAGGAACAAACGCAGATTTAGCTAAACAAATTATCGACGAATCTGGTATGCCAATTTTATCGGCTATCGAATTCCAAGAAGCATCAGATCGCGTTAAAGAAGCATTATCATAATCAGATAATAATTCTAACCAAATATATTAATAAGTCCGATATTGTATCGGGCTTATTTTTTTGTGCTTTATTTTTAAAAACGATTGTTAAAATAAAAGGTTTTTTTACATTTGATAAAAATTCAGAAAGAAACATGGAAACAAATAACGAACATTTTCAGGAAAGCAAAACAGAAATCAAACCAAAGAAATCTAAAACAGGTTTGATTATTTTACTAGTAATACTTGGTTTTATATTAATTGGCGCTGGCGGATATTTCTATTTAGATTATAAAAACAGAATGGATAATATCGAAACAGAAATTGAAAATTCAGAGCAAAGAACTGCTGCCATAAACGGGATTTTCTCTGTAGCAGAATACGATAACATTCCGGAGAACTACCGTGAACACATTTATGATTTTTTAGCACACAACAGTTATTTAGACGGAACATACTTTTTAACCAAAATTGCCGATCGTGCAAAATCGGTTTATGCATTTGGTGATTTTACCGATGATGACAATGATGAAGACGATTTAGCAGTTTTGTTTGAAAATAACGATTACACAAGCAGCATGTTGGTAATTTTCAATCATAAAGGCGAAGGATTGTACATTAAAAATTTCGAAAATGAATTACCTACCATAAATGCTTTTAAAGTTGGTGCAAAAATCTACGAAAACGAAGCTAAATTAACGCCTGCGTCTTGCGGAGGTTTAATGATTAAGACCGATTACCGAAAAGAAGCGTTGGTTTACAACAAAAAAACAAAGAAATTCAATTCGCATTATCAGTACACCGAAGACGATATCAAATCAATGAACGAGCCGGAAGAATATTATGATGAAGGTTACGAAGAAGAAAGTACAGAGGCAGCGCCGGAAGCATCAATCATAAACTCAATAAATCAAGATAGCCATTAAGCTATCTTTTTTCTTTTAACATAGTAGGAAAATAGAAATTAGTTTGTTAAATTAGATAATATCAAAACCAACTGACAAAAAAATTAAGGTACAGATTTTGATATGTTAATTAAAAAAAACCCTAAATATTATAAAATGGACGACAATTTTTCACCAAGAGTAAAGGAAGTAATTACCTTTAGTAGAGATGAAGCTTTACGTTTAGGGCACGATTATATTGGTACAGAGCATATCATGCTTGGTATTTTGCGCGAAAGCCAAGGCGAAGCAATTACGATATTACAAAACTTATCAATTGATTTGGAATTTCTTAGAAATCGATTTGAAGCATTGATTCCAGAGAACCCTAATAAAATTATTAACACCGAGAAGAAGAACATTCATCTAACAAAACAGGCAGAAAACGCATTAAAAAGAGCCTTTCTGGAAAAAAAATTATATAAAACCGATGTAATTAACACCGGACACATTTTAATGTCGATACTTAGAAACACAGAAGATCCAACAACGATTCTTTTAAATCGATGCAAAGTTGATTACGACAATTCGAAAGAAGAGTTTGTGAGTTTGTTATCAAATTCAGAATCTTTAAGCGAGCAACCTCGTAACAGTGCATTTGATGATGAGGAAAGAGGTGACAGTATGTCAGATAACTTCAATAATCCGTCAGCACAAAACAAAGCAGGCAAAAAATCTAAAACTCCGGTATTAGATAATTTTGGTCGCGATTTAACCGAACTGGCAGAACAAGGCAAACTGGATCCTGTTGTTGGTCGTGAAAAAGAAATCGAACGTGTTTCGCAAATCTTATCGCGTCGTAAAAAGAACAATCCGTTGTTAATTGGTGAACCTGGTGTAGGTAAATCTGCCATTGCAGAAGGTTTGGCGTTGCGTATTATTCAAAAGAAAGTATCGCGTATTTTGTTCAACAAACGTGTGGTAACTTTAGATTTGGCAAGCTTGGTTGCGGGTACAAAATACCGCGGTCAGTTCGAAGAACGTATGAAAGCTGTTATGAACGAATTGGAAAAGAACGACGATATTATTCTTTTTATCGATGAAATTCATACCATTGTTGGTGCCGGTGGTGCAACAGGTTCTTTAGATGCATCGAATATGTTTAAACCAGCCTTGGCTCGTGGAGAAATTCAATGTGTTGGCGCAACAACTTTAGACGAATACCGTCAGTATATCGAGAAAGATGGAGCGTTAGAACGTCGTTTTCAAAAAGTAATTGTAGAACCTACTACAGAAGAAGAAACAATTACCATTTTAAACAACATTAAAGCAAAATACGAAGATCACCACAACGTAATTTATACGCCGGAAGCTATTGAAGCCTGCGTAAAATTAACAAGCAGATATATGAGTGAGCGTTTCTTACCAGACAAAGCTATTGATGCTTTGGACGAAGCAGGATCGCGTGTACATATTACAAACATTGAAGTTCCGGACGATATTTTGAATCTTGAAAAAGAGTTAGAAGAAGTTCGCGAAAAGAAATCAGATGCTGTTAAACGTCAGAAATACGAAGAAGCAGCTGCTTTACGTGATGATGAAAAACGTATTGAAAAAGATTTAGCAGTTGCACAAGAACGTTGGGAAGAAGATTCTAAAAACAATAAAATCACCGTTACCGAAGAGCATGTTGCCGATGTAGTTTCAATGATGACAGGCATTCCAGTTAATAAAATTGCACAAGCCGAAAGTAAAAAACTGGCGAAATTACCAGATGCAATTAAAGGTAAAGTTATTGGTCAGGATGAAGCTGTGGCTAAAATTGCAAAATCGATCCAAAGAAACCGTGCAGGCTTAAAAGATCCTAACAAACCTATTGGTTCGTTTATTTTCTTGGGGCAAACCGGTGTTGGTAAGACGCAGTTGGCTAAAGTTATCGCAAAAGAAATTTTCGATTCTGAAGATGCTTTGATCCGTATCGACATGAGCGAATACATGGAAAAATTTGCCATTTCGCGTTTAGTTGGTGCACCTCCAGGATACGTTGGATACGAAGAAGGTGGTCAGTTAACAGAGAAAGTCCGTAGAAAACCGTATTCAGTAATTTTGTTAGACGAGGTTGAAAAAGCGCATCCAGATGTTTTCAATATGTTATTGCAGGTTTTAGACGACGGGCATTTAACGGACAGTTTAGGTAGAAAGATCGATTTTAGAAATACAATTATTGTAATGACATCGAATGTTGGTGCACGCCAGCTGAAAGATTTCGGTACAGGAGTTGGTTTCGGAACCAAATCTAAACAAGACCAACAGGAAGATCTAACCAAATCGGTAATCGAAAACGCTTTGAAAAAAGCATTCGCACCAGAATTTTTAAACAGAATTGACGATGTGGTTGTGTTCAACGCTTTAGAAAAAGAGCATATCCATAAAATCATCAATATTGAAATTGAAAAACTATACGAACGCGTAAACGCTTTAGGTTATCAGTTAGAATTAACAAACGAAGCATTAGATTTCATTGCGGATAAAGGTTTTGACAAACAATATGGAGCGCGTCCTTTAAAACGTGCGATCCAAAAGTATGTGGAAGATTTATTGGCAGAAGAAATCATCAACGGAAACATTCATGAAAATGATGTACTGTTAATGGATAAAATTAAAGATGAAGAAGCTTTAAAGGTTACTATTAAAAACACCAATTCTTCTTTAAAAAAATAATTCAATAAAATTTTAAGAAAGTAGTAAGAAAACCTTACTACTTTTTTTATACCTTTTAATCAGGAAAAAAGGCTATGAATCAAATCAGAAAAATTAAACGTATTGGCAACGTAATCAGCATCTTATCCAAATACGGATTCGATGATATCATTGCACGCACAAGTGCAGAAAAGTTTCTGCCAAAGGGTTTCTTAAAATCAAAACGGGGCGAAGAAATTTTTAAACTCGGGGTTTACAAGCGTGTACGTTTGGTGTTGGAAGAATTAGGACCAACTTACGTTAAATTAGGACAGATGTTCAGCAATCGTGAAGACATTCTGCCTGCCGAAATGATTGCCGAATTAGCCGAACTCCAAGACAATGTTCCGCCCGAAGAATTGGATATTTACAAAAAAATAGCCGATGAACTGCTGATAAATCCAGATGAACATTTTGAATATATCAACCCTACTCCTATTGCTTCGGCCTCTATTTCGCAGGTGTATGTAGCACGGTTGGTTAATGGCGAAAAAGTGGTAATCAAGGTTAAAAGATCAACCATTGATGAAATCATAAGATCCGATATCATGATTATGAAGGATCTGGCAAAAATTCTTGAAAAGAATTACGATGCTGCCAGAAAAATGAGTTTAACACAGCTGATTAATTCTTTCGAAAACAACATGTATCGTGAATTATCGCTTACAAACGAATTTCATAATATAGAAAAGTTCCGAAAAAATTTTGAAAATCGTTCTGAAGTTTACGTTCCTAAAACTTTTAAAGAACTATCGAACAACAACATTTTAACTATGGAGTTTATCGATGGTTTTAAGGTGAACAACAAAGAAAAAATCATTGAAAACGGCATGTTGCCTAAAGATGTGGCGCAAACCGGTATTGTGCTGTTTATGAAAATGGTGTTGGAAGACGGTTTTTTTCATGCCGATCCGCATCCGGGGAACGTTTTTATAATGAACGATCAAAAGTTCTGTTTTATCGATTTTGGATCTATGGGTCAGATCATGAAAGGCGATATGGAACTTTTAGAGGGAATTATTGAAAGTTTTCTGATTCAGGATGCCAAGAAAATCATCCGATTAATGAAACGTTTGGCAATTGAATATCATATTGAAGACGAAAAAACGCTGGAACGGGAAATTTATGATATTTTCCACATGCTGGAACATACGGCTTTGAACGAAATCAACGTGAACGATATTGTAGCAAAAGTAAAATCAATTATGGCAAAAAATCATGTCTTGATGCCCGAATTTATTTATTTACTATTACGTGGAATATCGATTATTGAAGGAATTGGTAAGCAGTTAGATCCCGAATTAAATGTTATGGAAAGCATGCGTCCGTATGCTAACGAGTTGGCTTTAAAAAAGTACGGACCAAAACAAATCGCTCAAAAATCGTTAAAACATTTAAAGATACTTGCGGCAAATCTTCAAAATTTACCAGACGATTTAACGGTTTTATTAGAAAAGATAAAAGACGACAAATTAAAAGTAAACTTTGAAGTAGAAGGATTGGAAGATATGCGCAAAACCCTTCAAAATGCCTCGAACCGTTTAACGTATGCCATAATTATTGCAGCTTTATCCATAGGATCATCAATTTTAATGATGGCACATATTCCGCCGCTTTTCTTCGGAAATTCACTTTTAGGCTTGCTTGGATTTATCATTTCGGGTATTTTAGGCATCACTATTATTTATTCTATCTGGAAAAAAGACAAATAGTTTTACAAAACACCAACTTTTAGTACATTTGCACCATGCAGAAAAGTATAAACATATTAAACAAACGTGCCAAATTTGAATTTGAGTTTATTGAAAAATATACGGCAGGAATTGTTTTGGCGGGAACCGAAATAAAATCGATACGTTTGGGAAAAGCATCTATTGCAGACAGTTTTTGCGAGTTTCAAAACGGTGAATTATTCATGATTAATTCGCATGTTGAAGAATATTCGTTTGGAACACATTACAACCACAAAGCAAAAAGCGAACGTAAATTGCTTTTAAATAAAAAAGAATTAAAATCTTTAAATAAAAGTGTGCAGAATAAGGGTTTAACCATTGTGCCACTGCGCTTATTTACCAACGAAAAAGGCTTGGCTAAAGTTGAAATTGCTTTAGCAAAAGGTAAAAAACTATACGATAAACGCGAAACCATTAAAGACCGCGACAATAAAATTGATTTAGCCCGTTTAAAGAAAGCTTATTAGGAAACTAATAAGTTTTTTTATTTTTAACTTTACTAAGACAAGGTCTAATTTTTAAATAATTGATTTTTTATTTGTTTGTAATCTCTTTCAAATAAATCATTATCTGTGTAGAATGAAACATTCAAAGTAGAATCTTTGGAGAATAAATGAACATTATCACCAGCATTGCTACCTAATTTCTCAGTTATTTTTCCTTTCATAATAAGAAGAAATAAATCTGAAAGATATTTTTCATCTTTTTGAGTTAAAAGAATAGGTGATTTCTCATTAAAACTCATCGAATCATTCCAAATTGGATTAGATTCACAATCCATATCAAACCAATAATATTTTAAATAAGTACTGTCTTTATGAGTTTGATAGATTTTATAATATTCTTGAGTACCTCCCCATTCACCACACTTATCTAACATTATGTAACAAGTTATAGTGTCATTAAGTCTCATTTGTTCAAAAAAAGCATTTTCATCAACATATAAACGATCAGGATACAGTGGGATATCAATTATTACAGATTCTTCTTTTTTACAAGAATAAATGGAAATGAATAATAAAAATAGACAGAAACTTATTCTCATAATTTTTTAAATAAAATATAAAAATAGTTTATTTAAAATAAAAAAAAATAGAATAAATTAATTATCTATTCTTATCTTCTAACATAGGTACAAACTTAAAATCGCCAAATTCGTGTTGTTCAAAATGCGTTTCCGATGTTCTTATTAACAACGTCATTACCTGTTTTTCATCTCCTACCGGAATTACCAACCTTCCTCCTATTTTTAACTGCGCCAATAAAGGTTGTGGAACAAACGGAGCTCCGGCTGTAACAATAATTCCATCAAACGGAGCATCTTTAGGCAAACCTTTGTATCCGTCACCAAACGAAACAACTCTTGGTCTATACCCTAATTTTGGTAATAAAATAGATGTTTTTCTGTATAATTCATTTTGGCGTTCAATAGTAAAAACCTTTGCGCCCATTTTGCACAAAACGGCAGTTTGATAGCCCGATCCTGTTCCAATTTCCAGCACTTTATCGTCGGCTTTAACCTGCAACAACTGCGACTGAAAAGCAACGGTGTAAGGTTGCGAAATAGTTTGTCCGGCACCAATAGGAAAAGCAGTGTCTTGGTATGCAAAATCCTGAAAACCAGATTCTAAAAACAAATGGCGTGGTACAGCATTCATAGCATTTAAAACATTGGTGTCGTAAATGCCTTTTTCTGCCAGTAATTTTACCAACTGGTTTCGTAAACCTTGATGTTTTGCGGTGTCTTTCACGTTTTAAAGAAGTTTTTCAGTGCATCAAAATTACATATATTTTCAAAGTTAACACAACGTTTTTGGTAGAATATTTTTAACATCGGCGTAACTTTCAGCTAATAAAACACTTCGGTTTTCAAATATATTCTAACTTTGCAAAAAACATTCATTATGTTAAAAATTGGCGTATTAGGCGCAGGTCATTTAGGAAAAATCCATTTGCGATTGTTAAATCAATCATCAAAATACGAATTGGTCGGTTTTTACGATCCATCTAAAGAAAATGCCGAAAAAGTTTCTGCAGAATTCGGTTACAAATCATTTGATACTATTAGCGATTTAATTACAGCAGTTGATGTGGTTGATATTGTAACGCCTACCCTTTCGCATTACCATTGTGCGGTTGATGCCATTAAAGCGGGCAAACATATCTTTCTGGAAAAACCCATTTCGAATACGGTTGAAGAAGCCGAACATATTATTGAACTTGCAAAAGAATATAATGTAAAAGGACAAGTTGGTCATGTGGAACGATTTAATCCGGCATTTAAAGCGGTTAAAGATAAAATTCACAACCCAATGTTTATAGAAACGCACCGTTTGGCAGAATTTAATCCGCGCGGTACCGATGTTCCTGTGGTTTTAGATCTAATGATTCACGATATCGATGCTATTTTAAGCGTTGTAAAATCGCCGGTTAAAAATATTCACGCAACGGGAACTGCCGTAATTAGCGATTCGCCCGATATTGCCAATGCACGTATTGAGTTTGAAAATGGTTGTGTTGCCAATGTAACATCGAGCCGAATTTCGATGAAAAATATGCGTAAAGCTCGATTTTTTCAAAAAGATGCCTATATTTCTGTCGATTATTTAGATAAAATTTGTGAAGTGGTAAAAATGAAAGATGTACCTGAAGTTCCGGGCGATTTCGATTTGATTCTTCAAAATGCAGAAGGCATTAAAAAGCAGATTTATTTCGATAATCCTTCGGTAGAAACCAACAATGCTATTTTAGATGAGTTGGAAACTTTTGCCGATGCCATTAACAACAACACAACGCCAATTGTAACGTTAGAAGACGGCACAGAAGCGTTAAGAATTGCGTATCGCATCATTAATTGTTTCGGTAAATAAATTAAAAAAAGTATATTCGCATAAATTCGTATTAAAACATAAAAATGAAAAATATAGCTGTAATTGGTGCAGGAACAATGGGTAACGGAATTGCTCATACGTTTGCACAAAAAGGATTTAAAGTTTGTTTAATTGATATTTCAGACAAAGCAATTGAGCGCGGAATGAACACCATTGTGTCTAATTTAGACCGTATGATTGCGAAAGGATCAATTACCGAAGCAGAGAAAAAAGCTACTATTGAAAATATTATTACTTATACCGATGTTAAAGACGGCGTTGTAAATGTAGATTTGGTTGTTGAAGCTGCTACAGAAAACATCAATCTAAAGCTGAACATCTTTAAAGAATTAAGCGAAGTTTGTAGAGAAGATGTTATTTTGGCATCGAACACCTCTTCTATTTCTATCACACAGATTGCTGCGGTTGTTAAAAACCCTGAGCGCGTAATTGGTATGCACTTTATGAATCCGGTGCCTATTATGAAATTGGTAGAAATTATCCGTGGGTATAACACTACCGATGAAGTTACCAAAAAAATCATGGATTTATCTTTAGCTTTAGGAAAAACACCAACCGAAGTAAACGATTATCCAGGTTTCGTAGCAAACCGTATTTTAATGCCGATGATTAACGAATCTATCGAAACATTGTATAACGGTGTTGCAGGTGTTAGCGAAATTGATACGGTTATGAAATTAGGAATGGCACACCCAATGGGACCATTACAATTAGCCGATTTTATTGGTTTAGATGTTTGTTTATCGATCTTAAACGTAATGTACGACGGATTTAAAAATCCTAAATATGCTCCGTGCCCGTTATTGGTAAACATGGTTATGGCAGGAAAATTAGGAGTAAAATCTGGTGAAGGTTTTTACGATTATTCTGAAAGCAAAAAAGCAGAGAAAGTTGCAAAAATGTTTTCGTAAACATACATAAAATAAATTTTTAAAGACGATTGAACACTGTTCAATTGTCTTTTCTGTTTTTTTAATTTATCTTGTAATGAGATTTCAAACGTTATGTCATTCCGAACTTGTTTCGAAATCGCATCGTTAAATTTATATAATGAGAAGCTGAACTTGATTCGGCTTGACAGTGACTGTATCAGCAGAAACTATTTATTAATTTGATTTTAAATAAATGGCAGATATAATTCCTTTTAAAGCAGTTCGCCCCGCGGCAGACAAAGTTTCGTTGGTAACTACGCGTCCGTATGATGATTATTCCGCAGCCGAACTGGCTTCGTGGCTCGATTTTAATCCGTTTTCGTTTCTACATATTGTTAATTTGGCGTTTATCAATCAGGAAAAAATTGATCCGTTGCGTCGTTACAAAATGGTAGCAACAAAGTATCAGGATTTTAAACGCGATGGAATTTTAATTAAGGAAGAAAATCCGGCAATGTATCTGTATCAGATCAAATCGAAAAAAAATAATTTCGTTGGAATTTTAGCAGGAACTTCGTTGAAAGATTACGAAACCAATGTGATTAAAAAACACGAAAACACCTTAAAATACCGCGTTGAAAATTTAAAGGATTATTTTAACGAAACCAGATTTAATACGGAACCGGTTTTAATGATGTATCCAAATTGCGAGGAATTGGAACTATGGATTGCCAAAAAAATGAATCAAACACCTTTGTATGATTTTTCAACGACCAATCGCGAAAGACATATCCTTTGGAAAATTGATTCTGAAGAAGAATTGAATTTTATTCAACAGACTTTTAAGGAAATTCCTAATTTATATATTGCCGATGGACATCATCGTTCTGCCACTTCAGATTTACTTTTAAAAGAAAACAGCAAGAATGCCAGCAATAATATGAATTATTTTATGAGTTATCTAATTTGTGAAAAGCTGATACAGATTAACGAATACAACCGATTAATTCATGATTTAA
>Ga0308157_10002641_pt1 | contig 28463 bp, 22 predicted proteins | sample PhyBR1_FD_201035 | JGI IMG/M metagenome (GOLD analysis project Ga0308157, IMG submission 201035) | Phyllosphere microbial communities from UC Gill Tract Community Farm, Albany, California, United States - DLSLB.R1 | ecosystem: Host-associated > Plants > Phyllosphere > Unclassified | place: USA...
GAACATTCTCTTGCCTCACCGGGAACACATCTACCAGCGTATTCAGCAGGCAGGGTGGCCGCACAGCTCCGTTTCGCTTTTCCACGCCGCGCTGAGCGTCCTTGCCTGCATGATGGCCATTCCGACCCTCATCAGCGGAAATACGGCGACGACGTACCCGGCTCATGTGTTCTGGGTTGGATTGCTCGCCCTCTACGCGCTTCTGCCCATGTGGTTGAGCCGTCGAGCCCGTACGGAGGCTGTCACTGCATGAGAATCGTTCTGCTCAGTCATTACTACTACCCCGAGGTCGGCGCACCGCAGCGACGGTGGCGCATCCTCGTCGACCACCTGCGTGCAATCGGACACGACGTCATCACGGTGGCACCACACCCGCACTACCCGTATTCCGACCGGAACGGATTCTTCGGCTCCAATGTCGGGCGGGGGCGCCATCGAGTCGACGTTCGCCTCGGCGGTACCTGGGACACCGGAATCGACGGTGAGCGGATCCTCCGCGTGCCGTACCTGCACAGCGGCTCGTCGATGGCTCGTCAGCTGCTCGACCAGACGGTGTCAGCGACAGGCGCGATGTCAGCGGTCATCGATCGGCTGCGGGGCAGAATGCGCCCCGATGTCATCGTCTCCACGACTCCGGCACTGCCGTTTCTGCTGGCCGGCGACACTCTGTCGCGACTGCTGCGGGTTCCGCACGTCGCTGAAGTCCGCGATGCCTGGCCCGACCTCATTTCGGAGATGAACCTGGTGACGGGAGCCGTTGGGAAGTTTCTTCCCGGGTCGCTGACGCAGCGTCTCGAACATCGACTGCTGCCGGACCTGCTCACTCGTGCTCAACGGCGTGCAGCGGTCGTCGTCGTCACCACGGAAGGTTTCAAACGTCGCTTGGAACAGCGTGGGGTGACCGCCGAGGTCGTCCGCAGCGGAGTCTCGCCGGCGGAGTTGGAAGGTGCGTCCGGGCTGACTGCAACGGGAGCGATTCCCCTCGTCCCCACGGCAGACGAGACGGGCACTGCCGGCGGCGAAGTCATCGGCAGGGCTGAAGGCGATCGCCGTGGACTCAACTTGCTGTACGTGGGCACGGTCGGGCGATCTCAGGATCTCAGCACCTCGATTCGTGCGTTGGCTCGCACCGAGGGCGTGCGACTGCGAATCGTGGGCGATGGCGTCGATGCTGTCGAACTCAAGACCGTCGCTTCCGCGTACGGTGTGCCGGTGGAATTCCATCCACAGATCGCAGGTGCCGAACTCGCGGCCCATTGGGAGTGGGCAGATGCAGGGCTCGTCAGCCTCAGCTCGCTCGACTCCTATGCGTGCACTGTGCCGTCGAAGCTCTATTCGCTGATGGCCCGTCGAATTCCTGTCCTCGGAGTCGTTGCCGGTGAGGCCGCGGACATCATCACCCATACCGCGGCAGGAGAAGTTGCGGTTCCCGGTGAGGTCGCTTCCGTAGCCGCGGCAATGAAGAGGATGCGAGAACGAGTCGAATCCGGTGAGGAATTCGGATCGAATCCGCCCTCAGGTCTGAACCCACGCGACTGGGTGGTTCGGAATGCTTCGGCGGCCGCAATGGGCCGCACATACGAACGGCTCCTTGAGCGGGTGGTTTCGTGAACCTGCGCTTCCTCGCACGACAGCTGACGAACGCTGTTCTGACCACGGCTGGTCATATCAACGACGACCGGGTGTTCTTCGGTATGCAGCTGGCACGTCGACTGCCGGGCCCTGCCTCGCGCTTCGTCGGACAAGCACTCGGACGTCTGCCAGGCGACGCCACTCGGGCGGCATCCGCGTGGCTGCTCGGAGAAGAGACGACAGCGAAGTCATTGGTCGCCGGATCCCCCTCGCCTTCCCGACTGCTCGGCGAGATCGCTCTCAATTTGGGACTCCTTGACGAAGCCGAATCGATCGCGGCTGCCGTTCCCGGTGCCCAGGCACTGAGCTCACGTATCGAGTGGACCAAGGGACACATCGACGAAGCCATCGCAGTCCTGCCAGACGGCGCACGCCGGACACGACTGCTCGATGAGCGACAGTCTCTGCAGCCTCAATGGTGGCCGGAGGTGTCGAGCCATGTCACAGCTCGTCGTGTACGCGGCAATGCGGAGCTTGACCGAACTCAGCATCCGACAGCGCTGCATGTGCTGACGAACTCCCTGCCGCATACCCGCTCCGGATATGCGTACCGGTCACATGCCATCCTCACCACTCTGCGGGACGCTGGCCATCAAACGGCCGCGATCACACGCCCGTCGTATCCCGTGACCATCGGACGACTGAGCCAGGCACCGTTCGAAGTCGTCGACGGAATCGAATACATCCGTGACGTGCCTCTGAGGCCACGACCCACGCCATCCGAGCGGCTGAGCGAGCAGGCGAATCACATCGCTGCTGAAGCCAGCGAACGTGGTGCTGAGATCCTCCACACGACAACGCACTACGTCAACGGCTTGGCCACTGGTGCGGCCGCGAAAGCAGCGGGCCTGCCATGGGTCTACGAAGTCCGCGGAGTCTTAGAAGAGACGTGGACGGCAGCAGGAAGCAGCCCGGAAGAGCGTTCCGCGCGACGGAACAGCCAACGCTTCGCACTCATGCGGGCCAAGGAAATTGAAGTGGCGTCGGCAGCCGACGCAGTCATCACTCTGGGCGAGACGATGCGTGAGCACCTGATCGCCGGGGGAGTGCCGGCAGAAAACATCACTCTCATTCCGAATTCGGTCTCCGAAGCAGTTGTCGACACCGATGTCACCCGCACTCCGGCCGAGGTGAGAAAAAGCCTCAGTTTGCCCGAAGACGGAATCTGGGTCGGCACAGCAGCGTCGATCGTTGGATACGAGGGCCTCGACGACCTCGTCGATGCCGTCATCCTCGCCCGGAGCCAGGGCACGGACCTGCGGCTGCTGATCGCCGGCGATGGTGTCGCCCTGCCGGTACTGCGGGAACGCGCCGAGGTTCTGGGGGAGAACGCAGTCTTCACCGCACGAGTCTCCCAAGCCCAGGCAATTGAATACCAACTCGCGCTCGACGCGATCGTCGTGCCGCGCAAAGATGAACCAGTCTGTCGTCTGGTCACTCCGATCAAACCGATCGAAGCGATGGGTCTTGCAAGGCCCATCGTCATCTCCGACCTGCCGGCACTGCGTGAACTTGTTCCGGACAGCGCAGGCTTGGCGACACCGCCGGAGAACCCGCAGAAGCTCGCGGAACTGCTGTCCGAACTCGCCGCCGATGACACTGCGCGGGCAAGATTCGGAGACAATGGACGAGCACACGTACTTGCAACTCGCAGGTGGAAGGAAATCGGACGACGATATGGGCAGGTCTATTCTCAACTCGTGGGGAGTGATGTGCGATGAGTGAGACGAAGAACCCCCTCGGGCTGAGTTCGATCCCGTCCGTGTCGAGCGAAGGTCTCGTGCCCGTCGGTCGACGGACGAGCCTGAGCAGCTACCTGGCCGCGCTGTGGAACCGCCGCCACTTCATCATCGCCGAGTCCCGAGCCAAGATGTCGAGCTCGACGAGGAAGAACATACTCGGCTACGGGTGGTTGTTCCTCAATCCACTGCTTTCGGTGCTCGCGTTCTGGTTCATCTTCGGTTACATCCTGGGGACCTCGCGAGGTATTCACAACTTCCTCGGGTTCCTCGTCGTCGGCGTATTCTTCTTCGGTTACACAGGTAAGTGCATGACTGGCGGAACCGGAGCGATCCGTTCCGGTGCGTCCATGATCAAGGGCTTCCAATTCCCACGTGCAGCGCTCCCGATCTCCACCGTGGTCCGCAATTTCCTTGACTTCATGCCGACCCTGCTGGTCATGGTGATCGTCCTCGCAATCGCCCCACCGCTGGAAGAGATCACGTGGAGAATCGTTTTGGTGATCCCTGTGGTGATCCTGCAGACGATCTTCAACGTCGGACTCGCCTGCTTCCTTGCGCGCCTCGGTCACAAGATCCCGGACCTCACGAACTTCATGTCGATTGTCAGCCGATTCTGGCTCTACGGATCGGGAGTGTTCTTCTCCATCGAAGACCGACTGGACAATCACCCGGCACTCTTGGCAGCTATGCAGTACAACCCGATGCATGCCTACCTGACGCTGGTGCGCAACTCACTGCTCTACGGAGTCGATACCGATCCGAAGATGTGGATCGTCGGCACGGTCTGGGCGTTCGGCCTTCTCATCGTCGGATTCCTGTTCTTCTGGAGAGGGGAGGAGAACTATGGCCGACTCTGAGATCCAGGAACCCAACATCATCGCGGAGAACGTCCAAGTCCGGTACACCGTCAACACCAATGATCCGGGCAGCAGGGCAACTGGTGTCCGACGCCTGACGAACAAGATCGTCGGACGTCAAGGTCAGACGACTGTGCGAGCGCTGCGTGGGGTCAACTTCGTTGCCCGTGAAGGCGAGATGGTGGGCATCGTCGGGGCCAACGGCTCCGGAAAGTCCACCTTCCTGCGCAATGTCGCTGGAGTCGAGCAACCGGATCGAGGCCGCATTCTCGTCCGTTATCAGCCGCTTCTGCTCGGTGTTAGCGCTGCTTTGCAACCCGCGCTGTCGGGAAGTGAGAACGTACGCCTCGGATGTTTGGCGATGGGATTGTCGCCCGAAGAAGCGGCCGAAGCCTTCGACTATGTCGTTGAACTTTCGGCGTTGGGGTCGGCGATCCATCGGCCGATGGGAACATACTCTTCCGGTATGGGCGCCAGACTCCGATTCGCCATCGCTTTGGCTGCGCGACCGAAGATTCTGCTCATCGACGAGGCCCTGTCGACAGGTGACGCGACATTCGCCGAGCGCAGTGAACGTGCGATGGATGAGCTCCTTGCCGAAGCCGGGACGGTTCTCCTCGTCAATCACGCTGCCAAGGTGATTCAGGAGCTGTGCACCCGTGCAGTCTGGATGCACCGAGGCGAGATCCTCATGAACGGCCCTGCCGAGGCTGTCGCAGAGAAATACCGCTGGTGGGCATGGAATGTTGCAAAGGGCAAGGAAGACATCGCGGACAAGCTCCTTGCCGATGTTGTGAGCAACGCGGTCAAAGAGGAGATCAACATCCTCGAGCCCGAACTCATCAAGAATCCCATCCCGCGGCACGCAGCGCGACCGTCCAAGACGAAGGCCGCTCCTGCACGTCACGTGAAGCGACAGGACACGGTCGACGAAATCGAAGAGACGCCGACTCCGATGTTGGCCGCTGCCGAGGAGCAGGTCTGGCCCAAATCCTTCGACGCCGAGATGCCTAAAGCTAAATTCCCGGCTCTGCCCAAACCGGCCTCTCAGGCAGTGAGCGCCCCGCGAATCACCGATGCCCCGCCTCTGCGACTGAACCCCAGTAAGAAACGCGTTGTTCTGCGGGCAGCGAACCCGAATGACCGTGCCTCGTCGGTTGCTGCCGCGGATGACTTCACCGGGCGGAGGCTCGCTTCTCGCGCGCGAAAGATCGCCGATGAGCGGTACGAGGAGCGGCAGCGTTTGCGGCAGGAAGACGAGGCTCCTGCCGTTCACCAGGATTCGCGCCGATGAAGATCGCAATCTTCGGTTCCTGCGTGAGCCGTGATACGGCGGAGTTCATGCCTGAGGCTGAGGTCGTAGCCTATGTGGCCAGACACTCGGTGACGAGCTTGGAGTCTCCGCATGGGACAGCTGGAATCGATCTCAGCGATCTGACCTCCGCTTTCCAGAAGCGCATGGTCACCAGTGACCTCAAGGGGAGCGGCATTGAGAGGATCGTCAAGAATGCAGACGATCTGGACGTCGTGCTCCTGGACCTAGTCGATGAACGTCGAGGACTCTGGAAGTTCCCCGACGGCACGACCATGACGAACTCGATTGAGGTGGAGTCCTGCGGCGCAGCTCGGACGGCACGTCGTGAAGGGGCCCGACTGATCGAATTCGGCACCGATGAGCACTTCACACGCTGGAGCACAGGCTTCGCGACGCTCATCCAGGAACTCAGAGCCGCGGGGCTATGGGAGAAGACGATTCTCCTCGACATCGAATGGGCCGGAGCCGTCGACGGAGCCCAGCACCCGCAGAATGACAGCTTTGCCAGCCTCGGCCGCCGGTGGAGGCGCCTCCAGCGTGGCTCACGTGAGGCGGGCAGGGAGCTCTCGAGGGGCCGCGGGCTCGCCGAAGCCTGGCAGAGCATGCGCAACATCAAACCGACCGAGGCTGAAGAGTATGCTGACCGCGCTTTTTCAGCCAATAGCGACTACATCCGGTATCGTAAAGAGGCGCGATCGCTGGCAGCGTCGTCAGTGGTGAGAGAGAGCCGCGAGGTTCGAATCGACAGAGACCATAAGTGGGGACCTCAGCCGTTCCACTATCGGCACGCCGACTATCAGTCAATCGTCGACAGCATCCGGCAGCAGGTGAAGAAGAACGGTGGTGAGGCCATGTGAGCGGACAGCAGTGGCGAAAAGCACTGTGGCATCTGCGGCATGGCGGAGTCGAAGGTTTCAGGGAATTCCGGCGCAAGCGGGAGTCGGAACTCACTTCGACTACGACAGCGATCGTTGGATCACCCAGTCAGAATGGCACGGACACTCCGACGCTGAGTGTGATCGTTCCTGTATTCAACGCAAGTGAGTTCATTGACCGCTGTTTGAAGAGCATCCTCAGCCAGCGCGGTGTGTCTTTGGAAGTCATCGTCATCGACGATGGTTCGACCGATGACACCGTTGAAAAAGCCAGCCAGCATTCTTACGGTGCTCAGCCGGTAACGGTCCTCACCGGACCCAACGAGGGCCCGGCGCGTGCACGTAATCGTGGAGTCGAAGCAGCCCACGGCAAGTACATCACCTTTGTTGATGCTGATGACGAGGTGCTGGCCGACGCATATTCGACGCTGGTTGATTCACTTGAACGAACTGGCTCTGATATCGCCACTGGGGCATATGTTCGTGTTGGCTCGGCTGGCCGGTCCAGGCCGAAGCTGACCGCGCGAGTACATGCTCGCCAGCGCTTGGCAGTTCGCCTGGGGGATATGCCGGAACTGTTGGAAGAGCCAGTCTTGTGGAACAAGGTCTACAGGCACGACTTCTGGAACCGCCATGTCGGAGAAATGTGGGGGTTCTCTAACTACGAAGACCAAGAACCTGTCTATAGGGCACTGGTCGGTGCCGCGGCGATCGACGTACTCACGAACGACGTATATGCGTGGAGACTGGCCGATGGCCGAGACACCCGGTCCAAACGCAAAGCAGAACTGAGCGATCTGCAGTCAAAGCTTGAAGTTATTGACGCGCTCAGAGATACCTTGAATCACGCTCCCGATCACGTGGTCGAGCAGGCATATGCGATCTGGATGGGCACCGACCTCGCTATGCACGCCGAGTACCTCGATACTGCCAACAAACGGTTCCGAAAGACTCTCTGCGATGCGGCCAAGAGTCTTCGAAAGTCGATGCCGAAAGGCGCCTGGAAGCTCATGCCTGCGCAGGAACGTCTGTACATGTGGGTTGTGGCGTCCGGGGACTTGGACGATATCGAAGAAGTCCTCGGAACGAGGATGGAAGAGACCAGAGCCGTGCCGCTCGAACTAGTCGACGGCACCTGGACAGTCGCACCGACGTACCTGTCTCGACTCAAGACCAATGTGCCGCAGCGGCTGTTGAAAGCACAGCATGTCGACTTCAGACCCGTCGTCATCGTGCGAAATGCGCGGTGGATCGGTGAGCAGCAGATCGAGCTCCAAGGGTGTGCATACATCCCCGGAATTGATCCAGGGCAGACCACATTCCGTTTGCAGGGCGTCATGGATGGGGCGACTGTTCTGGACGTATCTGTGGAGACCCGAAACGACAATCGAGTGGACTTGGACGTCGGTGATCCTTGGAGGACGTACGAGGCTGGGGGATTCATAGCTCGAATCGACGTCGCGGGCCTCAGGGACATATCTCCGAGAGGAATCGACCTGTTCGGCTCCTTTGAAATGCAAGGGATGCATCTCCAAGCCCCGGCTGTGTCGACAGCGGTAGTGGGAATGATTGCTCCAAGCCCGATTCGCGATTCAGGACGCCTGACAGTTGTCGCTGACGAGCGAAGCGAACTGTCGATTCGTCCCGTAGACATGCCCACTGATCCAGTCGTCGTGAAGAACATCGACTTCCGCGGGCGGGACATGACGGTGACCCTCGACGGTTCTGCGAATGTACGTGGTTTGTCGCTGCACACTGCCGGAATCAAGGTTGAGCTGGAAGCAGACGGCCCTTCCATCTTTTCGGCCACACTGCCTGAACTTCCCGACCGGTTTCAAGCTCGTGGTGAACGGCACTGGAAGCTGACTGCTTCGACAAGGAATGGCCATGACGTCGATGTCTATCATTCCGAAGTGGACTATCTCCTCCCTGGCACTTCATGCGTGCGTCTTGCAGCGAATTCTGCTGGGAAGGTGAGACTAGCGCAACGGTTCCGGCGTGTAACCATCACTGGTGCGACAAACGACCGGGACAGACTGCTGATCATTGGTCGGATTGATCCGCCAGAGAGGCTCAAAGTCGTACTCAAATCATCCGAGCAGACGATTGAGCCAGATGAGTCTGCGCTGCATGCTGATGGCAGCTTCACCGCTGTGTATGACTTGACGACTACCGGGGCAGAAGGGGGCATAGTCGCGGCGCTCGCAGGTGGCTATCACGTGAGGTACGGCGAGACCGCGGATAAAGTCGAAGGATGGGCTAGGGTAGCCGGCAAACTAGCTATCCGACCTGTGGACTGCTTCACTGAGTGGAACACGCTCCGGGTGGAAGGAAGAAACTCCGGTGCTGTATCCGTCACGGCATCCCCTCCGTGGGCACTTAGCGAGCGATCCAAATACGGACGATTCAAACTCCGAAAGGAGAACTGGGGTCCGCTGACAAATGGCATTGTGTTCGAGTCCTACAACGGCAAGGCCGCTAACGACAATCCACGAGCACTGTTCGACGCCATCCATGAGGCAACGACTGATATTCCGCTCTATTGGTCAGTGCGAGATCGACGAGTCGACGTGCCCATCGGCGGCATCCCGGTTGTTGAAGGGACCGCCGAATGGCACCGTGCAATGGCTACTAGCCGAGTCTGGATCAACAACAACAACTTCCCTTATTTCGTGACTAAGCAGACAGGGCAGTTCTATCTGCAGACCTGGCATGGCACACCGATTAAGAAACTATCGAATGATATTGCCAGAAGAAAAGTAACAAATACGTATCGCAGACTTATGCGAAAAGAAGCCAGTCAATGGGATCTGCTACTAGCGCAGTCAACCTCTGCTGCGGAAAATCTACGGAGCGGTCTCGGATACTCAGGCGAGATAAAATTGATGGAATATCCAAGGAATAAACGACTAATAAGCGGCATGCGAGATCCCGACTTAGTACGTGAAAGACTAAAAATTCAGGAAGGTCTTCCAGTTATACTGTATCTTCCAACATGGAGAGAGTCCGACAAGAATCTATCAGATGAACTAGAGACAGTCTATGACTTAGCGCGAGAATTTGAATCTCAAATTGAAGCCAATTTCATCATACGGGCCCATCACATGACCAGTTTTCGACATGCAAAATATAGAAACTGGATAGAAGCTTCACATGAAGCTCATGTTGAGGACCTGTTGGCGGTGGCAGATATTTTAATTACCGACTACTCGTCAGCCCACTACGATTTCAAGTTGACGGGTCGTCCTACTGTCTTCTACGAGCCGGATTTAAACGCCTACGCACGGGCTCGGGGATTCTACGTCGAACGAAGTGAACGTCGACCAGTCGCGAACTCGGCAACAGAGCTCATCGAACTGTGTTCAGCGATGCTGTCGAAAGCGGAGCACTTTCAAAAGGGCCCGCACGGCACAAATATTCGATCAATAGAAGCTATTCTAGATCAGAATATTTCGGAACTAGTGGAGCATATATACCGTGAATGCAGTGTAGTAGAGGGTGCGCAGCAGCTACCTGTAAGAGCAATTAGTAAAAGAGGCACTAGAAAATAATGCGGTTAATCAACAAAGCCAAAACGAACGATACGGTCAAAGCGGCGTGGAAGGCTTTTGCGCCGGAGTCTTTACGACGGACTCTGTATCATGCGCGGGTTAAGTCATCGAATGAGGCCGTGTCGGTAGTTGTCCCAGTCTACAATGTAGAGCTGTATATAGACGAATGTGTTAAGTCTATTGTTGAACAAACACATAAGAACCTCGAAATCATTTTAGTGAACGATGGCTCAACTGATGCTTCCGGGGTGATGTCCGAACGTTGGGCTAAGGCGGACTCTCGCGTACGGGTGATTCATCAGGTCAACGGAGGATTGTCTGCTGCTCGGAACACGGGGCTTGCGAGTGCAACCGGAAAGTACGTGATTTTCATCGACTCGGACGATGTTGTCCCTGCCAACGCCTTCTCGATGCTAGTCCACCAGCTAAATCGGTCTGGTTCCGACATTGCAACTGGCAATGTAAGAAGGTTCAAAGGAAGCGCCTTCTGGGCGGGATGGAACCAGTCGTACTCTCACCGTCCAGAACTGTATAGAGGTGCCATGCGAGATGGTGTCGCCGTAGGTGTCTCACTCCGTGACCACCCGGAGTTGTTGTTTGACACAACAGCTTGGAACAAAATGTTCAAACGTGAGTTCCTTCTAGCCGAGGAAATTCAGTTTCCTGTTGGTAAACTCTATGAAGATATGCATCCCGTGGCTACGGCCTATGAGCGAGCTAAAGGCATTGATGTACTATTTGCGGATGTATACAACTACCGCGTTAGGGAGAATAATACTTCGATCACTCAAAAGCGGTCGGAGCTAAGAAACTTGGTCGACAAGATGGAAATGGTCGACCGGATATATAAGGATGTGGGCCGCATGCCCGGCTCGGAAAGCATGTTACGAACTCTTGAATTTAAGGTGTTCGAAGGCGATCTGCCGGTTTATTCTCCATACCTAGGTCGTGATCCAGAATTTGACAGGATATATTTCCAATCCATTGCCAAGTATTGGGATGCCACGACTGTTGACGTGTTAAATAAGACTACATTGGGGAAACGTGCCCAGGTGTTTTGGGAAAGAAAGGAAGACGCGAAAACAGGCGCGTTTGCCCACGACTGGATTAGTCGAAACTTTTTCTCTATTCCTATCCTTTGGAGTCATGGTCGACCACGAGCTGACCTGAGTGGCGCTCCAGACTCGGTAAGGGTGTTGTCCGAGTATGGACTCGACGATATGTCACGGTATATGGCGATCCGTACTGCTGTAACCGAGACTCGGGTGTCTTCCGGACGTCTGCTACTTGAAGGCTACGCGTTTCTGGACGGCGTACCGGCCGAGGTTGCTGTGAAAAGAGAGTTCTTCATAGAGAGCCCCTCTGGTAAACGAATTGCGGTACCTAGCGAATATTCCCGGTCTGAGTGGGCGAACGACGGCTGGTGGAACCTCGCCGTTGATCGTGAAAGTTTTGGATTCTCTATTGATTGCGCGTTAGCCGACTTGCTTGGTCACACGGTGCAGGATGTGGATGCGTGTTCATTTGAACGCGAATGGGTATTGAAAGTCCGTTTCGAGTACGAGAATGGTGCCGATGAGTCTCCGGTATTCAACGTATGGCGGGGTGGCCAAATTCGTCTCGGAGGGACCGCGAACCTGACGAACTCAGAGGTCGTTCATGTTGATTGGTCCGACTGGAAAGCGCCGCTGACATTGCGGGTCAGGCACGCTCGACATCGACTCCGTCGGGTTCAAGTGACGGGAGATTTCGTCCGGGTGTCGATTAGTCATAGCAATGAATTCGCTGGCCGGAAGGCGGTGCTAAAGCGAACGTGGGATGATTATGAAGTTTATGGCCAGAAGATAGGAACCCCTGGCGGTGCTTCAGAGTATGAATTTGACCTGAGCAAGATCGCGTCTCGAGACAGCGCTGGAGGTCATGCGAACACGTGGAAAGTCGTTCTGTCTGAGAGTAACGGTGCGTGGATTCCCGCGTCGAACGATGGACTCGCCGAGATTTCGGATTCTGACGCCGTTGGCTGGGATCTTCGAACTGATCCGGGTGGCACTTCGCTACTCGTTGACCCCGATAACGCGCTTTTGGTCGACTCCTTCAGTTTCGAAGAAGGAAGGTGGTTGCTAAAGGGTCGTGCTCCATCAACCATTGAGGCTGATGCCTATATAACAATGTGGTCGAGTAATGGGACGAGTCATAGGGTCGAGCTGCAGGTTAATGGCGATAGATTCGAGATCCTCGTCGAACCTGGAACGCGCGGACATTGGGGGTCTTATGACTCATGGGCGATGGGCGAATACAATTTTTGGTTAAGGTCGGGTACCGGGGACAGCAAGTTTAGGATCAGAGCCTCGAGGTGGGCGATTCAGACTGACCTCCCTGTAAACGTGTGGACAGAAGCGTTCCATAGCCGTTGGCACTTGGCTGCCGATAACGGCAATATTTCGATGCGTGTCGGCACTCCTACGCGACACGATGAGCGTGGTCGCTACAACAAGGAACGCCTTATCAAATTGTGGGATGATAAGACAGACGATGAGGTGGCTCCTCTAAATGCAGTTGTCTTCTCGTCGTTCATGTCTCGCAACGCCAGCGACTCAGCACTTGAAATGTCTTCGTATTTGTCACAATTTCATCCTGAAATTGTGCAATTTTGGGCAGTAGAAGACGGCTCCGTGCCTATTCCAGAAAATTCAACCAAACTGGTCAAGCGGACTGAGAAATGGTTCGAAATGTTGTCACGAGCGCAGTATTTAGTGAACAACGTTGGCGCTATAGAAGGGTTTGGTAATAGGAGTTTCCAGAGATTCGTACAGACTTGGCATGGCACTCCCTTTAAGTCGGTAGGCAGATCTCAGCTGGAAATCGACGGATTTGAACACCCTGTCGAATACGCGCGGATTGAGCAGGAATCATCGACCTGGGATCTATTTGTGGCTCAGAACGAGTTCATGGCCAATATAGCTCGAAAGGATTTCGGCTATCAGGGGAAGATTCTTCAACAAGGGTATCCACGTAACGATCGTTTGGTGAACTATACCGAAGACGAGCGACATAAGCTCCGCGCTCAACTCGGAATTGACCCAAGTGAACAGGTTATTCTGTATGCTCCAACTTGGCGCGAGAATATGTCTGCTGGCGCATCGAGTCGAATGGTCGAATTCCTGGACTTTAACGGCCTCATGGGAGGCTTGACCGCAAACACCCGCATATTGTTAAGGGGGCACAACTATAACGCTGCGTTTTCTAAGAAGAACCTTAGTGAAAAGGGTGTGCTTGATGTAACCCATTACCCTGACATTAATGATTTGATCATCGCGTCGGATCTGCTGGTGACGGACTACTCATCGATTATGATCGACTATCTAGTCAGTCGTAAGCCGATTGTGCTGTTTGTTCCTGATGTAGACGAATATATGGCGTTTCGCGGTAGCTATGGCGATCTGTCACAATTCACTTGTGGACCGATCTGCTATGATCAGGACACCTTGATTGAGACGTTGAACGGTCTTGACGGATGGATTGGCACCTATTCGGAGCGATCGCATAGCCTCCGCTCCCGGTTCGTGCCCAAGGATGATGGCAACGCAGCACAGAGGGTTGTTGAGTTCATGCTCGCCTCCACTACGCAGGCACCGAATACTAAGGATGGCGCATGAAAAAATCGGGTTACGGTCGGGCAGACTCTGGCATCTATATGCTGGTAGGAGGGGCGGGGGTACCCAATTACGGCGATGAGCTGATTGTCTCCAAGTGGGTCGATTGGATTCGTCGGGGTCCGCGATTTGAGCACCTGAAGCTTGTTGTCGAGCTCAATCACATGAGGGTTTCGGATGGCCTGGGTCTGTCCGGAATGCAAGGAGTTTTCCCGAGCGGTGACGTATCGTTGGCCCGGTACTTGTTGGGTTCTACATCTTTCGATAAAGCGTTTGACGCGGGTCGACATTTTTTCACAGACCGTCATAAGGACCCACGTCTGGAACGATTAGCGGAGCGTTTGTCGCGCGCAGCTGTATTCCACCTTCATGGTGGTGGATATTTAAATGACTTATGGCCTAGTCATGCTTTCTCTTTAGGGTTAGGGTGTGCTGTAAAGGAGCAGTTCGACTGTGTCGTGCTTGGCACAGGATTGGGCTTGGGTCCCTTTGCTCTCTCTGGAGCCGGGCAGAGACTGCGAGAAGCGGCTAGCATGTTTGATGTGTTCGAGGTGCGTGACGGATCCTCTTTTGAGCTTTGTGGCCCTGAAGGTGTTAGTGGTCTTGATGATGTCTTTTTAGGCCCGGTCTCTTCTGATCTCATTGGTGGAGATGTACTGCACGTCTCCCTGATAGGCGCTACATCGCCAGACGATGTGGCGAGGATGTTGCCTTTGAGTTTTGTCAATAAGTTTGATCGGTGCTTTTTCTGGATGTGCACGCCAAACGATGCACAGTCTTTTGCGGCGGTTGGTGGTTTGCATCGACACTTCGCTCCATTGACTCCAAGGGATTTGCTAGGCCCGATCCCGTGCGGGCGATCAAATTTTATGGTGACAGAACGATTTCACCCTCATTTGGTCGGAGCTCGACTTGGTTTTGGGGGGACTTTCTTCAGCTCCAACGAATATTACGATGCGAAACACGGGTCGGTCATTGAACTGGGATCTGGTTTTGTGTCAAGTTCTGGCTTCGGTCAGGTCGAGAAGGCTTACGAAGAGACTACTCCGTCGTCAGCCATGGTGGACGCGGATGCTGGCCGGATTGCAGAGAAGGACGCGCTTGTTCGCAGCGCCTTTTGAATTGGATGGTGCTAATAGTTCGTCGTTTGACTGACCGTTTTGGTTGATTACGCCAGGGGCATTACTGCGCTCGATTTTTCATGGGTATCCAGCTGCCCATGAAAAATCGAGACTAACGGTGGCTGAACGTTTTGTGAACGCTTTACTGACGATTCAATCTTGGCAGGTTTTCGTAGTCAACTGCACAACTTCAAAACTAGAATCTTGATATGCCATCTGTCTCCCATTTGTACCCGCGAGGGTTTGTTGCTTACCACCAGTCGCTTGACACCTCTGGGTGGGAAGGTCCTCCGGAACGATTTCAGCACCTGAACTTTGGTGAAGTTTCCATGTAGTATGACCGCGGGCGTACGCCGGCCATCGCCAGGTCGGAATCGGCAGCGGTGCTGGTTGTTGGTACAGCGGCATTTGCCCCTCCTTCTGCTGAGCGTGCCGAGTCAACTGCTGATTTGCAGGAAATCGCCGAAACGCTGCACGCGGCACTGACTGAAAGCCAGGAACATTTCCTTGACGCTCTGGACTACTTGGGAGGACGCTTCGCAATCGTCGTTGAGGTCGACGGTCTGTACCGTGTTTTCCGCGATGCGCACGGCACACGCACGATCTACTACGACGTGGATCGTCAGGCGTTCTCCTCCCACGCGCATCTGCTCGCTTCTCTTGTCGGTGCGGAGCCTCGCCATTCTGACGAACTGAAAGCGGCCCAATCGTGGGCAGCGCTGCCTTTATCGTTCGCCTGGGATGAAACGCCGTATCCGACGATTCGGGCCCTGCTCCCGAACCATGTGCTGGAGCTCGAATCAAAGCGCACTTTTCGTTACTTCCCCCGGGAACGGAACCGCTTCACTGGGTTGACCTTCGAGGAACGAGCCTCGGAGATCAATCGATTGTGGCTGGGGCAGATGAGTGCCTTCGCTCAGAGCACTGACCGGTTCTTCGTATCTTTGTCCGGCGGACTTGACTCCAGGGTGGTTCTCGCCGCACTGCGTGAGCACAAGGACAGGGCCGACTCATTCACCTATTTCACCAACAATGGGACCGGCAACTGGGCGCAGGCCATGCAGATGGATCGAGACCTCTCCCAGCAGGTACTTGCGCTTGCGCACGTCAACCACGTGCCGATCGTGCACGGGGAAGGCGCAAAGTTCTCCGAAGAAGACAAAGCCATCGCTGACAAGAACTCTCTTGTCGAACACGGGCGTTGGCTGGTCGCTCGCTATGTCGAGAACTTCGGGAAAAGCACAGGGCTGCATTTCAGAGGCAACACTCAAGAGACGATCCGGTCCTACTACGGCTCCACCAAGCAGAGGGATCCGATCGACCTGGTCAAAGGCCTCATGTCCTCACGATTGAAGAGCGTCAACCTTGACGAATCAGAAATCAAGGACTACGAAGCGAAGCTCGACAGCACACTGAAACAGTTTGGCTACCCGAACGCGCTGCACGACTTCGTGGCCTCAGACATGTTCTATTGGGAGATCCGAATGGGGCGATGGCTGGCCGAGATCTACAACGAGACTGACCCGGCTTTCGACTCGATCTCACCGACGAACATGCGAGCCATCGTCGAACTCGGGCTCGCCGGATCTGAAGACGAACGACGGTCCGGAATCATGTTCACTGAACTTATCGACCGCAACTGGCCCGAGCTGAATTTTCCTGGAATCAACAACCGGAACAACCTCTACCAGCAGCACACTGTTGTCCGGAAGTCGCTCACCGAAGCCAAGTCACGAGCAGCCGCGGCTCCACCCTGGGTTGGACGGGCCGGCGACAGCCATGACCATCCGCTGTCGGCCGGGCCACTGTCGATGGAATCTAACAACCACACGGTCGACTGCCCGCGGGGCGAAATCAAGATTCCAGCAGAAGAGCTCGGAGTCGGAGCATTCGCCAGACGAGAAATGAAATGGTCGGACGAGGACTCCAGTGTCCTCACCTTCAGCCTACGAAGCAACTACGTCAACTCAAGAGGCACTGGCTATATGCGCTTTGAGGTCGAGGTGAATGGGCAGACTCTTGTCGCTCACAAGATCGGATTCGAGTCGGACACCACCTACTGGGCCGTGTACGGGCTTCGGCCAGGCGATCGAGTCAGTTTGGGAGTCCGGTCTTTGCGCACGGTGACTACCGAGTCATGGTCCAGAGCCTCTCGGTGCTTCATCACTGTTTTGGATTCTGCAACTGAATATTGGGAGCGAAGAGGATCCCTGGACCTTGGTTATGCGACGACCAGTGCGGCGGCGCTGCCAGGGGAGTCTCTGCGCGGATAGATCGAGGTACTCTCTTAATATCCCAACGAGACGAGGTAGCGGAAGAAGTCTGCGGAGTCGTTTCCAACCAGGGCGTTCTTGAGCGCCGGTACCGCCTCGGGATCGAAGTCGATGATGACTGTGCCGTCGTCCTCGCGGCGGGAGTTCGTGGGCACGGTGACCACAGCGATGTCGTCGGTCTGCAGAGCGCGGAGGTTGTTGGCGATCTTTCCGAGTTCGATCGTGGTCAGCTCCGCATTGTGCTGGATGCCAGAAGCGAAATGTCCGAGTACGGCTGCGCCCTTGTTCGGGTCCTTCACTAGTCCGCCGGACTTGAGGGACTGGATGAGTGCCCGGACGACTGCACGCTGATTGCGAGTTCGTGTCTGACCGGCGTCATCGACGGGGTCGGCAGCGGTGAAGATTGCTGACGTCGCACCATCGAGGGTGTTCGTTCCTTCGACGAAGTCAGTTCCATCGGCGCTGAATGCGGCGCGGCTGTACACTTGGAGGCCGCCGAGCTCGTCGATGACTCGGCCGAGCGCGTCTGACTCGAGCTCGGCAATGTGATCGATGCGGATGCCGAGGAACTCTTCAGCCATGGCGACGACAACCGACCAACCGCCCTCATCGGCAATCGCACCGAACGTATGACCCGACTCGATCTGCGTGGAGGGGTTGAACACGAGGACCGCTGCAAAGTCGCCTGCAGTCGGGACGTGGATGACGGCGAAGGTGTCACCTTGGCTCGACGATGACTGCGGGGCCGCCTCGGCGAGGTTTCCAGGGTTCGTCACCCGAAGCATCAGGGTCCGGGCATCACCCGCCGGAGGGCGGATGTCTTCGGGAGGGAAGGCCGCCTCGGCGGGGATGGTCTTCGACGCATCATCGAACTCGGCACGGGCGGAGTTGAGGTCCTTGAGGGACCCGATGGCGGATGCCACCTTCGTCAGCTTGGCCATGGCAGTCCCTCTTCTTCTGTCCGGTGACACGGTGTTGATCCCAATAGTAACCGCGGGTGGGATCGGCTCGTGCACCGATCCCACCCGCGGTGAGGACTGCTGAGCTCGCGTCTATAGGTTGAGGCGCGGCTTCGGGTTCAGCGGAGGCCGAAGAGCTTTCCGAAGGTGCTTCCGGACGACTGAGTCTCCGACTGCTTGGCCTCGGCCGGCTTATCAGCGGGAGTTTCTGCAGGCTTGACCGGCGGCGGGGGAGGGAACTCCTCGGCGGCGGGCTCTGCCTTCGGGGCCTCCGGGGCCTCGCTCTCCGGAGCCTTCGGCGCAGGAGGGACAGACTCGTCAGCGGCTGGGGTCGGGGTCACCGACTCCGGCGCTGCCGCCTGCGGGGCGGCGGTGTCGGCCTCGGGAGCAGGAGTCGTCTCGGTGACGGGCTCCGGTGCTTCGGTGGAGGCCTCGGCCTCAACGGCGGTCTCCGGCGAATCGGTGGGGGCCGCCTCGGCGACGTTCTTGATCAGGGAGAGCTCGAACTCGAGTGTGATCTTGTCGCTGACGAGCACGCCACCGGAATCGAGCTTCGTATTCCAGGTCACGCCCCAGTCCTTGCGGTCGATGCGGCGGGAGCCCTCGAGGCCGGCGCGCAGGTTGCCGAAGGGATCGGACTCGACGCCGATGAGCTCGAGCGGGATGGACACAGTCTTCGTCATGTCACGGATCGTCAGATCACCGGTGACGATATAGGAGCCCTCGTCCACCTCGTCGATGGCCGAGGAGACGAAACGGATCTCCGGGTAGGTCTCCACGTCGAAGAAGTCTGCCGAGCGCAGGTGCTCGTCGCGGCCCTCGCTGCGGGTGTCGACGCTCGCGGTCTGGATGATGACCTCGGCCTTTGAATCGGCGAGGTCCTCGGCGATGTCGGCGGAACCGGAGACATCGTTGAACGCTCCGCGCACACGCGAGACCATGGCGTGGCGTGTGGAGAATCCCAGTCGAGAATGTGAGGGATCGATGTCCCAATGACCTATGATCTCAGGATTTTCTGTCATGGGGGCAGCTCCTTCGGTTCCTCCGCGCTCCTGTAGGGGAGGCTGTCGTAGTCGGTGTGCTCATTCGCAGATCGAGCGATCATTGAAAAAGCAATCGCCTACGTAGTCTTACACGGGCGGTCGGGTGCGTGCCACCTCGGTGCGGGCTGGTGAGGCGATGGCGGCGCTGACGTCGACCGCCGACCGTCCGATTCAGAGATCACCCGCGGCACACTCGATTTTCGCTCTCGTATCGAATTCAATCCAACAGTGCTGCGACGAAGGGGACGGCGTAATTCCAATCGTCTCTGTCCGGATCGGCAATTCCCGCCTTGTCCAGCCAGGTTTGGTCAGCCTCGGGGTGCGGGCCGACCAGACCTGCCATACCGTCGCCGTGGTCGTAGCGTGCTGCGGCGATGTCGCCGTTGCCATAGCGCGCGAACACGTCGGCGCGATCCTCGGGTGGAGGAAGGGCTGCGCCCTCTTGGAAGGACGTCTGGCGATGATGCCCCTCCCAGGCGACGTCGACCACGGTCTTCGCAGCGGTCGACGGGTAGGCGGTTCGCCAAGACGATGAACGAATGTTCAGGGTTGGTCTCTGCCATGTTCTTCTCGCTCTTCTGGCTCGTCTGCCGCTGAGACTCGGTGAGTTCTGCTCCTGTCGGAGCAGCGGAAGGGCGAGCACTTGGTCCTCGCCCTTCCGCCGGGCAGTGTCAGTGCTTCGGGCCGTTCCCCAGAGATTCGGCGGTTCCACGAGCCGTGTCTTTGATCTCTTCCGCGGCTTGTCTGCCCTCGGCCTGGATTTTTTCGGTCTTGCCTTCGGCCTGCAGGCCTTTGTCACCACTGGCTTTGCCTGCGGCAGATTTCGCGGAGCCCTTGAGCTTGTCGGCTTCGGCGGAGCTGTCGTTCATGTTTCTTCCTTTCGCGTGCACGACGGATCTCGCGCGGGCGGGCGGGGTCCGATGCGATGGGAGATTCTGTGTGAGAAGTGTTCGGCTGCCTGTGCGTCAGCTGTTGATCAGCAGCAGGATCTTGCCGTGATCGAGCTTCTCTTCGAGGTCGTCGGACTCGTTCGACGTGAAGCCGAACTCTTCGAAGATCGCGCGCAGCTCGCCGCCCTTCTTGTCATACCGGGTGCCCACGTGATTGCTGAGATCGTCGGGTTCGTTGGCGTTGACGCTGCCTGCGACGCGGTCGGTGCGGTCATCGTCATGGGAGAGGACGAAGAGGTCGTCCTTGGCGATGCCCGCTGCCGCCTGGCGTTTCACTTCATCCATCAGTTCGGTATCGTCCTGGAACTCTTTGACTGCGGGTTTCATGTCGACTCCTTTCATGTTTACGACGTAATCACGCTAACGGATGCCACGCCCCTGAGTGAGGGGCCGAAGCCGAATTTTCAAGGGGGTTCTCCTGGTGGCGGTGTCGATGTAGCCTAGAGGACGCAACCCAAAGATGTTTACACACTAATCGTGTCAGAAAATTGAGAGGATGTGTTCGCCTGTGTGACACGCAAGATGAGCGAGCAGGTTCAACCTTCGTCAATCCGGGCAGGGAGGATCCCATGGCCCAGAATCGTCTGACCAGGAACGACCTCGTGGCAGCGGCGATCACATTCGTCGACGTACACGGACTCGATGCGCTGACAATGCGACGCCTCGGGCAGTCCCTCGGGGTCGAAGCCATGGCCTTGTATAGGCATGTCTCCGGACGCGAAGACCTTCTCGAAGCGATGGTCGAAGGTCTCATCGACAGTCTGTTCGATAACCGGCTGATGAGGCAGACGCCGTCATCGTGGGAGGACTATCTCCAGCGGGTGGCCAACACGACGAAAGAACTGGCGCTCGATCATCCCGGGATCTTTCCCCTGATCGCTACTCAACCGTCCCAAGCCCCGTGGCTGCGTCCTCCATTGCGCAGCCTGCGCTGGGTCGTAGAGTTCCTCTCCACACTGCAGCAATTCGAGTTCTCCGATGCGGCCGCGGTCGGTGCCTACAAATCGTTCACCAGCTTTCTCATCGGGGATCTGCTCCTGCAAGTCCATTCCACGAATTTCGCCATCACCGACGAAGACGATCACGACAGGCCCGATGACGACTCCGACTTATCGGAGTATCCCACCGTGAACGAGCTGAGTGACCTGCTCAGCGAAGATCATCGCCAACGCCAGTTCGACGATGCCCTCGACGAACTCATCGAACGCATCCGCCTCTCACCAACCAATTAGCCATACCCTCAGACAGCTCACTGAGCTGAGAAGGATCAATATGCTCGACACCTCTTCAGAGGCCCTCCAGGTCCTTCTCGTGGCCGACCCGGGCCTGCCCAGCCGCCGAGCGGCCGCTATTCATCAACGACTCGAAAGGCTTCTGCAAGACGCGTATGGGGTCACAACGACCTTGTACACGGCGACTGACACCATCCGCTTGACACCGGAAAGCGAACTCGACCTCAGCGCTGTCGAGGACCTTCGGGCCGACTACCCGGACGTCAACATCGTTCTGATCCTCACCGAGATCCCGCGCCATACTCAGGGCGACCCGCTGATCGCCGAGGTCCATTCCGACAGCAACTTAGCGATCGTGTCCTGTCCCACTCTTGGCGCATGGTCGACCAAGCGCCGCATCATCAAAGTGCTGATGAGTTCGGTCAACAAGTTGGTGCCGTGGGATCCCGAAGACACGACCCGCCGGTTTCTGCTGCGCTGGTCCGACTGGTCCGACAACGAAGACGCACAGCACCAGTCGCTGCATGCACACACCATCACCGGAGGCCCACGTCTGGTTCTGGGAATGACGATGGCCAACGACCCGTGGCGCACCGTCCCGAAGCTTTCTGGAGCCCTCGCCGCGGCATCGGCCACAGGAGCTTTCGGCATCTTCTACAGTTCCATCTGGCAGATGTCGACCTATCTGTCCACCACGCGGCTGCTGTCGATCGGCGCGGCCGCCATCCTGGTCATGGTCACCTGGCTGATCATCAACCACAAACTCTGGGACGAACCACGCAAAGACAACCTGGCGACGGTAGTGATGTACTACAACTTGTCGACCGTCCTGACCCTGCTGATCACCGTGCTCGCGCTCTACGCGGGACTGGTCGGCTTCATTCTGCTGGGCGGCCTCGTCGTCATCGACCCCGAGTTCATGACGACCCAGATCCGGCAGGAGGCGACGGTGGCGAACTATCTCGATATTGCCTGGTTGAGTGCAGCGATGGGCGTCGTTGCCGGCGGTATCGGCGCAAGCTTCGACTCCGACGTAGATGTGAAACGACTGACTCACGGACAGCGTATGCGCCAACGGGTCTACACCGACAACCACCCGGACACAGATGATGTCAGCCAGACCGCCTGATGGCTGATAAGGACCTGCCCGACGATTTCAGAAAGACTCGACATGAACACACAGCATCGGTTAGACGTCACTGGGATGATTTCGGCGCCTCTGGGCTCCTGGCGCGACGAACCTGCCTGCCACGACGAGCTCAGGAAGCTGGTCACCAGCAATGCGCAGACCGCTGACAAGGTTCGCGCCTTGAGTCGATTTCTCGAACTCACCGGGACGTCGTCTCAGATGCGGCAGTGGGAGTCGCTGCTCGAGGTGGCGGCCGTCGATGTCGCTGTCGCTCGGATGCTTGAACCCCATGTGGATGCGCTGGGCATCCTTGCCGAAGCCGGACACGACGCACCCGATGGCTCGACCTGGGGGGTCTACGCCGCCGAGTCTCCAGCTCACGTCCTCACCGTGGGTGCAGATGGCGAACAGGCCGTGATCGTTGGGGAAAAAGCCTGGTGTTCCTTGGCGGGCGAACTCTCGCACGCGATCGTCATCGCCGGCAGCGACAGAGGATCGTACGCCTGTGCCGTGGACCTCAGGAATCGCGGAGTGCAGGTCCAGCCGACTGCGTGGCCGAGCGTGGGGCTGCAGGAGATCCCAAGCGGAAGTGTCGCATTCACGAAAACGCCCGTCACCGTCCTCGGTCCGCCGAACTGGTACCTGGATCGACCTGCGTTCGCGTGGGGAGGCATCCGGGTGGCAGCATGTTGGTTCGGCGCAGCCGTGGGACTGGCAAGGAACGCCGTGCGACGGCACAGCAAGCGCTCTAACCCATCTTCAGTCGGTGAGATGCTGATCGGTCAGCTCGAGGCTGAGATATTCTCGATTCGCAGCGCCCTCGCGCAGGCAACGGCCGCAGCCGACGGGAGTGACGAGTATTCCCGTGCACGTGCCTGGACATTGGCCCTGACAGTGCGCAATATCGTCTATTCAGGAGTTCGCCGGATCCAGCACCTGAGTCGCGAAATTGCGGGACCGGCGGCGCTGACAGGTGATGTCGGCTTCGCCAAAGCCGACGCTGACCTCACCGTCTACATCAGTCAGCACCACGGTCCCCGCGATGAAGCCGCTCTCGGCGCGGAACTTCGCTCGAAGGTCGACCGCGATGGCTTTTGACCATCGTGACCCCGGTACGCCCGAAGCCTCCTGGAGGGAAGCCGGCGTCCAGGATCTTCCCGCGCTCGGAGTCGAGGCCATGCCTGCCGAGGCCACGTTCATCATCCTTGCCGCACATCCGGACGATGAGGCCCTTGGAGCCGCCGGCCTGCTGGCCCGCCTGCGCCGGTGCGCTCATCGAGTCGTCGCCCTGCTCTTCACCGCAGGGGAACAATCCCATCCGGGTTCTCCCACCCACTCGACGAAGGAACTCAGGGAGATTCGTCTGCGCGAGTTCGATGCGGCACTGGGTCTGTTCGATCACGAGCGTCTGTCCCGTCGTTTCGTGGGGTTGCCTGATGGTCAGCTGAGCGCATTCAGCCAGAGGATCGTCGACGAGATCGGGGCCGAAGTGGACCAGCACCAGGGACCCGTGGTGCTCGTCTCACCTTACAGTCGGGACGGACATAGTGATCATGAGGCGATCGGTGCAGCAGCCCTGCAGTTGGGGCGTGAGCATCACACGATGGTGCTCGAGTACCCGATCTGGTACTGGCATTGGGCAGTCCCTGCCGATGAGGCTTGGCGCAGCTGGTCGTTTCTGTCCGATCCGGCGAACTTCGACAGACAGGCAGTGTTCGACGGGTATCCGTCGCAGGTGTCAGCGCTATCCGATCAGCCCGGAGACGAAGCAATCCTCAGCCCCGCTCATCTCGAACACTTCCGTCGTGGTGGAGACATCTTCGCGGTCTCGGACTTCCGCGACGGTGCGGCTCCGGTGCCCGGTGGCGACGGCTCAGCGAAGCTCCACGACGCCAGTGCGGCTTCTGCGGTCTTCGACGAAGTCCACGTCCGACGGTGCGACCCCTGGCAGGTGTGGAGTTCCGAATATGAGATCGCCAAACGCAGGAATCTCCTCACCCATCTGCCTGCGGTTCCGTACGCTCATATCCTTGAGATCGGCTGCTCGGTAGGCGCTTTGACTCATGATCTCGCCGGTATCGGCGCGCAGGTGACGGCAGTCGATGCCAGTGAGGAGGCGTTGCGAATCGCCAGACGGCGAGGGACGATCCCGTCGGCGGAAATCCACTTCGTTCACGCCACCGTCCCCTTCGAATGGCCTCAGGGCACTTTCGACTGCGTCGTGCTGTCGGAGACCGGCTTCTACCTCAGTCGTTCTCAGCTTCTCGAAACCTTGGAGAAGATCGATGGCTCGACAACGGTTCGTTTCATCCTGGTGCTCTGCCACTGGAGGGGCGAGATCGACGATTGGCCGCTGGATGCCGATGAAGTCCATCGCATCTGCTTGGGCGCCTGGCCTCATCATCGCGTTGAACACCGGTATCAAGGGGGCTACCGTCTTGACATCATCACGGTCGACAAGGGCTCCCGCCCAGCCGCGTCGGAGGGGCACGCATGATCAGGCGTTTAGGTGTCATCATTCCGGCCCACAATGAAGAGGACGACATCCTCGGGTGTCTCGAGTCGTTGCAGCGATCACACTCATACGCTGTCGAGAGAGGCATCAACTGTCGGTTTCGAGTCGTTGTCGTGGCAGATGCCTGCACCGATGCCACGGCGAGCATCGTCGAGGACTTTGCCGCCAGGCTTCGCAACGTATTCGTCCTCGCGACCTCTTTTCAGTCCGTCGGTCGAGCCCGCGACTTCGGATGGAGGCACTTCATGCGAACCGAGGAATCCACAACAGGGGAACACTCCGACTCGGCGTGGGTGTGGGTCGCATTCACAGACGCCGACAGCAGAGTGCCCGAACATTGGATCACCACCCATCTCGAACTCGCCGCGAGAGGCGTTGATTGCCTGGTGGGCACTGTGGCCCCACGCCCTGAGACAGCAACGGCCGACCTGGTCGCAACTTGGCATGCCAACCACGAACTGCTCGAGAATCACCCGTACATATTCGGAGCGAACATGGGGCTGCGCGCCAGCGCGCTCGAAGCCATAGGAGGCGTGCCTCCGCTGGAATGTGGTGAGGACGAAGCAATCGTCGATGCGGTGCTGCGGGAGGGCGGCCGCATTCGCAGAACCGATGACTGCAGAGTGCTCACGTCTGCTCGTCTGTCCGGTCGCGTGCGCGGGGGCTTCAGCAGCTACTTGCGTCAACTGACGTGAAGCGACGGTGCTTTCCTCCCGAAGCGGAGTCGGAGCCTGTCCTACTGAGCGGTGCACCGAAAGGTGTCGCCGTCGTTCCCGGCTTCACGCGAGGCCTCCCTGCCGGGAATGACACCTCACGTGAAGGCGGGAGAAGATCAGGCGAAGATGCTCACCCCTCCTGGGCCGACGAGACAGCCGACGACGATGAGGACGACGCCCCACAGAATCTGTTTGCGCAGAATTGCGAAGATGCCCGAGATGACGAGCAGCGCTGCGAGGATCCACAGAACAATAGCCATAATTTAACTTCCTTATCGGTTTCACTGTGAGTGCGGCATCACCGGATCGAGAGCCGGTGAGGAATCTGATCGACGCCGAGGCTGCGCGCAGCCGACGTTGGAGAGTTGTCTCTTTCTTGGTCTGCCAGCGGATGCGATTCCAGATGCTGCTTCATCCGCGGAGTCTGCCGACCATAAACAACACTCGCCGAGAAGATTACAGTGTAAACACCGCGAGCGATACCTCCTCCTTCACAGAGGGGTCGTCTTCGGGGTCACAGCGGAGTGAGAGGGGCGATCGGTCCCGACCCCTTATGACGAAGAATGTGGACGGTACGAGGCAGGCGTGACAGGCTGATGTGATGCGTACACTCACGGTCCTCGGAGCCTCGGCCGCCCACCCCGTCCCAGGGGAGGCCTGCAGCAGCTATTTCCTTGACTGGGATGGGTTCCGACTTGTGCTCGATCTCGGCTATGGCACGTTCCCACGCCTGCTGAGCCATGTGCCGGATGCTGAGATTGATGCGATTGTCATCACCCACGAACACCCTGACCACTGCATCGATCTTCACGCGCTGTTCCGTTTCCGTCAGTATGCCGAGACACCGACGAAGAAGCTGCAGCTGTACTGCCCCGCCGGAGTCATCGACCGCCTCGGCGCTGTCGAACCAGGCCTCGACATGACCTCGGCATGCGACATCCATCTGCTGCCTGGGCACTTCGAGGTCGGGCCTTTGAGGCTCAGCTCCGTGTCTTTGCCGCATTTCGTGCCCAATTACGGAGTTCGCCTCGAGACCGCGACGGCAGCGGTCGCCTTCACGGGAGATACCGGACCGCATCCGGGACTCGCTGATCTCGGTCGCGCAGCCGATGTCTACATCGTTGATGCCACCGATCGACCCGGCGAGCACGAAAACACCCGCCGCAACCTATTGACTGCTTCCGAAGCCGGTGAGTGGGCTCAGAGAGCCGGTGCCAAGCGGCTGCTTCTCACCCATTTCTGGCCAGGCAATGACCGTTCAGCGTCCGCTGAAGATGCAGGTGAGCACTTCAATGGAGAGGTTCTCACCGCCGAACCCGACTTGCGCATAGCTTTCTGACCGCTCGCACCGGCAACCGCGGCGGAGGGCCGTTGGCAGCTGACCGCCGAGACACAGAGATGGCCGGCACGCGTCACCGCCCGACGTTGCCGGCGAGAACGCCGACCAAGGTCAGCGCCATGGCGATGGCCAGAGCGATCGCCGAGGCGACGAAGGCAGCGACGATGTGCTCGCTCAGAACCGCCGCGACGATGGCCGGTCCGACGATCTGACCGATGCTGTACCAGGACGTCAGCTTCGCCGAGGCGTTCGCGACGCCCATCTGCGTGCCGACGCCGATCGTCATCATGACCACCCCGATGAACGTGAAGCCGAAGAGCGCTGCGGCGATGATCAGCACGGTCGGGGTCGAGCCGAAGACGGCGAGCAGGGCACCGAAGACCTGGAGGCAATAGCAGACGGTCAGTGCCTTGACCGTGCCGATGCGGGCGGCGACGGCTGACCAGGTCAGGGGAGAGGCTGCGGTGGCGATCCCGGCTATGAGCCACGTCGAGGCAGCTGCGGTTGCTCCGAAAACTGGACCAGCCAGCACGACGAGGTAGGTGCCGATGATGATGTAGCCGCCGCCTTGGAAGAAGTAGCCGGTGGAGAGGATCGCCATGGCTCGGCGACGATTGGCCTCGAAGCGGGTGGCTGCCTCGGCGGGATCGTCGGTGTCGGTCTCGGTCGGGGCGGCCGCCTCGGTGGGGGTGGGATTCTGTGGGATCCGGGCGGGGATCGGCCAGGTCCAGGCGATGATGGTGAAGAGCGCGGATATGGCCGCGCAGATGAGCCACAGTTGGCGCCAGTCGGCGACGCTGCCGGCGGCGAGCACGATGGCTCCGGAGACGAGGATGCCGAAGCCGACTCCGCCGTAGGAGATGCCGCCGTCGCGGGGCCTGCGGGAGTTCGCGGGAATGCGTTGGGTCACGCACACGAAGATCAGCCCCGAGGCGATTCCGGCGATCGTGCGGATGCCGCCCTGCCAGATGAGGTTCGGGGTCAGGGCGACCGCGGCGAGACCCGCGGTGGAGACGATGAGGCTGAGGCGGTAGACGAAGCGGTTGGGTTCGACCCAGCCTTGGGCGATGACGAGGGTGCCGATGAAGTAGCCGACGTAGTTCAGCGTCGCGATCCATGCACCGGGCGCCGAGCTCCAGTGGAGGGCCGCGACCATGAGGGGCAGGGCCGGGGTATAGAAGAACCGGCCCATGCCCATCGCCACCGACAGGCCCAAGGCACCGCGGACGGGGGTGAGGGAGGGCCGGGCGATGCTGTCGGGCATGGCGGTTCCTCTCCTCGGGTGGGCTCAGGTGGCGTGGTCTCCACCCTTACGATGCCATGAGCGCGGGGCGGCCGCCTCGGCGGGTGGGGATTCGGACTTCGGACGTCGACGTGGTGGAGGCGGACGTCTTGCCTTGTTTGGGCGGGAGGTGTCTCGAAAGGGACTGTGGAAGTTGTTGATTCTGCGGGGACAGGGCAGAGTTATTGGAGTGAACCTCAGAAGGAGTATCCAGGGTGGCGTGGTGGCGCTCGCCCTCGTTCTGTCGGGGTGTTCGTGGTTCGACTCGGATGATTCAAC
>Ga0308157_10002642_pt1 | contig 28453 bp, 15 predicted proteins | sample PhyBR1_FD_201035 | JGI IMG/M metagenome (GOLD analysis project Ga0308157, IMG submission 201035) | Phyllosphere microbial communities from UC Gill Tract Community Farm, Albany, California, United States - DLSLB.R1 | ecosystem: Host-associated > Plants > Phyllosphere > Unclassified | place: USA...
GCGCCCCCGGATCGGGCGCCACGATGCGCGAGCGCTGCAGCGAATACGCCATCCATGCCTGGCCGCTGGCGCCGGTGTGCGCCTGCAGCTGCACGTCGAGACCCTGGCGCCGCGTGCGCCCCAGGTTGTCGGAGCCGCCGGACGGATCGTTCAGGCGCCGTTTGACTTCTCCCGATGCATCCTGGCGCCACAGCGCCAGCCGGCCGTTCAGCCACCGGGCAGGCGCAAACCTGGCGCCGCCCTCCCAGCCTTCGTTGATCGACGGTTGCAGGCTGCCGGCCGTGGACCGGTAGGCGGCCGCGCCGGCGCCCACCTGGAACGTGCGGCCCCAGTTGGCATACACGCTGGTGGCGGCGCCCAGCGCGTAGACGGCGCTCAGCTTCGGTTGACGGATGGTGCCGTAGTCCTGGATGGCATAATGAGCGTTCTTCGAGGGATCCTCGAACCAGCCGGTTACCCGGTCCACCCGGTAGCCCGGCGTGAGTTTCAGCCCCGCCAGCGGCTGCCATACGGCCTGCACGTAGGCGCCGTTGTTATTGAAGCGGAAGCGCTGGTCGCGCGTGGTGGCCACCCGCACCCGGTCGACCGTGTTGTAGCGCGGACTGCGGTTGTCCTGGTGCTCGGCATTGACGCCCGCCTCCACCGCCAGCGCCGCCGACGGCCGGTACGTGACGCTGGCCAACAGCCCGGTGTGCCGTTCGTCGATCACCCGCTCCTGCTGCGACGCGGTGATCGCGTAGCGCAGCCAGCGCTGGTCGCGCACCGTGTTCAGATACGCCCTCGCTGCCACCGACCACGCGTCGTCCACGCTGTGATCGACCTGTACGCTGGCCTGGACCATGGCGCGGTTGCCGCCGGTCGACTGGGCATAGCCGTACGATGCGGTGGGCTGGCGGTGCGCATCGCCGGCTTCGAGGTAGCCCGCCTCCTCGCCGTCGCCATCGGTGTGACGCGCGGACAGTCCGGCGCGGGTGCGGCCGTCGTCGCTGGTATAAAACCATTTGCCGCTGACCGTGGTTTTTTTGAACGCGGCGTTGTCGCGGTAGCCATTCGAGCGCAACTGGCCCACGAAGTAATTCTGCGCCCAGTTGCCGCGCTCGATACCTTGCGCGTACTGCACTTCGCGCGTATTGAAACTGCCGTAGCCCAGGCGTACCTCGCCGTCGTTGCCGCCGCTGCGCGTGGTGACGTTGGCATTGCCGGCAATATTGTGCAGGCCGTAGCGCGGGTCGTTGGTGCCGCGCACTACCTCGATGCTGCGGATTTCGAGCGGGAACAGCATGTCGAGAAATGGCATGCCGCCCGCGTTGTCGTTGGCGGGAATGCCGTCGATCAGCAGCTTGACGGCATTCACCTCGCCCTCGCCGTTAAAGCCGCGAAACGACAGCTTGCCCGATTCGTTGCCTTGCCTGAACTGGGTGAGCATCACGCCCGGTGCGCGTGCAAACAATTCCCACGCGTGTTGCACCTGCTGGCCGCGCACCAGTTCGGCGCCAAGCACATCGACCGAACTTAATACATTGCGCGCCGATAGCGGGCCGGTGCGCTTGCCGGTGACGTCGACCGACCCTAATACCAGCGTTGAATCATCGTGTTGCGTATCCTGCGCATAAGCGGCAGACGCCGTCGCGCACAGCGCCGCGCAGACGAGCGCGTGCCTTTTCCTTGCATACCGTTGCATAGATTTTCTCTGTAAAGTGCCACGTGACGAAGCATCCCGAGGGGATGCATGAGAGCGGAATTACACGAGAGCGGGCGGACCGCGCGGAGCGGATGCAGACCACGCAAACTGGACGCTTGGCGCGGTGTAGAACAGCGCAGGGAAAACATCGTGGCCGCCGAGGATGGCGAACGTGAAGGCGGCAACCGGCGGCAGCGCCGGACCGCCGGCATGGGCCGCGCAGTACGGGCAGTTTTTCAGGTGGTGCGACAGGGCGTCGGAGGTCGGCGGGGGCTGGTCGCCGTTACCGAGCTGGACCATCTTGGTGCCGGCCACGGTACAGATTTCCACCCAGCTGGCCGTGCCCTGGCGGGCCTCGAACGCATGCGACACCGCGGGCGCGAGCGCACTGAACAGGATGGCCAGCATGGCGATCCAGACGGTGAAGTGACGGCGCAGGGGGGAGAAAAACATGGGCCGATTATAGTTGAAAAACCACATCGGCCCAAACCGGGGCAGGACGCTGCCGGCTTACAGCGCCGCGCGCAGGGTGACCACCACGTTGCGGGGATCGCCGTAGTAGTACGCCAGGCCGGTCGGTGCGAACTTCTTGTAGTAGTACTTGTCGGTCAGGTTATTCACGTTGACCTGCACCGAGTAGCGGTCGTTGAAGCGGTAGCCGGCCATCGCGTTCAGGACCGAGTAGCCGCCCTGGCGCGCGGACAGGCCGCTGCCGGTCACCGTCGCATCGCTCTGGATGTTGGCGCCGCCACCCACGGTCCAGCCCTTCAGCATGCCGCTCAGGCGGTAGTTGCTGAAGATGCGCAACTGGTGGCGCGGATCGATGGCGCGCAGCGGCTGGTTGGTGTTGGCTGCCGTGTCCACGACGTACTTGGTGCGGGTGTTGGTATAGCCGCCCTGGATGTTCCAGCCCGGCGCCAGTTCACCCGACAGCTCGGCTTCCCAGCCCTGGCTCTCGGTCTTGCCGCCGGCAATGCGGCAGCGGCCGGTTGGGTTCGATGGTGCGCACAAGGCCGGGCCGTTCGAGTCTTCCACCGCGCGCCCGACGTTGTTGATGCGGAAGATGCCAGCCGACGCGTTCAGTTTGCCGCCGAAGAATTCGCCCTTCACGCCTGCTTCGTAGTCTTCGCCGGTGATCGGCTTGAGCATGTTGTTGTTGACGTCCTTGACGTTTTGCGGCGTGAAGATTTCGGTATAGCTGACGTAGGCATTCAGGTTCTTCGTGAAGTCGTACACCAGGCCGGCAAACGGCGTGGTCTGGCGTTCCACCTTGTAGCTGGTGGCCGGCGCTGCCGGTGCGCGGTACTCGTACCAGCTCAGCCGCACGCCGGCCAGCGCCGTGAGCGAGTCCATCAGCGACAGGCTGGTGGTGGCGTACGCGCCCTGCTGCTGGACAAAGGTCGGCTTGTTGTTGTTGACCGTGACGACGTTGTTTTCCGCGTACGTGGTGTCCGGATTCCAGTTACGGATATCGATATTGGTGACCGGGAACAGATTGCCAAGGCCGGCCGTGGCAATCGTACGCGCCCGCAGGCTTTCCGCGCCCACCACCAGCTTGTGCTGGCGGCCGAACAGCGTGAACGGGCCGTTGGCGTTGACCGTGAAGTTATCCTGCTGGCTGTCGTCGCCCGTGTACTGCGACGTGGTCACGCCGAACAAATACGGATTGGTGGTGCTCGAGCGCGCGATATACGATTGCTTGAAACCGTTCGGGTCCATTTTCAGGTGCAGGTAGCCGGCGCTGGCCTTGGCGGTCCAGCCATTGTCGAAGCGGTGTTCGAGTTCCACGAATGCCTGTTCGTTGGCGCGGTTCCAGCGGTTCCACGAGGCGCCGAGGAACGTGTCGCGCGGCAGGTTCAGCGACGAGCCGTCGAAGTTGCCGGGCATGCCGCCCCACGAGCCGGTAGCGTCGAGTTCGGTGCGCTGCAGGCTGGCCGTCAGCAGCGTGTTGGGCGACAGGTCCGCCTCCACCACGCCGTACACGACCTGGCGATCTTCTTCCATCGCCTTCTGGAACGATTCCTTCTTGTCCTTGACAACCACCAGGCGCGCGCGCACGGTGCCGGCGTCGTTCAGGGCGCCCGAGATATCGCCTTCGGCGCGGCGCCGCTCCCACGAGCCCAGCACGGCCGTGGCCGACGCCTGGAAGTCGCGCGTGGGACGCTTGCGCACCATGTTGACGGTGGCCGACGGGTTGCCGGAACCGCGCAGCATGCCCGAGGCGCCGCGCAGTACTTCCACGCGGTCGAGTACGGCCGCATCGGGCTGGGCGAACGCCGAGCCGCCCTGGGTGATCGACAGGCCATCGACCTGCATGGCGTCGATCGCATAGCCGCGCGAATGGTAAGTGACGCGCTCGCTGTCGGTGTAGTCGACGGCCACGCCAGGGGTGGCCAGCATCAGGTCGGTCAGGTTCAGCAGTGCGCGGTCTTCGATGAACTGGCGCGTCAGCACGGTCACCGGCTGCGGGATTTCGCGCACCGATTCCAGGCCCTTGAACAGCGTGGCCTTTTTGGTGCCGAACGAACCCGAGTTTTCGGTGGTGACGCGGTCGTTGCTGCCGGTGACGGTGACGGTGGGCATCAGCTTGTCCTGGTCAACCGCGTCGGCAGCTGCGGCCGGAGTTTCCTCGGCGTGCGCCAGCGGAGCGATCATGGCTGCGCTCGCGCAGAGCAAGGCCAGTCTCGCCGCCAGCCGCACGGGGCGCAAGGCGAGCTTGGGTGGGTACATCATTTCTGCGCGGTCGAACATCACAACTCCCTGAATAATTGATTGAGTAAGAATCTAAATGATAATCACTCGCAATTATAGCGGGGAAATTGTGACTACGTCTATGCTATCCGGGGACAACCATCAGGTAATACAACAGTCGATACGATGGTTGTCAGTAGATGATATCGAGGTCATCCCTGCGAACGTTGCCGATGTCCACGGTGTACACGCGTCCGCGCGCGGCCTCTTCCAGTCCTTGTTCGCGCAGATGATGCTTGACCTTTTTCCGGGCCTGGCCGTCGTCGGCAGCCACCACGACGAATTCGCCGAGTTGTTCCGTATCCTTTTCGCGCTTGTGCACCGTCGCGTGATAGCGGTGGACAAGCATATTGCGCTCCGCTAAATAATCTCGCAGCGCCGCATTGACGCGAGTTTGCCAACCTTCCCCGGTCACTTTGAATGAATCGACCACAACGCTATCGAGCCGCATGGTGGTGGGTACCTTGATCGCTTCCTGTGTCGGCCGGCCCCGTGGCCGGCGCGCCGGTTTGAATTGCGCCATCTCGCCGTCGCTCAGCGGTGGGTTGTCCGGGTCCAGCAGTGCAGCTGCCGTAATTGCGCTATCTTCTTCAGGTGTAGGAATAATGATTTGCAGGGCTTTTAAACGGCGCGCCCGCGCACGGACTGCGTCGTCGAGATGATCCTCCGATGAAGCGACAATCTTATTGGCTTGCTTTGACATATTCACCAACCTCTCACGCATTTGCCTTTCGCAAACTGATAACTCGACGTACTTCGTTTCGATCGACATACACCACACAATAAAGTCGATTGCCGATGAAACCGAAGGCCCGGTATCGATCCTCTCCGTAGTCGTCATTTCAGTACCGCACAAACTTCGATTCGTCCGGGCCGGCGGTCGTGGCAAAGTCCGGTTGGCGCGTCGGCGGTGGCGCATGGCGCGAGTTTGCCGCCCGTGGTGGTCGATGACTGCCGGGGTTACCGCCGCTGTGGCTGGTGCTGACGTGGCTGGCAGCCTTGCCGCCCGCCACGCGGAAGAAGCTCATCGCCTGTTGCAGCTCCTCGGCCTGGCTGCTCATCTGTTCGGCGGTGGATGCCAGCTCTTCGGAACCGGCCGCATTTTGCTGGGTGGTCTGGCTCAGCTGGGCAATCGCGGAATTGATTTGCGCCAGCCCCGCCGATTGCTCTTCCGATGCCGACGTGATTTCCTGCACCAGGTCGGACGTCTTGCGGATATTCGGCACCATCGCCCCCAGCATGGTGCCGGCCTGCTCGGCCAGGCTGACGCTGCTGGTGGCCACTTCGCCGATTTCCTGGGCCGCGATCTGGCTGCGCTCGGCCAGCTTGCGCACCTCGGCCGCCACCACGGCAAAACCCTTGCCGTGTTCGCCCGCGCGCGCCGCTTCGATGGCGGCGTTCAATGCCAGCAAGTTGGTTTGATAGGCGATGTCGTCGATGATCAGCACCTTGGCGGCAATCTGCTTCATGGCCGACACCGTGGAACGCACGGCCTCGCCACCCTCGGTCGCCTCACTGGCTGCGCGGCTGGCCATGGCGTCGGTGACCTTGGCGTTGTCGGTGTTTTGCGCCACCGACGCCGTCATCTGCTCGACCGAAGCCGACGTCTCTTCCACCCCGGCCGCCTGCTCGCTGGCCGCTTGCGCCAGCGAGTTGGCAGTGGCGCTCACCTGCTCCGACGCTGCGGCCAGTCCTTCGGCGTTGGCGTTGACTTCGGCCACCACCTGCGCCAGCTTGGCCACGGTCGTATTCGCGTATTTTTTCAGTTCGCCGAACGCGCCGTCGTAGTGCTTGTCGATGGTGTGCGTGAGGTCGCCGTCGGACATGGCGCCCATCACCCGCACCACGTCGTCGATGCTGGCGCCGGTGGTGGCGGCCAGCTGGTTCAGGCCGTCGCCCATGTCGCGCTGGAAGCCCTGCAAACCGTTCAGGTCCACGCGGGCGCTGAAGTTGCCGCGGTTGGCTGCTTCCACCACCGTGCGCTGGCCATCGATCACCTGCTTGAGCTTGGCGACCATTTCTTTTACCGTCAGCAGCAGGCTGCCCTTGTCGCCCGGACGGGTCACGACTTCGGCGCTGAGGTCGCCGTCGGAAATGCGCCGCAAGACGTGCGCCGCGTACGCCGGTTCGCCGCCCAGCGCGCGCACCAGGCTGGCCGTGATGGCCCAGGCCAGTGCAATTGCAATCAGCACTGCACCCACCGCCAGCGCGATCACCATGTTACGGGTGCTGTCGTAATTTTCTGCAGCGTGCTGGCGGTCCAGCTCCATCAGCGACGTCTGGTGCTTGACCAGGTTTTCCAGCGACGCCAGGTAGGCGCTGTTGGCCACCAGGAATTGATCCTTCATGTATTCGAGCGCGCGCTTCGGATCATCCTTGATCAGCGCGTACAACTCGACGTAGGCGGGATTGAGCGCGTTGCTCTTGGCGGTGATGTCGCGGAACAGTTCGCGTCCCTTGTCGCTGGCTACCAGCTTGTCGAGCCGCGCCAGCGCTTCCGCTACCTTGACCCGGTTCGCTTCGGCCGTGGCCTTGTAGCGCTCGCGTTCTTCGTTGCTGGTCGCAAGCATCATGCTGCGCACCTGGCGGCCGTTGTCGATGGTCAGCGTGGCGGCCTCGTTGGCCAGCATCACCTTCGGATAGCGGTCGTCCATCAGCAAATCGACATCGTGGTTCATGGCTGCCATGCTCGACAGGCTAACTGCCGATAACGCCAGCAGCAACACCACTACTGCGCCAAAGCCGATGGCCAGCCGCACCGCTACCTTCATGTTGGAAAACATAGTCGCTCCTGAGACGGATGTGCGCATGCCTGCACGGACATGCATGAAATGAAGAAGAGGGAGTTGCCGCAGGCACAGCTAGCGGCATGCAAGGGGTGATTGGGGGCGTTGGCTGGCGCGGCGCCTGAGCGCGCCGCTGCTTGATGTGCGTGAGAATCTACACCATGCATTGCCACCCCATTCCGGTAGGCCCGGAAACAACAGTCTGACGGTGATCATGTCACGCGGATGTTACCCGTGGCAAGCGTTTTCACCGTCAGTGTTGCTGTACCTGCTTCAGGCGAATTGCGGCGGGGCAGCCGTGCGCGCGCCGCCGCGTCGGCCGGTATGCCAGGCCACCAGCGCCAGGCCCGCCAGCAGCAGCAGCCAGGTGCCCGGCTCCGGCACCGGCGCCAGCGCATCGACGCCCAGCACGTAGTTGAAACCGAAAATGCCTTCGGTGAGGGTAAACGTCAGCACCAGGTCGAGGCTGTTGCTGTGGATGGCGCCCAGGTCGAGTATCTTGTCGTTAAAGAACGTGGCGTACTGCGCCGGCGATGTGAAGCTGCCGTAGTACAGGCTGACGCCGCCATTGCTCACCGAAAAACTGAATGCGTTGTACGGGTCGTTCTGATCGAACGGGTTGAACAGCCCGAGCAGCAAGTGCTGGCCGCTGGAAAACGGCATCTGGTACGTAGCGCTGCTGGTGAACGGCGTGAACATGGCGCCCACCGTGCCGGCGCCCAGCACGGTGCCGCCGGCCACCGCGGCTGCCACGTTGGGTGCGCTGGCCAGCAGGGTGGCTGCCGACGCCGCATCGGGCAAGGCGCTGGCATACGCCACCACCTGGGTGGGAATGGCGCCGTCGAACATCAGCGGACCGTAGGTGGGGCCGCCCACGTTGGCGGCGCTGCGGGCCTCGGAGCCATATTCGATGGTGGCGCCGCCAGTGGCGGCCACGGCCGTGACAGTAGCACCGGCGGCCTGGTCGCGGTAGCTGCTGCTGGCCCGCGCCTGGCTGGCGCTGCCGGTGGCAATGGCGCGCGCGCGCGCTTCCGGCACGATGGCAGGATCGGTGGACGCGGGTGTACCTGCCAACCGCACCACGCTGGCGTTTGCCTCGGCATTGGCCGGCGACGACAGGCCGAAGCGGCCGCTGCCGGACGTGGCCACGGCTTCCGCCCGGGCCTGGTAGTTGCTGCTGGACCGGGCGGTAGCGGTGGCGTATCCGCCGTCGCCGTAGGTGGAGCCGCTGCCGATGGCCTCGGCGCGCCCCACCGCGCTGTAGTTGGAGCTGACAGTGGCATTGGCCACCGCGCCGGCGGCCGCTTCGCTGCCGTAGCCGCCCTGCGCCAGCGCGTAGCCGGTGGTGCGCCCGTAGCCCGCCACGGCCAGGTTGGCCGTACCCGTGCCGCCAGCGTTGCTGGCAAAGCCGGAACCGGCGTTGCCGCCGATGGCCGTGCTGCTGGCGCTGATGAGCGCGTTCCAGCTGCCGGTGGCCGGTGCCAGACCGACCAGCGTGACGTTGCTGAGCGCGTCGCTGCCGTTGCCGGCTACTCCCCAGGTCGGGGTTTCGAACGGGGAGCCGAAGGCGCCGCCACCGGCGCCGCCGTTGGCGGTGCCGGTGAAGCTGGCGTCGAGCGCGCCGTCCACGGTGCCGGTCAGGCTGGCACTGGCCGCGCCGCCATCGCCGCCACGGCCATAAATGGCGTCGCCCCCGGTGCCGCCGGTGGCCAGCGCATTCGCTTGCACGGCGGCGCTGCCGGTCGTGTTGAAGTTCCCCACCGCCACCGCGTTGCCGCCGGCGCCACCGCTGGCGTCGCCACCATAGAGCAGGTCGTCGCCAGCCATGCCGGCATGGCCGCCGGCGCCGCCGGTGCCAACCACCGCGAGCGGCGCCGTACCCGGCGCCGGGTTGGCCCAGAGCGTGGCGCTGCCAAGCGCGCCCGCGCCGCCGGCGCCGCCCGCACCGGGCGGCTGGCCCGCTGCACCATTGGCGCCCTGGCCGCCGGCACCACCCCCGCCGCCGGTCACGCGCAGTGCGTGGACAGTATCGTTAACGTAGTTGCGCACCGCCGCCGGCGCATCGAGGCCGGCGGTGCCGGGCGCGCCCGGCACGGCGCCGGCAATGCCGCTGCTGCCGGGCGGACCCTGGTAAATCACCTCGACGGCCATGGCATTGCCGCCCAGGCTGACCGCGCACAGCAGCGGCATCAGGCGCCAGCGCCAGGACAGCCGTGCGGCGCGCGGTGACGGCGAAGGGAGAACGCGGGGATCTTGCAGGAAATTGTTCAGGGGAGCAGGCCGGGACCGCGACAGGGCTCCGGGCAACAGCGGTGAAAAGCGGGACATGGCAGCCTCTCTGGAGATGGGAGGCCCGGCGCAACGCGGATGCGATGGTCTGCCGACGACCCGTGCCGCCATTGTAATGAACGTTCTTTGTTTTTATAGTCTTTTTTGCATCGCCGCAAGAAAGCGTGGCGAGTAAAACAACAGCTCATACTGCTCCGCCCGGTGCAGGCGGGGCGAAGCAGTACGGTGCGACTTAGAACTTGACGTTGGCGGTCAGGCTGCCGGAGCGCGGCTGGCCCGGGGTGTAGCGGTAACCCGATTTATTGATGGCCGATACGTATTCCTTGTCGGTCAGGTTGTACACGTTCAGGCGCAGGTCGACATGCTTGTTGATGGCATAGCTGGCCATGGCATCGGCCACCCAGTACGAGTCGATATGCGACGGGGTGCCCACCGCGCCGTCGGTGCCGCGACGCAGCTTGTCGTTGAAGCGCACGCCGCCGCCCACGGTCACGCCGAACGGCAGGGTGTACGAGGTCCACGACGTGAACGATTGCTTCGGCGTGTAGGCCAGGTAGACTTCGCCGTCGGCAGCCACGGCGCGGCCGTTGGTGACCTTGGCCGACATGCGGGTGTAGCCTGCGCTCACCAGCCAGCCGCGGCTGAGTTCACCGGTCACGCCCAGCTCGATACCCTGGTTGCGTTTCTCGCCGGTCTGGAAGTAGGCGGCGGTCACGGCATCCTGCTCCACTTCGTTCTTCACGGTGGTGCGGTACACCGCTGCCGACAGCGACAGTTTTTGCTGCAGCAGGTCCCACTTGCCGCCCACTTCATAGTTGGTGGTTTCCTGTGGATCGTAGTTCGGGTTGGCGGCGCTGTTGGCCGCGGCGCTCAGCGAGAAGTTGGTGCCGCCCGGTGGCGCTTTCGAGCTGGCGGCCAGTGCGTAGACGCTGCTTTCCGGCGTCAGCTTGTACAGCGCCGACAGCTTGCCGTTGACCAGCGTGTCGCCCACTTTGAGGTTGGTGGCGATGCGGTTGCCGGCGGTGATTGCCACCGAATCGTAGGTGGTGCTGTAGTGGTCCAGGCGCAGGCCGCCGTTGATGATCCAGTCGCCGAACTTGGCGGTGTCGAACAGGTACACGGCCTGGGTATCGGTGTTGCCTACTGCCTGGGCGCCGGTGCGGGCGGTGACCACGGTTTGCGGCGTGTACGGGTTCGGGTGGTAGATGCTGGTATCGGTAAGCGGCGTCGTCGCATTGGGCGTGGTGTTGGTGCCGGCCAGCGTGTAGTTGGTCTGCTTTTCGGTGATGAACTCGAGGCCGGCAACGATGGTGTGCTTGACCGCGCCCGTGCCGAACTCGGCGGTGACGTTGGTCTGGTTGGTCAGCACCTTGTTGGCCTGGTCCTTGTAGGTCAGGTTGGTACGTCTCATGGCCCAGGCGTTGGGATCGGTGCCGATATTGACCAGGTTGGCGGAAGTGGCCATGAACGCGGTCAACAGGTAGTCCTGCTTGTTCTTGCCGTAGCGGGTCGTATTCTGCAATTTGACGCCGCTGGCAAAGTCGTGTTCCACGCGGGCCGTGAACTGGTCGGCGGTGACGTTGTCGTGGTCGAGCGCGGAACCGTAGAAGTTACGGGAACGTACCGGCGCAGCCGTGGCCAGCGGGGCCAGGCGGACACGGTCGGCAGCGGCAGCAGCAGCACTGGCGGCAATCGCGGCCGGGGTACCAGTGGTGGCGGCAGCCAGGTACGGCGGGGTGTAGCCGGGCAGGCCGATAGTCAGCACGCCGCCGTCGGGAATATTGTCTTGCTTGACGTGCAGGAAGTTCAGGTAGAAGCGGGTAGGGCCATTGAGGCCGAACGCGAACGACGGCGCCACGGCCCAGCGCTTGTTCTCCACCACGTCGCGGGCGGCGTTGCCGCTGTCCTGCACCAGCGCGTTGAGGCGGAAGGCGGCGCCGCTCTCGGCATTGATCACCTGGTTGACATCGGCGGTGGCGCGTTTTTGCTTGCCGCTGCCTACGGTGACGGAACCGAGGTACGCGTCTTCCAGTTGCGGACGCTTGCTCACCAGGTTGATCGAACCGGTCGGCGCGCTGCGGCCGTTGTCGGTGCCGGCCGGGCCCTTGAGGACGTCGATCTGTTCGATGTTGAAGATGTCGCGCGTGATGGAACCGACGTCGCGCACGCCGTCCACGTAAATGCTGCCCGACGTGTCGAAGCCGCGCATGAAGATGGCGTCGCCGGTGTTGGTGTTGCCGTTTTCACCGAGGAAGAACGCGCCCACGCCAGGGGTGTTGCGCAGCGCTTCGGTCAGCGACACGGCGCCTTGCTGCTCGATCAGTTCTTTCTTGATCACGGTAATGGTCTGGGCCGTGTCCACCAGTTTTTCAGTGTACTTGGCCGACGCGGCCTTGTCGGCCTTGAAGGTGTCTTCGGCGGCGCCTTGCACCTTGACTTCGGACAGCGTCTGCGGGGTGGGCGACTGCGCTTGCGCATGGGCGGCCACCGGCAGCAGCATCACGGCCAGCGCGGCGCCCACGTGTTGGTTAAAGCGCGACTGCGCGTGTTTACGGCTCTTGATCATGACCATCTCTCTCGTTCTGGATGCGGGCTCTGGCTGCGCGGATCGGGCATCGCGTCTGGCTGGCGGGCTTGTTGTCAGGGGTATTGTTCAGTTGTAAATCGTTAATTCGGTGAGATTGTAACGATCCCGTGACAATTCGTAAATGCGAATTGTTATCAATATCGTTTAGATGTGGTTTTTGTGCAAATCCTAATCTTCGTGAAACGAAGACAATGGCACTTACCCGAAAGTAAGTGCCAGAGGGACACTGCAGGTAAACCGGCGGCTGCGACCGGATTTGACGCCGGTCAATCCGGCTGAAGGGAGAGCCAGGCGCTGGCCTCGGCCAGCGTGGCCTCGAGCTCGGCACGCACGGTGCGGTACCGGGCATCGATATCGGCTTCGTGGGCGCCGATGATGGCGTCTTCGGCATCGATGGTGGCCTGGATCAGGCGCCGCGCACCGAGTACGCCCACCGCGCCGCGCAGGCTGTGAAACTGGCGGGCGGCATCGCGCAGCCGGCCTTCCTGCAATGCTTTGCCGGCCTCGTCCACCTGCGCCATGCCGCCGTCGACGGCGCCGCGCACCATCTTGAGCATCACCGCGCGGCCCTTGGCGTCCTTGCCCATCACGCCCATCAGCTTGTCGACATTGAACACGCCAGCCTCGCCATCGGGCGCGCGGGACGCCACCAGCCGGACCGCCGGCGCCGTGCCCGCGGCCGTCCGCGCCGGCACGGGCGTTGGCGCCGGTACCGACGCCGGTGCCGGCACCGCAACGGGAACCGGCACCGACCCTGGAACCGGCACCGGCGCTGGCGCTTTGCGCGGCAAGTGCCGCAACAGCACCGCCAGCATTTCCTCGACCTCGATGGGTTTCGGAATAAATGCGCTGATGCCGACCATGACGCTGCGCTCGCGCTCGGACTCGAGCACGCCCGCCGTCATGGCCACGATGGGCAGGGTCAGCTTGAGTTCCTGGCGCAAAATGCGGGTGGCGGTAAAGCCGTCCATCACCGGCATCTGCATGTCCATCAGCACCAGGTCGTATTCGCCCTGGCGCATGCTGAGGCGGTCGACCGCCTGCTGGCCGTTGTCCACCACGTCCACCGTGGCGCCCGCCAGCTCCAGCATGCCGCACGCCACGGCCTGGTTGGCCACGTTGTCTTCGACCAGCAGCAGGCGGCAGCCGGCCAGCGTGCCTTCGATGCCGCGTTCGGCTGCCATCTGCAAGCCGGTTTCGCCCTTGGTCACCAGCGCTTCCTGCAGCGCGTCGAACAGGTTGGAGCTGGTAATCGGCTTGACCAGCACCACGTCCACCTCGGGCGCGGCCGAGATTTCCTCCAGCCGGTCGCGGGCAAAGGCGTTGACCATGACCACCACCGGCTGGCCGCCGTCGGGCGCGGCCGCACGGATGCCCTTGGCCGTGGCCAGGCCGTCCAGGCCCGGCATGTGCCAGTCGGCCAGGATCACGTCGTACGGCTGCTGCGCAGCGAGGCTGGCGCGGAACAGGTCGAGCGCGGCGGTGCCCGATGCCACCTCGTCCGCCTGCCAGCCCCAGGCGCGGATCAGCTGCGCGATCAGGGTGCGGCTGGTGTCGCTGTCGTCGGCCACCAGCATGCGCAGCTCGCCGGTGGCGGGCCGGCGGCGTTCCTCGGCGCGCTCGGGCAGCACGTCGAACGGCAACTCGAACCAGAAACGCGAACCGTGGCCCTGGCTGCTGCTGACGGCAATCTCGCCGCCCATCAGCTCGATCAGGCGCTTGGTGATCGCCAAGCCGAGCCCGGTACCGCCGAAGCGCCGGGTAATGCTTTGATCCCCCTGCGAAAATGCATTGAACAACTGGCCCAGCTGTTGCTCCGTCATGCCCATGCCGGTGTCGCGCACTTCGAGGTGCAGCAGGACCTGCGGGCCTCCCGGCTGGCGCTCGGCGGCAGCCAGGCCGATCGACACCACGACCTCGCCGCTGGCGGTAAACTTGATGGCGTTGCCGGCCAGGTTGACCAGGATCTGCTGCAGCCGCAGGGCGTCGCCGCGCAGGTACTTGGGCACAGCGGGATCGACCGCGATGGCCAGCTCGAGTTCCTTGTCGCCCGCGTTCATGGTCATGGTGGTGGCCAGCGAATTCATGGTGTCGTCGAGGTTGAATTCGACCGGCGACAGGGCCATGTGGCGCGCCTCGATCTTCGAGTAATCGAGGACGTCGTTGAGGATGCCGAGCAGCGACTGGCCCGACACCCGCACCATGTTCAGGTACTTGCGCTGCTGCGGCGTCAGCTGGGTATTGCCCAGTAAATAAACCATGCCCAGCACCGCGTTCATCGGCGTGCGGATTTCATGGCTCATGTTGGCGACAAATTCGCTTTTCGCGCGGTTCGCGGTTTCGGCGCGGTCGCGTTCGCGTTCGAGTTCCTCGTTGCGCGCCTGCGCTTCCAGGCGCAGCCGGTGTGGCTCGGTAACGTCGGCAATCACCGCCAGCACCTTGGTGCCCTGGTCGGTGCGTACCGCGCTCAGGTTGATCTCGACCGGGAATTCGCTGCCGTCGCGGCGCAGCCCGTGCAGCACCGCGCCACGGCCCATGCGCACCGGTTCGGCACTGAGGCGTTCGGCAAAAAAATGCTCGCGGTGACCGGCGTGGCGACCGCGCAGCGCGGCGGGCACCAGCACCTCGATCTCGCGGCCCAGCAGCTCGTCGCGGTGGTAGCCGAAGCAGCGTTCGCCTTCGCGGTTGATGGTTTCGATGCGGCCATCCATGCCCACCACGATGATCGCGTTCGGCGCATATTCGAGCACGCTTTGCAGGCGGGTATCGGCCGCTTGCCGTTCGCGCATCAGGTTGTTGAACGCGGCGGTCAGCTGGCCCACCTCGTCGGCGGTGTGGACGGGCAGCGGTGCATACTCGGCGCCGCTGTCGCGCAGCGCGGCAATCGCATTGCGCAGGCCCACCAGCGGCGCCAGCAGGCGCGAAGCGAGGCTGCCGATCAGCAGCGCCGCCAGCAGCGACGCCAGGCCGCCCCACAGCACCAGCCGCGCCAGCACGCCGTCGAACGCCTCGTACGCTTCCTCGGCCGGCAGCGTGACGGCCAGCAGCCAGTCCACCGATTTCAGCGTCTTGTAACTGTTGATCACTTCGCGGCCGTCGGGATCGACGCTGTCCACCGTGCCCTCGAAGCCCTCGGTCAGCGCCAGCGTGGTGGCGCGGCTGCCGTCCGCCTTGCGCGGTTGCAGCAGCCGGTTGGGGTCCGGATGCAGCACGTAGACGGGCTTGGTGCCGCGCACCAGGGCAAAGTAATAGCCGCTGTGGCCGACCCTGGCGGTGCGCAGGTGACCGAGGAAATTGTTCTTGTACAGCCGCAGCACGCCCGAGATCAGGCATACGACCTCGCCGCGCGCATCGAGCACCGGCGCCACCATCTGCACGATCGGTTCCTTGTGATGCCTGCCGATCAACGGTTCGGTGATCAGCGGCTTGCGGGTGTACATCACCTGCTTGAAATAATCACGGTCGGCGACGTTCAGGCCCGCCCGGCCCGGCACCTCGGGAAAATCGGCAATCACCTTGCCGTCCGCGCCGATCACCAGCAGGTCGTCGAACAGCGCCAGCACGGCGCGGTCCTGGTAGTAGGCGCGCAGGCGTTCAGGGGAACCGGCCAGCTCGGGTGGCTGGTTGCGCGCCGAGAACGCCACGATGCCGAGCAGCGCAGTGAGCTTGTCGTCAAGCTCCTCGGCAGTGCGATTCACCAGCGCGGTTTGCTGGGCAAACAGCACCCGGGCGAAGTCCTGTTTCACGCGTTGCATCTGAACCACGGTCACCAGCGCAATCATCAATATCGAGATGATGCTGGTAGCCAACGCAACTTTCGTCTTGATCCCAAGTGGCTTCATGTCGTCCTTGTGCGGGGCTACGTGGAGGAAAACCAAGAGTCATCGGAATTTTCCTATCAAATTTCAGGAATGGCAACAGAATTGCGCGCAACGCACGAGTCTATCGTGCGTGACTTTCATATTGTTGTTATCGATGGCGCGGGGACGGTGTTTGCTTTAGCATGCACTACCCGCTGCGCGTTGCTGGCGAGAACATAATGGTTTTTTTTGAGTGATACGTGCGTAACCTGACCGCCCTTGCCGTGGCGGCCGGCACCCTGCTGGCCGGCCTGACCTGCCCGCCGCTGCATGCCGCTGCCGATCCCGATCGCTGGCATGCGCTGGCGCCGGTGGTGTTCGAGCATTTGTCCCCGGCCGAGCGCAACTTCCCGAGCCCGGTCGTGATGACCGTGGCCCAGGACGGCGACGGTTTCCTCTGGTTCGGCGCCCAGACCGGCCTCGGTCGCTGGGACGGCTACCAGATGCGCAATTTCTATTTCGATGCCAGCGATCCGCACTCGCTGCCGGGCGACTTCGTCCAGACCCTGCATGTCGATCACCGCGGCCGGTTGTGGGTGGGTACCAGCACCGACGGCCTGGCCTGGTACGACACGCTGCACGAGCGCTTCGTGCGGGTGGCTGCGGGGGCCCTGGCCAGTCCGGCCGTGTATGCGATTGCCAGCGACCGTGACGGCGGCCTGTGGCTGGGCACGGCCACCGGGCTCGATTACGTCGATGCCACCGGCGCCGTTCATCATCACCCGCGCCCGGTAACGGCGCCGGGCGGCCAGCGCAGCAACCAGATCCGCGCGCTGCTGCTCGACCGCGACGGCATGTTGTGGATCGGCTCTGACGCCGGCCTGGCGCGGCGCGACACCGCCAGCGGCCGGGTGGCGGACATTACCGGCGTGGACGACGCGGTGCTGGCGCTGGCCGCCGATCCGCAAGGCGGCGTGGTGTTCGGCACCCACCACAGCGGCGTCGGCTTCGCGGCCAGGGACGCGGTCGCCACCGGCGCTCGGCTGCTGGCGCTGGCCGAGCAGGGGCGCCGCCAGGCGATGGTGCTGTCGCTGACCGAAACCGTGCCGGGCCAGTGGTGGGCCGGCACCTACGGCGACGGCGTGATCGAGTTCGACGCCACCGGCATCCGGCGCCGCATCACGCACCGGCCGGCGGTGGCGGTGAGCCTGGCCAGCGACCGGGTGGCGGCGCTGTGGCGCGACCGCAGCGGGCTGGTGTGGGTGGCCAACGAGCGCGGCGTCGATACCCACCATCCGCGCAACCGCACCTTCGACACCATCTTCGACGGCGCCGGCCTGCCCGAGATTTCCGCTTCGGCATTCATGACCGACCAGAGCGGCCGGCTGTGGGTGGCGCTGGCCGACCAGGGCATCGACCTGATCGGCCCCGACGCGACCCGCCGCGCCGGCCTGCGGCCCGACCCCCTGCAACCGGACTCGGCGCTTCCCGGCAGCCTGATCCTGGCCCTGACCGAAGCCGAGCCGGACGAGGCCTGGATCGGCACCCTCGGCGGGCTGTACCACACCAGCGGGCGCGGCAGCCAGGTGCGGCGGGTGCCGCTGCCGCACCACGAGCCGTTGCCGCGCATCGGCAGCATCGTGCAGCGCGCCGGCGAGCTGTGGCTGGGCACGCCCAGCGGCCTGCTGCGCTACGACCCGCGCGCCGCCACCGTCAAGGCGTATCGCCAGGGGCCGGCCAGCGCCGGCGCCCTGTCCGACAGCCGCGTCACCACCTTGCTGGCCGCCCCCGACGGCAGGTTGTGGGTGGGCACGCGCAACGGCCTGAACCACTTCGACCCGGCCACCGGCCGCGCCGAGCAAATCCTGCCCGAGCCGGCCCGCAGCGACGGCTTGCCGCAGGGGCTGGTCAACGCGCTGGCATTCGATCCGCAAGGCCGCCTGTGGGTGGCCACCAACAGCGGCGGCATCGCCATCCTCGACGGCCGCAACGCCGACGGCAAGCCGCGCTTCGTGCGGCTCAGCGTGGGCAGCGGTTTGCCCAGCAAGATCTCCAGCGGCCTCAGCCTGGACGCCAGCGGCCGCATGTGGGCGTCGGCCGGCAACGGCATTGCCGTGATCGACACCACCACCTTGCGCACCGAGGTGTTCGGCCGCCCGGACGGCCTGGTGTTCCAGGCATACTTCAGCAGCGCTGCCGCGCGCACCGCGCAGGGCGAACCGGTGTTCGGTACCTCGGGCGGCTACGTGGTGGTGCAACCGACGCCGCCGGCACGCTGGACCTACCAGCCGCAGCTGGTGGTCAGCGCGGTCCAGCTCGATAACCGCAAGCTGGCGGCCGCGCCGCTGCTGGCGCCAGGCGGGCCGGGCCTGGAGATCCCGGCCGGCACCCGCAATGTCAGCATCGAAGTGGCGGCGCTCGATTATTCCGCCAGTGCCCGCAGCCGCTACGCGTTCTGGCTCGAGGGCTACGACAAGGACTGGGTGGAGGCCGACGCCAGCCACCGCAGCGCCACTTATGCCAACGTGGCGCCCGGCACCTACCGCCTGCGCCTGCGCGGCAGCAACCGCAATGGCGACTGGAGTCCGCACGAACAGACCATGGCGCTGCACTTCCTGCCGGCCTGGTACCAGACCTGGTGGGCGCGCTCGGGCGCGGCGCTGGCAGTGCTGCTGCTGGGGTGGGGACTGTACCGCTGGCGCGTGCGCCAGCTCGAAGCGGCCAAGCTGCTGCTGCAGCACGAGGTGTATGCGCGCACGCGCCACCTGGCGCGGGTGCACGCGATCGTCAAGTCGATCAACGAGCAGCTCGATTTCGACAAGCTGCTGCAGGCGATCCTGCTCGAATCGAGCGCCATCGGCCAGGTGAGCGGCGCCTGTGCGCTGATCTGCGAGCCGGGCGCCGGCCAGCTCAAGGTCCATGCCAGCTGGCAGACCAGCGTGGTGGCGCCGTGCACCGCCATGTCGCTGGCCGAGGCCCAGGCGCTCTTGGTGGACGCGGCCGACGTGGCCATGCCCGAGATGTACCTGAGCCGGGGCGGCGCGGTGCTGGCAGTGCGCATCTGCAGCGAGCAGCAGGTGCAGGGCTACCTGGTGTTCGAGCAGCAGCAGGCATTTGCCGAGGCCGACCTCGAGATGTTCAAGGCGCTCAAGGAGCCCTTCATATCGGCGTTCCAGAAAGCCCATGCGATCCGCGCCATCCAGCAGGCGCGCGCCGATGCCGAAGCGTCCACCCGCGCCAAGAGCGACTTCCTGGCCAACATCAGCCATGAAATCCGCACCCCGATGAATGCCATTCTGGGCTTTGCCGGGTTGGGCGCGCACCTCGACCTGGCGCCCAAGCCGCGCGAGTATTTCAACAAGATCGACCGCGCCGGCAAGAACCTGCTGGGCATCATCGACGACGTGCTCGATTTTTCCAAGATCGAATCGGGCAAGCTGGCGCTGGAAAGCGTGCCGTTCGCGCTGGCGGAAGTGCTCGACCAGGTGGCCGACCTGTTCTCGTGGCGGGCGGCGGAAAAGGGACTGGAACTGGTGATCTGGGCCGACCCCGACGTGCCGGCGCGCCTGGCCGGCGACCCGCTGCGACTGGGCCAGGTATTCATCAACCTGCTGGGCAATGCGCTGAAATTCACCGCGCGCGGCGAGATCGTGCTGCACGTGGCGCTGGCGCCGGTGGCGGCCGGCGCCGCTGCGCCAGCACCGGGCGCGGTGCGCTTGCAGTGCGCCGTGACCGACAGCGGCGTGGGCATCAGCGCCGAACAGCAGCAGCGCCTGTTCCACGCGTTCAGCCAGGCCGACAGCAGCACCACGCGGCTGTACGGCGGTACCGGGCTGGGCCTGGCGATCTCGCAGCAGCTGGTGCGCGCCATGGGCGGCGTGATCGGCGTCGACAGTACGCCGGGGCAGGGCAGCCGTTTCCACTTCACCATCGACCTGCCGCGCCTGTCCGCCGATGCCGATGCCGACTTTGGCGCCGCGCTGGCGGCGCTGGCCGGCAAGCGGGTGCTGGTGGTGGACGACAGCGCCCCGGTGCGCACCATGCTGGCACGGCAGCTGCAAGACGCCGGCCTGCTGGTCGAGACTGCCGCATCGATCGAGGCCGCCGCCGCGATGCTGGCCGCTGCGCCCGCAGTGGACGTGGTGCTGCTGGACTGGGACGTGGCGCCGGGCGCCGCTGCCGGCAGCGACCATGTCCAGCGTTTGCGGCAGGCGGCCGCCGGCCAGCCGCCCATGGTGGTGATGGTGACCGAATACGGCCGCGAGACGGCGCTGCGCGCAGCGGGCCAGCTGGGCATCCGCCATTGCCTGGTCAAGCCGTCCAGCCGCGCGCGCCTGTTGCTGGTGGTGGCGCAGGCGCTGGGCCTGGCCGCCGAAGAAGCGGCAATGCCGGCGCCCACCGGCGCGGGCCCCCTGTCGGCGGCAGCGCAGCGGCTGGCCGGCGCCCGCGTGCTGGTGGTGGACGACAACCAGATCAACCAGCAGGTGGCGCGCGAAGTGCTGCTGGGGGGCGGCGTGCAGGTGGACCTGGCCGGCACCGGCATCGATGCGGTGCGCATGGTCGATGCCTGCCGCTACGACGCGGTCCTGATGGATATCCAGATGCCGGAAATGGATGGCTACGAAGCGACCGCGCTGATCCGCGCGCGTCACCCGGCCACGCAGTTGCCGGTGATCGCCATGACTGCCCACGCGGTGGCCGGCTTCCGCGAAAACAGCTTGGCCATGGGCATGAACGATTACGTCACCAAGCCGATCGCGCCGGAGCGGCTGTTTGCCGTGCTGGCCGCGTGGGTCGGCCACCGCGCCGCCGGGCCGGGCCTGCCGCCGCCGGCAGACCGGCCGGCGCCCGACGCCCTACCTGCAATTGGGGCGGAGGCCGGGTCCGACACCGCGCTGGATACGGGCGCGGCACTGGCGCGGCTGGGCGGCAACCGCCGCCTGCTGGCAGTGCTGCTCGATAAATTCGTGGAAGAATTTGCGGCCACCCCGGCACAGCTGGCAGACGCCATCGCCAGCGGCCAGGTCGAGCGCGCGGCGCTGCTGGTGCACAAGGTCAAGGGGGCGGCCGGCAACCTGTCGATGGGCCAGCTGCACCGCTGCAGCGATGTGCTCGAGCACCAGCTGCGCGCGGTGCCGCACCAGGCGGTCCCGGCCGCCGCAGCGCTGGCGGCATTCGACGCGGCACTGGCCGCAGTGCTGGCCGTGGCCAGTGCGGCCGATCTCGACGGCAATTAAATCCGTTGTAAATACACTAAGTGTGGGGTAGGATGGGCTGGCAGCAACGTCATTTCATCCATTTACGAGGAGTCATTACGATGAGCAAATACAACCACGACCAGTTGAGCAGCATGCTGGCCAAGCTGGCCAGCGACGACGGTTTCCGCGACAGCATGCTGGGCGATCCGGTGCGCGCCCTGGGCAGCCTCGGTATCGCCCTCGATCCGGCCAAGGTGCCGGCCGCGCGCCGCCTGCCGTCCAAGGACGTGGCGACGGCCGACCATGCCGCCCTGGCCAGCCAGCAGATCGGCGAAAACGGCATGGTGCTGTTCCTGCTGTCGGGTGTCTCGGCGTCGCGCCTGGCTTCGTAATCCCGGTTACTGCGGACCGGCGCCAAGGCCGGTCTCGCCGTACCGCAGTTCCACCATTTCGCGTTCGCCGGTGGCGGCCAGGCCGCAGCCGCATACCGCGATGACGGCGTGGCGCAGATGGTCCAGTCCCAGCATCTGCTCGATATCGATGTCATTGATGGCCGCCGTAATAAACGCCGGCAGCCCCGCTTCCGCCGCCAGCAGGTAAAACGTCTGCGACAGGTGGCCCGCGTCGAGCGACAGCGCGCGGTACGCCTTCTGGTGGTTGCGATACTTCCAGAACGTGCGCTCCACCCGCCCCACCATCACCACCTGCAGCGCCGCATCGGCCAGCCAGTGCTGGTCCGCCACCATCAGCAGCGCCAGCGCCGCCGCCTCCTCGGACGTGGTGGCGCGCAGCGGCAGCAGGGTGTTGTCGAGCGGGTGATAGTGGTACAGGCCGGGCGCGATGCCCTCCACCCGCTGCACCAGCACGAAGGCCTCCACCGGATGCAGGCCGCCTCCCGACGGGCTGGTTTTTTTCAGGATGTTGGCGTGCGGGCCCACGTGGCGCAGTTCCTGGGCGCCGAACGTGCGTTGCAGCAGGCGCGCCGCCACCGCCAGCGGCAGGCTCGCCGTGGTGTCGTAATTGCGGCCCGTGTAGCGGCGCAGCAGTGTCTCGTCGAGCAAGCCGCTGCGCGCGGGCGGCAGCGCCACTGCCGCGCCGATGCCGATCACCTGCTGCACCGGCGGCGGCGGCGTGCCATGGCGCTCCAGCAGTTCCTCGAAGCTGGGCGCTTCGGCGCCGGTATCGCTGCGCACGTTGCGCCAGCGCGAGTACGTGTGCGCCAGCGCAGCCAGCGGGCGCCAGTGATGGGCGCGCAGGGTGTCGTCGCGCGCGCGCAGTGCCGCCAGTTCCGGGTCCGGTGCGGTGCCTTCGGTATCTTCGGCGTCGCCATGGTCGGCCAGCAGCAGGCCATGCTGCAGCAGGCGCGCCACGACCGCTGCGTCATGCTGTTGTTCGGCTGCGGCGCGTTCGCTCCACACCGACTGGCTGACGGCGGCCAGCAGCGCCAGGTCGGCGGCATCGACCTCGATCTCGCGGTCCAGGTGCGGCGCCAGCGCTAGCCAGCGGGTGTGCGACGACAGCGTGCTGGTGCCGGCAAACAGCGCGGCCCAGTCGATATCGAGTTCTTCGCGCGGTTCGAGGTACAGCACGGCGCAACGGCGGATTTTCATGGGGCGTTCACTCCATTCGACGTTAAAGAATCGGCAATAGTTCAGCCAAGTCTACCGTACTTGAGCGTGCGCGGGCACGTTGGCCGCCAAAAAATCAGTGACCGACCACCGCTGCGCCACCGGTGCGCGCACCGGCCGGAAAGCCGTGCCGGCGCGCCGACCGGACGATGGCCAATGCCAGCGCCAGCAGCAGCACCAGCGCCCACGGAAACGCGCGGGCGCCCCAGGTTTCGAGCAGCACGCCGCCCAGCACGCCGGCGGCGGCAATCGCGCCATTCCAGGCCACCACGTTCATCGATAGCGCGACGTCGGCGCCGTCACCGGCCGTATCGGCCAGTGCCGTTTGCAGCAGGGTGGCGGCGCCGCCGAAGGTCAGGCCCCAGACGACCACCCCGGCATACAGGATGGCGGGCGCCGCCGCCAGCAGGTCGAACGCCAGCGCCAACACCAGCGCTACCGCGCCAAACACGGCCAGGCTTGCCAGCACCGCCGTGCGCAGGTGGCGGTCGACCAGGCGCGCCGTGATCCAGATGCTCACCAGCGCCGCCACGCCAAATACCAGCAGCACCAGGTCCACCCGGCCCGGCAGGCCGGCCGTGTCCAGGAACGGTGCGATATACGTGTACAGGATGTTATGGGCCAGCATCCAGGCCATCACCGTGCCCAGCACGGACCGCACGCCGGGCGTGGTCAGCACGCGCAGCATGGGCAGCGCCTGGCGTGCCGGTTGGCCCGGGTAATCGGGCACCTTGGCCAGCACCCAGACAATCAGCAAGACCGTCAGGCCGGACATCACGCCGAACGCGCTGCGCCAGCCGATGGCGTTGCCGAGCCAGGTGCCGAGCGGCACCCCGAGCGCCAGCGCCACCGGCGTGCCCACCATGGCAATTGCCATCGCCTTGCCCTGTTGATGCGGCAGTACCATGCGCCGCGCGTAACCGGCCAGCAGGCTCCACGCCAGGCCGGCAGCCGCGCCGGCGCAGAAGCGCGCCGTCATGGTCAGCCAGAAATGCGACGACAGCGCGGTGGCCGAATTGAAGACCAGGAAGCCGATGATGGTCAGCAGCAGCACGTTGCGGCGGCGCCAGCTGCTGGTGGCAATCGTCAGCGGTATCGCTGCCAGCAGCGAACCGAGCGCATAGGCGGTCACGGTCTGCCCGGCCAGCGCGGCCGATACGTTCAGCCCCTGCGAAATATGGGGCAGCAGGCCCGCCGGCAGGGTTTCGGTAACGATACAGATGAAGCCGGTCATGGCCAGGGCCAGCAGGGCGGCCACCGGTAGTGGCTGGGCCGGCGCGCAGCCGGCAGTTGGGTGAATGGCAGACAATGGCGTTCCTTCGCGGTGCGGTTAGTTTTATATCGAACGGTACAAATATAGGTGAGCCGGTGCGCGCTTGTCAACGACTTTTGTATCGAGTAGTATAGAAGTCAGAGATTGAATACGATGCAGGCGGGAGGATTTCATGGCACAGATGGGCAGGCCGCGCAGCTTCGATCGCGACGCGGCCATCGAGCAGGCATTGCACTTGTTCTGGCAGCAGGGATATGAATCGACGTCGCTGGCGCAGTTAAAGGACGCGATAGCCGGCGGCATCACGGCGCCCAGTTTTTATGCCGCCTTCGGCTCCAAGGAAGCGCTGTATGCCGAATGCGTGCAGCGTTACCTGGACACGTATGCGCAAGTCACCGAGTGCCTGTGGCAGTCCGACCTGGCGCCGCGCGCGGCACTGGCACTGGCGCTGACGCGTTCGGCAAAGATGCAATGCCAGCGCGGCCACCCCAAGGGCTGCATGGTGACGCTGGGCGTGATGAGCGCCCCTACGCCCGCCCATGCGGCGGTAGCCACCCCGCTTACGCGCTCGCGCTCGCGCACCCGCGCCGGCATCGTGTCGTGCGTGGAGCGCGGCCTGGCCAGCGGCGAATTGCGGGCCGACACCGACGTGCGCGCGCTGGCCACCGTGTTCGACAGTTTTCTGTCGGGCCTGTCCACGCTGGCCCGCGATGGTGTGCGCTTTGCGGTGATGGAAGCGGCCATCACGCAGGTGATGATGATGTGGGATAGCGCCACGGTACGCTGAAGCTTGCGTTGTGCAATGCGTAATACCCGATGGCGCCACTGCGGCATCGCACCAAAATGGCGCGCGATGGTCTACACTAGCGGCATGATAAGAGACCTCCCTTCGCTGGTGCTGCCCGGCGCCACGATCGACATCCTCAAGGCAAGCTGCGCCACGTGCAGCATGCACCAGTTATGTCTGCCCATGGGACTGGGCAATGATGACATGGACCGGCTCGACCAGATTATCGGTCGGCGCCGCAAGGTCGCGCGCGGTAACACCCTGTTCCGCATCGGCGACCCGTTCCTGAACCTGTATGCAATCCGCCTCGGCCATTTCAAGACCTACCAGGTCAACCGCGACGGCGCCGAGCAGATCACCGGCTTCCAGATGGCCGGCGAGCTGCTGGGCATGGACGCCATCAGCACCGACCTGCACCATTGCACGGCGGTGGCGCTGGAAGACAGCGAAGTGTGCGAAATTCCGTTCGCCACCTTGCAGCAGCTGCTGGCCGAAATGCCCACCCTGCTGCGCCACTTCCACCGCATGATGAGCCAGGAAATCACGCGCGAGCAAAGCGTGATGCTGTTACTGGGGAATATGCAGGCCACGCAGCGCTTTGCCGCGTTCCTAGTCAACTTGTCGTCACGGTACGAAGCGCGCGGCTATTCGCCCAACACCTTCCAGCTGCGCATGTCGCGCGAGGAAATCGGCAACTACCTGGGCCTGACCATCGAGAGCATCAGCCGCCTGCTGTCGAAGTTCAAGAAAGAGGGACTGGTACGGGTGAGCAACCGCGAGATCGAATTGCTGGACGCCAAAAGGCTCAAGGCGATTACGGCCGGGACCGATACCTGCGGCTAACCCCGCACGGCACTGGCTGCGCAATGCATGCCGTACCGCTGTACCGCCTGGGGTCTGACCCCGGCAGTCCCAGCAGTACCGCCTGGGGTCTGACCCCAGCGGTCCCAGCAGCACCGCCTGACCCAGCCCTTGCCGGGTAGATTTGGGGCTACTTCGTGGGGGGTACATCTGCTATCAGCGACACGCTGCGCTCCTTCGGCCACACCCATGCGCCAGCCAGCCGCCAGTCGCGTTTCTCGCCTTCCACCAGCACCACCCAGCGGCTGCGCTCGAACATCGGCAGCGGCAGTTCGAACCGGCCTGTCGCGTCGGGTTGCACGCGCGCTTCGATATCCTTGTCCGGCAAGGTCGCGTGCGACAGCCGCACCTGCAATGGTTCCGTCATGGCGCTGCCGCTGGCGCGTTGCACCTGGCCGGTCAGCACGCCACGGCTGGCGTCGTAGCCCATGGTCAGCGCCAGGCCCATGGCGCTGGCGACGCGATCGCGGCTCAGGTCCTGGTTGATGGCCTTGCCCTTCTTGTAGTAGTCGCCCACCACCACCGGGTCTGGTTGCGAGAATGCCAGGTAGCCGGTGTACATGCTGCCGCACACCACCACGGCCGGGCCCAGCATCAGAAACCACGGCCAGCGCTGCTTGTACCACGGCGTGACCGGGCGGTTCAATATTGCGTTCATTGTCTTCTCCTTAACGCGGTACGATAAAGACCGCAGTTTCCGTCACGTGCAGCGCCGGGTCGTCCACCGACGTGAGCGACACTTGGATCTTGTTCGAGCCTTGATGCGCGGCGCCGTGCGCGGTGCGCAGGCGAATCGGCACGGCGCGCGTTTCGGTCGCTTCCATGCGCACGATGGCGGGCGTGACCAGGGCCAGCGTGTCGATGCCGCCGACGGTAATCCTGTACGTGTGGGCGCTTTCCGTCGTGTTCATGATTTGCAGCCGGTACACGTTTTCAATCATGCCGTCTTCCACCTCGCGGCCCATGGCGCCACGGTCGCGGATCACGTCCATTTTCAGCGGTACGCGCAGGTACAGCGCGGCGCCGGCGCCGGCCACGATCAGGCACAGCACGGCAGTGTAGATGCGCACCCGGGGACGCCAGGTGCGGCGCCGGATCTCGGCGGGAGACAGGTGCTCGGCCAGCGCGCGGTCGGTGCTGTAGCGGATCAGGCCGCGCGGTTCGCCGATCTTGTCCATCACGCCGTTGCACGCGTCGACGCAGGCGGCGCAGCCGATGCACTCGTATTGCAGGCCGTTGCGGATGTCGATGCCGGTGGGGCACACTTGCACGCACATCGAGCAGTCGATGCACGAGCCGGTCTGCAGCACTGCGTGCTTGTTGCGCGGGCCGCGCGGCTCGCCGCGTTCGGTGTCGTACGTGATGATCAGCGTGTCCTTGTCGAACATCGAGCTCTGGAAGCGGGCGTACGGGCACATGTACTTGCACACCTGCTCGCGCATCCAGCCCGCGTTGCCGTACGTGGCAAACGCGTAAAACAGTACCCAGAACCATTCCCACGGACCAAAATCAAAAGTCTGTACTTCGACCAGCAAGTCCCTGATCGGCGTGAAGTAGCCCACAAACGTGAAGCCGGTCCACAACGCCACCGCGCCCCAGGCCAGGTGCTTGGCGGTTTTTTTGCTCAGCTTGCCAACCGACCATGGCTGGCGGTCGAGCAGCATGCGCGCGCTGCGCTTGCCCTCAATCTTGCGCTCGATCCACAGGAAGATTTCGGTATACACCGTTTGCGGGCAGGTAAAACCGCACCACACGCGCCCGGCCACGGCCGTGGCCAGGAACAGCAGATACGCGCTGATGATCAGCAACACCGCGAGGTAAATAAAATCCTGAGGCCACAAGACCATGCCGAAGATGTAGAACTTGCGCGTGGTCAGGTCGAACAGCAAGGCCTGGCGGTCGTTCCACTGCAGCCACGGTGTGCCGTAAAACGCCAGCTGGGTCAGCCACACGAACAGCCAGCGCAGCCGGGCGTAACGGCCCGCGGTTTCGCGCGGGTAGATTTCTTCCCGCGCTGCATACATCTTGATGACTTGTTCCTCAGGCGCACTCATTTTGCTGCTTCCGCGGTGGGCGCAACGACCGGTTCAGTGGCGGCGGTCACCACGGGCGCATTCACATCATTGGACAAGCTCCAGATGTACGCGGCCAGCACGTGCACCTTGGCGTCGCCGAGGAAGTCGCCGAATGCCGGCATGGTTGCGGTGCGGCCGTTGCGGATGGTTTCCATGATGGTGTCGGCGCTGCCGCCGAACAGCCAGATCTTGTCGGTCAGGTTCGGTGCGCCCAGTGCCGGGTTGCCCTTGGCATCGGCGCCATGGCAGGCCATGCAGGCGCCAAATTTCGATTTGCCGAACACGGCCTTGATCGGATCGGACGTGGAACCGGACAGGCTCAGCACATAGTGGGCGACGTTTTCAATATCTTTTTCGCTGCCCACGGCCGCGCCCATCGGCGGCATGGCGCCCATGCGGCCGTGCAGGATGGTTTGCTTGATGGTTTCCGGCGCGCCGCCGAACAGCCAGTCCTTGTCGGTCAGGTTCGGGAAACCCTTGTTACCGCGCGCATCGGACCCGTGGCACTGGGCGCAATACGTGAGGAACAGCCGCTCGCCAATGGCGCGTGCTTTCGGATCGGCCGCCACGGCTTTCAGGTCCTGCTGCTGGTACTGGGCGAACAGCGGACCGTAGTCGGCTTCGGCCTGTTTCAGTTCGGTCTGGTAGTTGCCGGTGGAACTCCAGCCCAGCTTGCCGGCATAGCTGCCCAGGCCCGGGTACAGCACCAGGTACACCAGCGCGAAGACGATGGTGAT
>Ga0308157_10002644_pt1 | contig 28448 bp, 25 predicted proteins | sample PhyBR1_FD_201035 | JGI IMG/M metagenome (GOLD analysis project Ga0308157, IMG submission 201035) | Phyllosphere microbial communities from UC Gill Tract Community Farm, Albany, California, United States - DLSLB.R1 | ecosystem: Host-associated > Plants > Phyllosphere > Unclassified | place: USA...
TTAGCTCAACTGGATAGAGCAACTGCCTTCTAAGCAGTAGGTCGCAGGTTCGAGTCCTGCAGGGGTCGCCACCGCTTCTCAAATTATCGATGAAAGACAACTAGTCGGGTCTGATGATTTCGCGGGGTTGGTTTGTCCCTGCGCTGACTGATCGGGGCAACTCGAGGTATTTGATTTGGGCATATTTGCTTTTGAAGCGTTTCTCGCAATCTCTGAGTGAGAAATTCACGCGTCGGATCATAGCGCATCAATCTCACGATCGCAGCATTCGTCGCCATCCGCCAAAACTTGTTCGATGCTCCAATTGCCTACAGCACCTATAATCGCTTCCCGCCGGCAATTTTTCACCGCACTGGATATCACTGCGAATTTCGATAGTGTCTTGCTACCGGAGTTTGTGATTCACGGCGGTGTTCGCGCGATTTTTTCAGACGGGGGATTTGGTGGCGGATCAGGAAACGGCGCAGGTGAGGCAATTCCAGTTTATTCGCCATGGCGACCAGTCGAGCACGACGCTGGACTGGGAGAGTGGCCCCAGTATCGTCCAGAAGGCCCTCGGCCAAGCCCTTAACGCTCGCAACGTTGCTTTCCTCCTCGGCGCGGGTTGCTCGTCGTTGGAAATCGACGGTAAGCAGCGAGGCATCCCGACGATGGCCCCATTGGCTGCCGAGTTCTGCAAGCACCCACTACCTCCCCAGTTCGATGATGATTTCAACCTCATCAGCCCGCCCCCGTGGGGTCTTACCTCCGATGACCTCGAGTTTCTTAATGCCAACGGAGCATCTCTCAACGAAACTGAGTACACGTGGAATCTCGAAAGGCTAATGGAGCTCCTGTTCAGTCTGGCGTTCATTTATAGACGCAGCGACAAAGCTAGCCACAGCGTCTCATTAAAAACCGTCGAAGGCATCATCAACAAGGTAAAGACGTTTCTTTGGGAGCGGTGCACTGAGGGGATGTTCGCCTCCGGAGACAATTCACTCTTAGATGTCTATGAAAGCTTCTACCGTCGTCTAGTATTGCGGGATCGGTCTCTACCACGTCCGTGGATTTTTACTACCAATTATGACCTTTTCAATGAGCGCGCGATGGACCGCCTGGGTCTACCGTATACCAACGGCTTTTCGGGAGTTGTTGAGCGTCGATTCAATCCCGCCACGTTCCGCTACGCTCTTGCCGAACAGCTCGACGTTACGAGTCGGAAATGGTCCGCCGTCGACGGATTTGTGTATCTCTGCAAACTGCACGGCTCGTTAAGCTGGACGGAGGACGACCATGGACTGTTTCCAATCCGTGAGGTCTGGCCACAGGACGCCGCTTCCAAGGTCATGATTTACCCCACTCCAGCGAAACAGAATTCAAGTCTTGGCTCGCCCTATTCAGACCTTTTCCGCGAATTCCAGAGCCGTGTCGTACGAGAGCAGAGCGTTCTAATTACGGCCGGATTTGCCTTCGGAGACGAGCATCTCAACAACATCATCTATCAGGCATTGACCATCCCGTCTTTCAGATTGATCGTGTTCGCGAACCCCGACTCCAAGGGAGAGATTGCCAAGCTACGCGCCCTAAGCGACGAACGCATTTGGATTATTGGCGGCGATGGTCCCGACGAGAAAAACCCTGCTCACTATTTCAATACGATTGTCGAGTATTTTATGCCACAGCGTCAGAGCGATAGGATCGACAACGCAGTTAGGTTAGTCATTGAGACCATGGGAGCGACGAAGGACGCGACAGATGGGCAATGATGACCGCAAGCGCGCAATCGGAAAGGTGATATCCGTCTCGGCCGATCGGTTTGTGGTCGAGCTTCACGCTGGCACTGACAATTTCACCGTGGTCGGATTTGATGACATTCACTACGTCGCGCGGCTCGGATCGTTTCTTATGATCCCCACGCCTCCCGAGTATGTAGTCGCCGAGGTCGTGGGCTTACGGGAAAGGGAAGGTCAATCCCGCGAAGGCGGAGAAATGGAAAACGCAAGTGGAGCCAAATTTCTCGATCTAGTCCCTGTCGGGATGCTCCCTATGGCAAGTGACGGCAAGTTTCGTTTCGGCGTCTCAGTTTTTCCATCGCTTTTCGCCGACGCCTTGTATTCACTGGACGCCGAACTAGATCGTATATTTGACACTGAAAATGGGACGGAACCGACGAGGAATAAGGACGGTGGAACGCCGACGCCACCCGAAGCGACCCGGTACCGCAATCTCGCGATTGGCAAATCCGTCATCTTCGAAGATTACCACGTCAAAGTCAGGATCGACGATTTCTTCGGCGGTCACATCGCGGTTCTCGGCAATACTGGAAGCGGCAAATCGTGCACCGTCGCGTCGGTACTGCAGTCACTCTTTGAAAAGACGGACGAACATCGTGCCCGGGGCGCAACATTCGTCGTCTTCGACGTCAACGGCGAGTACTATGAATCATTCAACAAACTGGGAAATGAGTCCCAGATTGGGGTCAAACGACTCATCATCGACGGCACCTCCGCCTCCCATGCCTTTCGGCTCCCACATTGGTTTCTCGATCTTTCCGAATGGGAACTCCTGCTCCAGGCAAGCGAACGTACACAACTCCCTATCCTACGAATGGCGTTAGGCTTGGTCACTTTGTTCGGTCAGGCCTCAGGAGCACAACTCACCAAGATCAAAAACCACATCCTCGCAACTTGCATCACACAAATATTAGGTGATGAGACGCCTCCAGGGGCGAAAGAGACGCGGATTCGCGGGATTCTTCAGCGGTTTTGCACGACCGAGATCAATGCAAATGTCCTTGGCTCCCATATCACTGTCGACTTCGGCAAGATGCCCGGCTTGGAGAGCGCATACAAACTATTGGCCGGCACCAATGGTACCGGCGGATACATAGACCGCAACATTAAGTTCCCTGACTACGAGAATATCCCTTTCGATTTCACAGCGCTTGGAGACGCGATCGATCTAGCACTGCTTTACGAGGAATCTCACGGCAACCGCCAAATTCGAGATTACTGCTCACAGATGGTCACGCGCTTCAAGGCGCTGGAAAAACGAGGCGACTACGAGTTTCTCCGGCACGTATCCACCGACCAGTTGTCGCAGTCAGAATTCCTTGCCGGTTTGCTGGGACTAACCGTCGGGGATGCGGGCGGACACGTTAAATCCGCCCAAATCGTCATTCTCGACATGAACCTAGTGGAGGACGAAGTCGTGGAACTGGTCAGCGCTGTGCTCGCGCGGATGGTGTTCCGGCTTCTTCGGCACGCCGAACCACGCAATCGCTTCCCCGTGCATTTATTGCTCGAGGAGGCCCACCGTTACGTAGCATCGACTCCATCGCGATATGCCATGGATGCCGGACGAGTCTTTGAGCGGATCGCCAAGGAGGGACGGAAATATGGTTTATTTCTCCTGGTCTCCTCACAGCGCCCGAGCGAGTTGTCCAAGACAGTCCTCTCCCAATGCTCGAATTTCGTCGTCCACCGAATTCAAAACCCTGACGACTTGTTCCAGATCAGGCAAATGACGCCCTTCATTTCCGACAGCGTGTTGAAACGGCTCCCGTCCCTTCCGAAGCAGCATGCGCTCGTCTTTGGCAATTCCGTCAATCTTCCCACGACGTTCAAAGTTCGTCGTGCTGACCCGTTGCCCGCGAGCACTGATACACAGATAGTCGAACTATGGTTTCAGGAAGATGGACGGAAAGCCATTTTGACGCTGGGTTCGAGTTCGGACGCCGAGCAATAAGGCAAATCCGCACGATCCACTCGGATGGTGCTGACCGGCACGCAGCTTAATCTTTGAGGTCGTTACAATGCGACTGCCTGCGTCCTGCAGCTCAATTAGCAATGCGGCTGACCTCGACATCGGTCACGTCGTTCATTCACGGAGCGCCACCTCCTCAGCCGCTGTCGGTCCTGAACCAAATGTCCAAGAAGCCCTTTACCTTACGCTTGCCGTAGAAAAGCTCTCCCAGTTGCCGAGCTCGATTTCTCCTATCAAAGGGTTCCGAGAAGGCAGTCATAGCTCCGTGAAGCTTTTCACGTGTACTTTCCTGGGAAGAAGCAATCATCTCTTTGACCTTCGTGTGCCCCAAGGCCTCAAAATCGTTCAAAACGCGATTGATCCCCCCCTCAAGTGCAGAGCAAAGAAAAAAGCGGACTAGGGCATCCTTTTCGGGTTTCCGCAACTGCTCCCAAGATCGGATAACGTGGCTGATTGTATTGGGGAAGTGTAGCACGGCGACCGATAGATTTGTTGGGGTGACGTCCTTGGCCGATTCGCGAATCTGACGATACATGTCCCGGTGAAAGCTAGGATCGATGGCGCTTATTAGCAAATCGAGTTGAAGTGTACCGGGTGGTGTAAATCGGCCTGACAAGATGTCCAGCAACATTTGAACCATGACATCGCGAAACTTCGGATCGGCAACCCTAAAACTTGATCCCTCTATCATTTCTAGGAAAACGTTAGAAAGCCCATCGGCCTCTGATAAATGTTCAGGCCAATCCATGACCGGGACAGCCTGTAGCTGTTTTGTCAGATGCTCGCGAACCTTCGTCCAGCGGCTGGTTCTTAGCTCCCTTGCGTCGCGGATGAGTGCCACTGAATACTCAGAAAGTTCAAGCTTCGGTATGTCGTAGTCTGAAATTCGTTCTTCAAACCGCGCAAGTACTCCAGCCATCGATGCACCAAGAAGGCGTTGCAAGAAGTCATAGTGCCTATTCAAGGTCTGCAGGTTTATCCATGGTAGATCACCGTTCTCGAACCCACGCTTTATCACCTCATTGGTCAATCGATTCTCGGTTCGACTAGCGCCCGTATTGATGAGAGTGGTGAAGACAATCGCCTTTTTGTGAAGGTCAGCGATCCTGTCGAGTTGTTCGGAAGAAACACCCTCGCCAGCTGTCAAAGCATTGGAGAAAGCCGTAAAGAACTCGGTTTCATCTGGGACCAACACGCCGTTGCGGGCTTGCTTTGTAGGCACAGGGAGCGACATCTGCCCAGGAGACTGCATAGCTAGGAAGAGTGCGGAGCCGAAGACGGCATCGCTTTCTGACTCCATCGATTCTGTTAAATGTTCAAAAAACTGTGATGTTGCGAAAATCTTTTCGGCATTGAGGTCTTTCCGCATGTTGTGCGGGACCACGGAGTAAACCTCGGCAGCAAGCTCAAGTTGCTCTCGGAACTTGACCATGTCGCCAACCTCGGGTGCCTCAAGCTGCTCCACGAGATACGAAAAAATGGACACTTTTAGTTCGTCATTGATCAAGTTTAGGGATAAAAGCTCGGGGAAAGCGGCACGCATTTCCGCGGGTCGCTCAGCGGCATAGGTTGGATATAGAGAGTTCTCACCACCGAAATCTATTCTAGCCTGACTTAGCCAACTTAAACGCACACCTTCCTTCGCTGCGTGGGCTGCAAACCCAAACAAAAATCTCGGGTCGCTCGATATCGCAAACTTGCCCAGTTCCCTCGGCAAAAGGTTGTTCGACGCTTCTGATGTGAGCTTCCGATGCAAATTGCCAAGGAACGAGACCCAACGAATTCCATCTTCAATCTGCAGAATTTTTTTGTCGTTTTGAGAGCCGTGGCTTGTAGCTATCAGCGATCTGACCAATACGGGTAGTTGATCGGGGTGTGCAATTTCAATCACGGCCAGCAGTCTACCGTAGTCCTGCGGGTCGAAGCTGAAACGACGCATGCGCATCACTGATGCGACCAAACTCTTCTGGAAATGAGGTTTGGCATCTCCGTTATAGACTTTGGAGAGGCCAGCAAAATTTGAAACGGAGTTCGGAAGTTCGCCGCTTTCATCCCATTCGTCGGCATTCTCTTGGACAACTTGGTCCACACGAACGTCGAAACCTGCCGAATTTGAAATTTCAATAAGTTTTTCAGCGCTGTGAACGGCGGCGTCTTTGATCCGCTGATCAAGCATTAACTGAAGTGCCAACTCCGGTTCGACGTTGAAGATCATTGCCGAAAGGTTCTGCTCGAGCTCATTGTCGTCGGCTATTTGACGAACTCGTGGTTCGATTGAATCTGGATTATTCAGAAGCCCTGGATTCTCTTCCAAAGCGTCCTGATAGGCTATGTAAACTGCAACAGTTGGAAGCTTGAACCTCCCACCGTGCAGTACGTACATTCCAGCAAGCTCGTTGATAAAACCGATGATCTGCCTCGGCGTCGCGCTACCACTTCGATGTCTGATAATTCGGTCGAATACCAGATACACACGAAACAGTTCGTCGCGATCCGAGACATCGGGCAGCGCCTCCCCCATTTTTTCAATGAAAAACTCTCGAGAATTCGACATGACGGGAGGCGAAACCTGAAGTATTTCATCGAAGGTCTTCGTGAAAATTTCACGCGCCCCTAGAGGAGAAAGGGTCAACCGTTCTTTTTTTTCCGAACCGGTCGCCTCTTGTTCTTCGATCAGGTGACGGTGGTATGGTACTATAACGGTCACGGACTGCGATGGGTTATTTTTTTGAACCGACGAACTGCCCGAAAAAACAGCCCGCACTTGCGCCCAATAGTCATTAAGTTCTTTTTTTGGCAGACGGTCTATGTTGTCGAGGACGACAACTACTCTGACCTTTTCGGACTGTACAATCGACAGGATTTCCCTAAGCGTGGTCTGAAATTCGAAATCGTTTGGGTCGATTTCCCTTATGTATTGCGTCACCCTCTGATCTTCAAACTGCTTCGAGCCGATCAGCAATGTTTGTGAGAGCGCCGTTCGATATTTTCCCAATAGGCCTTTTAAGCCTGCGCCCGACTTTCTCCATTCGCAGAAAGTCTTTCGGAGCGCCCAAAGGAAAGTTCCGGCAACGAAAAACACTAGCAGCTTGAATGAACCGGACCAGAAGAAGTCAGCCTTCACAACAGATTTATCGAATTGATATTTTGCCCAAAAATAATAGAGAGGAAGGAACGGGAGGGCTGCGATAACCAACACGCCCCACCAATCCAAAATCGACTGGTTCGTTGAACGAACCTCTCGGACTTTCCCCTTCACTTTCCGCTCGACCTCTTGCAACTGTGAGCGATGCTTTGGGAAAGTTGCAATCGCCCAATCTAGGAAGTGCTCCAAGAGCGACCTACGGAACGACGACCCCTGCGATTGCCAGATGTCGAACGTGAAAAAGTGATATGCCCGGTTCTGCTTGGTTTTCCGTTGGTCGAGGATTTTTCGAGCGATCTCCACGACTGTAGATTTACCACTACCCCACGGGCCGTCGAGCCCTATAGCTCGGTCGCTTCCTGAGAAGTTCGCAATCGCTTTCGAGAGCGCCACGGCGGTCCGCTCATGACCTTTTCCGTTGAAATGGTCCTCGTTCGACGGCTCGTCTATGAGAATCGACCTGCGTATAACACCCATCGTTACTTCGGACCCCCGCCCATTAACAACTGATAGGTGTAGGAGTACTTTTCCTCAAGCGAGCCGACAACGCAGGCGACTACGGAATCTTGAGTGATCAACAAGTTTAATCGCAGATGTGGTTGTCTCCATCCTGACAAAGGTGCTGCCTGAACCAACGCATTTCTCTACCAAAAATTCAAGGAACTTGTCTCGGATTACAAATCGTCGATATCGCCAGGCTTCAGTGCGCCTTCCTCATTCAGGGCATCTTTGAGTGATCTGCCGCTAGCTTCGCTGAACGACACCTCAAACCTACCCTCGGGAACAACGATATATTGCGACGACGTCCGTGCCGCTTCCAGAAGGCTCGGCAGGTCGGCAGATGCGTCATCGATCGTCCAGGTTCGTGACATCGTCACCGTCTCTCCAATTTTCGAATTACGACTTCTATACCTCGACGTTTACGGAAAACCGGCACATGCCGGCTACGACCTTTGGTGATTCCGTTTACGTCCGAGGGTTTCGAAATGGCAGGCCCCATTTTTTTGCTGGATACGAACATCCTGAGCAATGCCGGTTTGCAACGACCTCCGCCAGGGTTGCGTGCCTGGATGAAAGCCATGGGAGCAGATTCACTCGCCATCTCGTTCCCCGCTATAGCAGAGTTGAGGCGGGGTGCCCATCTGGCCTTGAAACACGATCCACAAAAAGCGCAACGGCTCCACAACTGGATTGATGACATCCTTTCCGTCGACTTCCAGTTCGCCGAACTCACAGCCAAAGCCGCCAATCTCTATGCCGAAATGACCACCGTCGGACCCCTCCGACATCTCTATGTACCAAGCCCGGAGCAGAAGAAGGATAAGATTGGGCATGATCTCCTGTTCGCGGCCCTGTCGATCGCCCATCAAATGCCGATTGCGTCGTTCAACGTGAAAGATTTCATCCTGATCGACAGGTATTTCCCCTTACCGGGCGTTTTTCATCCTGTTGAAGTTCAATGGCACGTTCCATGCCGCGCTGTGATACACGACGACGATTACGGAATGACGCTGCCTTCATTGCCCGAGTTCGTATCCAGCGGTTTTGGCTTTATGAGGTAGACCGGAGCTCTCGTTCCTTTCTACGGCAGCTCTCACCTCCGCGGCGGCCAAACTGCCCTCCCGCAAAAGACCGGCATGAAGATCGAGAAGGGCATCCCTATGTTCTTCGAGCAGGGATTTCGCGCGCCGAAACTCCGCCTGCAATGTCGCCTCGACTGATTTGCTCAGAGCCTTACGGCGGTGACGGAATGCCGACAATTCACGTGGACTGTCGCCAGGCTCGACAGACAGGGTTTTCCCAAGACCCCACTTGATTTCCACCATTGTTGCCAAGTCTGTCGCGCGATTGAGGTCTGCGGAGGGATCGCCACCGGCTCCATTCCCAAATTCGCCGAATAGCAGCTCTTCTGCGGCGATACCGCCAAGAAATGTAGCAATCTTGTTTCGGAGGTGCGTCGAAGTCTTCCGACTAAACAGCCGCTCTTCGAATTCCGTGTGGCCGAGAGATTGCGAGGACCGGCCGACTTGAATGCTTCTTTGAATCGAAACCGACACCAACGAATCGGCCTCGAGTAAAACACCGAGAATGGCATGTCCGAGTTCGTGGGCAGCGACACAGCGCTGTACGGCCATTGGAACTGGGATGACTGGTGGCATGGCAGTGGCGAGATCACTGAGCAACAACGAACGTTTTGCTCTTCTCGCATGGCGTCGGGCATCACGGACACACCGTTCGATGTCGGCACCAGACCAGCCCTCGCTTGCCGACACCAAGTCGTCCAGCGCTTCGTCTGCAAGGTCTCCCCGAAGATAGAAACGGTAGATGTCATGGCGCGCTGTGTCATCCGGGAGAGGAATGCAGAAATGGCGCTCTAGGCGTCCTGCTCGAAGAAGCGCCGGATCGATAATCTCCGGGCGGTTCGTCGCACCGATCACGATAACGCCTTCGTGTGACTGTGCGCCATCCAAAAGTTCCAGGAGCGCGTTGATCACCTGACGATGGTAGTTGTCGTTGCTACTGCCGGTTCCGTCGTCGCGGCTAGTGAAACTGTCGAATTCATCAATCAGGAGGACCGACGGTGCCTGCCGCGCAGCCTCTGCAAACGCCTTGCGCATTGCCTTCAGCATATCGCCGAGGTGGCCCGTCGCCTGCCAACGGGCTGCCGAACCTAATACGAGCGATACGTCGCAGGTCCTCGCCAGAGCCGCCGCGTAGGATGTCTTGCCCGACCCCGGAGGACCCGAAAGCAGGACGCCGCAATCGACATCGTGCCAAGAGAGACTCCCAGCCTTCCATGCCGTGATGTCCTCGGCAAGTTCGAGACCCCAAGCTTTGGCCTCACCGTATCCGGACAGGTCGTGCAGTGTCGGCCCCGCCGACGATGGGTCGGAGGAACGCTTTCCTTTCTCGATATGAGGATACCGACGGAGACGCCCGATGCTCACAGCCACGGATCGTCCGCGCCGCCAACCGAGTTCGACCCGCTTGGGAGATTGGTGCGCCAAAAAATCGGCATCGGCATTCGTGATAGTCCCGAGCCTCATCCGCCGAGCCGCAATCCGATAATCGTTCGGAGCCGGTAGGGCCAGAGAGACCACGATATCAGCGACGATGCGGACCTCATCCGATAGAAGCTCCTCGTCCTGGAGAAGAATGATCGCCCGCTTGAGCTCTCGAAGTTTTCTGAACGCCTGGAAATCGTCGGCAAGTTCGGTCTCTTCGCCGATGACGAGAACGTAGTTGTTGCCATGCTCGCCACCAACCGGCACAGTCCCCTCAAGCAACCATTTGGCGGCCATCTTGTGGGCATGGATGTCTGCCTTCGGCGGCATGACGAAAGCTGCGACGAACGACGATCGCCTTTTCAGGAACTGGCGGATCGATCTCGACATTGCGATGATGGCTAGATGGGTCGGCAGGGTAAGCTCGTACTTCGAGCTATGGAACGGATCGCGATTGGCGATCAGGTTATCGCTATAAGACTGCATGTATGCCTCGGAACACTGGGAATGATGATGACGCTGACGGGATGGTCAGGTCCGTATCCGCCGCACCATTGTCTCGGGGCCGAGTAATTCCGTATCGAGATCGACTTCGACGAAACCACGCAGAATCATCTGGGCCAATCCGGCAATTGGCTTGGTTTCCGTAAAAACTGTCAGGCATTCGGCAATCGACAGATTGCCGTGCTCTTCCAAGACGGCGAGTAACCGCAAACGGTCACCGAGCGCTAGAACCGTACCGCCATACCTAAGCAGGTCTTTGGCATTCTGAAGACGCGGACCATCGTAGACTTCATCGGCGACCAGTCGTCGATATCTGACGCCATGGTTTTGGGCTGCGGCCTCGATCCTGCCTACGGCGACCGGCACCACCCTGTCGGACGCATCGACTAACAAGCGCCCGCCATCATCGTCGAGAATACCAAAATCCGGGACGTGGATACCTCCACCGTAATCGAGCGAGAGCGGCATGCAGTGCCATGACGTGATTGATGGGTTGACGTCAAACAGGCAGGCAGCATCACGCGCCGCCTGTGATCGAAAGACCGGCTGACCGTCGCATTTGACCGTAGCCGTCGGATAGAATGTGCGGATGGATGCCGAATGACGGCTGGCGCGAAGCGACTTCGCGCGCTGTGCGATACCCATTTTGAACCTCAAAGAATCACGGCTGATCGAGGCCGCGATTATCGCGGCGAGCGGGGATCAACCTATTCGTATGAGGTGGGTAAGATTTTTCATGCGTGAACAATTAGAGAACATATTTGATAATGTCAACTTCCAGCAAAGACTTAGGCGAAAATATAAGACGAAAGCAATTCAGAAGGTCGTAGTTTAAAGGCGTTGACAAAAATCCATATATCCAGCATTCTCGATATATGGAAAAAGATTCAGCAATTATGGCGCTTGCTGCCCTCGCACAATCCACCAGGATGGATACATTCCGGCTCCTTGTCAGGCATGAGCCAGATGGGGTGCCGGCTGGCGAACTCGCACGACTTCTCGACGTTCCGCAGAATACCATGTCCGCTCATCTCGCTACACTGACGCGAGCGGGCCTCGTGACAAATGAGAGGCAAAGCCGTTCGATCATCTATCGAGCCGATCTGGAGGGGCTACGTAATCTGACTCTCTTCCTTTTGAAAGATTGCTGCGGCGGCTCAACCGAACTCTGCGCGCCGCTGATCGCCGAACTCACGCCCTGCTGCACTCCCGGGGTGCAAGTGTCATGAATGATATCAGACTGGAACCAGTCCTGGGAGGCGATGCTGGACTGAAGCTAGCATTGTCGGCTTCCGGTCTTCCAACGGAAGACCTCGAAGACGCCGAGCGCTCGTTTTTCAGGGCGGTTTCATCAGATGGCGGCACGGTTGGTTATGCTGGCATCGAGGCGTGCGGCGACGACGTGCTTCTCAGATCGATAGTCATATTGCCTGAGCATCGCGGCAAGGCGTTTGGAAAATCGCTAACCAGGGAAACGCTGAAGGCCGTTAATGTAAATTCGGCGGTCTTTCTGGCGACGACCTCCGCCGCACCGTTCTTCGAAAGCCTTGGCTTCGCTGTGGTCGAGCGCGCAGATGTGCCGCCCGCCGTTCTCGCGACCCGTCAGTTATCGGGCATCTGCCCGGCATCGGCAACGATCATGCAATTCAACAGAACTCCGACCTAACCACGGAAAACGACCATGACCGACAAGACTTACAACGTGCTCTTCTTGTGCACGGGCAACTCCGCACGTTCTATTCTCGCCGAATCCATCCTCAACAAAGAGGGTGGCGGGCGCTTCCAGGCGTTTTCTGCGGGCAGCCAGCCCAAGGGCGAAGTCAATCCACATGCCCTGAAGGAACTGGACGTCCTCGGCTATCCGGCGACTGACTTCTCGTCGAAGAGCTGGGACGTTTTCGCACAGCCGGGCGCGCCCGAAATGGACTTCATCTTTACCGTCTGTGACAGCGCGCACGGCGAGGCTTGCCCGGTCTGGATCGGACATCCGATGACCGCACATTGGGGTGTCGAAGACCCCGCGGCCGTCGAGGGCTCCGAAGTCGAAATCCAGCGTGCCTTTGCACAGGCCGCCCGCTTCCTCAAGAACCGCATCATGGCCTTCATCAATCTGCCTCTGGCTTCCATCGATCGCCTGGCGCTCGAGCAGCGCGTCCGCCAGATCGGTTCGCTCGAAGGCGCTTCCGCCAAGTCCGCAAAGGCCGAATGAGATGTCTACCTTCGAGCGCTATCTGACCATCTGGGTGTTCCTCTGCATCGTCGTTGGCGTCGCCTTCGGCCATCTGATGCCCGATGTATTCCAGGTCATTGGTGCGGCTGAGATCGCGAAGGTGAACCTGCCCGTCGCCATCCTGATCTGGTTGATGATCATCCCAATGCTCATCAAGATCGATTTCCGCTCGCTGGTGCAGGTGGGCACGTATTGGCGCGGCATCGGTGTAACCCTGTTCATCAACTGGGCCATCAAACCGTTCTCCATGGCGCTGCTGGGATGGCTGTTCATCGGATGGCTCTTCCGTCCGTATCTGCCGGCCGACCAGATCGACTCCTATATCGCTGGCCTGATCATCCTCGCGGCCGCCCCTTGTACCGCGATGGTGTTCGTCTGGAGCAACCTGACGCGCGGCGAGCCACTGTTCACGCTCTCCCAGGTCGCGCTCAACGATGCGATCATGGTCGTCGCCTTCGCGCCGATCGTCGGGTTGCTGCTTGGGCTATCGGCGATCACCGTACCGTGGGACACGCTGGTTCTGTCGGTCGTCCTCTATATCGTCGTCCCGGTCATCATCGCCCAGGTCCTGAGAGGGCGGTTGACCGCCGACGGCACGACGAAGGCGCTGGACGCCGTGCTGGCGAAGCTGCAGCCGCTTTCGCTTGTCTCCCTGCTCGCGACGCTCGTTCTCCTCTTCGGCTTCCAGGGTGAGCAGATCATCGCGCAGCCGACGATCATTGCGCTGCTGGCCGTCCCGATCCTCATCCAGGTCTACTTCAACTCGGGGCTGGCCTATCTCCTGAACCGGATGTCCGGGGAGCGCCATTGTGTCGCCGGGCCTTCGGCATTGATCGGAGCCAGCAACTTCTTCGAACTCGCGGTTGCCGCGGCCATCAGCTTGTTCGGCTTCCAGTCCGGCGCAGCGCTGGCGACCGTCGTCGGCGTGCTCATCGAGGTCCCCGTGATGCTCACGGTCGTCTGGGCCGTAAACCGCACAAAAGGCTGGTACGAGGCGGCTCCCGCCGTATCCCGGAACACCATTACCGAAAGGACATGACAATGGACGCCACCATCTATCACAACCCCGCCTGCGGCACGTCCCGCAACACGCTGGAGATGATCCGCGCAGCCGGGATTGAACCGGCCGTCATCGAGTATCTCAAAACGCCGCCGTCGCGCGACGAGTTGGCAAGGATGATCTCCGATGCTGGGCTGACCGTCCGACAGGCGATCCGCGAGAAGGGCACGCCTTACTCTGAATTGGGTCTCGACGATCCGGAGCTGACGGACAACGAGCTGCTTGACGCCATGCTGAAGGACCCGATCCTCATCAATCGTCCGTTCGTCGTGACACCGCTCGGCACCAGGCTTGCACGGCCCTCCGAAGTCGTACTCGACATCCTGCCGAATGCCTTCAAGGGAGCGTTCTTCAAGGAAGACGGCGAGCAGGTCCTCGACCAGGAGGGAAAGCGCATTGTCTGAGACCTTTCCCGCTTTGCAGGAGCGACAGCTTCGCCAAACTGACCTCGACGCGTTGCGTCCAGCGTTTTCGACTCACAGGCCGCGTATCCTAATCCTTTACGGCTCGCTCCGGGAGGTGTCCTACAGCCGGCTGCTCGCGCATGAAGCCAGACGTCTGCTCGAGCGGTTGGGGTGCGAGGTGCTGATGTTTGACCCGAAGGGACTGCCGCTTCCCGACGAGGCTCCGGTCAGCCATCCGAAAGTGCAGGAGCTACGCGAGCTGTCGCAATGGTCTGAGGGGCAGGTGTGGGTCAGCCCTGAGCGCCACGGTGCGATGACGGGTATCATGAAGGCCCAGATCGACTGGATTCCTCTGTCGCTCGGGTCGGTCCGGCCAACCCAAGGCAAGACGCTGGCGATCATGGAAGTCTCCGGTGGCAGCCAGTCCTTCAACGCTCTGAACCAGATGCGCATCCTTGGCCGCTGGATGCGGATGATCACGATCCCGAACCAGTCGTCCGTCGCCAAGGCCTACCAGGAGTTCGACGCCGACGGCAGGATGAAGCCCTCCTCCTATTACGACCGCGTCGTGGACGTCTGCGAGGAGCTGGTGAAGTTTACGCTGCTGACACGGGACGCCTCGGCCCACCTGACAGACCGATACAGTGAGCGGAAGGAACGGCCAGAAGAATTGGAAAAGCGGGTTGCGCTGAAGTCCATCTGAAGCCCTCTATCGTAGGAGCGCAACGTGCGAATGTGGTGATCCTGCCAGCAATTCCCGCAAATACCTAAGATCATTCCGAATGGCGTGGCGGGCAAATTGGTAAGCAGGTGAACGACCAAGTTCATCGGCTTCTCAACTCCGTGGACAAAAGCCAATGTACCAATTGCGCCGGCGGAACCTGCACGTCACCCTGTAGAGGATGATATGGGGGCGGTATGCACGATTTCACCGATACGCAGGGTAATCCAGTGGATTTTATGCTGAAGGCGATGGCCCTCAGCGAGGAATGCGGCAACGTTCGCACGTTGGTCACCCAGATAAACCGTAACCATGCGACTATCATAACTACCGCGACTCACGATCAATTAGAAACCTATCGTACGCTACACAGTCGAGCAGAGGCAGCCTCCGAGGCCGAAAGGATATATGGCTCTGGCAGTCAATTAAAACTCTCACATCCCCACATCAGGCAACTAATCACGAGTGGTCTCCTTGACGTACGCCAGACTATGGATTCCGAAGTCCCCGTGCTGAATCTGGCTAGATGAGCGAAGTCGGCGCGGTTTTCTGAATTGTGGGCTTTGCCTCGGTATTGATCCTACAGTCTTCGTCGGCAGCTCCGATAGCTGCTTCTGGGGATGGATAAATACCAGGCAACAAGCCGTACGGCCCAAGGACGATAACACTCATATGGCCGCTGGAATATCGACGGGCGAATAGCCTGTAGCCTGGAGGCCCTCCAGGCGCAGGAATCCAGCTGAATGATTCCACGGGAATTTGGTCGCTTTCATCAAGCTCCAAGAACTCAAGTACCTGATCTTGAGAGAAAAAGGGATAGGGCCAAATTACCCCATTGTCTGCTTCCAGTGCAAAGCAGCCCGATCCGCGTTGGTTGAGGTAGATAATTCGGGGCATGTTATTCTTCTCCGTGCAATCAACAAGGCGATAGCATCCACAGGTTGCCAAACAGCTAACCGGTTAGGAATGGCCGGCCACGGCTGCATCTCCTGGCACAGCGCGGGGCATTTGACGAAACACCGTCGTACTACGACGGCGTCGTCGATGGCTGCGAAGAACTCGTTAAGTTCGCCCTGCTGGCGATGGCTGCTTCCGCATACTAGACTGACCGCTACAGCGAATGGAAGGAACACGCGGCCGAACTTGAAAAGCGAGTCCACCTCAAGTCGATCTAACGAGAAACGCCGTCGGCCATGCCGGAGGTGAACAGCCGACAGCAAGAGGATCATTGCGAGCCGGGAATGGCTGCGATCCCGGGACTTATGAACATTCCTCCGTCATCCAGCAACGCGGTCGCGACGCACCGATGTGGCGACAACGCCGAACGCCAGGATTCCGAGCACCCCTAGCGCGGTGATGACGAAAAGGGAGACGTTGGTCCCGAACCGGTTCATTGCGGCCGCGAATGCAAACGGGGCGGCTGCTCCAGTCGCCAGCCTTGCCGCCGCCATCTTGCCCGTGATCGCGCCGTAGCCGACAGACCCGAACAGATAAAGCGGCAGGCTTCCCTGAGCGATGCTGTTGATACCGGACCCAAGGCCAAGGCAGATCGCGAAGGCGACAGCGCCCGGCAACCAGTTGCCCGAAAGCCCGAGGATCAGAACCCCGAGAACCATGAGCGTTGCGGAGACAATCGCCAGCGCGGGCGGCGATAGGCTCTTCCCGAAGAGCATGTTGATCAGACGACTCATGACCTGTGCCGGGCCGAACAACGAACCGATCACCACCGCCGCACTGCCGAGTCCAATCGCACCGAGCATCGGCACCATGTGGGCAAGGATCGCGGCGAGAGTGAAGCCCGAAAGCGAGAAGGCCAGAGAGACTAAGATCATGCCACGACGACGCGCCGATGGTTCCAGAGCACCGATGACGGCCTCTCGGGTTTTCGCCCCTTCCATCTCGGAACCCACCGTTCTGGATTGCATGATCCAGAAGTGCAATGGCATGCATACGAGCAGGTTCACTGCGGCGAATACGAGATAGATTTCCCGCCAGGACAGGTATCCCGTCAGTGTCGCAGCGATCGGCCAGAAAATGGTGGAGGCAAAACCACCGATGAGTGTCAGATAGGTGATGCTACGTGACGCCGTTCGAGGTTCGCTTTCGACCAGCGTTGCGAAAGCCGCCTGGTACTGGACCATCCCGGAGGACACCTCCAGCAGGACGATCGCAAGGGCGAAGAGCGATACGGACGGCGACCATGCACACAGCGCCAGCGTGAACGCTGCAAGGGCCGATCCCAGCGTCATGACCGTCGCAGCGCCGATCTTGTCCATGTGCCTGCCGATGAACGGAGCTGATAGCCCGCCGATGAACAGCGAGACCGAGAAGACCGCGAAGACCTGTTCTAGGCTGATGCCGAGGTCTTTGGCCATTCCGGGGGCGAGGATGCTGAAGGAGTAGTAGAGAGTGCCGTAGCCGATGATCTGCGTGACACCGAGAGCGGAGACGATGCCCGCTGGAACCTTGGTCGTATGCAACGTCGTATTCCTAGAGGGCCTGTACTTCGCTCGGGCAGCAACCGGTGGATCGCTCGACCGAGACGCGGATGCCAGGATGCCCCGCGCAGCAGTCTTCCATCAGAAAAGTCACCAAGTCGGCCAACGTGTCGTAACTCGCGCTGTAGACGATCGAGCGTGACTCTCGGCGCTGGGCGATGAGACCGGAGCGCTCAAGTTCCTTGAGGTGGAACGAGACGTTCGATGGCGAGACGCCCATGCGTTCGGCAATCGCGCCGGCCGCTAGGCCATCAGGGCCGGCAACAACCAAGGTCCTCACAATGGAGAGTCGAGTTTCCTGTGCGAGTGCGGCGAAGGAAGAGAGGGCTTGACGATCGTCCATATTTCAATAATCCTTGAATCGTTGAAATCGAGGATATCCACAAATGAGCACGATCGACAATAGCCATTTCGACAAAACCGACATCTCGCTCGGGGAATTACTTGGCAGAGCGGCAGAGACACCGGACCTGCCATTGGTCTTCCTGTATGATGGCAAGATCGTGAAGCCTGGCTATCACGTGACCGAGGTCAAGGCTGGCCAGTTCTCCGCGCTCGACTGCGGTGCAAATCCGGAAGCCTGGTCGGAAATTTTCGTGCAGCTTTGGGATATCGAGGAAGGCGAACGGACCCATATGACAGCCGGGAAGTTCTCGGCCATCGTCCGCAAGGTTTCCGAACACGTCCGTCTCGATGGCTCCGCGAAGTTGACCTTCGAAGTCAGCGACGGCGTCCGGCCGATGCAACTGTTTTGCGCGGAAGAACCTGTGGACACCGACGGCGTCCTTAATGTCTCGCTGATTCCGAGACTAGCGAGTTGCAAACCGCGTGACCGCTGGCTGGCCGAAAGCACCGCGAGGACTGCCGCCTGTTGCGGCACTGTTGCACCGACCAAATGCTGTTCATAATGAAAGTGCCCGAGTTCGGTCAACGGTGGACATTGATAAGAGTGCCTCGCCCGAACGCCATTCATATAGTCTTACTTGAACCGGAAACCGAACAAGCCGCCGCGATCCGTGTCGTCCAACCTCACGTCCATAATCTTTGACTTCACATCGAATTCGTCGTCGAACGGCAGGCGGTCAAACATGTCGGTGTTCAGCATTACAATGTACTGACCTCCGACCTCGTCAACGAGGCCAGACCCAAGTTGAATGGCGGTGGCAATCTGTCTGCTATCCACAGGATCGAAGAGGTGGCTGTCGTGGATGAGGAAACCTGGACCGCCGAGGCGTGCCGTTGTGAGTTTATAGAGCGCGTAATCGAAACAGAAGATTTCCATATTTGCGATACCGCCGCTCCGGGAGCCATCGATATTCACCCTGAAATGCGGTCCATTCACAGTAGCCTGAACCTCGAACGACGCCCCTCTGTCGGCGTATAGGGCCTTCTTTGCCTCCATTACGGCTAGCACCATGGCGCTCACTGTCGTTTCACGGGTTCGCAGGTCATTCTGCAGGCGGGCCAAAAGGTTACTCTCTTGGATTTTCCTCGCTGCGCGGCCGGCCTCAACCTCAAGAGCCTCTTCGTATTGGGTCTGGAGCCGAGCATGTTTTTCAGACTTCTCGGCAGCTACCTTCTGCATGGCAGCCAGATCGCTGAACGCTCCCTTTCCCTTGAGGTCGCGAAGGATTTCATCCCTGCGCGCGCGGGCAGTATTCATCTCGACCGTTACCGCGGAGATGCGGCGGCGGATCGCATCCAACTGAGACGAAAGGTGGAAGCGCCGATTGTCCGCCACCGACTGATGGAAATCGGCGATGTCCTCGAAAGACTTCACCACACTACCTGGCAGTTCCGTGCCTACCGCTCGGTATAACGCCGCGATTGCCTCGCCGTCCCCGGGTTTTTCCGCTTCAAGACTTTCCTCGATAAAGTCCAGCGAACTCTTGAGCGAGGCTGATTCGACGCTGAGTTTTTCGAGCAAGTTTTTGGCTTGCGACGCCTCCGTAATCATTTCCTCGTAGTGTTCGGCAACCTGGAAAGAGGCAATCCGCGCTCGTTGGACTTCGGCTTCGTGTGCTGCAAGTGTCATCGCTGACTGGATTGCCGATGATGTGTCCAGATTTTCAGAACGTCGCGCCTTTATCCTCTTCCTCTGAGCAGCCAGATCGCGCTTTTCCCCGCGCTCCAGTTCAAAATCCCGAGCGAGAAGCCAATCCAGCCCAAGTAGATAGGAGAGAGCGATCTGTGCGCCGCCATCTGTCTGGTTTTTAGCAGCAAATTTCTCTGGATATTGAAAGCCGATGTCGTCGCGACGCCTGGCAAAGTATGGAAACATCGATCGGAAGGTAGGCGCGTGCGGCAGGTTGAAAGGAGTCCCGACAGTGTTCGCAGGAAGTCCGAAAACGATATGACCCAACCAGTCACACCATGCTTGATTTGTTGCCGTCGCATTACCCAGTAGATCGCCCTCGTAGACCAGACCGCGCATGTCACTTGCAACTACCTGAACGCTCTTGGGATCGGAAACTCGCCGTTCGACGCGAAACGTGATCCCATTGATGACAAACTCACCCCAGAACGAGTGTTCGTGCAGTGCTTGGGCCTTGACCACGGAATTGCGAATTGAGCCACCGAGGAGAAAATGGATCAGTTCCAGGACGCTGGATTTCCCCGAACTGTTGCGGGTCTTAGTCTCTTCCGAATTTGTCTCCTGCTCGGCGAGCAGGATATTCAGGCCCTTGTGAAAATTGAGGGTTTTGAACCCCGCGATCGAACTGCCAAGAGCGATAATCATTGCTTGGCCCCAGACACAATCGCCAGAAGTCCGTTGCGCATATCGAGCGTACCGATAGCATACAGGAGGGTTATGGCGAGCAAAAACCAATCATACGTCAGGGGCGCGGCATGAGGTGTTCTCGACGCGGTGACGCGTTCCCAAACTTCACTGACCGATCGTGGCGTTTCGGTAAGGACCTTGATGATCTCAGCTCCGACGACGATCAATGAACGATCCGCAGCAAGATATTTAGTCGGCAAGATCATAAATTTCGTCCTGATTGGCTTCCTGCCGAGTTTCTTCAAAAATGACGCACGATTCAAAAAGGTCTGCGAGAATCGTCATCGCGGCAAATTCCCTTAGATCGTCGTCAAGATTTCGGACGTTTCCGGCCAACAATGCTTTCATGGTGTTTAGAATTTGGCTCGATGTCATCCCCTCATGCTTCAATTCTTCGTACCGGAGCCGAAAAAAAGAAGGGAGCAACAAACTTTGCTTTTCTCCGCCGAGGCGACGCATAACCGCTCTCGAAATTGGGGAGAACATCAGAAAGTACTCAAACTGATACGTCCAATGTCTGGAGATGTTGTTCAGCGTGAGCTTGTCTCGTGGCACCCGGGAACGACTCGTGTAGGTCTCCATAATCGGCTTGATTTCCTCCATCAACGCCGAAATGAGGTTGTTAACCGCAGCAGGAAGGCGGGCCAGCATCAAATCATCTTGAGCACGCACACCGAGAACCGCAGCGCGATCCTCCTCGGTCATTTTCTTCAGCAGTTGCCGAAAGCTATGCAAGCCGAAGAACCCGGCTTCAACGTTGATCTTTGTCGCACGCGTCTTGATCTGCTCGAGAGAGTCTACTAGAGGCCGAGAAACGCCATCAACCAGATTGTGCGCGAAAAACCACCTCTCCATTGAGGGCGTGGTCTCACACGCGCGATTGAAGTCTGCGGTCATCTTTTTGCAGACCCGGGCGGCATCGATCACATGACCGTTTTCAGCACCATAACACTGGAAAACACTGTTCCCGAGCGCACCATCCATACCGCCATCGCCCAGTGCGCCATGGGGCTTGACTGGAGTAAAATCATCCCCGTGCACTCGCAACATGAAATCGTTGAACAACTCCTGAAACCCGTCGCCGTGGGTCATTCGAAGCTTTGCGCCAAGTAGGAATTCCCAATATCCGCCCTTATCTACCTCCATAATCCAAAACCCCGAATCGCCACCCCTAACTGTGACCATAGGTTGTCAGGGAATGGTTTGCACATCGTTATCGAGGTGAAACAAGGTCAAATATGAACTGAACGCGACAGCTTCTGCCTTGTCGGAGGAAATCCGTGAAAGTTGCCGGCAAGTCCCTCTAAGAGATTAAAAATGAAGATTTCTTTGCAGGCTCCCATTAACCAAGATCAACGAAGTGCACCAATCCGGGGCACAAAATGACCCAATCCGGCTCTGACACTCTATGCAGTGCCGAAAAAATCGGTATTGGGAATTCGCTGACCACAGGAGCCAGGCATGAACGAGATAGGCATACGAGCAAAGTGACCATTCGGACGGATCATCCCGTCTGGAAGCACCGTATGTCGTCATCGTGTTCAAGCCTAAGGAGGGCTTCATGCATTTTGCACGTCAGGTTTCCAAACACATTGCACTTCACAAGGCCGGCCTCGGTTTCCTGAGCATGCCTGCGATCCAGAACCCGCGCACGTTCGGTCAGGCCAACCGTATGGCCGAGAACGGCTCCTCCGATGCCGTGGAATGCGGAATAACGCGGAATCGTCGTAGGAACGACGACTGAAACCAAGTTCTGGAACGAGCCGGTAGCCGAACGCGCCGTGCGCAAGCCGCCGGCTACGCACGCCAAGACGCTGCGCGGTTTCTCGGTCTTCAAGGAAACGGTGGTCTATCACGAGAGCGATCTCGAGCGCCGCGTCTCGAAGGTCCTCCAGCTCCGCAAAGACGTTAAGGCTATCTACTCGCAATTCCCGGTGCTGCTGTATCGCGATGCCGACGGAGTATGGCGCGAGCATATCTGTGACTTCTGCGTGGTTTTCGACGATGGCGAGATTGTAGCCGTCGCGGTGAAACACGCCCGCAAGTCGGAGGTGATGGCGGACTTGCTGAAGCGCATCGAGGCGGAAGGCTTCCTCCGGAAGAACCGGAACGGCTCGACGACGGTTGGCGCGGTCCGCAACATCCGTCTCATGACCGAACGGGAGGCGACATACGGTGCTTATGAAAACGCCGAACGCATCCTGCGCGCCCGTCGAATGCGTGTCGACGCCGAATACGACCGAGCTTTTGAAGCCGTCCAGAAGTTTCATGGCCCCTTTCGCTTCGGTGAACTTCTCCGCGGGTGTGAGAACCGGGCAGCTCGTCGCACGGCACTCCTGTTGCTGATCGACGACTGTGTCCTTCTGACCGAGACACCCGGCCGGATCGACGATCTGACCATGCTGATGGTCCGCCGATAACCCCCAACCCATCACCCGACCTCCGATCGCCCTAAAAGGAGCCTGCGATGCTGACCGACTTCCAGAGACCCAGCCTCTTCCGCCACGCCGTCGTCAGAATGCGTCACGCCGATCGCTTCACCGATGACGACGTTAACTGGAAACCCAAGAAACGAGACGCCGACGGGTGGACCTTTAGCAACGAGGCGAACGTCAGCGACGAACGCTTCGTGTTGCACGGTGAGGTCTATTCGAAACTCGCCGGCGGAGTTGCCAAAATCCGCTATGGCTACAACGATCCTGAAAACCAGCGTCTGCGCGCGATTTTCGGCGACAACACGTTCTCAGACATTGTCGGTAAGCGCCGTGATCTCGCGTTGTTTCGCGAGAAGCTCATCAAGCGTTTCGATGCAGAATGGCTGGCTCTCGGCAAAAAGCCGCGATGGTCGAAGGAGAAGTTCGAGGCCAAGCTCAGAGCCTGGCGTAGGGAAATCATCGCCGAGATGCTGGGTCTCGATGACGATGACGAGGACGCCGACCTCCGTGCCGACGCGATGGTTGAGGTGAAGACCTTTCCGACACCGTCGGTGAAGACATTCCGCCGCGACTACAAGCGTTATCACGCCTGCGGTGGCGATACCCTCGGAATCGTCCACCGCCATCATGGTCCTGGCCTGCACCTTCGCAAGGTTGACGCGGATTCGACAGCATTCGCTCACAAGCACGCGCTCAACTATATGACGGACCGAAAGCCGACGATGGCGCAGGTCTACCGTGAGTATCTGGCAGCACTGGAGAAGGTGAATTCAGAGCGCGCCACGCCGCTCCTGAATGTCACCCGCCACAAGTTCGAGACTATGATCTCGAAATTCGACGAGTTCGACAAATGGGACGGCCGCCACGGCCGTGCCTCGGCTCTCAAGCGCTTCGGGATGTCGAAGAGAGGTGGCATCGCTGCATTGTTTGTCGGCGAGCGCATCGAGATCGACTTCTGGAACGTCGATCTCATGACCCTGTTCGTTGAAACCGGGATGTGGGACATCCTTCCGCCATCGTACAAAGAGGCGGTGGTCGGAAAGCGCATCTGGTTCGTGGCGGCGATCGATGTTGCCACACGCTACATCCTTGCGTTCAGGGCAAGCGTCAACCCGAACGCCGTTTCGGCAGCGGTGGCCATCCGTATGATCATGTCCGACAAGCGGCACATTTCGGACTTCGTCGGGGTGGAGACGCCGTGGATCGGGATGGTCCAGCCGCGCAACATCTTCAGCGACAATGGCAAGGAGTTCGCGAACGAGCTGGTCGAAGGCATCATGCGCGCGGCCAAAATCACATTTAACCGTCCACAGGCGGGCAATCCCAAGGCGCGTCCCTTCATCGAGAGCCTGTTCCACTCTATCGGTCCGCTGATCGCGTCGTTTTTCGACGGCAGAACGTTCGGGTCGATCGCCGAGAAGGGTGACTACAACCCGGAACATCAGATCAGCCTGCAGGTCGACGAGATGATCCAGCTTTTCACGCTGGCTGTCTGCGACATCTATCATAACAAGCCGCACAGTGGCCTTGGCGGGGCATCTCCGCATAACGCCTGGGTCCGCGCGACACAGGAACATGACATTGAGTTCCCGAGCCAGGACCCCGAATACATGCTGCATGTCTTCGGTACGAAGTTCAAACGCCGCGTCGGGCAGTACGGCATCCCGTTCATGGGCATCCCTTACGCCAACGAGGAACTGCATCGTCAGCGCACGAAGTTCGGACAGATGGAATTCGAGATCAAGGTCGACACCGAGAACCTCGAACACATCGCGGTCCGCGGCGATGAGGGCTGGTTCGTAGTCAAAAACCAGGTCGACATTGTGCGCAACCTGTCTCTGGCAGAGTGGGTTGTTGCCCGCCACGATCTCCGGACACAACACGCTTCGGAGGCGGAGGCTGGTCTCGCCGCGATGAACCGCACCATCAACCGTCTCGCCGAGAGCGGCAGGGCCGCGGCGCTCCGGGCGAACCTGACCCCGCGCAACATGACGGCCGAACACTATGAAGCCCTGGAGGCTGAACTGTTCGGGGCATGGGTCGCCGTGAAGTCGGCGGACACGCCAACCCTTACGACGGCCTTCGCGCCTCCCGCGGACCCCCTCCGTGACGGATCGGTCTCCGATTCCCGTTTGATCCCCGAATTCCACGCAGAACGCGAACGCGATGCGCGGAAGAAGAAAAAGCAGAAAGCCGACGTCGAACAGACGCCGGCCGAGACGGCGACCCCTGATGAAACCACTGACAACTACTACGAGGAGTACTGAGTATGGAAAACGCTACGAACGTCATCGCATTCGACGCAATCGCCGACAAGAAGGCCGAGGTCTACAGCGGCTACATCGAACACGCACGAGACACACGGTTGGGCACAATGCTGCGCGATCTGGTCGAAAATGTAGAGGCTTGCCGCCGCGGCGTAGGATCGCGTCGGCGCGCCCTGTTCCTCATCGGAGCCTCAGGCAGCGGTAAGTCTTTCGCACTGCGCCACCACTTCAGCCAAATCCCGGAGTTCCAGCCGCAGGTAAACGAATACGGTGAGACGGTGCGGCCGCTGCTGAGCATCGAGGCACCTAAGCCGTGCACGTCAAAAGACTTCGCTGTGGCGATCCTTGATGCAATCGGGGTGCCGTCGAAAGCCAAGATGACTGAGGGCCAGCTTTTCGCAACCGTGAAGACCCAGCTTCGCGAGCGCGGCATCGTTTATCTCCACGTAGACGAGGCCCAGCATTTGATCCGACATCCTAGCGCTCGCGCAATCCTCGACGTCCAGGATCGCCTCAAAAGCTTGATGCAGATCGACGACTGGCCCTTGCATACCATCTATTCCGGGATGCCGGAGCTCGCCGAGCTCCTCACGGGTGATCAGCAACTGGCCAACCGTTCGATGGTGATGCGCTTCATCCCGCTGAGCCTCCCTGGAGACAAGGCCAGCATCCAGCTGGTCTTGACGGACATCGTCGAAGGCAAGTGTGGCCTGTGTCTCCCCGAGGAACTCCGCGCCGACGACTTCCTCGGCCGTCTGTGCGCCGCCAACCGCGGGTGCTACGGGAAGATCATCGAGGCAATCCAGGCGGCGTGCTTCCTCGTCATGCACAAGGGCAAGGGTACGGTGGATCGCCGCGCCTTCGCTCACAACTACCAACGTGACACTGGTTGCCTTCCGAGCGATAACGTGTTCACCGCCGCGCGCTGGAGCGAAATCGATCCTGGCAACGCGCTGGCCGACTTGGCCACCGCTGGCAACGGAGGCAAGTGATGGTTCTGCCCGTAACGCTTGCCCATCACGAGGACGAGGCGGCGATCGATCTGGTCGCCCGTCTTGCCGCCGCCAACGGATATCCGTCTCTGCGGGAGTTTCTCGCACACACGGACACCACGGCCAATGCCATCGTTCATGGCGAGACGGATGCCCTGTCGCTGGTGAGCGAGTGGTCTGGGGTGCCAGTCACTACGCTAGGGAAACTCGCGACGAGGACGTCTGGGGCTGGCGGCACCTGGCAGATGGGCTGTGCAACCCTCAGCAAGGACATGCGGCCGGGCCAGAGGCATCGCTTCTGCGCCCAATGTGTACTGGAAGACCGAGAAAGGGAGGCGGGCCGTTTGGCGTCCCGCGCTTATCGCCGTGCGTGGTGGGCCATTCGCGGGATCGAAGGATGTCAAGTTCACGGCTGCCAACTGACGGAGGTGGCAGTGGACGCCGCCAGCGACGTTCACGACTTCCCGCAGTTCGTGAATGCCAATCTCGGATCGATCCAGGAAGCCGCGGCGGCTCCTGTCCCGAGCCGCCAGCCGCGGCTGGATACTTACCTTCGAGACGGCGTGTTCCAGGATGGCGGGGATGGCTTCCTCGACAGGCTCGACGCACACGTCGCTGCCGAGTTCTCCCGCTATCTCGGGGACTTCCTGGTCCTCCACGATGTCAGGGCCTGGATGCACGAGGAAACCGATCTGCGTGAATGGGGCTTCAGCCTCGCGGTAAATGGAGAAGACGAAGTCCGGCGTGTTGTTGCCGAAGTCGTCGATCGCAACCGACCGACGACACAGTATGTCGAATCCGTGATTGGGCCGATGGTGAATTGGTTCCGACGCAACGCCGCAAAGGAAGCATATGGTCCTGTGATCGATCTCATGCAGGACATCCTCGAGCGCAACATGCCGTTCGGAGAAGGCCAAATCATCCTCAAGCCCGTACGCACCCGGCACCTCTACTGTGTGAACTCAGCGCATGCCGACTATGGGGTCAACAAAGATCGGATCAGAGCTTTGATGAAGGCAAATGATCCCCATTTTCGGGATGGCCTCCCAGACAGCCGCACCTACTTCGATGCCGTGGCCCTACGGCCGATCCTGGAAGCCGCCAACGATACCCTGACGAGCAAAGAGGCGGGTGCGGCGCTGGGACTTCGGGAAGAACGACTTTACGACGTTCTCAACGCAGGCATTCTGGAGCAGGTCGAAACGCGGTCAGACGATGAACGGGCTTACACCCGCATCCGCAAGTCAGCGGTGGAGGAATTGACGCACCGTCTGACGGTGAAAATGACGGAGGTAGCGAGTGACGAGGGGTACATGTCGCTCAGCAAGGCCGCCCGCTCATGGCATCGCCCGTTCCACACACTGGTCGCCATGATCCTCGAAGGCAGCCTCGAGGCATTCATCGTTGCCGGCAGAACACCCATTCTGCAGAGAGCAAGGGTGGCATCGGACGCCCTGAAGCTCGAGAGCGGTCCGTTGGCCGGGGGCGACGACGAACTGATGCGGCTCAAGGAAGCGGAACGCGTGCTTGGTACGGCGACGTTCACGGTCGCGGATTTGATCAAGCGGGGTTATCTCCGTCAGCGAACCCTCCGTCGTGAGAATGGCCGGGAGGTGAAGTTTATTGAGCGGCAGTCTCTGGCAGAGTTTCAGGCCGCCTATGCTTCCCTGACGGAGATCGCGAAAACTCGCAAAGGCCACAGGGCCGCGATCAAGGCAGAACTCGACCGAGCTGGAATCTCGCCGATCTTCGAACCCGAGGGGTTCATCGCCCGCTTCTACAGGAGATCAGAGCTTACCTGGATTGGGTAAGATCGACCCCAAATCGGGTAAAGACCGTCTTACAAAACCCGCTCCGGCGGGTTTTTCTTTGTCTTGCTTCAGAATGTGCCCAAATCAAACGCCGCAAGACGCCCAAGACGTTTTGGAGTCCCCAAAAATTTCGTAGTGATTTCAATGATTGATTCTGCAAAATGGACAAACCAAGACCGCGTAATCATCTGACGCAGCACGCAATCAGTCTGCGTTTGCATCGCGGTTGTTCTTCATCTTTCTCCATTTCACGAGATAACCGAAACCCGGCCCTATCAGCATCCCGCCGATAACCCACTCGACCAGGGTCAAGGGTCGCTCATCCGGATCGTGGCCAGTGACGTAGAGAAAGAGAAAAAACGCGACCACGCCGCCGGTCAGGAGCGTGAGCGGAAAAAGCACACTGTCGCGAAAACCTTTCATACATTCCACTCCCTTGGCCGTGTTGATAAAGGTATTGGGTATGAGCCTTTTGGCAAGCGGCTATTACGGCGGCGACGGCAAGTTATCGCTTCGGCAACATTGCGCCAACAGTGGACATAACCATTCCTACTTACTTCGTCGCGACGGCGGTTTCAGCGATCTGTGCTAGCGTTGTTTCCGAGTAGGCCGTTCTCAACGCAGCTTCAGCCAAGCAATGCGCACGTTCGAGGACGGCGTTCGAAGCGCGTTCGACGGGGCAATTGGGATGGTCTTTCGACAATGGTGCGGGGAGCATTTGACCTTCGACCAAAGCACGCTGAACATCAAGCACAGTGATCTGATCAAGCGAACGGATCAGCTTCCACCCGCCTCCGCGGCCACCTTCCGATACTACGATGCCGCTCTCGCGGAGGGCTCCGAGAGT
>Ga0308157_10002646_pt1 | contig 28427 bp, 21 predicted proteins | sample PhyBR1_FD_201035 | JGI IMG/M metagenome (GOLD analysis project Ga0308157, IMG submission 201035) | Phyllosphere microbial communities from UC Gill Tract Community Farm, Albany, California, United States - DLSLB.R1 | ecosystem: Host-associated > Plants > Phyllosphere > Unclassified | place: USA...
TGGCCTGTCGCTGTGGCTGTGGCTCACCGCCGCGCCCGGGCATGCGCCGCACCTCTACTTCGAGGCGTCGGCCGTGGTCATCACGCTGGTGCTGCTGGGCAAATGGCTGGAGGCCCGCGCCAAGCGGCAGACGACCGCCGCCATCCGCGCGCTGCACGCCCTGCGGCCCGACGTGGCCCACCTGCTGGGGCGGGACGGCGAGGTCGACGTGCCCGTGGCCGAAGTGATGGCGGGCGACCGCATCGTGGTGCGCCCCGGCGAGCGCGTGCCGGTGGACGGCGTGGTGCAGGAAGGCGCCACGCAGGTGGACGAGTCGATGCTGACCGGCGAGCCCCTGCCGGTGGCGCGTGCGACGGGCGATGCGCTCACCGGCGGCTCGGTCAACGGCGACGGACGCGTGCTGCTGCAGGTGACGGCCGTCGGGGCAGAGACGGTGCTGGCCCGCATCATCCGGCTGGTGGAAGACGCCCAGGCCGCCAAGGCGCCCATCCAGCGGCTGGTGGACAAGGTGGCGGCCGTCTTCGTGCCGGTGGTGCTGGTGATCGCCCTGCTGACGCTGCTGGGCTGGCTGGCGGCCGGCGCGGGCGCCGAGGCCGCGCTGGTGCATGCCGTGGCGGTGCTGGTGATCGCCTGCCCCTGCGCGCTGGGGCTGGCCACGCCGGCCGCCATCATGGCCGGCACGGGCGCAGCCGCGCGCGAAGGCATCCTGATCAAGGACGCCGAGGCGCTGGAGCGTGCCCACCGGGTCGACACGGTGGCCTTCGACAAGACCGGCACGCTGACTGCGGGCCGGCCACGGCTGACGGCGATGGTTCTCGCGCCGGAAGGGGCCCCGGCCCCCACGGCCGCAGCAGGCGAAGCCGCCGTGCTGGCTGCCGTGGCGGGCGTGCAGGCCGGCAGCGAGCACCCGCTGGCCCGTGCCGCCCTCGAAGCCGCCCGCAGCCGCGGCGTGACCCCGCCCCCGGGCGACGCGGTGACGGCAGTGGCCGCCGTGCCCGGCCGGGGCACCGAAGGCACGGTGCACGGCGAGCGGTGGGTGGTCGGCAGCCTGCGCTGGATGCAGGAGCTGGGCGCGCCGCTCGGCCCGCTGGCGGACCGCGCCGCCGCGCTGCAAGGGGAGGGCGCCACGGTATCGGCCGTGGCCCGGCAGGACGCGGCGGGCCGCAGCGCCTGGATGGTGCGCGCGCTGCTGGCCTTCGGCGACGAACCCAAGCCGGGCGCCCGCGAGGCGCTGGCTGCGCTGCGCGCACGCGGGCTGCGCACGGTGATGATTTCGGGCGACAACCGGGGCGCGGCCGAAGCGATGGCCCGCCGCCTGGGGCTGGACCCGGAGGCGGGCGAAGTGCTGGCCGAGGTGCTGCCCGAAGGGAAGGCCGCCGCCGTGGCCGCGTTGCAGCGTGGCGCTGCGAGCCCGGCTGGCGGCACGGTCTCGCTCGCCCAGGGCGCCCAGGGCGCCCAGGGCGCCCCGGCCAACACCGCCGACACGGCCGAACCAGCCGAACCAGCCGAACCAGCGATGGGGCAGGGTGCCAGCGCCTCGGCCTCCCCCCGCCGCATCGTCGCCATGGTGGGCGATGGCGTCAATGACGCACCGGCCCTGGCGGCGGCCGACGTGGGCCTGGCCATGGGCAACGGCACCGACGTGGCGATGCACGCGGCCGGCATCACCCTGATGCGCGGCGACCCGCGGCTGGTGGCGGCGGCTCTGGACATCTCGGCGCGCACGGTGGCGAAGATCCGCCAGAACCTGTTCTGGGCCTTCATCTACAACGTGGCCGGCATTCCCCTGGCGGCCCTGGGCTATCTGAGCCCGGTGATGGCGGGGGCGGCCATGGCGCTGAGTTCGCTGAGTGTGATGGCGAACGCATTGCTATTGAAGCGCTGGCGCGTTTGATAGTTACATTGCCCCGACGGGCGTCTTGTCTGGCAAACTGCAACTAAATGTCAATAGCACTTCATGGTGCTTGACACGGCATCGGCACGCCCGCATCGCCGGCCCACCCATCACCCTACAGGACGACAGTCATGAATTTCTTCAGCCTCATGAGGCGTTTCACCATCCGTTTCCGCATGATCGGTGCCATCGCGGTCGTACTGGTGTTGCTGGGGCTGCTGGGGGGCGCGGGCATGCTCGGCATGTTCCGCATCCACGACATGAGCGAGGAGTTCATCGCCAACGAATACACGGCCATCGGCCATCTGGCGCAGCTGCGGGGCGAGATGGGTGCCATTCGCCAGAACGAGAAGGACATGATCATCCAGTACGAAAAGCCCGAGGGCGTGAAGGCGGCCCACGCGCAATGGATGGGCGCGCTGGAGCGGGCCAAGAAGATCACGGCCGGGCTGCAGCAGACCTCGGCAGGGGCCCGGGACGACGTGGCCGCCGGCATCGCCAAGCGGCTGGACAGCTACCGCGACCAGTTCGCCCATGTGGCGCGCCAGCTGGAAGCGGGCGGCTACGACACCGCCACCATCGCCTATCGCATGAGCGGCAAGGCCATCGCCGAATTCGCCGAGGCGGACAAGCAGCTCGCCGCGCTGGATGCCAGCCTGCGGGCCGACGTGCAGGGAGTGATCGACCAGCAGAACGGCATTTCCGCCCAGACCAAGTGGCTGTTCCTGCTGGCGGTGCTGATCACCGTGCTGGTGGTGGTCCCGCTCACGCTGCTGAACATGGTGTCCATCGTGCGCCCCATGGTCACCGCGCGCAGCCTGGCCCAGTCGATCGCCAGCGGCGACCTGTCGCAGCGCCTGCAGGTGGAAGGCCAGGACGAAGTGGCCGACCTGCAGCGCTCGCTGGTGGACATGCAGAACCGCCTGGCCGCGCTGGTCGGGCAGGTGCGCGACGCGAGCGGCAACATCGCCACCGCCAGCGCCGAGATCGCCACCGGCAACCAGGATCTGTCCTCCCGCACCGAGCAGACGGCCAGCAACGCGCAGGAAGCCGTGGGCTCGCTCTCGCAGCTCACCGCCACGGTGCAGCAGACGGCGTCGTCGTCGCAGGTGGCCAACCAGCTGGTCAGTTCGGCCTCCGGCATCGCCACGCGCAGCGGCTCGGTGGTGCAGCAGGCCATTTCCAGCATGCACGAGATCTCGACCTCCAGCCGCAAGATCGGCGACATCATCGGCGTGATCGACGGCATTGCTTTCCAGACCAACATCCTGGCGCTGAACGCCGCCGTGGAAGCGGCGCGGGCCGGCGAGCAGGGCCGGGGCTTCGCGGTGGTGGCGGGCGAGGTGCGCAGCCTGGCGCAGCGCAGCGCCGAGGCGGCCAAGGAGATCAAGAGCCTGATCGGCTCCAGCGTGACGGCGGTGAACGGCGGCGTGCGCCACGTGGAAGACGCCGGCCGGGCCATGACCGAGATCGTGGACAGCGTGCAGCGCGTCTCCGACATCATCGGCGAGATCGACGCGGCCGCCACCGAGCAGGCGGGCGGCATCGGCCAGGTCAACGGCTCGGTGGGCGAGATCGACCGCATGACGCAACAGAACGCGGCCCTGGTGGAAGAATCCGCCGCCGCAGCCGAATCGCTGCGCGAGCAGGCCGCCCGGCTCTCGCAGATCGTGCAGCAGTTCCACCTGGGCGACAGCGGCAGCACCGCCCACGCAGTGCCCCAGCCCGCCAGCCGCGTGCTGGCCGGCGCGGGCCGCGAGCCGGCGCTGCTGCCGGCCTGAAGGCGCCAGCGGCCCGGGTGGCCGCTGCTCCACCTGCAAAGCACAACGCCCGGACCGATGCGATCGGTCCGGGCGTTTTTTGTTGGCGGAGCGCCAGGAGCACGCTTCATGCATCCGGCGCGGCGCCGGCATCGCCTGCGGGCGATGCGCCGAAGGCTTGTCAGCCAGCCAGTTCCTGCGACCAGCCCGCATACCAGTCGCGGAACAGCTGGTACTGGTTCTGGGCGTAATGGCGCTGCGCGTCGGTCAGCACGTCGGTCTCGTTGAAGTGCAGCGTGTATTCCTGTTGGCCGTTGAGCACCAGCAGGTACTTGTAGTAGAGCACCAGGTCGGAGCCCTCGTCGAAGGAGGAGAGCACGGCCAGGGCGGCTTCCAGCTCGCGGGCCTGGCGGCGCGCCACCACGTCGCCCTTCGCGGCCTTCTTGCACAGGTCCACCAGCTGCAGCACCTCGCGCGGCAGGGCGTTGCCGATGCCGGTGATCGCGCCGGTGGCGCCGCAATTGACGAAGCCGTGGAACACCTGCGTGTCCACGCCCACCATCAGCGTCACGTTCTCGTCCTGCGAGGTGATGTTTTCCGCCGCGTAGCGCAGGTCGGCGGCGCCGCCGAATTCCTTGAAGCCGATCAGGTTCGGGTGGGCGGCGCGCAACTCGAAGAACAGGTCGGCGCGCGTGGCGAAGCCGTAGTAGGGGCTGTTGTAGATCACGGCCGGCAGTTGCGGCGCAGCCGCGAGGATGGCCGAGAAGTGCGCCTTCTGCGCGGTGGCGGAACTGCCACGCGACAGTACCCGGGGAATCACCATCAAGCCGTGCGCGCCGACCTCGGCCGCATGCGCGGCATGCGACACCGCTTCGCGCGAATTGACCGCACCGGTGCCGACGATGGTGGGGACGCCGGCGGCCACCAGGCGGGCTACACCTTCCTGCCGCTGCGCTTCGCTCAGGAGGGGCCAGTCGCCCATGGAGCCGCAATAGACGACGGCGCTCATGCCGGCATCGATCAGCGCGCGGCCCTGCGCCACCAGGGCGTCGTAGTCGGGCTGGCGGTCGGGCGTGCACGGGGTCATGAGCGCGGGGATGGTGCCGGTGAAGATGTTGTCGGTCATAAGGTTCTGCCAGTTGAAACAATCGGATCGGCCCACGGGCCGGGAAAATTGACTGCCTTTTAATAGGCTGTAAATATATTAGCGATATGCCGGAACCGAGCATAGGGTCTGCGCGCTTTTTGCACAAGCACCGAGCGCGCAACGGTGGCGAACGCGCCGGAATAGATTCGCGATATATTGCTGCAGCACCTGCCTGCCCGATTCCACCGACCCCCACGTTCATCCCCATGTCCTCCCCCGGCAAGAAGAAGCTCTCCGCCAAGCCGACGCCCAAGCGCCGGGCCGCCGACATCGCCTACGACAAGATCGAGTCGCTCATCGCTCGGCTGGAGATCGCCCCGGGCACTCCGGTCGTGGAGGCCGACATTGCCGAGATGACCGGCCTGGGCCGGACTCCGGTGCGCGAGGCGCTGATGCGCATGGTGTCGATCGGGCTGGTCGCGCAGCAGCCGCGGCGTGGCCTGGTGGTCTCCAGCATCGACGTGTCCGACCATCTCGACGTGGTCGAGACGCGCCGCGTGCTGGAGCGGCTGATCGCCTCGGCCTCGGCCCGCCGGGCCACACCCGAGCAGCGCAAGGCACTGGTGGCGGCGGCGCAGAAGATGATGAAGGCGGCCGAGAAGGACAACCTCGATGCCTACATGCAGGCCGACCAGGAGCTCGACCACATCAACCATGCTGCCTGCGGCAACGCATCGGCGGTCGGTGCGGTGCTGCCGCTGGTGGTGCAGTGCCGACGCTTCTGGTATGCCTACCAGCACGAGGGCGAGATCAGCGAAGGCGCGCAGGCCCACCTCGCGATGGCCGAAGCGATCGCCTCCAGCGACGTCGCCGCCGCCGAGGAGGGCGCCGAGCAATTGATGCGCTATCTGGCTCGCTTCACGCACCGCATCATCAATTCCTGAGCAGTGAGAGAAGGGGCGGCGCCCCGGACCCTGGCACATCCGGTGGTGGAGGTGGTGAGGCGAGGCGCTTTCCGGGGGCTCTGCGGCGGATGCGGCCCGAGCGTCAGAGCTTGGCGCCCACCGCCCGCAGTTCGGCGATCTGCGGCGCCTTGGGCAGCCAGAGCTTGTCGAACGCCTCGATGGCCGGCGTGGTGTCGAAGTTGCTCAGTTCGCGGATCGCGATCGGCTCCTTGCGCAGCTTCTCCAGCAGGCCCGCCTCGGTCATGACGATGTCGCTGATCTGCGCATCCAGCACCTGGGCCGTCAGCTGGCGGATCAGGTCCCGGTCCTTGGCGTCGAGCGTCTGCCAGACGCGGCCGGAGAACAGCGGCGCAAAGGGCATGAACAGCGCGTTCATCGGCATCATGACCTTGGAGACCTTGTCGAAACGCTGGTTCCACGAGAACTCGACGTCGGCTTCCAGACCGTCGACCTGGCCGTTGGTCATCGCGTCGAACACCGCCGGGGTCGGGATCGGCGTGGGTGCCGCGCCGAAGTACTGGTAGAAGTCGCGGTAGACCGGCGTGGGATTGATGCGCAGCTTCAGGCCCTTCAGGTCGTTGGGCGTCTTGATGTCCTTGGTGGAGAACACCACCCGCATGCCGGTGATGCCCCAGCCGAGGCCGACGCAGCCGGTCTCGCGCGGCAGCACTTCCAGCAACTTGAGCGCCGCGGGCATCTTGACCAGCTTGCCGGCAGCGGCCGTGGAGCGCACCAGGTAGGGCGCATTGATCGAGGCCACGCTGGGCACTCGGGTGCCCAATTCGGCGGCCTGGATCCAGCCCATGTCGAGGGCGCCGGACTGCATCTGCTGCATCATCACCGACTCGTTGCCGAGCTGGCCCGAGTGGAACACGGTGACCGTCAGCCGGCCATCGGTGGCCTTCTTGAGTTCGTTGCCGAACTGCAGCGCGGCGCGGTTCCAAGAGTGACCCGCCGGCGTGATCACGCCCAGGCGGAATTCCTTGGGGGCGGCGGCGCGAGACGGGGTCACGAACGCCAGGGGCGCGGCGGCGGCGGCCGAGGCCTGGAGGAAATGGCGGCGGTTCAAGGGCATGGCGTGCTCCGGGATGACGATGGGGGAACGAAATCGGAAACGAAAACGGGCGAGCGCAGAGGGCGGGCCTACTTCAGCAGGCCGAGCGACAGGCTCGGGAACAGCGAGAGCATCACCAGCGCGACGCAGCTGATGATGAAGAAGGGCAGGGTGACGATGAACATCTTCCCGGGCTTGGCGCCGGTCACCGCGGAGGCGACGAAGAAGCTCAGCCCCACCGGCGGCGTCATCAGCCCCAGCACCAGGTTGATCACGATCACCACGCCGAAGTGGCGCGGGTCGATGTGGTAGACCTCGGTCGCGATCGGCAGCAGGATCGGCGCGGTCATGATGAGGCCCGGGATGCCGTCGATCACGGTGCCGATCACCAGCAGGATCACATTGACCAGCAGCAGGAAGGTGATCGGGTCCTTGGCCACGGTCTGGATCCATTCGGCGACCACCTGCGGCACCTTGCCGTAGATCAGCAGCCACGAGAACACCGACGCGGCGGCCACCAGGAACAGCACGATGGCGGAATAGATGCCCGAGCGCAGCATGATCGCGCCCAGGTCGCCGAGCCTGAATTCGCGGGTCACGTAGCGGCCCACCAGCACCGCGCTCACCGCGCCCACGGCGGCGGCCTCGGTGGGGTTGGCCAGGCCGGTCAGGATCGAGCCCACGATCACCAGCGGGATCAACAGCGTCGGGCTCGACACCAGCACGGTGTGGGCACGCTGGCGCAGCGTGCGCCTGGGGCTGCGCGGGTAGTTGTAGATGAAGCCCATGCCGGCGATCACCACGAAGAACAGTACCGTCAGCAGGACGCCGGGCAGGATGCCCGCGATCAGCATGTCGCCCACCGCCACCTGCGCCAGCACGCTGTAGACCACGAACATCACCGAGGGCGGGATGATCGGGCCCAGCATGCCGCCGTAGACCGTCAGGCCTGCGGCGAACGTCTTGTCGTAGCCCTGCTTCTCCATCTCGGGCACCATCACCTGCGCCATGATCGCGACCTGCGCGGTGGCCGAGCCGATGATCGACGACACCAGCATGTTGGCCAGGATGTTGACGTAGGCGAGGCCGCCCTTGACCGAGCCGACGAAGGCCATCGACAGGTCGACCAGCCGGCGCGTGATGCCGCCGCTGTTCATCACCTCGCCGATCAGGATGAAGAGGGGGATCGCGATCAGCCCGTAGCTGTCGACGCCCGCGAACATCTGCGTCGCGTAGGACTGCAGCAGCACCGGGTTCTCGATGCTGTAGATGTAGAAGATGCCGGACAGGCACAGGCACAGGCCGATCGGCACGCCGACCAGCATGATGGCCACGAAGAAGAGCGAGGTCATCATGTCAGTTCACCGCTTCCGGATTGGCGGCGTCGAAGGCCGGGTGTTTGCGTTGCGGCGCCAGGCGCAAGTCTTCCAGCAGGTTGGCCAGGGCGTGCAGGCTCATGCAGAGCGCGAAGATCGGCATGATCAGCTGCAGCACCCACATCGGCCATTCCAGCGTCTGCGTGTGCTCGGTGTAGAGGAAGTTGAAGGACTCGGCCGCGTATTCCTTGGCGTCGAAGCCCTTGCGCGCGATGCCGATCGGGTCCATCCAGATCCAGCACATGGCCAGCAGCGCCAGCGCGAAGACCAGCACGCCGGAGGTCGCCATCACCTTGGCGACGCGGGCGCTGCGCGGGCCCAGCTTGTCGGTGAGCATGGTGACCGCGAAGTCCATGCGCAGCCGCGTCATCGCCGAAGCGCCCACGAAGGTGAGCCAGACCACCGCGTAGACCGAGGCCTCGTCCACCCAGTAGAGCGGCATGCCGGAATAGCGCGTGACCACGTTGAGCAGCACCAGCACGGTGAGCAGTGTCATCAGGCCGGCGATGAGCCACCGCTCCAGGCCGAGCAGCGCGCCGGAGGCATCGAGGACCCAGCGCACCACAAGGTGCGGCGGGGTGGTGGGAGATGGGCTGTCGGAGGCTTCCATGGGCGGCATGCGATGGTGCGGTTCGTCCGTTTGAAGATACGGTGGATATATTTGCGGTATTGCTGAAAGCAAGTTGGATGCCAGACCGTGCGGCTGGAACGCCCCGGCCTCAGCCGCTAATATATTTACAGTATTCTGCGGAGGCATCAGCGTAAACCATGCCTAGCGGCCCATTCGGTTCTGTGACAAGCGAGTGAGCTGCATGCACCGCGCCCGTGCGAATGGCCCCACAGGGGTGCGAACACGCCCTGGAAATGACATCAAGCTGCTGCCATGTGGGGTCAGGCCCCCGCGCGGGCCGCTAACCAGGGCTGCCGCCGGACGAAGGCAAAGGCAAAGGCAAAGGCAAAGGCAAAGGCAAAGGCAAAGGCAGCCTCGACGGCCGCGCGCCGTGCCAAAGAAAAACGCCCGGACCGATCGGATCGGTCCGGGCGTTGGGGCGATGAACGCCGGGGCTCAGGCCACGCCGACGCCAGGGGCCGCCGGGCCGGGAGCCTGCCCTTTCCTCGGCCCGAACCAGGCCACGTAGAGGGCCGGCAGCACCACCAGCGTGAGCATGGTGGCCGTCACCAGCCCGCCGATCACCACGATGGCCAGAGGCCGCTGCGTCTCCGACCCGATCTCGTGCGAGAGCGCCATGGGCAGGAGGCCCAGCATGGCCAGCATCGCCGTCATGAGCACGGTGCGCAGGCGCTGCATGGAGCCCTGGCGCACGGCCTCGACCACGCTGGCGCCGCCGGCCTGCAGCTGCTGGAAGACCGAGAGCATCACCACGCCGTTGAGCACGGCCTGGCCCGAGAGCGCGATGAAGCCGATGGCGGCGGACACCGACAGCGGGATGCCGAAGATCCAGAGCGCCACGAAGCCGCCGATGAGCGCCAGGGGCACGTTCAGCAGGATCAGCGAGGCCATCTTCACCGACTTGAAGGCGTCGAACAGCAGCACGAAGATCAAGAGCAGCGAGATGGGCACGACCACCGAGAGACGCTTCATGGCGCGTTCCTGGTTCTCGAACTCGCCCGACCAGTTGACCTGGTAGTTGTCCGGGATCTTCACTTTCTTCTCGACCCGCGACTTCATGTCGGCCACGACCGAGCCCATGTCGCGCCCGGCGATGAAGATGCCGATGGCCGTGGTGCGGCGGCCGGCCTCGCGGGCGATGTTCATGGCGCCCGAGCTTTCGCGGATCTTCGCGACGTCGCCCAGCTGCACGTAGCCGCCGTCCGGCGTGGCGATGGGCGTGCGCGGCAGGTTGGCGATGGTGCGCTCGTCGGAGGGCAGGCGCACGGCCACGGCGAACTTGCGCTCGCCTTCCCACAGGTTGGTCGCGGCCTTGCCGGCGAGCGCCGCCTCGATCACGTCCTGGATGTCGCTCACGTTCAGGCCATAGCGCGCGGCGCGGTCGCGGTCGATGTCGATCAGCAGCTGCGGCACCTGGCCTTCGCGGTCGATCTCGGCGCGGGCCACGCCCTGCACCTGCTTGACCTCGCGGGCGATCTCTTCGGTGATGCGCTTCATCTCCACCAGGTCGTCGCCCGCCAGCTTGATCACGATCTGGCCCTTGATCTGCGAGATCGATTCGAGCACGTTGTCGCGGATGGGCTGCGAGAACGCCGGGTCGATGCCGGGGATGGCCGACAGGGCACGGCCCATTTCCTCGGTGATCTTCGCGCGCGTCATGCCGGCGCGCCACTGGTCCTCGGGTTTCAGGTCCACGAAGATCTCGGCCATGGAGATGGTCTTGGGGTCGGTGCCGTCTTCCGGCTGGCCGGCCTTGGAGACGGTGGTGCGCACCTCGGGCACCGACAGCAGCGCCTTGCGCGCCATGCGCAGGATGCGCGAGGCCTCGGCGGTGGAGACGTTGGGCGAGAGGCTGAAGTTCACCCAGGTCGTGCCTTCGTCCAGTTCGGGCAGGAATTCCGAGCCCAGGCGCGAGGCCGCCACCATGGCCACGCCGAACACCGCCAGGGCGATGATGACCACCGTGCGGCGGCGCTCCAGCGCCCAGTCGAGCACCGGCGCGTAGAGGCGCTTGGCGCGCGTCACCACACGGTTGTCGCCGTGCGGCAGCTTGCGGCGCAGCAGCCAGTAGGCCAGGAGCGGCACCAGCGTGAGCGAGAAGATCAGCGAGCCGATGAGGGCGGTGGTGACCGACAGCGCCATGGGCTGGAAGATGCGGCCTTCGTGGCGCTGCAGCGCGAAGATCGGGATGTGCGCCGCGATGATGATGAGCATCGAAAAGAGCGTGGGCCGGCCGACTTCGCCGGCGGCCTCGATGATGGTGTCGCGCCGGTCGCGGTCGTCCATGTCCTCGCCGCGCTCGGCCAGGCGGTGCATGATGTTCTCGATCACGATCACCGCGCCGTCCACGATGATGCCGAAGTCCATCGCGCCCAGGCTCAGCAGGTTGGCCGGCACGCCCATGATCTTCAGGCCCATGAAGGTGGAGAGCAGGGCGAGCGGGATGATGACCACCACGGCCAGGCTGGCGCGCAGGTTCGACAAAAAGATGTAGAGCACCAGCGACACCAGCAGCGCGCCTTCCACCAGGTTGTGGAACACGGTGGTGAGGGTCTTGTCCATCAGCCAGGTGCGGTCGTAGAAGGGCACGATCTGCACGCCGGGCGGCAGGCCGCGCTCGTTCAGCTGCGCGATCTTGTCCTTCACGCCCTTGAGCACCACGCTCGGGTTCTCGCCTTTGCGCATCACCACGATGCCGGTGACGATGTCGTCGTCCTGGTCCTGGCCCACCACGCCCAGCTGCGGCACGGCGCCGATGCGCACCTGGGCGATGTCGCGGATCAGCACCGGCGTGCCGTTGCGCGATGCCACGACGATGCGGCCGATGTCCTCGGCCGAGCGCAGCAGCCCCAGCCCGCGGATGGTGTACTGCTGCGCGCCCTGCGCGACGTAGCTGCCGCCCGCGTTGGCATTGCTGCGGCCCAGCACGTCCAGCAGGTTCTGGAAGCTCACCTTGTACGCGCGCAGCTTGTCCATGTCGGGCTGCACTTCGTACTGCTTGATCGCGCCGCCCATGGCGACCACGTCGGCCACGCCGGGCACCTGGCGCAGCGCGCGCTCCACCGTCCAGTCTTCTAGGGTGCGGATATCGGTGGTGGTGAGGCCGTCGCCCTTGAGGCGGTAGCGCATGATCTCGCCCACCGGCGTGGCGTTGGGCGCGATCTCGGCCTGCACGCCGGGGGGCAGATCGATGGTGGAGAGCCGCTCGGCCACCTGCTGGCGCACGATGTTCACGTTGGACGCATCGTCGTACGTGACCACGGTGAACGACAGCCCGAACTGCGTGTGCGAGAACACGCGGATGGAGTTGGGCAGGCCGGCCAGCGCGGTCTCGATGGGCAGCGTGACCTGCTTTTCGACTTCTTCCGGCGCGCGGCCGGGAAAGAGCGCGATCACGGTGACCTGGGTGTCGGTCACGTCGGGGAAGGCCTCCACCGACAGGTTCTTGAAGGCGATGACGCCGGCCAGCGCGAACAGCAGCGTGCCCAGCACGATGAAGAGCGGCTGGTGCAGCGCGTAATGGATCAGGCGCTTCATGGGGTCGTCTTCTTCGCGGCGGCGGCGTCTTCGGTCATGGACTGGAACTGCCGGGACAGCAGCAGCGCGTTCTGGTTCACCACGGCATCGCCGGGCTGCAGGCCGCTGGCCACGATGACCTCGGCCGGGCCTTCCTGGGCCAGCTCGACCTTGCGCGGCTCGAACACGCCGGGCTCGCGGCGCACGTAGACCACGTGCTGGACACCGTCGAGCACGATGGCGCTGGCGGGCACCATCACGCCGCCGGCGCGGCTTTCCTGCACGCGCGCGGTGGCCAGCATCTCGGCCTTCAGCCGGCGGTCGGGGTTGGGCACCACACCGCGCACCTTGATCGTGCGCGTGCCGGGGTCGATCGCATCGGCCGTGGCGGTGACCTTGCCGGTGAACGTGGCGCCGGGGTAGGCCGGCACCTGCAGCGCGATCGGGTCGCCGGGGCGCAGCGAGGCCAGGTCGCTTTCGCGCGCATCGATCTGCACCCAGAGGGAGGTCGGGTCGGTCACGACGAAGAGCGCCGGGCCGGACTGGTCGGGCCGCACTTCCTGGCCGGGGTTGAGGTTGCGCTCCACCACCACGCCGCCCATGCCGGCCGAGAGGGCCAGCTGCTGGTTCACGCCGCTGGCGCTGCCGTAGAGGCGCGTGCGGGCCGCGGCGCGGGCCACTTCGGCTTGGGCGCCTGCCGCATCGGCCTGGGCCTGCTCCAGGTCCTTGCGGGCGATGATGCCGGCCTCGAACAGCTCGCGCTGGCGCTTGAGCGATTGCTGCGCCAGCGACTGGCCGGCCTGCGCCTTGGCGGTGTCGGCCTGGGCCTGGCCGAAATCGGGCGAGGCCAGCAGGGCCAGCGGCGCGCCGGCCTTGACCGGCTGGCCCAGGTCGGCCTGGATGCTGGTGATGCGGCCGGCGAAGGCCGGGTAGATGCGCTGGGTGCGCTCCTCGTTCCAGACCAGCCGGGCGGGCAGGTCCACCGCCACGTCCTTGGCGGCGCGGGCTTCCACCGTGCCCAGCAGGGCGAGCTGCGGATGGCCGGAGGGAAAGCGCAGCTGGCCCGACTGGATGACCGGCGGTGCCGGTTCGGGCGGTGCGGCGGCGGCATCGGCGCCGGATTTGCCGCAGCCGGGCAGCAGGGCGCAGGCGGCGCCCAGGGCAGCGACGGCCACCAGGCCGCGCACGGCGCGGCGCCGCGTGGAAGGGGAGGGGTGTTGCACCATCATGGTCGGGAAGGTCCGGGAAGGCATACGGGGTCGGAAAAAGGCGAGTGCGGAGGGGACTGCTGCGGCGGCGCGGCCCGCGCTCACGGCATGCCGGTGAGCAGCTGCGGCTGCGTGCGCAGCAGCCAGGCGCCGCGCGCCTTGGCGTAGTCGGCGCGGGCGGCCAGGGCGTCGAGCACGGTGGCGCGCAGGGTGCGCTGCGCATCCAGCAGGTCGGTGAGGGCGATGGCGCCCTTGCGGTAGGCCAGCTCGGCGTTGTCGGCCACCTGGCGCGCGCGGGGCAGCACGCCCTGGTCGTAGTCGGTGGCGCGGCGCGCGGCGTTGTCCATCGTCTGGCGCAGCCGCTGCAGGTCCAGCAGGGCGAGGCGGCGGGTGTTCTCCAGCGCGTCCTGGGCGCGGGCGTAGTCGGCCTGCGCGCGGCCGATCTCGCCCTGGTACTGGTAGCCCCATTGCAGCGGGATCTGCACGCGCAGCTCGACCTGGCGGGTGGAGGTGCCGGGGTAGTGATCGACCGAGGCGCCCACCGTCCAGTCGGATTTCCGCAGCGCGTTGGCACCGTCCAGCGCCGCCTGGGCGGCCTGGGCACGGGCCAGGGCGGCCCGCACGTCGGCGCGGTTCTCGGCCCAGTCCGCCAGGTGGGCGTCGGTGGCGGGGCGGTCGCCGTCCAGGGCCGGCCAGGGCGTGTCCACCGCCTCCAGGCGGCTGCCGGTGCTGCCCGTGACCTGCGCCAGGGCCAGCGCGGCATCGTCCCGCGCCTGCTCGGCCGCGCGCGTGTCGGCACGGGCGCGCTCGGCCTCGATGCGGGTGCGCGAAGCGTCCTGCGCCGACAGGTCGCCCGCCTTCACGCGCCGGTCGGCCATGCCCGCCACTTGCCCCAGGCTGCGTTCGATGGCGGCCACCTCGGTCAGGCGCTCCTGCGCGGCCAGCAGGTCGTAGTAGGCCGAAAGCGCGGCCTGCAGCTGCTGCACCTGGGTGTCCGCCACATCGGCCTCGGCGGCGTTGGCCGTGCTCTCCGCCGCCTTCTTGCGCAGCGCGCGCTTGTCGCCGCGCTCCCAGGTCCAGTCGATGCCGACGGACTTGTCGATGCGCTTGCGCGTGAACACGTTGCCCGGCCCGGGGCCGTGCTGCAGGTCGATGGAGCTGGCCTTGGTGGTCAGCGAGGGCAGGGGGGCATGGTCGGCGCTCAGCACGTCGGCGCGCGCACCAGCCAGTTCCTGGCGGGCCTGGCTGACCTCGCTGTTGTCGCGTGCGGCGGCCAGCGCCTGGGCAAGCGTCCAGGCGGCGCCGCGCTGCGCGGATGACGTGGGCACGGGCAGCGCAAGGGCGGCGGGCGCGGCCGGCTGGGCCTGTGCGGCCGGCCAGGCGGCGAAGACACCGCCGCAGGCCAGCAGGGTTGCCGCGATGCGGGAGGCGGCCGGGCGCTGCACGGCACCGGCACGCCGGGTGGAAAAGGGAGGATGGGAGCGCATGGCATGTTTATCCGCCGCCCAGCCTGACCACGGCCTGACCGGCGAGCCTGCCGGCGCCCCGGCCGAGACACAATGCGGTGTCCGCGCCACGGTGCGGCGGATGCCGCCGGCCGCGCCTCTCCGGCGCTGTGCTTGTCTTCATTTCTTCACCGCTTTTCGCTCCCTGCCCATGCGCATCCTCGTAGTCGAAGACGATGCCGTGCTGCGCGGCGTCATGCAGCGCAGCCTGGCCGATGCCGGCCACCGCGTGGACGCGGCCGCCACGCTGGCCGAGGCCGACCATTTCTGGAAGGTGCAGCCGTTCGACGCCGTGCTGCTGGACCTGAACCTGCCGCAGGACGCGGGTGCGGCGAGCCCGCTGGGCAGCGGCCTCACGGTGCTGCGCGCGGCCCGCGCGCGGGGCGACCGCACGCCGGTGCTGGTGCTCACCGCCCGCGACCGCACCGAGGAGCGCATCGCCGGCCTGGACGCGGGCGCGGACGACTACCTGGGCAAGCCATTCGACCTGGCCGAGGTGGAGGCCCGGCTGCGCGCCCTGGTGCGCCGCACGCAGGGCACGGACGACCGCACCCGCGCGGGCACCCTGGTGCTGGACCGGCGGGCGCGCCGTTTCACCATGCACGGCCTGCGGTTCGAGCTGCCCGCGCGCGAATTCGAGGTGCTCTGGGAGCTGATGACCCCGCCGGGCCGCGTGGTCAGCAAGCGGACGCTGTCGGACAAGCTCTCGGACTTCGACGACACGCTGGGCGACAACGCGCTGGAGGCCTTCATCTCGCGCCTGCGCAAGAAGCTGCAGGGCAGCGGGGCGGGCATCCGCACGCTGCGCGGCCTGGGCTACATGCTGGAGGAGGCGGGCAGCGAAGCCCCTGGCGGCGACGCGCCGCAGGAGTCCGCATGAACCCCGGGGGGCCTGCCGCCACGCCGGACCGCAGCCCACCCGCGCCGGGCGCTGCGGCATCGCCACCTGCCGAGCCGCCGTCGCTGCGCGCCCGCCTGCTGCGCCATGTGCTGGTGCCGCTGGCCCTCACCTGGTTCGCAGGCACGGCGATCTCGGTGCTGGTGGCCAATGGCTTCACCCAACGCGCCTTCGACCGCGCCCTGCTGGACGACGCCTACGCCATCGCGGCGAATGTGCGGCTGAAGGGCGGGGCACTCGATCTGGCGCTGACATCGCGCGAGCTGAAGTCGGTGCTGTTCGATCAGGTGGAGACGGTGTACTTCGCCGTGGTGCTGCCGGACGGGTCGGTGCTGTCGGGCAATGCCAGCCTGCCGGCGCCGCCACCGCGGGAGGGAGAGGCCTACCGGTTCTCCGACATCAACTTCCGGGGGCGTGCGCTGCGCGCGGTGCGGGTGCAGGTGAGCGAGCCGCAGGTCTTCGAGGTCATCACCGCGCAGACGGTGCATGCGCGCAGCGCCATGCTGCGCAGCGTGCTGCTGTATTCGGTGGTGTCCCAGCTGGTCTTGCTGGGCGCGCTGGCCTGGTGGCTGCGGCGCGCCATCCAGGCCGACCTGCAGCCGCTTGCGGCGTTCCAGGCCGCGCTGGCCGAGCGCGATGCGCGCGGGCTGGAACCGGTCGCGCTGCAGGCCTCCACGCGGGACCTGCAACGCCTGGAAGGTGCCGTCAACGGCCTGCTGGCGCGCGTGGCCGAGAGCGTCCGGGCGCAGCGCGAATTCGCCGGCAACGTGGCGCACGAGCTGCGCACGCCGCTGGCAGGCATCCGCGCGCTGACGGCATATGGCCTCTCGCACAAGGACCCGGCGGTGTGGCACGAGCAGCTGGCAGGCGTGGCCGCCAGCGAGGCGCGGGCGAGCCACCTGGTGGACCAGCTGCTGGCGCTGGCGCTGGCCGACGAGATGCGCGGTGCGGTGCCGCGCGAGCCGGTCGCGCTGGACGAGCTGGCGCGCGAAGCCGTGCTGCGCTTCCTGCCACGCGCCGATGCCGCCGGGGTGGATCTGGGCGCCCGCGGACTGGAACACCCCGTGGTGGTGCAGGGCCAGGCGCTGCTGATCGAAGGCGTGCTGAGCAACCTGATCGACAACGCGCTGCGCTATGGCCGGCCGCTTGCCCCAGATGCGGCGCCCCGCATCACCGTGCAGATTGCCCGGCAGGGCGACGCCGTGCTGCTGGAGGTGCTGGACAACGGCCCGGGTGTGGACGGTGGGCTGCGCGCCGACCTGCTGCGCCGCTGGGCCCAGGGCCGCGAGGGAGAGCGCCTGGGCGCGGGGGCCGGCCTGGGCCTGGCCATCGTGGCGCGGCATGCCGAATTGCTGGGCGCGCGTCTCTCGCTGGACGCCGCGCCCGGTGGTGGCCTGCGGGTGACGCTGGCCTGGCCGCGGGAGGCGTCGTCGCAGGGTTGACGCTTCCGCCGCCCCTTCGGCCGCTCCTGTGCCGCTCCTGTGTGCGCTTACCCGGCCGGTCGGGCGGCGGACGCCAAGCCAATCGCTATCGATTTAATAGCTGAAGAGGCTTGGCTGGTGGCCGCCAGAGACCTATTGGGCCCCCATCAATCCAGGGTGGGATAGTCGGTGTAGCCCTTCTCGCCGCCGCCGTAGAACGTGGACTGGTCCCACTCGTTCAGCGGAGCATCCTTGCGCAGGCGCTCGACCAGGTCGGGGTTGGAGATGTAGGCCTTGCCGAAGGCGACGATGTCGGCACGGCCGCTTTCGACCGCCTCCATGGCCAGCGCGCGGTCGTAGGCGTTGTTCACCATCCAGGCACCCTGGCCACCGGCTTCGCGGTAGGCCGCCTTGATGGCCTCGTAGTCGAACGGACGGCCGTCCACTTCGCGCGGTCCACCCGTGGCGCCTTCGATCACGTGGACATACGCCAGGCCCAGCGGCGCCAGCTGGCGAATCACGTAGTCGAAGAGCGGCTGCGGATCGGCGTCGCTGATGTCGTTGGCCGGCGTGACGGGCGAGAGGCGGATGCCGACCTTGCCGCCACCGATGGCGTCCACCACGGCGCGGGTCGCTTCCAGCAGCAGGCGGGCGCGGTTCTCGATGCTGCCGCCGTAGTCGTCGGTGCGCTGGTTGGCGCCGGTCTTGAGGAACTGGTCCAGCAGGTAGCCGTTGGCGCCGTGGATTTCCACGCCGTCGAAGCCAGCGGTTTCCACGGCGTTGCGGGCTGCTGCGGCGTAGGTGTGAACGATGCCGGGCAACTCGGACGCATCCAGCGCACGGGGCTCGGAGGTGGCCACGAACTGGCCCTTGCCGCTGTCGCGGTCCACCAGATACGTCTTGGCCTTGGCCGTGATGGCCGACGGCGCCACGGGCTGGCCGCCCTCCGGCTGCAAGTCCACGTGCGAGATGCGGCCCACATGCCAGAGCTGGGTGACGATCTTGCCGCCGCGCTCATGCACCGCGGCCGTCACCTTCTTCCAGCCATCGAGCTGATCGCTGCCGTACAGGCCCGGCACGTCGGCATAGCCCTGGCCCTGGTGGCTGATGGCGGTGGCTTCGGTGATGAGCAGGCCTGCAGTGGCGCGCTGGGCGTAATAGGTGGCGGTGATGTCCTTCGGCACGGCATTCGGCGAGCGGTTGCGCGTGAGCGGCGCCATGGCGATGCGGTTGGCGAGCTGCAGGTCGCCGGCCTGGACGGGATCGAAAAGCGTAGTGGACAAGGGAAGTACCTCTTTGGGAAAACGGGGTGGGTCAAGGGCCCGGACCGGGCCCTTTCACGGCAGGAAGCGACGTTACCGCGTTTGCCGATTTCCTGCAGTGGGACTGCGCCGCGACGGGATATGCGAGCCGTGCTAGCGAAATCGCAGCAGCCGATGGCGTGCGGCCGTCCTCTCGCAGCCTTTGGCTTATCTGTTTTCCGCATGGGTATGCGCGGAAACGGCACTTCGCCGCCGGGAAGGCGCTTCCTAAGATGGCTCGGCCCGGCCAGCGCCGGCTTCGCTTTTTCCTCTCCACCACCGTTGCTTCACAACCATCCCACAAAGGAATCCACCAGATGCCAGTTTCGCTGGGCCAAAACGCACCGTCCACCCGCCGCCGTACGTTGCAGGGCGCGGCCTTGATGCTTGCCGGCAGCCTGCTGTGCAGTACCGCTGCCCTGGCGCAGGCCAGGAAGGAAGTGGTGATCGGCTACCAGGACATGGTCGTGCCCTGGCGCCATGCGCAGGAGACGAAGGAGGTCGAGCGGCGCACAGGCTACCAAGTGACCTACCGCAAGCTCGGCAGCGGGGCCGAGGTGGTGCGCGCGCTGGCTTCCGGCGCGATCCAGATCGGCGAAGCGGGCTCGTCCCCGGTCGCGGCGGCGCTGTCGCAGGGCGTGCCGATCGAGGTCTTCTGGGTGCTGGACAACATCCACGATGCGGAGGCGCTGGTCGCGCGCAACGGCTCGGGCGTGCAGTCGCTGGCCGACCTGAAGGGCAAGAAGATCGGCCTGCCTTTCGTCTCCACCACGCACTTCCATGCGCTGGTGGCGCTGCAGGATGCAGGCATCGATCCCAAGGCGGTGCGCATCGTCAACCTGCGGCCTCCGGAGATCCTGGCCGCCTGGGAGCGGGGCGACATCGACGCCACCTTCGTCTGGGACCCGGTGCTCGCCAAGGTCAAGCAGAGCGGCAAGGTGCTCGCCACCTCCGGCCAGATCGCGGCCAGAACGGGCAAGGCCACGTTCGACGCGCTGGCCGTGAACAAGGAATTCGCACGCACGCACGATGCCTTCCTCACGCAGTTCGTGCAGGTGCTGGCCGATGCCGACAAGGCCTATGCTGCGGACAAGGCCGCGTGGACGGCGGATGCCGCCCCCGTGAAGTCGATCGCGAAATGGTCCGGCGCCGAAGCCCAGGCGGTGCCCGCCAGCCTGGCGCTCTACGCCTTCGTGCCGCCGGCCGAGCAGGCCGGCGCCCAGTGGCTGGGCGGGGCCCAGGATTCGGGCGTGGCGAAGTCGCTGGCCGCGACGGCCGCCTTCCTGAAGGAGCAGGGGACGGTGCAGTCCGTGCTGCCCGATTACGCAGTGGGCGTGAACCCCACATGGGTGCAGCGTGCACGCTGAGCAGGGCGCGAACGCCGCCAGCAGCCTTGCTGGCCGTGCAGGAAGCAGTGGCTGCGCGGGTGGCGGCGCATTGTCTCTGCGCGGCGTGAGCGTGCGCTACGACGGCACCGATCATCCGGCGCTGCAGGGCTTCGACCTCGACATTGCCGCGGGTGAATTGGTCGTGGCGCTGGGGGCCTCGGGCTGTGGCAAGACCACGCTGCTGAATTGCATGGCCGGCTTCACCGAGCCCTCCGCCGGCACCCTCACGCTCGATGGCCGGCCGGTGACGGGGCCGGGTGCCGAGCGCGGCGTGGTCTTCCAGAAGCATGCGCTTATGCCCTGGCTGAACGTGATCGACAACGTGGCGCTGGGCCTGCGGCTGCGCGGTGTTTCACGTGAAACACGTCTGCGGCTGGCCGGTGAACGGCTGACGCAGGTGGGACTGGAAGGCTTTGCCCAGGCGCCCGTCTGGCAGCTCTCGGGCGGGATGCAGCAGCGCGTGGGCATTGCCCGTGCCCTGGCCAGCGACCCGCAGGTGCTGCTCATGGACGAGCCTTTCAGTGCGCTCGACGCCTTCACGCGCGAATCGCTGCAGGAACTGGTGCTGCGGCTCTGGCAAAGCACCGGAAAAACGATCTTCTTCATCACCCACGACGTGGAAGAGGCGCTGTTCCTCGCCTCACGCCTGATCGTGATGACACCGCGCCCCGGCCGCATCGCGCAGCAGCATGCGCTGGATTTCAACCGGCAGTTCCTGGCAGGCCAGCCTGCCCGGGCCGTGAAGTCCAGCCCCGCGTTCATCGGCTGGCGCGAGCGGGTACTGGATGCCGTGGCACCGCCCGTGCCCTGGTCGCCCGCAGCCCGGTTGCCGGAGCACGACCATGCCGGATGAAGCCTTGATGCCATCGCCCCGCCGGTTGGCTGCGCAGCCGCGGCGAGAGAGCGGGACTGCTTCGACGCAGGCACCCGCACGGGCCTCGCCGTCGCCGTCACCGTCCCTGTCGCCATCACCGTCCCTGCGCGCCGTGGCGCCGTACCGCCTGCCGGGCCAGGGGCCGAGCCGGGGCCTGAGCGTGGCCTGTATCGTCGCGCTGGCGCTGCTCTGGTGGCTGGCGACGCAGCAGCAGTGGGTCAAGCCGCTCTTCCTGCCCGCGCCCGAGGCCGTGCTGCATGCCCTGCGCGATGCCTGGGCCGGAAATATCCAGGGCGGGGAGCCACTCTGGCGGCATCTGCAGTGGAGCACCATCCGGGTCTTCGGCGCGTTCGCGCTCGCGGCCGCCACGGCGGTGCCTGTGGGCATCGCGATGGGCGTGAGCCGCGTGGCGCGCGGCGTGTTCGATCCGCCCATCGAGTTCTACCGGCCGCTGCCACCACTGGCATATCTGCCGCTCATCGTGATCTGGTTCGGCATCGACGAAACGGCGAAGATCCTGCTGATCTACCTGGCGTGTTTCGCCCCGATCGCGCTCGCCGCCCGGGCCGGCGTGCGCAGTGCAAGCGTGGAGCAAATCCATGCGGCGCTGTCGCTGGGAGCGGGCCGCTGGCAGCTGGTGCGGCACGTGATCCTGCCGGCCGCGCTGCCGGAGATCCTGGTCGGCTTGCGCATCGCCATTGGGTTCGGGTGGACCACGCTGGTCGCGGCCGAAATGTTGGCGGCGACGGTGGGCATCGGGCAGATGGTGCTCAATGCCTCCAACTTCCTGCGCACCGACCTGGTGGTGGCCGGCATTCTCGTCATCGGCCTGGTGGCCTGGGCGTTCGATGCCGGCCTGCGCTGGATCGAAGCCCGCGCGGTGCCCTGGAAGGGCCGGGCCTGAAACCCAGGCAGGCCCGCCGTTTCTGACCGAAGCCCAGGAAGGGACTTACTTCTGCAGGCCCTCGGCCTTGAGCGCCGCCTGCACGGCCGGGCGCGCGCCCACGCGGGCCAGATAGGCCTGCAGGTTCGGCAGGCCCGAGGTGTCCACGCCCACGTGCTTGCCCCAGCTGCACACGGTGAACAGGTAGCCATCCGCCACCGAGTAGTGTTCACCCAGCAGGTAGTCCTTGTCTTCGAGCTGGCCGTCCAGCCACTGGAAACGCGACATCAGCTTCTCGCGCACGATCGACTTGTAGGCATCCGGCGTGCTGGGTTGGAACAGCGGGCTGTGGCCCTTGTGCAATTCGGTGCCGATGAAGTTCAGCCACTCCTGCAGGCGGTAGCGCGCCAGCGTACCGTTGGCCGGGGCCAGGTTCTTGTGCGGAGCCTGGTCGGCGATATACTGCACGATGGCCGGGCCTTCGCGCAGGCGCGTGCCGTCGTCGAGTTCCAGCACGGGCACGTAGCCCAGCGGGTTGATCTCGTAGAAGTCCGTGCCATCCTGCAGCTTGTGGCTCCTGGTGCTCGCGAGCACAGGGGTGAACGCCAGGCCGGCTTCGTGCAGGGCGATGTGCGGCGACATCGAGCAGGCGCCAGGGCTGTAGTAGAGCTTCATGGTCAGGTCGGAAGACAGTAGAACAAGCCTGCCATGCTACTAGCGAAGCACCGATCGGCGCTGTCGGCCAGGATGCCGCGGAAGGTGAGGGCCACCGCCGGTGGTGGCCAGCCAGTGTTCCACGTGAAACAAACGGCGGGAGCCGACGCGCCGGATCGCCTGCGCGGTCCTGTCCCTCCCCCAGGGCAGGGGATGGTGCGCGCAGGTGGCGCGCCAAGGGCAGGCGTGGGAAAATCCCGGCCATCCCCTTTTCAGATCCCACTGTCCCGACCTGTCACCGGCATGCTGCCGGCCCGGCGGGCAAGGCGCCCGCTGGCGGCCCGGCGTGCGCTCTTTCCGCCATCGGGTCGCTCCCCGTGTTCAAGGTTTCGGAGCAGTTGCATGTTGTACCCCCAGGAATTTGATGTCATCGTCGTCGGCGGAGGCCATGCCGGCACCGAGGCCGCGCTCGCCGCCGCCCGTATGGGCAGCAAGACGCTGCTGCTCACGCACAACATCGAAACGTTGGGACAGATGAGCTGCAACCCCAGCATTGGCGGCATCGGCAAGGGCCATCTGGTGAAAGAGGTGGATGCCCTGGGCGGCGCCATGGCCCTGGCCACGGATGAAGGCGGCATTCAATTTCGCATTCTCAATGGCTCCAAGGGCCCGGCCGTGCGCGCCACGCGTGCCCAGGCTGACCGCGTGCTCTACAAGGCCGCCATCCGCCGCATGCTGGAAAACCAGCCGAACCTGTGGCTGTTCCAGCAGGCCGTCGATGACCTGCTGGTGGAGGGCGACCGGGTTGTGGGCGCGGTGACGCAGGTCGGCATTGCCTTCCGCTCCCGCACCGTGGTGCTGACGGCCGGCACCTTCCTGGACGGCAAGATCCACGTGGGATTGAACAACTATGCCGCCGGCCGCGCAGGCGACCCGCCCGCCGTGAGCCTGTCGGCGCGCCTCAAGGAACTGCAGCTGCCGCAGGGGCGCCTGAAGACCGGCACGCCACCGCGCATCGATGGCCGCAGCATCGACTTCAGCCAGCTGGAAGAACAACCCGGTGACGGCATGCCCGGCGGCGTGAACGAGGGCACGGTGCCCGTGTTCAGCTTCATGGGCAATGCGGCCATGCACCCGCGCCAGGTACCGTGCTGGACCACCCACACTAACGAGCGCACCCACGAGATCATCCGCTCCGGCTTCGACCGCAGCCCCATGTTCACCGGCAAGATCGAGGGCGTGGGCCCGCGCTACTGCCCGAGCGTCGAAGACAAGATCAACCGCTTCGCCGACAAGGACAGCCACCAGATCTTCCTGGAACCCGAGGGCCTGACCACGCACGAGTTCTACCCCAACGGCATCTCCACCAGCCTGCCGTTCGATGTGCAGTACGACCTGGTGCGGTCCATGCGCGGCCTGGAAAACGCGCACATCCTGCGGCCGGGCTACGCCATCGAATACGACTATTTCGACCCGCGCTCGCTCAAGAGCAGCTTCGAGACGCGCCAGATCAACGGCCTGTTTTTTGCCGGCCAGATCAACGGCACGACCGGTTACGAAGAGGCTGCGGCCCAGGGCTTGTTCGCCGGCATCAACGCTGCGCTGCAATGCCGGGGCGAAGACGCCTGGCTACCCCGCCGCGACGAGGCCTACCTGGGCGTGCTGGTGGACGACCTCGTCACCAAGGGCGTGACCGAGCCCTACCGCATGTTCACCAGCCGCGCGGAGTTCCGCCTGCAGCTGCGTGAAGACAACGCCGATATGCGCCTGACGGAAGCAGGGCGCCGCATGGGCCTGGTGGATGACGCACGCTGGGACGCGTTCAGCCGCAAGCGCGACGCTGTTTCACGTGAAACAGAGCGCCTGAAAAGCACCTGGGTCACCCCCCGCAACCTGCCTTCGACCGAATCCGAACGCGTGCTGGGCAAGGCCATCGAGCATGAATACAACCTGTTCGACCTGCTGCGCCGCCCGGACGTGGCTTACCAAAGCCTGATGACTCTGGATGAGGGCAAGTACCGCTCACCCGACGTTTCACGTGAAACACTTGGCGACCTGGCCGCCCCCGTTTTGGAGCAGGTGGAGATTGCCGCCAAATACGCCGGCTACATCGATCGCCAGAAGGACGAGGTCCAGCGTGCGGCGTATTACGAAACGCTGCGCCTGCCGTCCGCACTCGACTACCTGCAGGTGCCCGCCTTGTCCATCGAGGTGCGGCAGAAGCTGCAAAAGCACCGCCCCGAGACGCTCGGCCAAGCCTCCCGTATCTCGGGCGTCACGCCCGCTGCCATCTCGCTGTTGCTGGTGTATTTGAAGAAGAGTGGCTTCAAGGGCTTCGCCGGGCAGGCGGCCGAAGCCACGGCCGATGCGACCGAGGCGGTAGCATGAGCGCCCACGCGTTGCTGCGGGCACCGCTGGAGCAGGGCATCCAAACGCTGGGCCTGGATCTGACCGACGCACAGCACGGCCAGTTGCTCGATTTTCTGGCACTGCTGCAGAAGTGGAACAAGGTCTACAACCTGACTTCGGTGCGCGATCCTGGGGAGATGCTGACCCACCACTTGCTCGACAGCCTGGCGGCCGTAGGACCCCTGCAGCGCCATCTGGAACAGCGCATGCAGGAGCCAGGGCAGGGCGGCGGTCTGCGGCTGCTGGATGTGGGTTCCGGCGGCGGCCTGCCCGGCGTCGTGTTCGCCATTTGCTGCCCGGAGCTGGATGTGAGCTGCGTCGATACCGTTGCCAAGAAAGCGGCCTTCATCCAGCAGACGGCGGCTACGCTGCGCCTGCCGAATCTGCATGGTCTGCATGCCCGGGTGGAGAGCCTGACACAGGCCTTCGACGTGGTCAGCTGCCGCGCTTTCGCGTCATTGGCGGATTTCACCACCTGGTCCGGCGCGGCCCTGTCGCACGACGGCGTGTGGCTGGCGATGAAGGGCAAGCATCCGGCCGATGAGTTGGCCGTGCTGCCTGCCGGCGTGTCGGTGTTTCACGTGGAACCGTTGGCCGTCCCGGGCCTGGACGCCGAACGCTGCATCGTCTGGATGCGCCCTGTTACCGCCGCTTGACCAGCGCAAACGACGCACCGGGTCGCTTCGGAAGGGCGGTCGCGTAAACTCGGCATCCTTTTGCGCTCCGGGGGTGTTCGATGTTCGGTATTGCTGATTACGGGGCTTTCGTCGCGGCCATCGTCCTGTTCCTCGCCATTCCCGGGCCCGGCAACCTTGCACTGATCACCTCCACGGGCAAGGGCGGCATTCGCGCCGGCCTGGCCGCCACCATGGGCGTGATCGCGGGCGACCAGGTGCTGATGTGGCTGGCGGTTGCCGGCGTGGCGGCGCTGCTTGCAGCCTACCCGGCGGCGTTCCACGCGGTGCAGTGGCTGGGCGCGGCCTACTTGGCCTGGCTGGGCTACAAGCTGCTCACCGCCAAGCCGGGCGATGCGCCCGCCATCACCATCCAGCCGCGCCAGTACTTCCGCCAGAGCGCCTTCATCACGCTGCTGAACCCCAAGGCCATCGTGTTCTACATGGCCTTCTTTCCACTGTTCGTGGACCCGGTCCAGCACCAGGGCCTGCTGACCTTCGGCGTGATGGCTGCCACCATCGCCACGTTGACGTTCCTCTACGGCCTCGTCGTCGTCCTGCTCACCCACCACCTGGCGGCCCGCATGCGCGCGCACCCGGCGGTGGCCCGGGCGCTGGAGAAGACGGCAGGAGTGTTCCTGATCGGCTTCGGCCTGAAGCTGGCGTTGTCCAAGTAGTTTTCGTTTTTTTCTCTCGCGTTTCCCGTTTTCGCACTCTCTCCTGAAAAGCACCCGCAAGCCATGGCCCAGATCTTCTGCATCGCGAACCAAAAGGGCGGCGTCGGCAAGACGACCACCTCCGTCAACCTGGCCGCCGGGCTGGCCAAGGTAGGCCAGCGCGTGCTGCTGGTCGACCTGGATCCGCAGGGCAACGCCACCATGGGGTCGGGCGTGGACAAGCGCGCGCTGGAGTTGACGGTGTACGACGTGCTGCTCGAGTCGGCGTCTATCCAGGAAGCCGCCGTGAATGCCGAACAGTGCGGCTACCACGTGCTGGGCGCTAACCGCGAACTGGCCGGGGCTGAGGTGGAGCTGGTCACCCTGGAACACCGCGAGCGCCGCCTGAAGGCCGCCCTGGCCGAAGTGGACGGCGACTACGACTTCGTGCTCATCGACTGCCCGCCCAGCCTGTCGATGCTCACGCTGAACGGCCTGTGCAGCGCCCATGGCGTGGTCGTGCCCATGCAGTGCGAGTACTTCGCGCTCGAAGGGCTGACCGATCTGGTCAACACCATCAAGCAGGTGCATGCCAACCTCAACCGCGACCTGCAGATCATCGGCCTCCTGCGCGTGATGTTCGACCCGCGCATCACGCTGCAGGCGCAGGTCAGCGCCCAGCTCAAGGACCATTTCGGCGACAAGGTGTTCGACACCGTCATCCCGCGCAACGTGCGCCTGGCCGAAGCGCCCAGCTACGGCCTGCCCGGCGTGGTGTTCGACCCCAACGCCCGTGGCAGCCACGCCTTCGTGGAGTTCGCACGCGAGATGGTGCGGCGGGTGCAGGCCGGATTGAATGCCAAAACAGCCCCCAGCGCTTGAACCATAAGCACCTATAGCTATCAATAAGTGAGCATATGACCGTGATGGAGCCGTCCCGTGTGTTGATCCTGCCCGGTTGGCAGAACTCTGGCGAAGGCCATTGGCAGACCCGCTGGGAGGCCCTGCACGGCTTTCACCGCGTGGAACAGCACGACTGGATGCGCCCCCTGCGTGGCGACTGGTCGGCGCGGCTCGAAGAGACCGTGGTCGATGCCGATGGCCCGGTCGTGCTGGTCGCGCACAGCCTGGGCTGCATCCTCACCGCCTGGTGGGCCGCGCATTCGCGCAACGCGCACCGGGTGCGGGGCGCGCTGCTGGTCGCTCCCGGCGACGTCGAAAGCCCCGAGGTCGCGCCGCTGCTGCCGGGCTGGAGCCCCATCGCCCGCCAGCCGCTGCCCTTCCCGGCCGTGCTGGTGGCCAGCCGTGACGACCCCTACTGCCGCTTCGACCGCGCGCAGACCCTGGCCGACGCCTGGGGCGCACGGCTGCACGACGCCGGCGCACGCGGCCATCTGAACGCCGAATCGGGCCTGGGCGACTGGGCCGAGGGGCTGGAGCTGCTGCAAGCCCTGGACGCCCTGGACGCCCCGGACGCGCAAGTGAAGAACAACCCTCCGAATTGAAGACGACGACAACAACCACCATGGTCACCAAGAAACCCAAGGGCCTCGGCCGCGGACTCGAAGCCCTGCTCGGCCCCAAGGTCGCCGACGCCCTGCCGGCGCCGGCCGCCAACGCCGCCACGCCCGACGCGCCCGCCGCCAACAGCGGCAACCCCACCACGCTGCCCCTGAGCGCCCTGGTGCCCGGCATCTACCAGCCCCGCACCCGCATGGACGAAGGCGCGCTCTACGAGCTGGCCGAGTCCATCAAGGCCCAGGGCATCATGCAGCCCATCCTGGTGCGGCAGCTGACGACGGGCGAAAACGCCGGCCAGTACGAAATCATCGCTGGCGAGCGGCGGTTCCGCGCCTCGCGCCTGGCGGGCCTGGCCGAGGTGCCGGTGCTGGTGCGCGACGTGCCCGACGAGTCCGCCGCCGCCATGGCGCTCATCGAGAACATCCAGCGCGAAGACCTGAACCCGCTGGAAGAAGCCCAGGGCCTGCAGCGCCTGGTCAAGGAGTTCGGCCTTACGCACGAACAGGCTGCGCAAGCCGTCGGGCGCTCCCGCAGCGCCGCCAGCAATCTGCTGCGCCTGCTGCAACTGGCCGACCCCGTGCAGACCATGCTGATGGCAGGCGACCTGGACATGGGCCATGCCAGGGCCTTGCTGCCTCTCGACCGGGCCGCGCAGATCACGGCTGCACACCAGATATCGGCCCGCAAGCTGTCGGTGCGTGAGGCTGAGTCGCTGGCACGCAAGATCGGTGCTGATTTCAGTCTTGCGGCGC
>Ga0308157_10002648_pt1 | contig 28413 bp, 28 predicted proteins | sample PhyBR1_FD_201035 | JGI IMG/M metagenome (GOLD analysis project Ga0308157, IMG submission 201035) | Phyllosphere microbial communities from UC Gill Tract Community Farm, Albany, California, United States - DLSLB.R1 | ecosystem: Host-associated > Plants > Phyllosphere > Unclassified | place: USA...
GGGACCGGCCTTTCGCAATCAAATCAATGATGATCATTTCCGTCGAGGTCAGCTCATAGACAACCCCATCACCCTTTGTCCGCTTTAGATTGGGAGGATAATACCTCCTGCCCTGATAAATAGCATGGATTGCTGAGCTGAAATGAAACGCAGCGCCACGGTCTTTAGTTACATAACCGTTGATGCCTAAATCTAAAAAAAGATAATCAGCCGTTGTTTTAAGGTTAGTAACTGAAAACACAAGTACCTTAATATCCGGTTGTGTCACTTTCACAGCTTTGATCAGTTCAGATCCTGATCGAAGTTCCTGTTTTCGGAAATCTTCTTCAAAGGAGAGATCAGTGATCAATAATTCATAAGGACTTCCATCCAGGGCCGCTTTCTTTACACGGCTGAACGCATCGTCGCAATAGGACACGTAATCAGTTTTCTCCAACACAATACCCAACTCTTTCAGCGCGGCACCGAGAGAAACATTCATAAAATCCTCATCTTCGGCTATGAGTACTTTTTTAAACATGGATTATAAAATTAATTAACAAAAAACTGAATCTTATCACACTTGGAACAAAAATCAAATATAAATGCCGAATCAACCATAACCTTACGGTTTTCCATAATAAGTCTATTATTATTGGTGTTATTCTCATACGGTATGCGTTTCCCTTAAACCAAAACAGCCCGGTTCGGAAATATCAGCCATAAAAACGCAGTAAGCCAAAAGGGAGATTAACATATAGTTACCAGAATAGATAAGACTAGAACCGTCAATAATTTATGTGTAAAGATTTAAATTTCATTACTAACCAATAAGCGCTCCTATTAAGGCCTGAAAGATTTCGGGACATACTTATCCTTCTCAGAAATATAACCTACAATCTTCTCCCTCATCTCATCCAGATACTTGGTATAACTTACATTCTTTCTTCTGCCAATAGAGATAAACTTCCGGTAGGCAACACCAAGGTCGATATTCAGGCTCCGTTCCAGCCATGCTACCACGTCTGCAATCTCCAGCTTTCCACCGTTAATAGAGCCCGAAAGAAAAATACCATAAGCAAGCTCCACCAGCTTGATCTTCTCATCAGTCCATTGAAGTTTTCCTTTCACTAGCAATATATCAGCAGGCAGAACCGGCTCAGGACGAACGTAAATAAGCCTTATTCTCTCCAAAATATAATCCTGCAGTTTTTCAAGCGCCCTGAATTTAGCAAAATTATAATCCTGGTTGGTAGAGAAACCATCATCAAAAACACCAATCACACCAGCTCCCGCAACATCGGGCAACAGTACATCTAAATTCCGGCGGAGAAAAAAAGAATCATCCATAGCCTCTTCTTCCCGCTGATAATAATCATACAAAAAACTGTGCTGCAAGTAAAAACGCTTTATAAAGGAAAGCTCCGAGAGGTAATAATCCTTTACCATATCCTCTGTCCCCCGAGGCACACCTGAAATCAGGTTATAGAGTTCAACTTCATAGATATAAAGCATGTAAAACCTGGGCTTCACGAATTTAAAAAACATCACCTCCTCCCATTCCAAAAGAAAGCCATTAGTCTTGATACGATCCCTCAATACTTTCAGCGCCCTGGAAATTGCAGCCAGTCTAGCGGGATAAAACGCGGCGTCATTGCCAAGGTCTATTAACTCACCCTCAAGTTTATAATATAGGTTATCAAAAAATTCAGTATCCATAAATAAAAAATTAAATCATCAATTTTATAAAATTGAGTCAAGCCACAATTTATCTAACCTAACCAGCATGGCTTAAAACAGATATTCACCTATCTCCATATATCAAAATATGAATATTCGAATATCAATTATCGTTCAACCGCGAGCCCCGGGTTATTGGCAGAAACACTTAAAGCTGGTGCTACTTTATGCTCAAATCTCAAGCTGGCAACAAGCTTCTCATTATAATCCTTAAAACCAGCATAAACCCAGGAGCAGTCCCTGCTCAGCTCCACATCCGCCACAAATTCACCAGTTGCAGCCCTGCCCGCCCTATCATGGTCAAAGTACAGTTCAACAACATCAAACTTAGCGGCCCTGGCTTTTGCAGTCTGCAATAGAGAGAGCGAATTGAGCACGAGGACCGAAGCAGGATCCTTCTCATGTTCTACCCTCCAGCTCAAAAAATCAAAATAACCCTCAAACACGCAAAGCCTTTTAGAAGACCCTTCCAAAAAACTCACACCTTTATGTCCTAAACATCCCTTGAAATACTTATTCCTTACCTCCCATCCTCCATTCTCATTCGGCCAGCCCGAAGCAAAGTAGTTCCGAAGCCTGTTTTTGTCATCCAGGACAGAATAATAAACCTCGTACAGATGTCCCTTAGCAACCGCACCAATACCCCTGCTATCCAGATAAGCACCTATGGCAGTATTATTTCCAAGTTCCTCCATCCTTTCAATTGCATAACGGGGAACCCGGGCGGGCCGCTCACGTTGAACTTGGGTGGAAGACACGCTCTCAGAGGGATCAATACTGACATTGGCATGCTCAACAATCTTGTGCAATACTTCCGGAAAACCAGAAGGATACCAATAGGCCAGAGCGAAATCGATCACACTTCCGCTCCTGATCCCCGACACCCCGGCCCCACCATGGTCAAACCATACTCCAAGCTTATCGTTCACACAAAGCGAGGGCGTATATTCTTCCCGTAACATGCTCAGGAAAAAATACTCTCCTCCGGACACCTTTTGCGGAGTGAATCCTAGATTCTTCAAAAGATCAAGGATCGATACCTTCTCTTTAATCTCATTAACATTTAAAAAAGCAGACATAGTAGTTGTTGTTTAAATTTTATCATCTTACCCCCTTCAACCTTGCAACTGAAACTGCACGGAATCGAACAATCACGTTGGAAACCCATTCCCGGAGCTAGTACAATTTATATCCCAAAAATCTTAATGCCAGATCAGAGGACTTGACACTTTGAAAAAAGTGCCTAATAAAAAACGCTAGCTTTTATATAATTTCCTGATAGACATTATTGACAGCTGATCAGAGTGCCATTAAAAACCAGAACCAGGAACATCAGCATGTTTATCGTGCCAGGCTAAATGCTTGACAAATTTTAAGCTTAAAAAATGTTCAGTCAAGTGGCTCCTGGGTTGCAATAAACCGCAACCCAGGCAAATCCCATAAAACGCTTAATAGAAAAAGTAGGATAAGAATCAGAAACGAGGTCAGATTTACCTCTTACCAAGGTCAGGCAAGCTTTTGCGTAAGTCAAACACTGCTTTACATAATAAATTTGGACAGCCTTAAAAAAACTCCCTTATTTAAGCCTAGCGCAACCCTTAAATATGGACGATGAACTTGGAAATATTTACAGCCTTTACCAATCTGCGAACCCTATAGCAGATTTGATTGAAGAAAAAGCACAGAAAATTCTCGCAGAGTTAGCACTAGTCTGCATACGGATCATTGATCAGATCCATCTATCTAAAACACCAAAGGACAATAATACAGATCCAGTGATCATTGCCCAGTACCAAAGATCATTATGCATACTGGACAGGAGTATCTGGGAAGAAATTAAAAGCATCACGACATCAAACCAAAAGCATCCAGAATTCAAGCAACAGTATCTCAAAAAATTCTCCAGTGAGCTCTTAAAACTGATAAGGGAAATGAGGAACTTTTTCCCCGATGATTTCGACGGGCTTTATCCCGCGCCCCATCTTCAGCTGGAATCAGGAGCCGATCATCTAAATAAAAAACTTACAGAACTCAGCTCTAAGGCAGCAACAGAAAAAGAAATTGAGTTGTTATCTATCTTGAAATCTACCATCAGCCATAGCAACCTGAAATCAATAAAAGCAGGTTTTTTTCATTTTGAATTCCTCGGTGAGATGATTACAGGGCTTAGCGCAGTTGAGGACTCATCCGAGAACAAAATAGAGCGGTGGACGAACCTGATGATAGAATACGGGTTCAACTCACCGGCATTCTACAGCTATTGCTGTATGGAAATCATCAAAACACGCGATGACTGCCAGGACATCATCGAGAGCTATAGCGAACTTTATTGGATCAAAAAAAGGTTGCAGCAACTCGTACCATGGAACGGTATGCCTTTTCACAAATCGCTTCCCGGCATAAAAAGCTCACTGCTAAATTTTGTCGAGGCAGAAATTTCCCATCTTCAGAGCCTTGAAAAAATTGGCGGCAATCTGGCTGGCAGCGGCCAGATCAATGAAAACTTCAGGGTATCTTTCAGCGTAAAAGAACTGGCCTACTTTATCCATCTCCAGGTAGAATGCGGGATCATACTGGAAGAAAAGCCAAAAAAAATACACCAGTATGTCATCGGGCATTATAGTACGCAGGAAACCAAAAGGATTTCCGAAAAAAGCTTTAAGAACGCTACCTATTCCAGATCTCAAAATAATATCAGCAAGGTCATTACAAAACTTTCTGAAATGCTTGCCCGTGCCCAGGATGACCTGTGATGCTTAACTGGATATCAGGTGGATGAGCCCGTTGCGCTCCAGAAGACTGATCAGTTCAAAGTACCAGTGCTCGCTGTAATCCTCAGAGCCCGATACCACCCTAAGGTCAGCAGAAACGATTTCGCCCAGATTAGCAAAGCCCATCAGTTTGCTCCTGAGCAGAAACGTTTCAGTCACGGGCAGTTCATTTAAGGGAACAGATAAGATAGGATAAAGTGGGTTTTGCAGATTTTCCTCCATAAAAAAGCGTGGGTTGACCTATCGCCTGCTTCAGAGGGCCGCAACGCCCCACAACACAAGACAGAAAGGCACCCACGCATAGCGTAGGCAACCAATCTATTTTCCCTGTGTTGTTCGAAAGTGTTGCGGATTTCTGAAACAGTCAAATAGCTATTGCTACTATATTTTAATTATATTTTTTCTCTCGTTTTACATCATATCGCAAATATAGCCGATTTATCAGTTAATTTTTTGATTAAAAACCGGAACATTTATGGGTGGCTCAGGGTTGCGCTGCCAGCCACTTGACAAGCTTAAAAAAGGAGCTTTCTTTGAAAAAAAAGAATATGGACAAAGAAAAATTTTTACAGCAGATGGGAAGTAAACCAGCTGTATCGGTAGGGCTGGCAGCATACATTAGGTATGTACTCGATGAAGAAAAATTCAATGCAAAAGAGCGGATATACCTTGACCAGAGCCAGCTGAATACTTTGAGCTTTCTCTATAAAGGCAGCGCCAGGCTTTACATTGAACAAGAAGACAGCAAAGAGGAAAATACCATTATGTTTTACCTGGAGGGGGATTTTCCGCTCATTGAAAGAGATATGGAAATATATCCCGGCACAAAACTGGTTTTAGAATTCCTGGAAGATAGCACCCTGCAGCTCATCTCCGATAAACACATCCACAACCTTTATAAACTCTTCAGGGAGTTCCACCAGATCCAGATCAAACTGAACGCAGCACTGATCAAAAAAATGTTTTTACTCCAGCTGAATCAGAACCAGCTAAATGCGGAAGAGCGGTACGATCAGTTTTTAAAGGACTATCCAAAGATCGCCCTGGTCTGCGAACAGAAAAAAATTGCAGGTTTTTTAGGGATTGATCCAAAAACATTAAGCCGTTTAAGGGGCAAAAATTCAAGATGGTAACATTTATCACCCTAAAAAACAGCGCCAGCCCTAATTAGGTAACATATAGGTAGTAACTAAACAAACAGGTGTGCGGAACTTCATATAAAATTTCAGATATGAAACCCACAGCAGCACATCAAAACAATATACTAAAAGCCAGTTCAATACTGCTGATATTGCTATGGAGTTCCACCGGGCTATCAAAAATCCTGGAGCACACAGAATTTACAAAACAGATCACCATAATCCTGGGCGAAGATCTATCGAAACCAGTCTCGATAGCCATCCCATCACTCGAACTGTTAGCTGCGATAACCATCCCGTTTCAAAACACAAGAACATTCGGCCTCTACCTATCATTGATCTTGATGGCGGCCTTTACAGCTTATGTTATACTCGTACTTACAGGATATTTTGGTCCTGCCCCATGTACCTGCGGAGGAATTATCACTGCGCTAAGCTGGAGAGCGCACCTTGCAGTCAATTTCATATTGCTTTTAATTGTGGTTTATTCATTGTTCACCTTAAAAAAAGAAAGGAGGCAGCCGTGACCCCGTGACCAAAACATAACCGCCTGCACCGGGACAAGGTACCCGTGGCTAGCTGATAATAACCGGCCGCCCAAATTAGCGCCAATAACCTTACTGAACCTATAGGGCTAAAAAGTTCAGTTACCGAAAACTAAAATTTTTCAGTTGCTTTTTCGCGAAACAAAGCAGCAGAACACTATGTTAAAAAACATAAACTTAGGCCTTGTAGCCCTCGTATTGGGGTTCGGTCTTACAATTGTAACCAGCGCGTTCAAAGCTGGTGGTGAAAAATCAAAAGTAAATAAACAATGGTATTACCAGGCGAACACGGTCGGGGAAGCAAATGATGAGACGAAATACTCATTGACTGAAACACCCCCAACTTCCTGCCAGTCAGGTGACGATTTACCATGTTTTATCGAAACCCCTGAAGATGTAGATACACAAGCGGAATTACACGATTATTTCGTTTCAAACTACAGCAATTCGGCATCTCTTATAAACGCTGCCGCAACGCAACGCAGGGAGGCGCAATAAACCATAAGTGAATTCCGGCAGGCAAAACTGCCAGCCGGAATTTATTAATTATCTTTCATTTTGCGGCATCCCGGTCAGCTGGATGACATCTTCAGGTATCGGCAAGGCATACCTGTTATCATTAGGACTCAAGAAAACTGGCTGTCCTTTTATTGTTCTAGAGATTATAATACTTCTCCCTTCTGCATTTAGACGCTTGAGGTCCATCCACCTCAGTCCCCTCATCACCAGTTCTTTTCTCCGCTCACTTAAAACCAGCGAAAGTGCATCATCCTGTCCCAATAAGATTTTGGGCAAATAGGTTCCGGTTTTAAACCTGTTTACAAGAAGCTTATCCAGAACAGATAATCCCATCTGCACTTTCCCCGAGCGAATCAGGCATTCTGCTTGTATGAGATACATCTCATCTGTGGCAACACCAAAGAACAGTGCAGGCTGATGGTAGGTTCCCTTGAAATAATAGTTCCCATTGGTCACCATGTAGAACAAGCTTTTTCTTAGGTCATTAGCCTGGTAGGATTGTATCAGCTCTGGCGAAATCCTCGCCCTCGAACTGTTTACCGGTGATGCAGGGGGAGTGAAGATATCATAGATCACTTCAGTGTTAAACAAGGCAAAGGGATAACGGTCAGCTGAATTGAATTTATTGTAATCCATAAGCGTCCCGCTAATACTGATGCAGGAGTCGGCATATAGCCCAGCCTGTTCAAAATTGCCCATATTTAACAATGCCCTGGCCAAAAGCCCGTAAGCCCCTGCCTTCGACGGCCGGAAGGGATGCAATGGTTTGGCGGGCAGAAGGGGAATCGCATTTTTGAGATCTGTAATTATCTTTCCATAACCCTCCCTGACGGTTGCCCGTACAGATGTTTCGTTAAAGTTCAGCTCCGGTCTTAATGGGATCCCTAAGTCAGTAGCAGAAGATATTGGGTAAGCTTTCGCCCAAACGGCCAATGCCTGCAAAAACAACTTTGAACGGAACACCAGTGCCTGCCCCTTTACATTGTTGAATTCCGCATCCCTTTTCAAGCCAGAATTATCCAGTCCCTCAATTACGCTGCTACATTGATAGACAGCCTTATATGTCGTAGACCATTCATTGAAAGCAGGCGTAAAGAGGTAATCTTTTTGCCAGCTGTACATCCTTCTGTACTGTTCACTGGTAAGCCCGGCAAGATCTGAATCCGAGAGCGAATAATCATCCGCACTAACCTCCAGGGAATTATTTTCCGTACTGTTAAGCACTGACCAGTTATCCATCAGGGCCTGGAAATCAGAAAGACTTGAAGGGATAGCAAGCTTCTGGTCTGATTTTTCATCAAGAAGTTTTTTGCAACCCAAAAGTCCTAAAAAGGCGATACAAAAAGGAAAAAGCAAAAAACAGTAAGTCGATTTTCTCATAATATTCAGATTTAAAAGGTTGTTCTAATGCCAAGGGAAATTAATTTTCCGGGGGGCATATTGAATGCATTTGTCACATATTCAGGATCCAGATGTGATTTATTCGCGCGATAAATAATCCCAAGGTTGCTGATATTGGAAAATAGATGTAAAGACTTTAAACCTGCAATGGAGATTAGTCTTTCTGGGAAAGCGTAATCCAGGTTGATGTAAGATACCCTTACGTGATCGCCTTTCTCCACAAGCACTTCAGAGAATTTATAAAAAGCATCCCTGGCTCCATTATTTGGATAGACAAGCGAGGGCACATTGGTAGATAGTTCATCCCCGGGAAATTGCCACCTTTTACCATAATCCGCGTGTCCGTTCCAGTAGCTGAACATGGTCGCATAATCTATACTCTTTCGCCTAAAATAATAATCAAATTTAAAACTCAGCGCTACCGACAGCGTCAGTCCCTTATAAGCGAAATTATTGATCAGGTTGCCAAAATACCTGGGCAAGGCAAAGCCATGGTAAACCAGATCAGTAACCTGAGTAGTGGGCCCGGTTAGCAGATTATAATCCTTGCTGGGCACGCCATTGACAAAACCCATCGGATCCCCGGTTGCGGGGTCCAGGCCCGCCCATCTGTAAGAAAATACAGAATAGACCGGCAGTCCCTCCACCCCGGATACATTAGCGCTTGACTGGACAAAGGCATTTCCATCTGTAGAGGGAAGGTAATATTTGGTTACTTTATCGCCGTTATAAGACAGATTTAAAGAAGTCTGCCAATTAAACTTCCCATTTACATTTCTTGATTGAAGCTGAAGGTCAACTCCCTGACCTTTGATCTCTGCTACATTCCGGATGATAGCTGTCCCAATTCCTGTGGTGTAGTCAATCGGATAAAGGCCAAAGAGATCTGTGGCATGTTTAGTATAATACTCCACGCTCCCCGACAGGCGTCTATTGAATAAACTAAAATCAGCGCCAAGGTTTAGCATCCTAACCGTCTCCCATCTTAGGTCGGGATTGCTATATTTATCAAATACTGCGATTGGCAGTGAGGTGAACGCTGAGGTAGAAGAAAAACGAATGGTATTCACACCAACCATACTAGGATCAACATTTCCGCTGAGTCCGTAAGTTGCCCTCACTTTAAGAAAATCCACAAAGCCAGCCTTAAAAAAAGACATTTTTGTGATGTCCCAGGCAAGGCCGGCAGACCATAACGGCTTCCACCGGTTATTGGTGGAAATCCCAAGTACATTGGAGGCATCTGCCCTTGCGCTCGCAGATAGCGTATAAGCATCTTTAAAAGTATAAGCCAGATTGGCAAACTGCGAAAAGAAGTTATTGGCTTTTCTGTCCAGCACATCCCCGTTCTGGATATAGCCTGACGAGCCGGTTATAAAATTAGGGTAGGTTCTGCTATAGTCCACAAGGCCTGTATTGAGTTTATCTGTATCCAGGCCATATACACGGCTGCCGCTGCCTTCGGTAATCGCCTTGCGCCATTCAAATCCAGCCAGCGCAGTCAGGCGGTGATCTTTCCAAGACCTATCATAATCAAGCTGACCACGGTACTGCTGCGAGCGCAATCTCGTCTGCGACCTATCCAGGATTGCGCCAAGCGGGACAGGATATACCGGTGCAGCCAAGGCTGATGGCAACTGCGTAAAAGAATTAATATAGTTTCTAGTGTAGTAGGAATCCATCCCCTGCAAAATATCTGAGTTTGATCGCTGCTCCTCTATACTGTATTTCAGACTTGCCTTGAAACCAAGCGGAAGACGGTAACTCAGGTCAAAATTCGCATTCAAATCCCTCATTACTGAGGTGTTATCGGTGTACTGATAATCAAGTAGCGGATAATAAGACCAGTCCAGCAGCTTTGCAGTAGCCGATGAGGACAGGTAAGTCTGCCTATACTGCTTGGTTATGGGTAAAGGATTACCCAAATCATCCGCAAACCGGGCATAGGGATAAAGCCCGAGATAGCTGGTGATGCTGCCGATACCCTGCCTGCCTTGCTTTACCCCGGCGCCTGTATAAGTGAATATGCCACTGAGCTGAAGATTTTTGGTGATTTTAAAAATATTGGAAAACCGCACGGTAGAACGCTTGTCCTTCAGTCCCAGATTATCCAGGTTCTGATTAAAGCCGGATGAAATCGACCAGGTATTCCGATCACTGCTCCCTGCCAAACGAAGGGAATACTGCTGATTCACCCCGTTCTTGTAAATATACTTATCAAAATCATTGTATACATCATAGGAAGACAAAACAGATTTGCCCGCCGCAAGTTGCGTATCTGAAAGCTGCCCGCTGGAATTTAAGACCAACATTTCAACAAATGGGGTGAGCGGCAGCTTTTGCGTAGAATTTATCTGGCTATTATAGTAACCCTTCCTGTAAAGAAATTCCTCCACCCCAAGAAATTCAGCCGAGCTCATCCGCTGCTCATATCTCAGGTCCGGTTTACCGGCTATGCTTACTGTGCTGTTGAATTCAATAGATAAGGGCGCATTTTGCTTTGCCCTTTTAGTCGTTATCACAATTACGCCATTGCCCGCCCTGGCACCCCATATTGATGCAGCAGAGGCATCCTTTAGAATGGTAATACTTTCCACATCATCCGGATTGATATTGGATAGGTCGCCCGAATAGGCAAAATCATCTAGAATAATAAGCGGATCCTTTGGACCACGAATGGTACTCAGGCCCCTGATCATAATCTTTCCATCGGTACTCGTTGCCCTGTCTACTGATAACCCGCTTCCCACTGCCTCAAGTCTGTCCAGGATATTTTTCCCAACCTGTTCATTGAGCATTTTACCTGTTATTTTCGAAAAAGAACCCGTAGCACGCGTCCTGTCGAGCACCTGGTATCCCGTACTTACGGTAACCTCCCCAAGATCATTATCCGCAGCGGACAATGACACTAACAGGTTACCGGATCCAGGCACCAAAAATGGTGTAGTTCTGGCGATATAACCTACCGCAGTAACCTTCGCAAGGTACCCCCCTATAGCTAAAGTAATCGCAAAACTGCCCTTATCATCAGTTAAAATAAGCTGCTTAAAGCCGGCATCTGAGCTAATCAGCACAGACGCACCCGCAATACCAGTACTGTCCCTGCTATCAGTAATCTTCCCGGAAATTACCTGCTGGGCAAAGCTACTCAGGTAATTGATTAAAATAATTACTATAAATAAATATACTGTTTTCATAAGATTAAAATATTTTAACGACCGGCTGGTCTCTGATAATCATATAATCCAGTTCCGCGGTTCGCTCCCGGATCCGCAGTCCATATTGCTCAAGCTGGGCATTGATCCCCGGTATCGTATCAGGCAAATACAACTTTAATGAAATTCCCGTTTCAATGCCAGTGGCATCTGTTACCGGCCCAGTGAAATTACCGTTCTCCTTTATCAGGTAGATCAAATCACTAGGTTTCACATTTACCACCTGAAGCACCTTCCCTCTCCCGTCCTCAGCTGGCCCATACCTGATTTCCTTAACTGCGCCCGGCAGAGCATCGGGCAGTTTACCCCTGTCAGAAAGCTCAAGCGCCAGGCACTTTGTGCTTCTCTTTTCAAACGATACCGTGAATGGAGAAAAAGTATTCAGGTCCGATAGCATCAGCGAATCCAGCTTTGGTGATAAAACCGTGCTTACGGCAAATTCATAATTAAAAAAAGTATCCCGTAGCAAGGAAACATTCCTACCCTCATACACCACCCTTTCCAAATCAAAACGTTTTTGTTCCTTGACCGCGCGCTCCAATGCCAGTTTCCGGTAGATACTCCAAAGCGGAAGATTAGTGATTACCCGGCCAATATTCACCACTCCGGATGCATCTTTACGCCATTCATATCCACTTCCCAGTCCCTGAACCTTCCCTTTTGTTAACAGGTTATACTTTAGAACATTCCCCAATGGAAGGCTGGCAGAACTAAAAAGGGGTAGCTTGCGATCAATATTCGGGATATTGGTTATCCCCCTTGCCATGCCCTTAAGTGCAAGGGATATATTTTTCTCATTGACCTCATCAGGCCCCGTAGCGGCAATCACTTTTCCATTACCATCTATCCAGACATAATGCGGAATCAGGCGTTTAAAGAAAAGACTGTTCAATAGAGTATCAGAATTTACATAATGAAAGGATTCACCATTTTCTACAAGTCGCCTGGATAATAATAACTCCGCCTTCTCTGCAGGCTCATTATTAACAAGCACAAAAGAAAGTTTATCCAAAAAAGCAGATTCGAGTTTTTTCGCTTTAGGAAAATTTGCGATACAGGCACCACACCAAGTGGCCCAGAAATCTAGGATAATCAGCCTGCCTTTAAATTCCCTCAACTTGAGAACAGCAGGTTCAAAACCATTCGCCCCCAGCCCCGGGGAAACCTTTAATGACTTAAAAGGATAATCCCATAAATAATCAGGAATGGCCTGCCCTACGGCTATTCCGGTAGCAGGCCCGCTTTCCTGTGCTGTAGCCCTATTTGCGGAGAAAGCCGAAATCAGCAATAAAACAATTAATATCTTAAAAATTCCATCATAAAATCTGGGGCATAAAAATCCCCTTACGATAGAAATCGTTGTTTGGTTCATAAAAAAGCTTGGTTTAAGTTGATTAAGGCAATCCTGATCTTTCGATCAAAAAAATAATTAATAAGAACAATGCAGGGGGACCGGATTACTATTGCATCATTAAAGAACCTATTAAAAAGTCCCCCGCATTGCCATAACCTATACAGGATTCTTTGGCTTTAAAGCATAAAGCCGGTCAAATGGATACCTGGTTATCAAACTCATCTTGGTAATTGAATATATTTATCAAATAAAAAAAACAGCATAAACCAGCCCTCCCGCACAAAAAAACATGCGGATACGGGAAACCGTATTTGTTTTTAGAAAAAAGATACCTACCTTGGGATTGCGAAAAACCATAGTAACTTCACCTTTAACTAAACAATAAAGGGCTGGTACCAAGCTAAATTAACCCGCCGGGACTTAGTGCGCTCTCTTCACACTACCCCCTGCTCTTTTGGGCTATATTTTCACTTGGAATTCTGGCATGCACTACGATGGGGAACAAATAATGTTCTTTAAAAAGAATTTGAGGGAATGATCGAAAACCACTTCCTGGAAGTGGATCATTTTAATGGCGGTTAATTTTTTCGTTTTCATAAACGTTTAATTTTATGTAAAACGATGCGGGCTCAATAAAAGCAGGAGGAAACCAGATTGGCAAAAAACCAATAAGGCGAACTTCAAAGCTTTTGAACGTGGTACCGTCAAGAACCGCTTAAGCCTAGGCTTAAGTTTCCCAAAAGGCTAACATGAAGTCCGCCCTATTGAATATAAGATATCGCGAAGATAGCAAAACTCAATAGATACGGCGAACTCACGATCGGCTCATGGGAAAATTTGACGGTTTTCGTTCATGAGTGACATCGTTAAAGCCAGGTTATATCCCAACTCTATTTGTCGCTATAAATAACTGATAACAAATATAATAAAATACTTACTAGTACCAAGTACTAAATTAATTTTTTTTTATGCCGAGGAGGAAAAACTCAGTTGTAATCCAGAAAAATAAGATTAAGGAGGTAACTAAAGTTGCCGGAGCTTCTCAGCGATTAGTTGCTTTAATGCTTGACGTGAATTATACTACAGTTAGTTCTTGGAATTCGAATACCACGCAACCAAGTGAAGAAAATTTAGATCGGATTGGTGAGTTACTACAGAGAGATAATCGTGATCTACTGGAACCACAGGGTCGAGTTGATACAGGTTTGGCCAAGGCTTTAGAACAAGAGTTGAAGAGATTGCACAAAGAAGATGGCATACCCTATGAGATTGAAAAATTGGATAAGAAAAAGAGTGTAAATGTTAAGGTAAATAATCCGGAGTTGATTAAACGGTTGAGAAAGTTTGCGGAAGGGTATAAAAAATCTCAAAGTTAGTTTAAGATGGATTTAATTAAAACTTTATTACTAACTACTCTACCAATAATTCTTACCGCGGTAATCGGCTATACCTCTTGGTTGTACCAAAGGGAAAAAGAGAAAAGAATAAGTGTTCAAAATCAGCTTTCCGACAAAAAATACCAAGTTTACATCAAGATTATCAATTTATTCTTTGGTTTGTTTGAAGATACCATTTTGAAGAAAAATGAAACTCAGAAGAACATTGACGCCAAAATGCTTGAAATTATAATTGCTCTTAGAAAAGATATGGGACACCCCAGTACAAAAATAAATTATGACGATATTTTAGGGATGATGATTACTGACTATGAAAAAAGTAAAAAGGAATTAGGCTTACAGGGAAGAAACTTGAAAAATAAATCAGAAGTGGTGTAAACTAATTCAAGTATTACCACTCAGAAGATGTAAACTAATTCTAGTATTATAACTCAAAAACGACAAGTAAAATCAGGACGAGTCACTGTAACCCCCCTTTCGCTTTAAAGTGACCACCTGTTTCGGGGGCAAACTGGCTGTTCAGATCTTTCGATTAGCATTTTTTGCGACTGGCTTTCGGGAATAACTTTTCAATTTCTGCGTAAAATAAAGACTCCTGGGAGCATATCTGCAATTTAGGATGGACTACCCGAGAAACAAAAATGGAAAAATTTCATTGTTTGGACTCGTTATTTTCATCGGAACACTGTCCATTATACTAAGATTCTTTTATGCCTTTATCGGAATAGTTTTACAAACTCATGGCCTCAAAATCAATAACAAAAAAGATATGTACAACAGGCGGTAGGTTTCAACATAAGCATAACCGCTATTCTCGGATTTTTCAGTTGTCTAATCGCTATGAAATATTTTCACGATTCATTTTTGTTCTCTGATGATTTCAAAAACCGCTAATATATTGGCTGCCTTGTGCGCAGAGACAAAGAACTGAAAACATATGAAATCCTATATTTCAATGATAAATCTATCTTTACTCAAGCAGTTCAAAAAAGCAACAAAACTTATGTTGCAGTATTAAATTCGGGGATTTTTTTAAACAGCGAAGCCTGTCTTATTGGAAAATAGCTTTTCCAAAAAAACGTTACCCCATTCGAGTATTAAACGCAAGTGCAACTTCAATGAAACGTCTAACGTGCAAGCTCAAAGTAACTTTCTCATGGAATAAATCACAAAGGGGATCCATACCAATGCATCGCTCCCTAAGAGAGCTGCATTGCCGTAGTTTTGGACATTTAATTCGTAAGGTTGAATTATTCTTTCGAAGAAATCGCCATCATTTCTTCCTCTTGAAGCCATCTAATTCCATCGGAGAAATCATTTTGCTGTCCTGATTTTGAAATCGCTCAAATTCTTCTTGTGAAAACAGTCGCTGCCTGATTTTTCCTGAGCGGCTTTTTACGGGAAAATAATCTGCATGGTGGATAAATTCCGGCTCGAGTATATCGATTACTGAATAAAAGACCGGAAGTTTCGTACCATAAAATTCTAAACTACTTGGGTTCTCCAAAACAAGGGTGAAGCTATCTTCCAGTTCACTCCTCTCCCGTTCTGTACCGTATCTCCGTAATTCTTTCGGCATGAAAAACGCCTGTTCCATTTTAGTCTCTGTTGATCCCTCTGTTAGTATTTTGCTAATGTGACTGATCTCGTTAATTGTCTTTTGATCGATAGCTTCCAGTAATATAGCGGTAAATCTAATTTTCATTTTCTTTTCAATTTGGCGAAGTTCCTTAAAATGGTCGATTAAGACCTCTGCCGGCCACTTACCAAATTTCAATCCTGAAGGACAGTTGTTCTGGATGGGAATTGGAGTCTCACTATCAAAATAAAAATTGAGGGTTTTTCCGGAAAAAATGGCAAAAATAAATCCAATTGCATCTAGTGCATCTTTAACCGTGTTAAAGCTTTCTGGAAGATTGAAGGATATCTTTGTCTGAACTACTCCGGCCAAAAACAAGAATGAAAAAGTAAATTTCGCACCAGAAAATTCAAGTTCGAGATCGCTACCATCAGCAAAATTATATTGCTTGACCGGAATATTGGGCAGTTCCAGTTCCCCGTCGGCCAACTCGATATCCAATTTTCTGTTTTCATGAATCAAGAGTACTTCAAAATGCTTAATCGTATCACGGTTTAAGGCCAATTTATAGCCACTCATATTGAAATCGAAATCGACCATATCTTCAGGAGCAAAACGAAAGGAACGGGCCCGGCTTATTCCATTGTTAAAATCCATGTATTTCTTAAAGATGTTTTCATTAATGGAAAAGTGGATCTCTGATTCTATTTTCCCATCCGGTCCCATGATTGCTTCTACACGCAGGGCTTCAGCGTCTGATCTAATAATGGCGCTGTGCATATTTAAGGAGAGAAACTGAGTAAAGGTATCAGTGGATAGCTTTTTGCTTTCCAGATCGGAAACGGCATATTCAATTAGTTTTGGATACAACATGTTTAAAAACTGATCGGCATTCAGCAAAAAGTGTTCAAATCCTTTTAGCCTCAAGTTGTTCTGTTGATGAAGTGGAATACTGGGCGCGATAAAATAGCGCTTTCTCTGATTGTTCTTCAGCTTTTCCGTCATGGACTCTAGCACCCCCCAGAAATTACTATCCTCATTTCCATGACCAATAAACAAAATGGCCTTGGAAGCAATTACATCGGCAAACCTGTTCCACAGTAAATTCTCTTTCTGCCCTGAAATATTTTTGGCATAGTCGCTTCGCGTTATGACCACTCCATCCAGATTATTTACATCGCCATGGAGCTTATAGACCTTGGTCATTTGTTTATTTTGTGACGGAAAACTTTGCTCAGAACCGATCACAAGACAACGCCGCTCCATACTGCCCTCAATCAGTGTATCATAATTAGTAGTAAAGATGTGCTCAAAATGAGGTATCCGGGCCAGTAGATCGTGCGTGTGGGTTGCCAGAGGTGCTTTCTTGTAAGTATCTACAAGGATCTGGTTCAGCGATTTCCGGCTGCCCCTCTCATACCTAACTAAAGCTTCAGAAATATCTTCCAAACTTTTCTCCCTTAGACTTTGTTTCTCCCATTCCTCCATGGCATACTGCTCTGCCCTCTCCCGAATGATTTTCTTAAGGTCATTTACGCCAAGATAGCCAGCATACATGGACATACCGGAGCCTATAACAAGCGCGACTTCTTCTTTCCTAATGCTTTCGATCAGGTTTTCAATATTCATATCCGAAAATAAAAATTTTAGGCTATCATTTCTGCGCTATTTGTTAACATTTTTAATGACAAAAAACAACATCTTTCTAGTTAGATATAAATCTATGAAGGTGAAACTTTACAAACCAAAGGATACATTAAAATTTATATAATATTAATAGCTTTACAGCTTAACGAAATAAATATGAAATTTAAAAAATTAATCCTCTCTTCAGTTTTACTCTTAACATTGAGCTTTAGTTCATACGCACAGGACGCAATCACATGGAGCACGTTTAGAAATGGAAGCAAAGTTGCAGATACAGTTGCTTTAGGAGATTACCTACCACTTAAAGACAATGAAGTTTATGTAGAAGCCATTGTAGAACTTGCAAACGTGCCCAAGTCAGAATTATTTTCCCGCGCTAAATTGGCTATCCAAAAAACTTTCACCAGTAACAAAATGGGAACCTCCAACTATGATTCCGAAGCTGGGATATGCAGTATAAATAACTTCTATGATATTAGTGACATGACAGCTTTAAGTGCTCTTGGCTCAAACCCCAGCACAGATCAATATTATTTCAATGCTTTATTGTCCATTGTTGTCAAAGATGGCAAGTACAAAATTAAGATGGAAGTACCACAGTACACATATGGTCAATCCTCAAGGTACAGGACGTATTCAGATTTCCAATCCCAGAGTATGCCTGTTGCCAAATTGGCCAATTCCAGACAGAACGGAAAGCGCCAAAGAATGCGGGTCCTAAAAACCCTTAATGATAAAATGCTGGCTACCTTTAACCTGGTACAGAAGGAAATGAGCAAAAAGCTTGATACCGATTTCTGACAAATAAACAAACAGCCCATTTATTTCAGAATGGGTTGTTTACCAATTTAATGCAAAATTCAACCAATGAAAGTAAAAACAGGCAAAAGGCTATTAAATTTTCTGCTTGACTTATTGGCTATTTATATTATATCTGTTTTGATCTTAAAATTTTTTCATGTAGGCGATGACAAATATTTATTTACAGTCACCATAATTGTATATTTCATCTATTACTTCTTTCTGGAGACAACTTTTGGCGCAACCATCGGCAAAGTGATCACCAAAACAAGATTGGTCAGTACAGATGGGAAAGATGTACCTGCCCATATCTGTATAACAAGAACATTGATACGGACTATACTTATAATGAACCTCTTAGATGCCATTTCCTTTCTCCACACTGAGAAGGAAGGTCTTCATGATCGATGGACAGGCACAAAATTAATTAATAAGGTATTCAAATGAAAAAGGCTAATTCTCTTCTTTAGGGAAATTAGCTTGCCAAGGCCTATAATAATCAACCTTACCGAGAAGCAGGCCATCAAATTAACAAAAATCCTCCATGACCTTTCCCCTACCTCAACGCCCCGGACTTCCAATCGCCCTACTGGCTGCGAGTTTCAACAATACCTCTGCAACCTATAAATATTACTGGCTGTTATCTATTTTATCCGAACTGGAAGAAGGAAACACTATAATACCAAAGCGTCGTCTTTTTGCAGGCATGGTATCACTTGCATGGTACACCGTAAATTATTTCCATATTTCTTTTGGCAAGCAGGACCAGCTACAACGGGCCATCAGCCAAATCCGTGACCTGGAACGCATAACGATTGATGAAAGACAAGAAGTTGTTAAACAAAAGATTATCGGCAGCCTCAATCCGTTAACAGCCAAAGCAATCCAATATTTTGATCAAGAGGTACCTCACCGATACCTTAGCCCATGGTTTCCTGAATCAAAAGGAAACCGATCTGAAATACACCAGCGTTCAGCCAATTTCGAAAACGACAGTCCATATGCTTTGGATGAACTGAATCTCACGATAAACCCGCGCTGGCACGCCTACCTCGTTGAACAAGCTGGTATTTTAAAGGCATTCTGTTACTGGCACCTAAGCCTTTATCTACAAAAACACAATCCGAACGTTCCCGACATCCCGAATAAACTTATAAAACCTGCGCGCAGGAACAGCCTAATAAACCAGCGTAAATTCTGGAACAGAGTTTTAGACCATACTGGCCCGCTCGAATGTATATACACGCGAAAAAAACTTGTGCATGGCAACTTTGCCGTTGAACATTTCATTCCCTACGCCTTCGTATCGCATGATTTGATCTGGAATCTGATCCCGGCAGATCCATCTTTCAACAGCCGTAAGAATGATAAGCTACCGAGGATTGAAGATTACTTCGATGGTTTTTATAATCTGCAGAAAACTGCAATTACCGTTATGGCTGAAAACTATCTGAAAGAACCCATAATGGATGAATACCTGAGTATATTTCCTAATGCCAATGCGCACCAGTTGCCTGAAATGGATTTAAGAGAAAGGTTTTTAGAAAATATCCAGCCGCTGCTTACCATCGCGAACAACAATGGTTTTGAATACATGAGAAAGATTAGTTAGCAAGTCTCTAAAAGATGATCATTATCAGATACAATAATTCTTGACACGACATAAAGTAATCATTTAGTGACATTTACGTATTCCCAATAAGAATAAAAAATCTTATTTTAGCACTAATCAACCTTTACTTTATGAAAAAGACCTATAATTGCGCCATTGTGGACGACGATTGGTCAGCTATTCGCCTGCTCACCGATCACATCGGGGAATTCCCGAACCTCAACATTACCAAAACCTTTACAAAGCCCATCCAGGCACTTGCAGAACTCAGCATCGATGAAAATATTGACCTCATTTTCCTGGATATCGATATGCCAGGCCTTTCGGGTATGCAGCTGGCTGAAAATCTTCGTGATATCTCTCCCAATATTATATTCACTACCGCACACGACAGATATGCGCTTCAGGCATTTGACGTAAGGGCAAAAGACTTTCTGCTCAAACCGATAGAACTGGAAACTTTTACAAAAGTAGTCAACAGGGTACTTAAAGAATGCTTTGTAAAAAAGCTGAGCCGATTCAGTTATGATGACCTTGCCTTTTTTCGTCCGGGAAGACGGGGAGTTGTCGACAGGATAGACTTATCGGCCATCACCCATTTCAAGGGCGCAGGAAACTATGTGGATATATTTACAAAGGATGAGCGTTTCACCATCTACATGACCATACAGGAAATTTCAGATATCCTCACCGCGGATGATAAATTTTTCAGGGTCCATAAATCCTATCTGATAAACGGCTCCTACGTAACGCGTATAGTAGGGAACGTCGTTTATCTGGGAAAGCACCCCATACCGATGACCATTCCTTATAAGGCCAGGTTCTGCGATTTCATCGGAGAGAAGATATGGGTATCAAAGCGGGTTTGATCTTTTATTAAAACATGTCTTGCCATGCGGCGCAGCTCCCGTCCCAACGGTAATGATGGTCAGACTCGTTTCAGTCGGATCTGTACTGGTTCCCCTTTTTTCTTCTCTAGAGCGGAAAACGAACATCGTTCTCTTGCTCATTTTAGTGTGGCTATAATGTTTCATAAAAGAAACTTAGCCCGATAAAAAACCAAATTCGAACTTATTACGCAAGGCTTATGTCGACTTACGCAAAACCGATATTTAACTTAAAAAATAAACTGGGCAATTGGCTCTTTCACCTTGGCGCCTGGTTTGCTTATATGCTCTATGAGTCTTTTTCCATAGCCCTGGCAACGGGCACTTTCAACAAGCTTAGCTTTTACCTTTTACATTACGCGGTCAATATCCTGCTGTTCTATTTTCACGCTTTCGTGGTTCTTCCCTTGGCCACATCGGCTAGAAAAAACATTATATGGAAGCTGCCCTTACTGACTATACTGGAAGTAGCCCTTTTTCTTGCCTTCAAGTACGCAACAGATCACCTTATTACGCTCTTTTATGCTGAGATGAGCAGGGCTGAAATCATTATGGATCAAAAATTTATCGCTGGGGGCATCTGGCGCAGCGTATATTTTATCCTTCTGGCATCGGGTTATTACTACCTGCGGTATTATATCAAGGAACGCGACAACCGTGAGCTTTTGGAAAAAAGGGCTTATGAGGAAGCATTAAAGGCTAAGGAAAATCTCATTGAGCTCAACAATGCAAAAAATGCCTTCCTTAGGGCACAGATCAACCCCCATTTCCTGTTCAATACACTAAACTTTATCTACAGCAGCATCCATAAGACGGACCCGGCAGCAGCAAAAACGCTATCATTACTCGCAAAAATCATGCGCTATGCCCTGGAGAGCGGTAACGGGCCCGGGCTAACCGTACTGGAAGATGAACTTGGACCTGCTAAACTGCTGCTGGATCTGTGGAAAATCAGGCAGGAAGATGAAAATACAGAAATAGTACTTGACATTGATGATGAATCCAGGAGAGTGAAATTTGTTCCCTTAGTCATACTCACGCTCCTGGAAAATATGTTAAAACATGGAAACCTGAGCGATGCTCAACATCCTGGGATGCTAAAAATCTGGGTGGAAGGTTCTCAAATCATGGTGATTACAAAAAACCTCACCAATACCGGGCTGAACGATTCAGGTTACCACACTGGCCTACAAAACGTAAGGCAGCGGCTTTTTCTTACCTATGGCAAAGAAGCTGTCATGAAGCATTATGTAGAGGAGGATTATTTTATCGTTCAGCTCAGCTCACCAATAAGATAAAACAAGAAACAAAGCGCAGGACATAAAAAAAGCCGCCGAAAAACTCCGGCGGCCAAGTTCCCAAAACAGTAATAACGAATTATTTATCGCTGTTTTTTTTCTCTGTTACCTCAGCTCTGATTTCCTGAGCCAAAACTTTTAGGTCCTGCATTGCCTTGCGAACACGGGTTCCCGCAGCTGCATTGCCGCCATCATAAAATTTGGCAACATCTGCCTCTACCGAAGAGATTACTTCCTGTACTTTTTTGAATTTATCCATTATTTTTTCTTTAGTTGGCTGGTGGGCCTTATTAAAATTGTTACGCGCTAACTGTAAGCGGAGGCCAAAACTAATAATTTTTCCAGAAAACAGGACTTTTCCAATTAAGCTTTGCTTACACTACATTTTGCTTACTTTGCTAACCATTCTTAAATTCACCTATGAGTGTTTCCGAATCAAGCGAGTACGTAAAGGCCAGGACCAAACTACTTGCAGAATATTTTTCAATCTGGGGATGGGTTTTATCTACAGGTAGAGGCAATACAGTCCTGATTTACATCTCTTCAAAACTCCGTTTACATATTCCAAAGACCAACTGGCTACAATTATTGCTGAGACGGATTACCATATCTGAGCCAACCGGATTAAAAATGACTGACATCACCTATCCTTTTTATCATCAAGGGACTCTAGTGGAGGAAATTTCAGTCATGCCGGGAAGCGAATTTGACCGCTTCACAAGTTAGCGGAATTAGAAAGCATATTTTTCTACTATAAAATAAACATACCAAAAAAACTTTGAAAAAAGATTTGGTACTGCTACTTTAGCTATCGAAAGAGCGTTAATTTAGCTAGCGGGGATATGGGCATCGCCCATACCCCGTTTCTTTTATATTATATTTCTGTATCTACGGACATCGACGTCCTCAAGCATGAAAACCATGATAATCATTATATATGATTATCATATAATTAAAATATTATTCAATATAATCTGCTACTTATTAACCTAAAAAAACGCCTCCATGATAACCTAAAAGCCAATCCCAAGCTGTATGCCTGTTCCTATTGATACGGGCTGGTCGTTTCCGAACCTGATGGGAAAAGGCAGGGCAACATACATATTGGTATGTTTTCCCTTGATGATCACTTGATTGAATACAGGAGTGAGTCCGAACCTGCCACTAGTCTCGAATGCAGCCCTACCGATAAAGGTAAAACCGTATTTGAAACGGAACATTGCTCCTGGATGGAAGAGAACAGAGTTTACCTTTGAGATGCCATGTTCGCTCCTTATAGACGGCACCACCTCAAAGCTGATCCCGAAGCTTTCGCTTTTCAGGATATTCATTCCAAATGGGAAGCCAATCGTATAAACACCAGAAAAGTTATCCGTAAAACCGTGTTTGTTCCAGTGGCCAATTGGATTGAGGACGGCAAAATACCCTGTTACCTTGGGGTAGCTTTGAGCTTTTACGGTAAACAAGGTTCCTATAATGAAAAAAGCAATAAATAAAATTGATCTGAGGCAGGTAGGTTTGGGTATGGTGAACATATTTACTGTTTAAATAAATTTGATGATAAGTCCGATGATAGCGGCGGCTCCTATAATGTAAGGCTCCTGTAACTTTTTGATGTATACCAGTGCGAGCAACGCTGCTACTGCTATGAGGGCCGTCGAAACGTCGGTGATCGAGCGCATCGCTATGACAACAACTGACCCAACAAGTGAGCCGATCACGGCGGCGGTGATACCCTCTACAAATGCTTTGATGCTCATATTTCTGGCAATCTTCTTAAATGATGGCGCAAGGGCTACCGTAAAAAGATAACACGGAAGGAAAGTGGCTAGTGCAGCGACACAAGCGCCCGGAAAGCCCGCTACGAGATAGCCGATAAATCCTACCGTTATCACGACAGGGCCCGGGGTAATCATGGCCACGGCCACAGAGTCGACAAACTGGTGCTCGGTCAGCCAGCCAAATTCCTTTACCACACCACCGTGAAGGAAGGGTACGATTGCCAGGCCGCTGCCAAAAACAAATGCCCCGGCCTTGGCAAAAAACCATCCGATTTCCTGGAGCGTCTTTCCATCAGAGTTCCAGAACCCTGTTCCAAACAATAACCCTACAGAAACTGTAGCTGGCTTCTTCATCCATCTTGGCGGTGCCTTGATTACCATATAAGCGAGGCCGCAGGCAATGAACAACAGGATTTCCTCCCTTTGGGTAATAATGGTCACAACAATGCCCATGATATAAAAAAGCCATAACAACCACTTGGATCTGATGGCGGACGGTTCAAGTCTGCTGATAGATTTAATGGTCAGCTTATAGGCGCTCATGGCAATAATACCTATTACTGCGGCACCTACCCCATAGAATACAGCCTGCATCCAGGCAAGCCCACCATATAGCTGATAGACCATTCCAAGCAGTACAACCATGATAAAGGAAGGCAGCACAAAGGCAAGTCCGGTTAATGTTGCTCCCAAAAGACCATGGTGCACAAAGCCGATATAAATCCCAAGCTGGGCTGCCAGAGGGCCTGGTGCTAACTGTGCAAGTGCAAGCCCCTCATTATATTCCTCGTCTGTCAACCACTTTTTATCTTCTACAAGATCGCGCTGCATATAACCCACGAGCGCGACAGGCCCGCCGAATCCCCAGGTTCCCAGTTTCAGGAAGTAGATGGTAATCTCAGATAGCGAGTATGGCTTGGGCTGAATTTTTTCTTGTTCTGGGTTGTTCATGGGGCAGAGAAATTGTCCCACAATGTTCGGTATTATATTCCCTTGGGAATTGTACGGAATTGACTATTTTGTATCCTTTTTACCTTTGAGCAGATTTTTTCTGAATATGGATGGATTTTCTTCCATCTGCTTCTTGAATATCCTGTTAAAATGGCTCTGGTCGGAGAAACCCGTAAGATATGCGATTTCGGTGAGAGAGTATGTTGTATCCTGCATCAGGTTTACGGCTTTCTCGATACGCATCTTTCGGATATACTCTCCAAATGATAAGTTGTCGAAGTACTTGGAGAACTCCCTTGAAATGTAGGCAGGATTGATCTCCAACAATTCTGAAGCCTGCGAAAGACTCATGCTCATATTGGTGTCCATCTGGTCCTGGATCATCTCTTTCAGCTCCCTTGTCCACTGCGGGGCATTTTGTGAACTTGATTTTAGGTAGCGATTGTAAACATCGAGCAAAAGGTGCTCTACGGGAGACTGCGTGTGCTTTTGGTCGTGAAGGTGCTTGGCCCATGTATAAAGGCCGTCATATATGGTCATTCCAACTTCCAACAGATCGTGGTCATCGGGGATGTTCCTTGAAAGCCCCAGAAAAATAGCAGACAGGCCGGCTGCTTGCGGGGCAAAATCCGGCCTGTCTGTATCTGCACCTCGGATGATGGCAGCCATCCTGTCCAGGGCCATATCCTTTATGTTGTGCTTTTTGAGGAAATAATCAAAGGTACACCTGTCATCGTAATGGCTGTATTCCACACCCGGAAGATCAAATGGAATGGCACCGACCTTTTCGGCCTCGGAGATTACCCGTTCAAATTGAACGTAGATGATTTCTGCATCTGGATCAATGAACCTTTTAATCAGCCAAGGGCAGGCGATCCGGTCAATCTTTGGTCTTTCGCGGGTGATCCATTTCATTTTCTTTATCGAAGCTTATGCGCTAAAGTTAACGAATGGAAGCCAAATAATATTTATGTTACAGGATTTGAGTGATGCGACAGTCACGTAGAGGGGGACCTGCTGCTGCTTTGCCCCATCATAAAACTTTGCCGCATCCACTTCCACCGAAGCAATTATTTCCTGTACTTTTTTGCATTTATCCAGTTTTTTTTCTTTTAGATGGCCAGCGCCACATTAAAACGCTGTTAACCGCTAAAGGGCAGAGGCTCAAACTAGTAATTACCCTGGGAAAAACACTTATCGGCTACACTTTTTAATTTAGCAAACCTCCAAGGCATGCCACAAACCATAAGAACACCAACAATAAAAATAATATCCAACCGATTACAAAATACCACAGGATTCAAGATTTGCAGATAGCTGATTTATTTGAAATCCCGGCGCATGTCCGATACCAACAGATCCAATACCTTACCCTGCCTTAGAGCAACCAGAAAGTCCCAGCTATTTTCTGCCCGACTTCCCCATTGTTCCAGTAAACAAGAGCGCAGACAAACAGGCGCTGAAAAATTTAATTGTTTTTTATGCTTTGTTGTTAAGGAATCTTTTGGAATGTGGTCATGTATTTCATGATCACTCCATTTACAAATCTATTTTGTAAATTGCGAAGCTCCATTTTAAACAAAAATTAATGCACCAACAGCTTTTAAATTACATCAACAATCATAGTTCTTTGCCATTAACAAATGGAGAGGAAGATTTGGTTAAGGCTGCTTTTCAACCTAAAAAACTTAGAAAAAAGCAATACTTTTTGCAGGAAGGCGATGTATGCAAGCACAGTGCTTTTATAGTTAAAGGGGCGATGCGGCAATACAGCGTAGACGAAAAGGGCGTAGAGCATGTGGTACACCTGTTTATCGAAAGTTATTGGGCCAGCGACCGTGAAAGTATGATTATGCTCACCCCATCAGGTTTTAATATAGAGGCATGTGAAGACACCGAACTTCTAATTATCACGAGAGCAGAAATGCTTGATCTGATGTTCAAAATACCAGCTTTAGTGGAAATGATACGGTTAATGGATGAAAGAAATGCCATAGCCAATCAAAGACGATTAAATTCTACTATCAGTAGCACCGCAGAAAAACGTTATGAAGAGTTCGCCAGTAATCATCCGCAGTTTATCCAAAGATTTCCCCAACATCTTATCGCTTCTTTTTTAGGCATTACCAAAGAAACATTAAGCAGGATTAGAAAACAATCCATTAGATAACCATATTACACCCCTTTATATGCAGAAACCGTTGACAATTATCAACGGTTTTTTTTATCATATCTCATCTTCCTGAAACGTGGTTATGTTGCAATTTTGAAGTAGCAAATCAATTAAGATTATTCAAAATTAAAGGACAATGAAAAATACCAATTTAATCACCACAGCAGCAACACAACTTTTGCGCAACAGTTTAGATAAATTTTTAGCAAAAGACATGAAAGGCTGGACAGATTTATGTGCTGAAGACGTAGTAGCCGAATTCCCTTTTGCACCAGAAGGTTCACAGGCTAGGTTTGAAGGCCGTGAAGCACTATACGCTTACCTAAAAGACTACCCTAGTTACATCGATGTGAAATCATTGCCTACACTTAAAATTTATGGAACTGACGAGGCAAATGTGGCCATCGCAGAATGGAGTGCATCAGGAGTGGTGATCGGCAACGGCAATCCTTACGAAATGAGCTATGCTACCTTTGTAACCTTCCGTGACGGATTGATCGTAAACTACCGTGAATATTGGAATCCACAGGCTTTTCAAAAAGCAATGAGCGGTGGAAGTTTCGCTGCAGAATAAATAGCCTGCAATTCGTAGGCAACCCATTGGTTACTAAATAAAATGGACAATAAATCAGAACAATTGCCTTCCCATATTCATCACTCTAGATATGCTGCTAGTCCCATTGCCCTTTTCAATCTCATTGGAAGCTACGTGATGGTCAGGGTACCGCCAATCATCCTGGACTGCAGCACACCGATTTGCCGGAGATAATTCCCAAAGTTGAAGCAACTAAGGTAACAGGACAAATTTCGGTTATTGGATTTTTGGCCGGATAAACCATAAACCTTGATGATGATGTACATCATCATCAAGCAAACCAAGATACAAGGGATTGCTGTAGGCCACTTAACCGCATTCGGAGAAATGAACAAAGCTTTTGATGAATATAATATCAAGCCAGTAATCGAGAAAGTATACCTATTTCAACAGGCAGTCGAAGCATATCAACACCTGGCAAAGAAGCTTTCGGAAAAGAAATCTTTGCGTTAAGACGATAAAAAAGAACAGTAGAGGAAATCTTCCAGAAGCTCTGAATTACCTAAATCCCTAGCATTTGCTTTAATCATCCGGATCACTACCTTTTGACTTAGGCAGGGTAAACCAAAATGCGGTACGCTTATTTGGTATACTGTCAACACCGATATCTCCTCCATGTTTACGAACGATATTCGCGCAGATAAACAGTCCAAGCCCAAGTCCTGAGGACTGCTGTTGCTCATCGGCCTGATAGTACCGATCGAACAGCAATGGAATTTTTTCGTCGACGATCCCTGGCCCTTTATCAATGACTGATACCTTTATCACGCGTTCGTGATCAACAAGCTCAAGGACTATCTCTTCTGTGTTGGGTGCGTATTTGACAGCATTACTGATTAAATTGGTAATCACACGCCCTATACGTTCTGAGTCTGCATGCACCATAATTTCTTCTTCTCCTCTTATCTTTATAACCGGGATGCCCTCGGAAATAAAAAGTTCCGATATTTCCCTGATCAGTTCCATAAGATTGAAGGTCGTCTTACGAAGCTCTATCTGATCCCGATAGTTTTTACCGGCATTGAGTAG
>Ga0308157_10002649_pt1 | contig 28410 bp, 21 predicted proteins | sample PhyBR1_FD_201035 | JGI IMG/M metagenome (GOLD analysis project Ga0308157, IMG submission 201035) | Phyllosphere microbial communities from UC Gill Tract Community Farm, Albany, California, United States - DLSLB.R1 | ecosystem: Host-associated > Plants > Phyllosphere > Unclassified | place: USA...
TGGTCAAGACCCGTTCGCGCCTGGCGACGCTCAAAGCCCAGGCCGACGCGATCCTGGCCGCCGGTGGCCCCGCAGCCGAGCCGGTTGCCGCCCCAGCCGTCGCTGAAGCCGCACCTGCACCAGTGGCGCCAGCAGCCGCGCCAGTGGAAGCTGCAGCGCCGGTCGAGGTCAGCACGCCTGAACCTGTCGCTGCTGCCGCCGACACCGCGCTTGACGCGCACGATCCCGCCGACGACTACATGCCAACGCAGGCCAAGCCGGCCGCGCCACCCGTCATCGTGCGCAAGCGCGGCCGCCTGGCGGCACTGAAAAACGCCGAGCCGGAAAGCGACGTTGCTGCCGAAGCTGCAGCATCCGAGCCGGTGGCCGTCGCCGTTGCCGAGCCTGCCCCGGTGGCCGAAGAAGCGCCGAAAGTCGTGCGCACCCGCACCGCGCGCCGTGTCGACGCCAGCCCGGCCTCGGTGCCTGTCGCCCAGACCAATGCCGTCGGCACCGTCAGCAAGACCACCGACGCCGCTGCACTGGCGGCGATCGACACGTCGGGCTACCTGCTGCCGCAGGTGAAGGTGCCTGGCCGCCGTGGCCGCAAGCCAAGCGAATTCGTGCCGGAAAACGACGAAGTCGCGGCGCTGAACGCCGTCGAGCGCGCCGAAATGAAGGCCGCATCGAAAGTGCGTGAGCGCAAGGCCAAGGGCATTGCGCTGCTGAAGGAAGAAGGCTTCTCGGAAACCGAACTCGAGCGCCGTCGCCAGCAGCTGAAGAACCTGATCAATATGGGCAAGGAGCGGGGCTTCCTGACCCACGCCGAGATCAACGACCATTTGCCGGAAAACATCATCGATCCGGAAGCGATCGAAGGCATCATCGCGACCTTCAACGACATGGGCATCGCCGTCTACGAGCGCGCGCCGGAAGCCGAAATGATGCTGTTGTCGGACCAGGCCGTGACGCCGACGAGCGAAGACGAAGTGGAAGCGGCCGCCGCAACCGCGCTGTCGACCGCCGACTCGGACTTCGGCCGCACGACCGACCCGGTGCGCATGTACATGCGTGAAATGGGCGCCGTGTCGCTGCTGACGCGCGAAGGCGAAATCGAAATCGCCAAGCGCATCGAGCAGGGCCTGAAGGACATGGTCCAGGCAATCTCGGCCTGCCCGACGACGATCTCGGAAATCATCGCGCTGTCGCACAAGATCGCCAACGATGAACTGAAGATCGACGACGTGGTCGATGGTTTCGTCGACATGAACGATACCCCGGCGCCTGCCGCCTCGGTTGCCCACGCCGCTGCGATCAGCGAAGAGGACGACGAAGAGGAAGAGGAAGAAGTCGAAGAAGAAGAGGGCGACGTCAACAGCGGCGCCGCCGCCGGCTACTCGCCCGAGCAGCTCGCGCAACTCAAGAAGAGCGCGCTCGAGAAATTCGCGCTGATCGAGCAGCAGTTCGACCTGATGGGCCACGCGTTCAAGAACAAGGGCTACGGCTCGCCTGCTTACGAAGATGCGCAAGCCGTCATTTCGTACGAACTGCTGGGCATCCGCTTTACCGCCAAGGTCGTCGAGAAGCTGTGCGACACGCTGCGCGGCCAGATGGACGAAGTGCGTTCGATCGAGCGCGCCGTGCTGGATATCTGCGTGAACCGCTGCGGCATGCCGCGCGCACACTTCATCAAGGTCTTCCCGGGCAATGAAACCGATCTGCAATGGGGCGATCGCGAAGTCGACTGCGCGTATCCGTACAGCGCAGTGCTGAGCCGTAACCTGCCGGCGATCAAGGAACTGCAACAGCGCATGATCGACCTGCAGGCGCGCGTGGCGCTGCCACTGGCGGACCTGCGCAAGATCAACAAGCAGATGGCAGCGGGCGAAAAGCGTGCACGCCAGGCCAAGCGCGAAATGACCGTGGCCAACCTGCGCCTGGTGATCTCGATTGCCAAGAAATACATCAACCGCGGCCTGCAGTTCCTGGATCTGATCCAGGAAGGCAATATCGGCCTGCTGAAAGCGGTCGACAAGTTCGAATACCGTCGCGGCTACAAGTTCTCGACCTATGCGACGTGGTGGATCCGCCAGGCGATCACGCGTTCGATCGCCGACATGGCCCGCACGATCCGCGTGCCGGTGCACATGATCGAGACGATCAACAAGATGAACCGCATCTCGCGCCAGATCATGCAGGAAACGGGCAGCGAGCCGGATCTGCCGACGCTGGCCCTGAAGATGGAAATGCCAGAGAACAAGGTTCGCGAGATCATGAAGATCGCGAAAGAGCCGATTTCGATGGAAACGCCGATGGGCGAGGACGGCGATTCGCAGCTGGGCGACTTCATCGAAGACAACGCCACGCTGGCCCCGCTGGACGCCGCATTGCACGCCTCGATGCGCAACGTGATCAAGGAAGTGCTGGATTCGCTGACGCCGCGCGAAGCGAAGGTGCTGCGCATGCGTTACGGCGTCGAGATGTCGAACGACCACACGCTGGAAGAAGTGGGCAAGCAGTTCGACGTGACCCGCGAGCGGATTCGCCAGATCGAAGCCAAGGCGATGAGCAAGCTGCGCCAGCCATCCCGCTCGGACAAGCTCAAGACGTTCTTGCACAATCAGTAATTCGTTCCAAAGCGTCGGTGGTCTCGACGTGACAAAGCCGCCCGGTTCGCACCGGGCGGCTTTTTTGTGCTGGCCTGTCAGCGGCAGTCGACGCTGCCTGCGCGCCACCTTTCAGCATAAATCATGGACATGCCACGACCACGATTCTTTGTCACTCTCCCAAGTAAACCGTGGTTGTCAATACACACGTTTTATTGAACAGCAGAAATAAATTCGGACATATGTTCTGCGCCTCCCGATTTTTGCAATACTTGACCTGCATTCCAGGCCTTGATTTCCTTCCTTGAAAGACCGCAATATGCCCTCCATCCAATACCCACGCCTTGCCAAAACCTGTCTCGCCAGCATCGCGCTGCTGGCGCCGCTGTCCGCCGTCGCTGGCGACGATGACGGCATCGTCACCGACCGTCCCGATTTCGTCGAGTCCAGCAATGTTGTCGGCCGTGGCCGGTTCCAGATCGAGACCAGCGTGCTGGCCGAGCGTGACAAGTCCGATGGCGTCCGCGCGCGGACCTACAGCATGCCGACGCTGCTGCGCTATGGCGTGGGCGACGTGCTTGAACTGCGGCTCGAGACCGACGGCCGTACGGTCCAGCATGCCGGCGGCGAGGGCACATCAGCCGGCTACGCCGACACCGCGCTCGGCGTGAAATGGCACGTGCAGGATGAGGCGCCGGGCCGGCCTTCGGTCGGTGTGCTGCTGCATGCCGACCTGGACAGCGGATCGCGGGCCTGGCGCGGCCAGGGCGTGCGCCCGTCGCTGCGCGTAGCGGCCGAGTGGGAATTGCCGGGCGGCCTGTCGCTGGGCGTGATGCCCGGCATCGGACGCGAGCGCACCGAGGACGGCAAGCGCTATGGCTACGGCATCCTCGGCGTGGTGCTTGGCAAGGAGCTGACGCCGACCTGGCGCGCCTTTGTCGAAGTGGCGGCGCCGCAGATCGCCCGCAGCGCCAACGGCGGCACCGTGGCCACCTTCGACACGGGCATGGCCTGGCTGCTGTCCGACCGCTGCCAGCTCGACACAATGCTCGCGCTGGGCCTGAACCGGCGCACACCCGATGCCGCGCTCACGGTCGGGCTATCGTTCAAACTGTAGGGAGAAATCACCATGAATCTGACCATCCGGCACCGGCTGTTTCTATCGAACCTGGCAGCGGTCTTTCTGGCTGCCGTGGTGGCCAGCATCGGCTACGGCGCGATGTTGTCGCTGGAGAAGGCGATGAACGCCATCACCGTCAACGGCAACGCGCTGAAGCAACAACTCCAGGCCGACATGGCGCACGACGCGCTTCGCGCCGACGTGCTGGCCGCGCTGATCGCCGGGCCGGATGACGCAGGCAAGCAGGCCGAGGTCCGGCGCGATCATGCGCAGCACGCTGCGACCCTGGCCGGGTTGATCGACACGCTTGCCAAGGAGAATACCGACGCAGCCTTGCAAAGCGCCATTCCCGCCGTGCGCGCCGACGTCGACGCTTACCTCAAGAGTGTGGCGCGGATGATCGACCTGGCGTTCACCGACCCGGTCGCGGCGCGCCAGGCGCAGGCGGACTTCATGGGGCATTTCCGCAAGCTCGAAACGAGCATGGGCGAACTGAGCGACACCATCGGGGCCAGCGCGGAGGCCACGCGCGTTGGCGGCCACGAACTGGTTGAGCGCTCCGAACGCCTGCTGCTGCTGGCGTCCCTGATTTCCGTGGGGCTGATGGTCGTGGTGGGCCAGCTGTCCGCGCGCGCCATCCGGCGCCCGCTCGAGGAAGCGGTTGCGTTCGCAGGCCGCATTGCCGACGGCGACCTTGGCGCGACGCTGGATTGCAACGCCGACGACCAGACCGAAACCGGACGCCTGAAGGTGGCGCTGCAGCGCATGCGGGCCAACCTGCATGGGGTGGTCAGCCAGGTGCGTGGCAGCACCGACGCCATTGAAACGGCGTCCGGTGAAATCGCCAGCGGCAACCTGGACCTGTCACGCCGCACCGAGCAGCAGGCCGGTGCGCTCGAAGAAACGGCGGCGTCGATCGAAGAACTGACGGCGACAGTCAGGCAGAATGCCGACAGCGCCCTGCAGGCCAACACGCTGACGGCATCGGCGTCCGAAGTGGCCGTCAAGGGCGGCGAGGCGGTGGCACGCGTGGTCGACACGATGGGCGCGATTCACACGTCGTCGCGCCGCATCGTCGACATCATTGGCACGATCGAATCGATCGCGTTCCAGACCAATATCCTCGCGCTCAATGCGGCGGTGGAAGCGGCCCGCGCCGGCGAGCAGGGGCGCGGCTTTGCGGTCGTGGCGTCCGAGGTGCGCAATCTGGCCCAGCGCGCCAATGCGGCGGCCGGCGAAATCAAGGTGCTCATCGATGAATCGGTGCGGCACGCCGACAACGGGATCTCCCTCGTCGCGGCAGCCGGCGGCACGATGGACGAGATCGTGGCCAGCGTAAGGCGCGTCACCGATATCGTGGCCGAGATTGCCACTGCCAGCCAGCGGCAGGGACAGGGCATCGCCCAGGTCAACAGCGCGATCGGGGAAATCGACGCCGTCACGCAGCAGAATGCTGCGCTCGTCGAGCAGGCCGCAGCGGCGGCGGCCTCGATGCAGGAGCAGGCAGCCAATCTCAGTGTGCTGGTCGGTAATTTCAAGCTGGGGCAGGCGGTGCCGGTACAGCTGGCGCCGGTGGAACGGCGCCGGCAGACCGGCGTGTTGCAACTCGCGTGAACCCTTAGCCCGTGTTGCGCAGGCCGGCCGCCACCCCGTTGATCGATAGGTGGATGCCCCGGTGCACGCGCGCATCGACCTGACTCGCCGGATCGAGCGCCAGCGCCCGGTGCCGGCCGATCAGCTCCACCTGCAGGTGGTTCAGCGGGTCCAGATACGCAAACCGGTTCTGGATCGAACGCGCCAGCAGCGGATTGCCCTGCAGGCGTTCGCCCGCGCCGGTGATCTCTTCCAGGATGGTCAGCGTGAGCGCGTGTTCGGCCGTGATGCGCTTGAAGATCCGCTCGCGCAGTTCGACGTCGGCCACCAGCTCGGCATAGCGCCGGGCAATCGGCAGATCGGTCTTGGCCAGCACCATGTCCATGTTCGACAGCAGCGTGGCAAAGAACGGCCATTCCTGGAACATCGTGCGCAGCTCGGCCAGTTTCGCCTCACGCTCGCCTTCGCCGAGCCAGCCATGGACCGCCGACGCAAAGCCGAACCAGCCCGGCAGCAGCAGGCGGCACTGGCCCCACGAGAAGCCCCACGGAATCGCGCGCAGGTCTTCGATGCGGCGGGTCGACTTGCGCGAAGCGGGGCGCGAACCCAGGTTCAGCTCCGCGATCTCGGCGATCGGCGTGGCCGCAAAGAAGTAGTCGGTAAAGCCGGGCGTGTCGTAGACCAGGTCGCGGTAGGCCTTGTAGGCGCGATTCGACAGCTCGGCCATCACCGACTCGAAGCGGTGCAGGCGGCCGGTCTGCGCTTCGCTCGCCGTGTTGGGCGTCAGGCTCGCTTCCAGCGTGGCCGAGACCAGCAGCTCCAGGTTGCGCCGGCCGATTTCGGCATTCGAGAACTTGGACGCGATGATCTCGCCCTGTTCGGTCAGGCGGATCTGGCCGTTGACGGTGCCCGGCGGCTGGGCGCGGATCGCGTCGTAGCTCGGACCACCGCCACGGCCGACCGTGCCGCCGCGGCCGTGGAACAGGCGCAGCTTGACCTTCTGCTGCGCGAACACATCGACCAGTTTCAGCTCGGCCTGATACAGCTCCCAGTTCGACGTGAGGAAGCCACCGTCCTTGTTCGAGTCGGAGTAGCCCAGCATGACTTCCTGCAGGTGGCCCTGCTTGGCGATCACGTTGGCGACGAACGGCAGCGCCATCCAGGCATCCATGATGCCCGCCGCGCGCTGCAGGTCGGGGATGGTTTCGAACAGCGGGATCACCATCACTTCGCCCGTCGCGCTGCTGGCGCGCAGCAGGCCGGTTTCCTTTTGCAGCAGCAGCACTTCGAGCAGGTCGGACACCGTCTCGGTGTGCGAGATGATGTAGTTGCGGATCGCGCGCGGGCCGTAGCGCAGGCGGATCTCGCGCGCGCAGCGCAGGATCGCCAGCTCGGACGTCGTTCCTTCGCCATAGGTGTCCCATGGCGAAATCAACGGCCGGGCGCTGTCGAGTTCGCGCAGCAGCAGCGCCACCTTGGCGTCTTCGTCGAGCGCGGCGTAGTCAGCCTCGACGCCGGCGCGGGCCAGCAGTTCGGCCAGCACGCGCTCGTGGATGTCCGAGCTCTGGCGCATGTCGAGCGACGCCAGGTGAAAGCCGAAGATGCGCGCCGCGCGCAGCAAGCCGGCCAGGCGCGGCATGGTCAGCATCGCGCCGTGGTTCTGGCGCAGCGAGTCGGCCAGTGTTTCAAGGTCGGCCGCAAACAGTTCGGGGTCGAGGTAGGGCGCGGCGTGGCCGACTTCCTTGCGCAGGATGTGGCCAACGCCCAGTTCGCGCGCGGTGGCGGCCAGGCGCGCATAGATGCCGATCAGCGCGCGCCGGTAGGGCTCGTCGCTGCGGTGCGGCGAGGCGTCGGGCGAATTCTGGGCCAGCAATTCCAGTGCTGGCGTGACGTCCACCAGCAGCGTGGAGGCCGACAGTTCGGCGCCCAGCGCATGGACTTCATCGAGATAGAAGTCGAGGATCGTCGTCGACTGGCGCGTCAGCGCGTGGCGCATCGTGTCGGCGTTGACGTTCGGGTTGCCGTCACGGTCGCCGCCGATCCAGCTGCCCATCTGCAGGTACGATGCGTGCGGCTTGGGCGCAGTATCCTGCGCGCCGTCGTCAGGGCCGTATTGTTCGGCGATCTCGAACTCGATGTCGTCGTACAGCGCCGGCAGTTCGCGCAGGAAGGTGATGCGGTAGTAGGACAGGGCGTTGTCGATTTCGTCGGCCACCGTCAGCTTCGAGTAGCGCAGCATGCGCGTCTGCCACAGCGTGGCGATGCGCGCATGGAGCATCTGCTCGTTGCGCTGGCGCTCGCGCGGCGTGAGCGGCGTGTCGCGTTCGGCCAGCAGGCGCGCGATATCGTGTTCGGCGTCCAGGATGCTCTTGCGCTGCACCTCGGTCGGGTGCGCCGTCAGCACGGGCGAAATCAGCGCCTCGTTGAAGAATGCCTGCACTTCGTCGCGGCCGATGCCGGCGCCGGCCAGTTTGTCCAGCGCGTAACCGATGCTGCCCGCGCGCGGCGCCGAGCCACCCAGCAGGTGCGCGCGGCGACGGCGGTTGTGGTGCTGGTCTTCGGCGATATTGGCCAGGTGCGAAAAATACGAGAACGCGCGCACGACCGAAATGGTCTGGTCGCGCGTGAGCCCGTGCAGCATCGTCGTGAGTTCTTTGCTGGCGTCCGGGTCGTCGTCACGCCTGAAGCGCACGGCGGTCTGGCGGATGGTTTCGACCAGATCGAAGACCTCGGCGCCTTCCTGGTCGCGCAGTACGTCGCCGAGCAGGCGGCCGAGCAGGCGGATGTCTTCTTTGAGCGGCGCGTCCTTGTCGGCGCCGGCGGTTACGTCAGGGAGAGCAGGATTGTTCATATCGACCACAAGTAAGCGTTGTGCGAGGGCGGTTGGCCACGGTCTGCAAGAGGCCCCCATGATAAAATTTGTGATCTTATGCAGGGAGCGGTTACCGGCATCGGCCGGATCGGCCCAATGACAGTGAAAGAATTCGTGTGTTAGCAGCTATTCAGCAGGGTACTTCGGCGCCAGCGGCGCCAACGATGCCGTCAAAACTCATTATCGCATCCCGCGAGAGCCGCCTGGCCATGTGGCAGGCAGAGCACGTACGCGACCGGCTCGTCGCATTATATCCACAGTGCCGCGTCGAGATTCTCGGGATGACGACACGGGGCGACCAGATTCTCGACCGCACGCTGTCGGCCGTCGGCGGCAAGGGCCTGTTCGTCAAGGAGCTCGAAGTCGCGATGGCCGAAGGCCGCGCCGACCTGGCCGTGCACTCGCTCAAGGACGTGCCGATGGAGCTGCCCGAAGGCTTCGAGCTGACCGCCGTGCTCGAACGCGAAGACCCGCGCGACGCGTTTGTCTCCAACGACTACGCCAGCCTCGATGCGCTGCCGGCCGGCGCCATCGTCGGCACCAGCAGCCTGCGCCGCCAGTCGCTGATCGCGGCGCGCTATCCGCACCTGGTCATCCTGCCGCTGCGCGGTAACCTGGATACGCGCCTGGGCAAGCTCGATCGCGGCGAATATGCCGCCATCATCCTGGCCGCCGCGGGCCTGAAGCGCCTCGGCCTGCCGCAGCGCATCCGCGCACTGCTCGAACCCGAAATGAGCTTGCCGGCGGCCGGGCAGGGCGCGATGGCGATCGAGATCCTGAGCAGCGCGCGCAGCGACGGCGTCGACCTGCGCGCCGTACTGGCGCCGCTGAACCACGACGACACGGCCAGCGCCGTGCTGGCCGAGCGCAAGGTCTCGCGCATCTTTGGTGGCAGCTGCCAGATTCCGCTGGCGGCGTTCGCCACCGTGCAGGGCGGCCAACTGCGCCTGCGCGCGATGGTTGCCACGCCGGACGGCAAGCGCAGCGCGCACGCCGAAGTCAGCGGTCCGGTCGAGCAGCCCGAGTACCTGGGCGAGCAGGTGTCCGAGTTGCTGGCCCAGCAGGATGCGAATGCGATCCTGGCGGCGTGCCGTCTCGATGCCGCGGCAAACCAGGATGCCTGAGACGGCGCGCGTCGTCGTCACGCGCCCGCGCGCGCAGGCCGATGCGCTGGCGCAGGCGGTGACCGCCAGCGGCCGCACGGCCGTGCTGCTGCCGCTGCTCGAGATCAGCCCGGTCGACGATGCGGCGCCGCTACGCGCGGCGCTGGCTGAACTCGATCGGTTTGCGCTGGTGGCGTTCGTCTCGCCCAATGCCATCGACGCCGCGTTCGCGCACATCGACGCCTGGCCAGCGGCCGTGCCGGTGGCGATCGTCGGCGACGGCAGCCGCGCTGCGCTGGCACGCCACGGCGTGACCGGTGACGCGTGTACGATCTTCAGCCCGGCCGACAGCGCGCACAGTGATTCCGAGCACTTGCTGCAGCGCCTCGACCTGGCGTCGTATGCCGGCAAACGCGTGCTGATCGTGCGCGGCGACGGCGGCCGCGAGCTGCTGGCCGACGCCTTGCGCGCCGCGGGCGCCCGGGTCGAACCGGTCGCGGCCTACCGCCGCGCGACGCCGGTATTGACGGCGGAACTGGCCACACGATTGCGCGCCTTGCTGGCGCAGCCAAACGACTGGATAATCACGAGCTCGGAAGCCCTGCGCGGACTGGCCGGGCTGGTGCAAGCCATCGGCGACGATGCGCTGATGGCGCGATTACAGCAGCAGCGCCTGATCGTGCCCCATGCGCGGATTGCACAGACGGCCCGCGATCTGGGCCTGGAACACGTGCTCCTCACCGGTTCCGGCGATGCACGCCTACTAGCAGCGTTACAATCACAAGAATGAACGAATTGCCGAACAACCCAGACCAGCCCCAGGCCAGTGTGCCCGCCCCCAGCCTTGCCAAGCCGGAGGAGGCGCAGGTGCCGCCTGCTGCGCCGCGCGTGAGCGGCCCGGCCGCGCACGGCCTGCTCGAGCGCGTGGCGCGGCCGTTGCCGCTGGCCGTCATCGCGCTGGCCACGCTGCTGGCCGTGCAGACGGTCTCGTCGCACAGCCGCATCAATTCGCTGCGCCAGGACATGGCGCGCAGCCTGCAGAAGGGCAATGCGGTCAATGCCGAGACGGCAGCGCTCGCGCGCGACGTCGCCGACCAGTCGAAGGAACTGCAGATCAAGGTCGGCGTGCTCGAGAGCCGCCAGAGCGAAGCGCAGAGCCAGCAGGTCGCGCTCGAGCAGCTCTACAAGGATCTGTCGCAGAACCGCGACGAGTGGGCGCTGTCCGAAATCGAGCAGGTGCTCGCCACCGCGAGCCAGCAACTGCAACTGGCCGGCAACGTGCAGGGCGCCCTGATCGCGCTGCAGAATGCCGACCGCGCCGTGTCGAGCTCGAATGCGCCGCAATTTTTGACCATCCGCCGCGCGATTGCGGCTGACATCGACCGGCTCAAGGCCTTGCCGGCGGTCGATCTGGCCGGTGTCGCGCTGCGCCTGGACAACGTGATCGTCCAGGTCGAGACGCTGCCGATGCTGGCCGATGAAAAGCCGCTGCTGCCGGTGGCCCCGGTGCGCACGACGCGCCGGCTCGAGGCTGCGGCCGCGCCTGCCAAAGGCGCCGCGCCGGCCGTCCCGCCCGAGTCGCTGGGCGTGGGCCAGCGCCTGCTGCAGACCTGGAGCATGTGGAGCCAGGAGATGTGGGACGACGTGCGCCAGCTGATCCGCGTGCGCAGCGTCGACGACCCCGAGGCGCTGATGCTGTCGCCGAGCGAGTCGTTCTTTGTGCGCGAAAACCTCAAGCTGCGCCTGCTCAATGCGCGCCTGGCCCTGTTGTCGCGTAACGAAGCCACGTTCCGCGACGACCTGACCACGGCCCAGACCATGCTGGCCAAGTACTTCGACACGCGCGCCCGCACGACGCAATCGGCCCAGGCGGCATTGCGCCAGGTGCAGGCCAATGACCTGACGATCGAATTGCCGACGCTGGCCGAGAGCCTGGGCGCGGTGCGCAACTACAAAGCGAAGCAATAACCATGCGCTTACTCATCTGGCTGGTTACGCTGATGGCCGCGGCCATCGGCATCGCGGTGACGGCGCGCTTCAATCCGGGCAATGTGGTGCTGTTCTATCCGCCACACCGGATCGACATGTCGCTCAATCTGTTCGTCGTGGTGCTGATGCTGCTGTTCGCCACGCTGTACGTGCTGGTGCGCACCTTCTATGCGACGGCGCGCATGCCGCAGCGGGTGGCGGCGTACCGCCAGCGTCGGCGTGAGCGCGATGGCAACAAGGGCTTGCGCGACGCGCTCAAGGCACTGTTCGAAGGCCGCTTCGGCCACGCCGAAAAAGCCGCGATGCGCGCCGCCGACCTGCCCGAGAACACGGGCCTGGCAGCGCTGATCGGCGCGCGCGCGGCGCACCGCATGCGCGAGCCGGCGCGCCGCGACGCCTGGCTGGCCGGCATCTCGCATGACACCACGCTCAAGACGGCGCGCCTGATGACGCTGACCGAACTGCTGGTCGACGACCACCGGCCCGAAGCGGCGCTCGAAGCGGTGGCCGAACTCAATGCCAGCGGCCAGCGCCATATCCACGCGCTGCAGTGGGCAATGAAGGCCAACCAGCAGGCGCGCAACTGGCCCGAGGTGCTGCGCCTGGTGCGCATCCTCGACAAGCGCAATGCGCTGCATCCGGCCCTGGCACGGCGCCTGCGCGAAATGGCGTACGAAGCGCTGCTGGGCGGGGAAGACCACGACGCCGAATCGATCCGCTGGACCTGGGCCACGGTGCCCCCGCAAGACCGCACGGTGCCGTATGTCGCGGCGCGCGCCGCCGGCGCCTTCAATGCGCGCGGCCTGCACGACGAAGCGCGCGCGATCGCCGAAGAGTCGCTCAAGGCCAACTGGGACGAACGCGTCGTGCGCGCCTACCGCGACGCGGCCAGCCCGGCCGGCTCGCCATCGCTGCTGGCCCAGATCGAAGCCTGCGAAACGTGGCGCCGTGAACGGCCGCTCGACGCCGAACTGGCGCTCACGCTCGGCACGCTGTGCCTGAAACAGAAGCTGTGGGGCAAGGCCCAACGCTATCTGGAGCAAGCCTTGTCGGACGCGACCGAAGCGGCGATGGTGCGCGAAGCGCATCTGAAACTGGCCCAGATGCATGAAGCGCTGGGGCAGGACGAGCTGGCCGCAAAGCATTACCGGCAGTGCGCACTCGCCACGGTGTTGTAACGCGTGCCTTTCGCTATAATGGCGGACTAATTTTGACTCTTTAGCAACCAAGGATCCCATCATGAGCCTGAACAACGTCCCAGCCGGCAAAGACGTGCCGAACGACTTCAACGTCATCATTGAAATCCCGATGAACTCCGATCCGGTCAAGTATGAAGTCGACAAGGACACGGGCGCGATCTTCGTCGATCGTTTCATGGGTACGGCCATGCACTACCCGTGCAACTACGGCTACGTGCCGCAAACCATCGCCGACGACGGCGACCCATGCGACGTGCTGGTCATCACCCCGTTCCCGCTGCCACCAGGCGTCGTGGTCCGTTGCCGCGCGCTGGGCGTGCTGAAGATGACCGATGACGGCGGCGGCGATGCCAAGGTCATCGCAGTGCCGATCGAAAAAGTGCTGCCGATGTACAAGAAAATCCAGTCGCTGGACGACGTGGAAGAGCTGCGCCTGAAGCAGATCCAGCACTTCTTCGAGCACTACAAGGACCTCGAAGCGGGCAAATGGGTCAAGATCGAAGGCTGGGCTGGCATCGATGAAGCCAAGGCCGAGATCGTTGCAGGCGTGGCAGCCTACAACAAGGGCGCCGACGCATAAGCCAGCGCGCAGGCACTAGCCAAATGCCGGCGGCCCGTGAGGACCGCCGGCTTTTTTACGTCAATGGGGTTCTCGGCGCCGCAGCAGGCCAAGCACGCCCAGGCCGCTGGCAAGCAACAGGAGACTGGTCGGTTCCGATATAGCCGTGACCACGCGCACCGTGTCGAGCCCGACATGGCTCAGTCTGGCCGCGTCGCCCAGGTAGCGAAATGCGAAGCGGCCTGTGCCATCCACCGTCAGGTCGAGGTGCCATGGCTGCCATTGTGCGGGGAAGTCGGCCGCGCCGCCGATGCTGGCCAGCAGCGTGTCGAAGGACGCTGCATCGGTTCCGCTGCCGCTGCTGAAGCGCACCTCGAGCAGGTCGTCAAAGCCGTCGACGCGTTCGCGGCTGGTGAAGAACGACAGCGAGCTCAAACCGCTGAGCGTCAGCGTGGGCGTGATCAGCCAGTTGTCGACGATGCCGACGCCGTGGACAGCGCTGAGACAGCTCGCGGCGGCGTACGCGCCGGGTGCGCCGGCCTGGGCCGGGAAAATGTCGGGATTGCCCTGGTGCCAGGGCGCGCCGGGTGGATCGCTGCGGTTGGCGCTGACCCAGCCGGGGGAGTCGGCCAGGTTGCTGAAGTCTTCGCCGAGTACCTTGATTCCGGCTGCCTGTGTGATCCGTGGGGCGCAGGTGGCCGGGACCGCTGCTGCGGCAAGCATGTAGTTGAGTCGTTGCATGGTGAGCCGTCGCGTCATTGGTCGAGGCTTCATCATAGAAACGGCGGGCGCCGCGGCATTGCGGTGCGTCGGGGCTGTCGGATCACGTCTCCGGCGCGACGCAAAGGGGGAAGGGGAACCAAAAAACGTCGCCGAGGTCGCAAGGTGCGTCGGTTCAGGACCGCGCCGCCAGCCACGCCCGCAGCCGCAGCTTGCCGACGATCCCGATCGGGAACCAGTAAATCGACAGGATGAATAGCAGCCCCAGCCATAGCATCCAGCGATCCGGGTGCAGGGCGGCAGCCAGCACCGGCACGCCATCCAGCGCGGCAGCGCCGTGCGCCATCCAGTCCTTCAGGTAGTTCTGGGCCAGGATGAACAGCGTCGCGCCCACCACCGCGCCATACATCGTGCCCATGCCGCCGATCACGACGATCAGCAGGATGTCGGTCATGACCTCGAAGCCGAGCGACGTCTTCGGGCCGACGTAGCGCAGCCACAGCGCCATCAGGGCGCCGGCCAGGCTCGCCGTCAGCGCTGCCAGGACATTGGCCCAGATCCGGTACACCATCGTGCGGTAGCCAAGGGCTTCGGCGCGAAAGGCGTTTTCGCGGATCGCCTGCAGCACCCGCCCGAATGGCGAATTGACCAGCCGCAGCAGGAACAGGAACAGCAGCAGGCAGCCGAAGAACACGACGTAATAGGTCAGCAGCCGGCCATCGAGATGGCGGCCGGACACCTCGTGCTCGACCAGCCGATAGGCAGGAGAAAGCACGTGCGGCACGCTGAACGTGACGCCATCCTCGCCACCGGTGAAATCGGACAGTTGCGAGGACAGCACGGCAAACGACGAGGCCACGGCCAGCGTGATCATCGCGTAGAAGATGGCTTGCACGCGCAGCGCGAACAGGCCCACCACCAGTGCCAGCACGAGCGCAAGGAGCAGCGCCAGGCCAAGCCCCGTCATGGCCACGCCCCAGGTGGGCTCGTCGACGCGCGCCAGCGCCAGGCCGATGCCATATGCCCCGATTCCGTAGAACATCGTGTGGGCGAACGAGACGATCCCCGTATAACCCAGCAGCAGGTCGTAGGACGCCACCAGCACGATGTAGACGCAGATCGTGGCCGCCGTGTTGAGCGGCCGCGCACCGGAAGTCAGGAACGGCGCCAGCGCGAGCCCGAGCACGATCACGACCAGCAGCGCCGTCAGGCTGCGGCTACGTGGCAGGTCGCCTGATAACAGTTGCCGCAGCATGGTCAGCCCCGTCCCGTCGCATACAGCCCGGCGGGCCGCCACAGCAGGACCGAGATCATCAGGACGATGCCCGACACCAGCGCGATCCCGGGCGCCAGGAAGCCGGTGTAGTTGGCCACCAGCGCCATGAGCAGCGCGCCGATGAAGCAGCCGCCGACCGAGCCCAGGCCGCCGATGATGATGACGATGAACAGCATCACCATGATCTCGCCGCCCATCGCCGCCGTCAGCGTTTCCTTGTACAGGCCCCACATCACGCCGCCCAGGCCGGCCAGGCCCGCGCCGGCCGCGAACACCAGCACGAACAGGCGCCGGATGCGGTAGCCGAGCGCTTCGACCATCTCGCCATGTTCGACGCCGGCGCGCACCAGCAGGCCGACCTTCGTGCGGTTCAGGATCAGGTACATCGCGACGAACACCACCAGTCCGACCGCCACTGCCACCAGGCGGTATTTGTCGATGGCCGCGTCGCCCAGCAGGAACGCACCGCGCAGGGCCGTGGGCAGCGGCACGGCGATCGTCCCGGCGCCCCAGACGACATGGATCAGCTGCTCGGCCAAGATCATGCCGCCCATCGTGACCAGGATCTGCTTGAGGTGCTGGCCGTAGACGGGCTGGATGAGCAGCCGCTCGAAGGCCCAGCCGAGCAGCGCCGTGACGAGCATCGCCACCACGATCGCCAGCGCCAGCACGCCCAGGTTGAGTATCAAGGAATCCATGGCGAGCCAGCCGCGCAGCGGCAGCAGCACGAGCGTGGCGGAAAACGCGCCGACCGCGATGAACGCGCCGTGGCCGAAATTGATCACGTTCATCAGCCCGAATACGAGTGTGAGACCGCTGGCCATGATGAAGATCATCATGCCCATTGCGAGGCCCGCGACGGTGAGGGTAACCCAGGTGGACCAGCTGCCCACCAGCGGCAGCATGGCCAGCATCAGCGCCGGCACCAGCAGCAGCGGCGCGATGTCGCGGCGGGTGGCCGGCAGCTGGGCGTCGGCCGACGGTACGGCGGGGGCGATGGACATGGGCGTTCCTAGGGTTGGGTGTCGAGGGACAGGCCAAGCAGGCGCTGTTGCAGCGCGGCGTCGCCCGCCAGCAAGGCCATCGGGCCGGCATGCACCACGCGGCCACCGTCCATCACGCTGGCCGTGTCACCCAGCGCGCGCACGACGTGCACGTTCTGTTCGACCAGCAGGATCGTTGCGCCTTGCGCTTTCAGCTCGCGAAACGCCGCCATCAGGCTGTGCACGATGGCGGGCGCCAGGCCCTTGGTCGGCTCATCGACCAGTAGCAGCTTGCGCGGTTCGACGATGGCGCGCGCAATGGCCACCATCTGTTTCTGGCCACCGGACAGGTTCCCGGCCGGGCGGTGCCAGAACGTGCGCAGCGCCGGGAAGAAGCCGCAGAGCCAGTCGACGCGCGCGGTGTCGAGCGGACCGTCGCGCGCGGCCAGCACCAGGTTCTCGCGCACTGTCAGGTCGGAAAATACGGCCATGTTTTCGGGCACATACGCGATGCCGGCGCGCGCGATGGCGGATGTGGCCAAGTTGGTGATGTCGGCGCCGTCGAAGTGGATGCTGCCGCTGCTGGCGCGCCACAGGCCCATGATCGTGCGCAGCGTCGTCGTCTTGCCGGCGCCGTTGCGCCCCAGCAGGACGGCCAGTTCGCCATGCGCCACCTGCAGGTCGACGCCGTGCAGGATGTGGTACCCGCCGATGTGCGTGTGCACGCCGGTCAGGCGCAGTAGCGGCTGGCGCGTCGCCGGATCAGGCGCGAGCATGTTCGGTGTCGGACGTTCCAAGATAAGCCTCCTGAACGATGGCCGATGCCATGACCTCGCGCGGTTCGCCATCGGCTACCAGCGCGCCGTTGTGCAGCACGACGATGCGGTCGGCCAGCTGCCGCACGACGTCCATCTTGTGCTCGACCAGCAGGATGGTGCGGGCGGCGTCGCCCTTGACTTCGCGGATCAGGTCGAGCACGACCGGTACGTCATCGGCGCTCATGCCCGCAGTGGGTTCGTCGAACATCATCACGGACGGCTGCAGCGCCAGCAGGATCGCGACTTCGAGCTTGCGCTGGTCGCCGTGCGACAGCGCGCCCACCAGCATGTCGCGCCGCGCGGCCAGCGTCACGCGCTCGAGGTAATACTCGGCGCGCTCGATGAGGTCCCGGTGGCTTGACCAGACCGACAGGAAGTCGAGGCCAATGCCGGCGCGGCTCTGCACCGCCAGGCGCACGTTCTCGACCACTGACAGCAGCGGGAACAGGTTGGTGAGCTGGAAGGCGCGGCCGATGCCAAGGCGCGTGCGGCGCGCGGCGCCCAGGCGCGTGATGTCGCGGCCATGCAGGTGCACGCTGCCGGCGCTCGCGCGCAACTGGCCCGAGATCAGGTTGAAGCACGTGGTCTTGCCCGCGCCGTTGGGGCCGACGATGACGGTGAGCGTGCCTGGATAAAAGTCGGCCGTGACGGCGTTGACGGCAACGTGGCCGCCGAAGCGGATCGTCAGCCCGCGCGTGGACAGGGACGGCGCAATGCGTGCGCTGGCGGCAGCCATGTCAGCGCTTGTTCCGCACCGGCAGCGGCATCTCGTCGGCCGGGATGTCGCGCACCAGTTCGAGCAGATCCCATTCGTTCTTCTGCTCCTTCTTGATGCGGAAGTGGTACATCGGCTGGATCGCCTGGTGGTCGTCCTTGCGAAAGACCATGGCGCCCTTTGGCGTCCCGAAGCGCATGCCTTCCATCGCGGCGGCCATCTTGTCGCCATCGCCGTCCGGTACCTTGCCCAGCGCCGCCACGACCGCGCTGGCGGCGGCCATGCCACCGGCCGTGAACATGTCGGGCGGGGTCTTGTAGCGCTTCGTGTGCTGCGCCACCAGCCAGTCGTTCATCGGATTTCTTGGAAAATCGTAGTAGTAATAGATGGTGCCCTCGGTGCCGGCATGCGCCTTCCAGGTCTGCATCACGGGCAGGATATTGCCGCCCGGGGCCAGCGCGATGCCGTAGCGTTCAGGTTTCATGGCGGCGATCTTGTTCATCGGGCTCGGGCCGGCCCAGACGATGGCCAGCACGCGTGGCTGCGGCTTGTCTTTCAGTGCGTCGAACAGACGCTGCGCCGATGCCGTGAAGTCGGTCGTTGCCAGCGGCGCGTATTCCTCGTGGACGACGCTGGCCTTGCTGCCGGTCGCGGTCAGGGCTTCCTTGCCGGCCTTGATCGCATCGCGCCCGAACGCATAATCCTGGGTCAGGAAACCCACGCTGCCGCTTTTGAGCGTACTGGCGGCGGCCAGCGCATCCTGCATCGAGCTGCGCGCGGTGCGAAAGATGTACTTGTTCCACTTGTCGCCCGTGATCGCATCGGCCACGGCCGGCTCGATGATCAGGACCTTTTTGTATTCCTTCGCCACCGGCAGCATGGCCAGCGCCGAGGCGGACGAGGTGGTGCCCACGGCGATGTCGACGCGGTCGTCGCCATACGCTTCGGCCAGCAGCGTACGGCCAAGATCGGGCTTGCTCTGGTCGTCCTTGACGATGACCTTGATGGCACGGCCATTGATGGTCATCCTGCCCCTGGTCAGGTACTCGAGGCCGAGCATGAAGCCGGTCTCGGTCTCGCGCGCGTAGGTTTCAAGTGGGCCGGTCTTTCCAACGATGAGGGCAATCCTGAACTCTTTGCCCTGTGCACCCGCGTGGGGCGCGGCGCCCAGTGCACATGGGGCCAATGCGGCCAGAAGCAGCAGGGCGATGGATCTGATCGAATGGCGCATGCGGTCTCCTCGTGATGTTTTTGTCAGGCGGGGCCGCGGTTCAGAAACGCAGTTCGAGTGTCGCCGACACCGTGCGCGGATTGCCGTAGAAGGCCGTCAAGGTGCCTTCGTTGCCGAGCGTCGGGAACAGGTAGCCGGCCGTTTTATAGTGCTCATCCCCAAGGTTCTTGCCGTGCAGGCCGGCGCGTACCTTGCCGTCTGCGCGGGTCCAGACGATGCCCGCGTCCCAGATCCTGTAGGAGTCCTGGTCGAGGATCGATGCCGTTTCGAACTGGCTGGTGGCGCCCTTGAACGCATAGCTGCCGATCAGCGAGACGCGCCCGTTGTGGCCCATGAGCGGGAGCGGGATGTCGTAACTGGCGCGCAGATTGGCCGAATTCTTCGGCGTGTTCTGGAACGTGCGCTGGCCGGCCACATTGACGTTGGCCACGATGTATTCCCGGTAGCTGGCGTCGATGTAGCTGTACATCCCCGCGACCATGAAGTTGGGCGTGATATTGGCGACCGCCTCGAGTTCGACGCCCTTGATCCGTGCCTTGCCGGCGTTGGTCGTCACGCCGGCGAAGCTGTCGTCGCGCCCGTCGCCGTTGGTGTCGATGGCGATCGAGCCCGGGATTTGCACGTCCTGGTAATCGCTGTGGAACACGGCCAGGTTGGTGGTGATGCGCCCGCCATGGAAGGCCGACTTGAGACCGAGTTCGGTCGTCTCGATTGTTTCCGGCGCATAGCCGGCGCGCGCGGTGGCAATCGGGAGCCGCGTGCCGACCACGTTCAGGCGCGGATCGAACCCGCCACCCTTGAAGCCTTCGGAATACGACGCGTACAGGTTGTGGGCGGCATTCATCTTCCAGCTCAGTGCCACGCGCGGCGTGAATTTCTTGTCCTTGCGCTCGAGCAGGCCGCCGCGCAGATCGGTATCGGTGCGAAACAGGATCGCGTTCGGATTGCCCATGGCTGGCGAGCCGGCCAGGCCGAAATAAATCTGGCGCAGCACGTCGGCTTCGCGCTGGTCGACCGTGTAGCGTCCGCCCAGCGACAGGCTCAGGCCCTCTGCAAGCGTGTAGCTGCCGTCAAAGTAAGCGGCCCAGGCCTTCGTGTCGATGTCGCCCAGCGTGAAGGTCGACGTGGGCACAGCGCCGGCCAGGATGGTGTCGAACTGGTTGAAGGCGTTGGCGTCCATGTAGTACACGCCGGCCACGCCCTGCAGGCGCGCGCCGTTGTAGGTTGCCTGCAGCTCCTGGCTGAACTGGCGGTTGGTGTACAGCGCCGGCACTTCCATGTCGACGACGGGCAGGGCGTCGAAGTCGATCGGCGCCCATGACTTGTCGCGGCGCGCGGCGGTGATCGATTTCAGGCGCCACGCGCTGTCGACGGTGTACTCGACCGTAACCGAGCCGCCGTACGAGCGCACTTCCTGGTCGCGGCCCAGTGCCTTGGTGAGATTGCCGCGCGTGTCGAACACGTCGTCCAGGATGGGCGCGCCGCTCGTGCGACCGACGGTCAGGCGATGGCCATTCTTGGGATTGGCGTCGTCCTGCGTGAAGTCGCCGGCAAGGCGCACGAACAGGTCCTGGTTCGGCATCAGTTCGAGCGAGACCCGGCCGGCGGTGACGTCCTTGTCGTAGTTGCCCTTGCCGGTGGTCAGGTTGTCGCCAAAGCCGTCGCGCCGGAAGCGCGCGAACGTACCGCCGATACGCGCGGTGTCGGTCAGCGGCGTGCTGGCCGTGAGCACGCCGTCCCGTTGCCCGTAGTCGCCGAGCGTGGCGCGCACGCGCACGTCGCGCTGGGGGCCAAGCTTGCGCGTGACGTATTTGAGCGCGCCGCCGATCGTGTTGCGGCCGTACAGCGTGCCCTGTGGGCCGCGCAGCACCTCGATGCGCTCGACGTCGTAGATGTCGGCCACGGCGGCCTGCGGCCGGGCCAGATAGATGTCGTCGACATAGATGCCCACGCCCGACTCGAAGCCGGCCAGCGGGTCGGCCTGGCCGACGCCCCGGATGAACGCCGTGAGCGTGCTGTTGGTGGCGCGCGACGCCTTGAGTGTCGTGTTGGGCAGCGACAGCGCGAGGGCGGTCACGTCGGGCAGCGCCTGCTTGGACAGCTGGTCGGCCGAAAACGCGGTGACGGACACCGGCACGTCCTGCAGCGACTCTTCGCGCCGGCGCGCGGTGACGACCACCCTGGACATGTTGTCGTCGGTGTTCGACGCTGCCGGGGCGCCCGTCGCTTCCTGGGCATGGACGGCGCCGATGGCGCCGCTGCAAGCGGCCAGCAGAGCGCAGGTAGACGGGGTCAGCAGCTTCATCGTTCTGATCGGACGCATGATGTCTCCTTATTGTTCGTCGCCACGGTGGATGTGTCGCTCAATGGGGGAATGTGCCCGAGCGCACCATGCGTCGCCTTGCGCATCGACAAGCGCTCTGATGAATACGCAGTGCGAATGGCGGCGATGCAACAGATGGTCGAACGGATGCGCGCAGTACCACCACGCTGTATTGGCGCAGCAGCGATTGACGACCCGGGTGGGCAGTTGATGTATCCTCGCAAAGTATCCATTTCACGAGGGCCTCCATGCGCAGCCAGATCAGCGACGACATCACCTTCCGCAAACTCGAGATCCTGCTGGCGTACATGGAAGGCGGCAACCTGAACGCCGCCGCCCGCATGCTCGACATCAGCGCCGTGAGCGTGCATCGCGCGCTGCATTCGCTGGAGGATGGGATGAGCTGTCAGCTGTTCAGTCTGCAAGGGCGCAACCTGATTCCCAACGACGCCGCCCAGGTGCTGGCGGACGTGAGCCGTGAAGTGGTGCGGCTGATGGCGGACGGGATTGCGGCGACGCGCTCGGCGGCCGGTTATTCAGCCGATCACTTGAAGATCGGCTCGCTGTATTCGCTGACGACCGGCACGATCCCCGATGTCATCATCGGCATCAAACTGCGCAAGCAGGAGCTCGAGACTGAACTGGTGCTGGGCTCGAATGCGGACCTGCTGCACAAGCTCAAGCAGAACGCGATCGATGCGGCGCTGATGGCGGTGCCCGAACCAGACCCGGACATCGAATCGATCGCGCTGTTCGAGGACGAAATTTTCTTTGCGGCGCCAGCCGGCTCGCCGTATGCGGGGATGGCCGAAGTGGATCTGCGCGCCTGCGCGGACGAAAAGTTCGTCTGCCTGAAGGATGGTTTCGTGACCTTCAGCGGGTTCCAGGAAGCGTTTCGCATTGCCGGGTATGCGCCGAGCATCGTCACGCGCGTGGGCGATATTTTCTCGTTGATGAATCTGGTGGGAGCAGGGATCGGCTACACGCTGCTGCCTGGCCGCGTGCGCCATGCGTTTGGCGACAAGGTTCAGCTGATCCCGCTGAAGAACGATTATCTGATGCGCCAGACGATCGGCCTGAGCTTCCTGCGGGTGCGCGAGCGTGATCCGAACCTGCTGGCGCTGGCGGCGGTGTGCCGGATGCTGAAACACCGCACGCCGGCGAACTGAATGCGCTGGCGCGGGTGCTCGTCCGGATCAGCGCCCAGCCATCTTCACGAACGCTTCAGCTGGTTGATCACACTGGCGACCTTGGTGGTGATCATGTCGACAGCCGGATTGTTCGCCCCGTGCGGAATGATGACATCGGCGTTGCGCTTGGTCGGCTCGATAAATTGCTTGTGCATCGGGCGCACGGTGTCCAGATACTGGCTGATGACGCTTTCCACCGAACGGCCCCGTTCGGTGATATCGCGCTGCATGCGGCGGATGAAGCGGATGTCGGATGCGGTGTCGACGAAGATCTTCAGCGACATCATGTCGCACAGGGCCGGGTCATACAGGGCAAACAGGCCTTCGATGACGATGACCGGCGCGGGCTTGACCCGGATGGTCCGGTCGGAGCGGTTGTGGAGCGTGAAGTCGTACTCGGGCATGTCGATCGATTCGCCCCGGCGCAGCGCCTGGACGTGCTGCACCAGCAGCGACCACTCGAACGCCTGCGGATGGTCGTAATTCTGCTGGGTGCGTACTTCGGGACTGAGATGCGTCTGGTCGCAGTAATAATCATCCTGCATCACGACTGAAACCATCTCGGTGCCAAACGTGGACAGCACTTGCCTGGACACCGTGGACTTGCCACTGCCGCTACCGCCCGCGACGCCAATAATAAACGGTTGAAAAGGAAAACTGAGCATGCCGAATGATACCGGATTCGGGACCGGACTGACAGGCCACCGGCGATGCGACCGATCGCAGATGTCGCGTCAGCGTTACCGGGAAAAAACCAAAAGAATGGATGCATTTCTGTCAGAATCATCGTCATTATGGAGATTGTCATGACTACAAGGCTGGATCGGATTCATGGTGGTATGTATGGCTTGCTGGTAGGGGATGCCCTGGGCGTTCCTTATGAATTTTCAGCGCCGCACCATATTCCAGAACGACGCCTGATCGACATGTCTCCGCCACCCGGCTTCGCCCGGGCACACAGCACCGTTCCCGAGGGGACCTGGAGCGACGATGGCGCACAGGCGCTGTTGCTGCTGGCGTCTCTGGTCGAGAGTCAATCACTCGACCTTCAGCAATTTACTGAGAGCCTGATGGATTGGTACCGAAACGGCGCAATGACGCCGGACGGAAGGGTGTTCGACATCGGGATCCAGACAAGACAGGCACTTGAAAATTTTGCCCGGTACGGTAATCCCCTCACATGTGGTCCCAACCAGGAGAGGAGCAATGGCAATGGTTCGTTAATGCGCACGCTTCCATGCGCGTTCATTGTCACATCGGACCCGGCGGATATCATCGCTCGCGCGAGACGACAAAGTTTGCCAACCCACGCCCATCCACGGTCGCAACTGGCCTGTGCTCTTTACGCACTCATGGCATGGCAGATGGTGGAAGGCAGGACATCGATTGAAGCACTCGACTACGCACAAGACACCCTCCAGCAAGCAGTCGATCCTGGCGAGCAAGCAGAACTCGGCCTGATCCTGGACGGCCGCCTGGATCGGTCGCAGGGTTCAGGTTATGTGGTCGACAGTCTTTGGTCAGCAATACGTTGCGTGCTAGCGACCGACAACTATGAAGATTGTGTGCGCGAGGCAATCGCACTCGGCAATGATACGGATACCACGGCCTGTATCGCTGGCGGTCTGGCAGGTGTGCTCTACCAGGAACAAGGTATTCCAGCGCGTTGGCGACATGCTCTGAAAGGTCGATCGATTGTTGAAGATGTGCTCGCTCGACTGGCCACTTCCACGGCCCAGGAACATTGTTGATCGAGCAACCCCTGTCTACATCCCTGAAGGAATGCATATGATCCGTTTCGCAATGCTTGCAGCTGTCGTGTTTAGCGTCTGCTCACCTGTTTCAGCACAGGACGTGCTCCTGCTCGGCGAGGTGCAACGCGTTATTCTGCAGCCGTCCGGCACGGCAGACTGTCCGCCGCCATGCCCGCCTGACACGCTGTATCCGGACGGATCGAGAAGGATCTGCATCTCGAATGGTGGAGGGTGTCAAACGATGGACGTGAAAATCGAGCGTGTCTATCGTGGTGACGCCAAGGGCGAGACGCGGCGCTTCAAGTCGCGCATCGGCGAATGGGGCCCGACGTTTCCGGTGAATGAAAAGCGCATCGTTGTCAGCGAAGAAGCAGGGCAGGTGTCCTGGTCGCCTGCAATCGAACAGGATGGAAAAATTTTGATCGATCCGCGCCGCCTGCGTCGTCTTGGCGGCATTCCGACCTCGACCAATGATGATGGCAAGTTGGCGGAATTGGACGAGCTACTCGAGCGTACCGCTACCGCGCAACGACATTGACCCGACAAGCGACGACGCCGCCGTTACTTCAGGCTGCGCAGCGCCGCTTCCAGCGCCGGATAGGTGAACTCGAACCCTTCACGGGCGAACCGCAACGGCACCACACGCTGGCCCTCGAGCAGCAAATCAGCCTGCTCGCCCAGCGCCAGGCGCATCGGCCAGGCGGGCGTCGGGATCACGCATGGCCGTCCCAAGACGCGCGCGGCCGCCTGGCTGAATTCCAGTTGCGACACCGCGATCGGCGCGGTGAAATTGGTCGCACCAAATGTCGGCGCAGACCGGTCATTCAGCGCCTGCTTCCAGCGATGGGCGATGCCGCCGATCAGATCGTCGATGTGAATCCACGACAGCCACTGCCGGCCGCTGCCAAGCCGGCCGCCGATGCCCAGCCGGATCGGCAGCAGCATCATCGGCAGCGCGCCTTGCTCGCCCAGCACCAGGCCGAAGCGCATGCACTCGACCTGCACGCCGTGGCGCACCGCGCCGGCCGCGGCGGCTTCCCACTCGCGGCACAGGTCCGACATGAACATCGGCTGGGGCGGCGCTGCTTCGTCGAGCTTGGCGTCGTCGCCAATGCGCTGGATGCCGTAGTAGCCAATGGCCGATGCCGACAGCAACAGCAGCGGCTTGTGACTGGCGCGGCCGATCCAGTCGACTACTTTTTCCGTCAGTGCGACGCGGCTCTGGCGCAGCGCAGCCTTGCGCGCGTCGGTCCAGCGCTGGCCGAGGATCCGGGCGCCGGCCAGGTTGACGACGATGTCGACCTGGTGGTCGGGCGGCAGATCGTCCATCGAGGCGATGGTGCGCACTTGCGCGCCTAGCAGCCCGGTAGCGCGCCCCACGTCGCGGGTCAGCGCGATCACCTGATGGCCGTCCTGCAGCAGCGCGCGTACAAGGTGCTGGCCGACGAAGCCCGTGGCGCCGGTGACCAGCACGCAGCGGGCGACGGTGTCGAACACGCTCGGTGCCTTGTTGGATGTCGGTGTCGCACTCGTTGTCAACTTGTTCTCCGGTTCTTTGTTCGTAATTCTGCCAAGACAGGAATGTAACACTTCCGCTGACAGTAAACGTTGGCACGCCAGCGTAATTGATCTCGGCAGCGATCAGGTTTACCTTGGCCGCACAACCTGCATAACAAAAGAGCATGGCCGGCCCCGCAAAGCTCCCGAGACCACGGTCCGAGGAGGCGATGGCGACAGGCCATGCATTGGAGACGTATCACCAGCGACGCGCCGGGTGGAACCGGCCTTCGCACCTCGTAGGAGCCACCCTGTGTCCTCTCATGTCATTGCAATCTGCGTTCTGGCGCTCATGTTCATCGTCGCCACCGCCATGCCCATCAATATGGGCGTCATCGCGTTCGTCGGCGCCTTCCTGGTCGGCACCATCGTCTTCAGCATGGAGACCAAGGCCATCATGTCCGGCTACCCGGCCGAGCTGTTCCTGACCCTGGTCGGCATCACCTTCCTGTTCGCCCAGGCCCAGAACAATGGCACCATCGACTGGCTCGTCAGACTGGCCGTGCGCGCCGTCGGCGGGCGCATCGCCGCCATTCCGTGGGTCATGTTCGCGGTCACGGCACTGCTGACCTCGGTTGGCGCCGTCAGTCCGGCCGCAGTGGCGATCATCGCCCCGATCGCGCTGGGCTTTGCCGCCAAGTACAAGATCAATCCCCTGATGATGGGCCTCCTGGTCATCCACGGCGCGCAGGGCGGCGGCTTCTCGCCGATCAGCATCTATGGCGGCATCACCAACAAGGTCGTCATGGAAGCGGGCCTGCCGATTTCGCCGTTGACCACCGCGTTCACCAGCCTGGGCGTGAACCTGGCCGTGTCGATCATCCTGTTCTTCGTGTTCGGCGGCACCAAGCTGATGCGCCAGGAAATGCCGAAGTCCGGCGCCGGCATCCGTCCGATGACGCCGTTTACGCCACCGGTGGCAGTCGCAGCGCAGGGCCCGCAGATCTACGGCGACGCCGAAAATGAAACCGGCAGCGAAGAGCGTCTCACCGCGCAGCGTTCGACTGCCGCCGTCGGCGCAGTCGGTAGCGGCGGCCCCGGTTCGGGCCTGGGCGCCGGCGACATCGACCTGCATGCCGGTCCGACCTTCCACCAGATGTTCACCGTTGTCGGCCTGGTCGCGCTGGCCGTGCTTACGCTGCTGTACAAACTCGATATCGGCTTTGTTGCCCTCACCATCGGCCTGTTGATTTCGATCCTGTCGCCGCAGGTGCAAAAGCGCGCCATCGGCCAGGTGTCGTGGCCCGAGATCATGCTGATCGTCGGCGTGAGCACGTATGTCGGCGTCATGCAGAAGATGGGCACCATTGCCTGGGTCGGCGACAGCGTCGCAACCCTGACGTCGCCACTGACGGTCGCCTTGCTGCTGCTGTTCGTCGGCGCCATCGTCTCGGCCTTTGCGTCATCGACCGCGGTGCTGGGTTCGCTCATTCCGCTGGCCGTGCCGTTCCTGGCATCGGGCACCGGTGTTGATGCCATCGGTTTCATCGCTGCCATGGCCGTCGCCTCGACCATCGTCGACGTCAGCCCGTTCTCGACCAACGGCGCACTCGTGCTGGCCAGTGCCCAGGGCATCGACCGCGACGTATTCCTGCGCCAGCTGATGATCTATGGCGGTATCGTGACGCTGGTGGCACCGATCGTCGTGTGGCTGCTGTTCGTGGTGTTGTAAGGCCACGCAAATTTTAGGAACTATCATGAATCATGCTGAAGGCCGCTGGACCGGCCAGCAACGAAACCGCAGCGAGCGCCTGGCCCGCGCTGGCGCCGCCCTTGGCGGGGCGCTCGACGGCAAGGTCGTCCAGGCCTCGCACATCGTCGAACTGCTGCACGCGGTGCTCGAACCGGGCGACCGCGTCTGCCTGGAAGGCAACAACCAGAAGCAGGCCGATTTTCTTGGTAAAGCCCTGACGCGCGTCGACACGGCGCGCGTGCACGACCTGCACATGCTGCTGTCGGTGCTGTCGCTCCCGGAACACCTGGACGTGTTCGAGAAGGGCATCGCGTCGAAACTCGATTTCTCGTTCTCGGGTCCGCAGGCCGGGCGCCTGGCCAAGCTGGCGCAATCGGGCAAGCTCAATATCGGCGCAATCCACACCTACCTCGAGCTGTTCGCGCGCTACTTCATCGACCTGACGCCGCGCGTGGCGCTGGTGGCCGCCGAGATGGCCGACCGCGACGGCAATCTGTACACCGGCCCGAACACCGAAGACACGCCGGCGATTGCCGAAGCGACGGCCTTCAAGAGCGGCATCGTGATCGCGCAGGTGAACCAGATCGTCGACAAGCTGCCCCGCATCGACATTCCCGGCGACTGGGTCGGCTACGTCGTGCAGTCGCCTACACCGTACTATATCGAGCCGCTGTTCACTCGTGACCCGGCCCTGATTTCCGAGATCCAGGTGTTGATGGCGATGATGGCCATCAAGGGTATCTATGCCGAGTACGAGATCGAGCGCCTGAACCACGGCATCGGCTTCGACACGGCCGCCATCGAACTGCTGCTGCCAACCTACGCGGCGAGCCTGGGCCTGAAAGGCAAGATCGCCCGTCACTGGGCATTGAATCCACACCCGGCCCTGATCCCCGCGATCGAAGCCGGCTTCGTCGAGTCGGTGCACTCGTTCGGCTCGGAGCTGGGCATGGAAAACTATATCCGCGCGCGGCCCGACGTGTTCTTCGTGGGGCCGGACGGTTCGATGCGCAGCAACCGCGCCTTTTCGCAGGCGGCCGGGCATTACGCGTGCGACCTGTTCATCGGCTCGACGCTGCAGATCGACTTGCAGGGCAATTCGTCGACCGCCACGCTGGGGCGCATCGCGG
>Ga0308157_10002650_pt1 | contig 28407 bp, 26 predicted proteins | sample PhyBR1_FD_201035 | JGI IMG/M metagenome (GOLD analysis project Ga0308157, IMG submission 201035) | Phyllosphere microbial communities from UC Gill Tract Community Farm, Albany, California, United States - DLSLB.R1 | ecosystem: Host-associated > Plants > Phyllosphere > Unclassified | place: USA...
GAGCATTCCCGTGGAGATCGTGGCGGTCGAGACCTTCGAGGGCTGACGCGCGTTCACGAGGATGGGCCGGCCCGCGGGCCGGCCCTTCCTCGTGAACGAGATGTTCTTCAGTCCCGCACGACCTGCGGACGGAAGCCTGCCGAATGCAGAGCTTCGAGCACGAGGTGCCGATGCTCCTCACCACGAGTCTCGACCGAGACCTGCAGCATCACCTCGCTGATCTGCAGTCCCTGCCCATGGCGCGTGTGCATGACCTCGATCACGTTCGCGCCTGCCTGGGCGAGCGTCTCGGAGACGTGCACGAGCTGTCCCGGACGATCCGGCAGCGGGATCAGCACCGTTAGGTAGCGACCCGCTGCTGAGAGCCCGTGCGCGACGATGCGCTGCATGAGCAGCGGGTCGATGTTGCCGCCCGACAGGATCACGCCGGTCGGCCCCTTCGAGCGGATCTTCCCCGCGATGATCGCCGCGACGCCGACGGCTCCCGCGGGCTCGACGACCAGCTTCGTGCGCTCCAGGAGCGCGAGGAGAGCGCGCGCGATGTCGTCCTCCGACACCGTCACGACCTCGTCGACGAGATCACGGATCATCTCGAACGGTACGTCGCCCGGACGCATCACCTTGATGCCGTCGGCGATCGTCGGCTCCACGGTGATCGACATCGGATGACCGGCCTCGAGCGACACCGGGTACGCGGCGGCGTTCTCGGCCTGCACGCCGATGATGTGCACCTCGCGTCCCTCTTCCTGAGCGCGCGCCTTCGCCTTCGCCGCGGCCGCCACACCCGCGATCAGGCCGCCGCCGCCGATCCCCACGACGATCGTCTCGAGGTCGGGAGCCTGCTCCATCAGCTCGAGGCCGAGCGTTCCCTGTCCGACGATGATGTCGCGATGGTCGTAGGGGTGGATGAGCACCGCACCGTCGCGCTGCGCGTGCTCTTCGGCCATCTGCAGGCCGACCTCGACACCGTCGCCCGCGAGAACCACCTCAGCGCCGTATCCGCGTGTCGCCAGCAGCTTCGGCACGGGCACGCCGAGCGGCATGTAGATCGTCGCCCGGATGCCCAACTGCTGCGCTGCGAGCGCTACGCCCTGAGCGTGGTTGCCGGCCGACGCCGCCACCACGCCGCGAGCACGCTCCTCCTCGGAGAGGCGCGACAAGCGATGCGTCGCACCGCGCACCTTGAACGAGCCGGTGCGCTGCAGGTTCTCGAGCTTCAGCACGACCTTCTCGCCGAGCAGGTCGCTGAGGTGCTGCGACTGCTGAATCGGCGTGCGTTCGATCACGGGCGCGAGGCCTGCCGCTGCTTCCTCGAACTCGGCGAGCGTCGGCATCTCGGCGTGGGTCATCCATCCTCCTCGGGATCTGAGCGCCCGATCGAACGGGGCTCGGTCTTCCATATCAGGTCGTTCTCAGGCACATCGCCCGTGCGCCAGGATCCCGTCGACAGCGTCACTGCCACGACGTTCACGAACGCGGCGAGCGGAACCGCGAAGAGCGCGCCGGCGATTCCGCCGGCCATCGTCCCGGCCATGACGACGAGGACGACCGCGAGAGGGTGCACTTTCACGGCGGCGCCCATGATGAGCGGCTGCAGAACGTGGCTCTCGAGCTGCTGCACGAGCAGCACGACGAGAAGCATGAGCAGCGCGACGAAGGGACCGTTGTAGGCCAGCGCGATGAGCACGGCCAGCGCGCCCGACGCGATCGCACCGAGGAACGGCACGAACGACGCGAGGAAGACGGTGACGCCGATGGGGATGGCGAGCGGCACGCCGAGGATCGCAGCTCCCAAGCCGATGCCGATGCCGTCGATCGAAGCGACGAAGATCTGCGTGCGCGCGTAACTGATCAGCGTCGCCCACCCGTTGCGCGCCGCGCGATCGACCGCGACCCTCGACTGACGAGGGAACAGCTTCGTCGTCCACCTCCAGATGCCCGCGCCGTCGAACAGCAGGCAGATGAGCGTGAAGAACGCGAGCAGCGCGCCCGCGCCGACGTGGCCGATCGTCGATCCGAGCGAGACCGCCCCGCTCAGCAGCAGGTCGCTCTGCTCGCTCACGAAATCGGTGACGAAACCCACCACCTGGTTGACGACCTCGGCGGGCAGGACGCCGAGCGACAGCACCCACTCCTGCAGATCGGCCCAGCGCTCGACCGCGCGATCGCGCACGAGGCCCCATTGCCCGGAAACCTGCCAGATCACGAGCCACACGAGACCGGTGACGATCGCGATCGTTCCGACCAACGAGATGACGATCGCGAGCAGCCGCGGGACACCGTGCTTTAGCAGCCATTCGAAGCTCGGCCAGAGCAGCGCCGAGAGCAGGATCGCGACGAGCACGGGCACGACGATCAGCTTGAACTGGATCACGAGCCAGACGAACAGGGCCACGACCGCGGCGAGTACGAGCAGGCGCCATCCGAAGGCCGTCGCGATCCGCAGCGGGCGCGGAACGTATGCACCGACGGGAGGCGCGGCTGGAGCCGACGCTCCGACGGAGCGCGATGCGTGCCCGAACAGACCGCGCCGCCGGCGGGATTCCTCGCTCATCTCTGCGATTCTATGCCCGCGACGCGCCCGTCGACGCCGCTCAGAACTGCACGCGAGGCGGCTGACGCAGCGCCGCCGCGTCGTCGGCCTCGAAGAAGTCGCGCTCGGTGAAGCCCAGCCCCCGCGAGAACAGGTTGTTCGGGAACTGCTTGATCTTGATGTTCAGCTCGCGCGTACCGCCGTTGTAGAACCGGCGCGACGCCTGGATCTTGTCCTCGGTGTCGACGAGCTCACGCTGCAGCTGCAGATAGTTCTGACTCGCCTGCAGCGCCGGATAGTCCTCGGCGACCGCGAAGAGCCCCTTCAGCGCCTGCTGCAGGTGCCCCTCGGCCGCACCGGCCTCGCGCGGCCCCTGTGCCTCGAGAGTTTCCGCCCGCGCCTTCGTGACGTTCTCGAGCACCGACTTCTCGTGCGCCGCATATCCCTTCACGGTGTCGACGAGGTTCGGGATCAGATCGGCGCGGCGCTTGACCTGCACGTCGATTCCGCTCCACGCCTCTTCGACACGGGTTCCGAGCGACACGAGCGAGTTGTAGGTCGCCCACAGGTAGATGCCCGCGATCACAACGACCGCAACGACGATCAGAACAGGTACAAGCCAAGCCATCATTCGCGGATTCCCCTCAGAAGATTCGTCTCCATCGTACGTTTCGATCCTGACGACGGGATGGATTCAGTCTCGTCCCGCGCGCTCCGAGGCGTCGACCCATGCGCGGAGCTTGGCAGTCGCACGCCCATCGTCAATCGCGGCGGCCGCGATGTCGCGCGCCTCGATGAGCCGCTGGATCATGTTGCGATCCGACTGGGTCGGATCCTGTGCCAGCCGGTACGCGACGATTCCGGCGGCGGCGTTGAGCAGCACCACGTCGCGCACCGGCCCCTGCTCACCCGCCAGCGTGCGGCGCAGCGTGTCCGCGTTCTCAGCGGGGGTGCCGCCGAGCAGGTCGTCGATCGTCGCCGTCGGCATACCGAGGTCGCGAGGGTGGATATCGAACTCGTGCATATCGCCGTTCGTGATCTGCCAGATGCGGCTGTAGCCCGTCGTCGTAAGCTCATCGAGCCCGTCCTCGCCGCGGAAGACGAGCGCGGTCGCGCCGCGCGTGCGGAACACGCCGGTAATGATCGGCACCACCTCGAGCGAGGCGACGCCGACCGCGTTCGCCTCGGCTCGTGCCGGGTTGACGAGCGGACCGAGGAAGTTGAACGCCGTCGGAACGCCGAGCTCCGCACGCACCGGAGCCGCGTGTTTGAACCCGGGATGGAACGCGGCAGCCCACGCGAACGTGATGCCGGCATCGTCCAGCACCCGCGCGACGCCGTCGGGAGTCAATCGCAGATCGATGCCGAGCTCGCTCAGCACGTCGGAGGCGCCGGCCTTCGAACTCACCGCGCGGTTGCCGTGCTTGACCACCGGGATCCCAGTTGCCGCGACGACGATCGACGCGGTCGACGAGATGTTGACGGTGCCGTACCGATCGCCGCCCGTGCCGACGATGTCGAGCACGTTGGGGTCCACCTCGAGAGGCACAGCCGCATCGAGGATCGCGTCGCGGAAGCCGATGACCTCGGCCACGGACTCGCCCTTGGCACGGAGCGCCATGAGCAGCCCCCCGAGCTGCGCGCCCGTCGCCTCACCCTGCATCACCTGTCGCATCGCCCATTCCGCCTGCGAAACAGTCAGGTCGATGCCTGCCACTGCGGCGGTGAGAACTTCGGGCCAGGTCGGTTGCGTCATACCTGCCAGAGTAGAGGAGACGGGATTTATCGACACGCTGTAGAAATCACGAACAGTCCGCGATCCGACACTCGGCGCGAAACCATTCTCGCGGGCTGATCTGCCCTTTCTCATCCACACCATTGCACATTCACGGCGAGCACAAAGGTGCGTCGCGCGCTCACCTCGACGCCTCATGCAAAAATCCCGCGGGTTTATCGGCCATAATGGAATCGTGACGACCTCAGCTACGTATTCCCCTGCGCCCAGAACGGTGAAGCGCCCCGATTCCGTCGCCGTCGGCACGATCGTGTGGCTCGGTTCGGAGGTGATGTTCTTCGCGGGACTCTTCGCGATCTACTTCACGATCCGCAGCACCTCCCCCGGCCTCTGGGAAGAGCAGACTCAGCTCCTCAACGTCCCGTTCGCGTTCGTGAACACGGTGATCCTCGTGCTCTCGTCGGTGACGTGCCAGTTCGGCGTCTGGGCCGCCGAGCGCCTGCAGCCCCACACCATCAAGGGTCAGGGCTGGAAGTCGTTGGGCATGATCCCCTGGTTCTGGATGACGTTCGCGCTCGGTGCCGTCTTCGTCTGCGGTCAGGTGTGGGAGTATGCGCAGCTGGTCGCAGAGGGCGTCTCCCTGAGCAGCGATCCCTACGGCTCGGCCTTCTACCTGACGACGGGCTTCCACGCCCTGCACGTCACGGGCGGCCTCATCGCCTTCCTCCTGACGCTCGGACGCGCGTTCGCGGTTCGACGCTTCACCCACAAGGAGGCCACGACGGCCGTCGTCGTGTCGTACTACTGGCACTTCGTCGACGTCGTCTGGATCGCCCTCTTCGCCGTCATCTATTTCCTTCAGTAAGAGCGGAGCAACACCACCGTCATGGCACGAGAGAAATTGAAGCGTCGCTCGCGAGGTCGTCGGAGCCCGCTCGCAGCCGGGATCCTCATCGGAGTCGGACTCCTGATGACCGGCGGCATCTACGCTGGCGCGTCCGCCGCGGTCGCCGCGACCGACGAGCCAGCGCCCGTCGCCGCGAGCGCCGAGCACGGCGAGAAGCTGTTCCAGGCCAACTGCGCTACCTGCCACGGCATGTCGCTCGAGGGAACCTCGGCGGGCCCGTCGCTCAACGGCGTCGGTGCGCTCGCGGTCGAGTTCCAGGTCTCGACCGGTCGCATGCCGATGCAGATGCAGGGCCCGCAGGCCGATCAGAAGCCGGTGCAGTTCACGAACGAGCAGATCCAGGCGATGGCGGCCTACGTCGACTCCGTCGCTCCCGGCCCCGGCTACCCCGCCGACCGCGTGCTCGATGGTCAGGGCGACGTCGCACACGGCGCCGAGCTCTTCCGCATCAACTGCGCGATGTGCCACAACGTGGCCGCCGCTGGCGGTGCGCTGACGGAGGGCAAGTTCGCGCCGGACATCATGGACACGTCCGCGCTGAACATCTACGCGGCGATGGTCACGGGACCGCAGAACATGCCGGTGTTCAACGACATGAACCTCACTGAGGACGACAAGCGCGACATCATCTCGGCTCTGCTGTACCAGCAGGAGATGGAGTCGCCCGGTGGATTCACGCTCGGATCGCTCGGCCCGGTTTCCGAGGGCCTGTTCATCTGGATCTTCGGCATCGGCGGCCTCATCGCCGTGGCCGTTTGGATCACGGCGAAGTCGAACTGACCATGTCGCACCAGGATGACGTGACAAGGAGCACGATGGAACACGACGATTCGAAGGGCGCTGTGAAGGCCTACGAGCCTTCCTCAGGTCTCGCCGTATCGATCGACGACCCGGTACAGAATCCGGGTCTCCCCCCGCACCACCCGCGCATAACGGACGTCGATCCGAAGGCCGCGAAGCGTGCGGAACGCACGATCTACACGCTGTTCTACGTGTCCGTCGCGGCGAGCCTCTGGGCCGTCGCGGCCTACATGCTGTTCCCGATCGAAGACATGGAGTTCATCTCCATCCGACGGAACAATCTCTTCATCGGGCTCGGCATCGCACTCGCTCTGCTGGCCATCGGCATCGGCGCGATCCACTGGTCGAAGACGCTGATGAGCGACAAGGAGTACGTCGAGGAACGTCACACGACGCGAGGATCCGACGAGACCCGTGCGGCCGTCGTCGAGTCGTTCCGCACGGCCAACGAGGAGTCGGGCTTCGGTCGTCGCAAGATGATCCGCAACTCGCTCTTCGCCGCGCTCGTCGCCTCGATCATCCCCGGCATCACGCTGTTCCGCGGCCTTGCCCCTCATGATGCCGAGAACTCCCCCGTCGACCTGCTCAAGCAGACGATGTGGAAGAAGGGCGAGTACCTCACGCGCGACCCTTCCGGTACGCGCATCCGTGCATCCGACGTCACGCTCGGCAGCGCCTTCCACGTGATCCCCGAATCGCTCGCGGGTATGCCCCACGAAGAGGGCATGCTCAACGAGAAGGCCAAGGCCATGGTGCTCATGGTGCGCATGCGCCCCGAGCAGCTGATCGAGCGCGAGGAGCGCAAGGACTGGTCATATGACGGCATCGTCGCCTACTCCAAGGTCTGCACGCACGTCGGCTGCCCTGTGGCGCTTTATGAGCAGCACACGCACCACCTGCTGTGCCCCTGCCACCAGTCGCAGTTCGACGTAACGGACGAGGCGAAGGTCATCTTCGGCCCTGCCTCGCGCCCGCTGCCGCAGCTTCCGATCGCGGTCGACGATGAGGGCTACCTCATCGCGCAGAGCGACTTCACTGAGCCCGTCGGCCCGAGCTTCTGGGAGATCCATTGAGTACCGCCACCGAAGAGAAGAAGGCACCGCTCGGCGGACGCTTCGTCGGCGCGACAGCCAACTACCTCGACGAGCGCACGAGCCTGTCCGGCCTCGTCAAAGCGCTCGGCCGTAAGGTCTTCCCCGACCACTGGTCGTTCATGCTCGGCGAGATCGCACTCTGGTCGTTCGTCGTCGTGCTCATCTCGGGCACGTTCCTGACGTTCTTCTTCCAGGCCTCGATGGTCGAAACGCACTACACCGGCGCATACGCTCCGATGCGCGGCATCCCGATGTCGGTCGCCATGGAGTCGACGCTGCACATCAGCTTCGATCTGCGCGGCGGTCTGCTTGTGCGCCAGCTGCACCACTGGGCAGCCCTGACGTTCGTCGCGGGCATCGGTGTGCACATGCTCCGCGTGTTCTTCACGGGTGCGTTCCGCAAGCCGCGCGAGCTCAACTGGGTCGTCGGGTTCGTCCTGTTCGTTCTCGCCATGGCCGAGGGCTTCACCGGTTACTCGCTTCCCGACGATGTGCTCTCCGGCAACGGTCTGCGCATCATCGACGGCATGCTGAAGGCGGTGCCTGTCGCCGGCCCGTGGATCTCCTATCTGCTGTTCGGCGGAGAGTTCCCCGGCGACGCGATCGTGGGGCGCCTCTACACGCTGCACATCCTGATCCTGCCGCTCATCGTGATCGCGCTCATCGCCGTTCACCTCGTGCTCATGATCGTGAACAAGCACACGCAGTTCGCCGGCCCGGGCCGCACGAACAAGAACGTCGTCGGCTATCCGATGATGCCCGTGTACATGTCGAAGATGGGCGGGTTCTTCTTCATCGTCTTCGGCGCGCTCGTGCTGATCGCGTCGCTCGTGCAGATCAACCCCATCTGGGGCTACGGACCGTACGACCCCTCCCCCGTTTCGGCAGGTACGCAGCCCGACTGGTACATCGGTTTCGCGGATGGTGCTCTGCGTCTCGCACCGCCGCACCTCGACTTCACCATCTTCGGCAAGGTCTACCCGATGGGCGTGCTCATCCCGCTGATCGTGCTGGTCGTGTTCATCATTCTCGTCGCGATCTACCCGTTCATCGAAGCCTGGGTCACAGGCGACAAGCGTGAGCACCACATCGCTCAGCGCCCGCGCAACGCCGCGACGCGCACCGCGATCGGCGCCGCTGGTGTGTGGTTCTACGCGATCCTCTGGGCGGCAGCGTCGTCCGACCTCATCGCAACTCACTTCCGCCTCACGATGGAGGGCGTGATCCACGCGCTGCAGTTCCTGCTCATCGGCGGAACGGTGTTCGTCTACTTCCTCACGAAGCGCATCTGCATCGCGCTGCAGAAGAAGGACCGCGAGATCGTGCTGCACGGGTATGAGTCGGGCCGCATCGTGCGCCTGCCGGGCGGCGAGTACCAGGAGGTCCACAAGCCGGTGAACGAATACGAGCGCTGGAAGCTCGTCGCCGACGAGACATTCGAGCCCCTCGTTCCCCGTCCGAACGATCAGGGCAAGATCAAGGGTCGGTTCCGCGCATCGGTTTCGCGCTGGTTCTTCGAGGACCGCCTGCAGCCCGTCACGAATGCGGAGTACCAGGCCGCGCTCGAGCACCAGAAGCACGCGCTCCACGAGCACGGCGACGGCGAGCACGCAGAGATCGAGTCGGACGACTCGAAGCACTGACGCCGCTCCCCTGCCCTACGGCTGTGGCCTCGATCCATTCGGATCGGGGCCACAGCCGTTTCTGCGCGGCTACCGACGAGCCGGGCTTGCCCGATTGCCCTATCGCTGCTCGCGCGGAGATTTGACGCGGATACGCGGCCGTCAGCCGACGGCGAACTCGCCTGCAAGAGATCGAATGAACGCGCTCCATTCGGGGTAGGCGGAGGCTGTCAACGTCGGCTCAGTTCTGCCCCCTATCCCCGGCGGGCAAGTTCTAATGCTCCTCACCACGCCCGTCGTGTGTTGCGCAGGGATGACCTGGCTCACCTGCCGACGACGCCGTCGATCGCGAGAGCGGAGCACGCCGACCTCCTTGGCCCGGCCGGCGCCGAAGATACGGGCAGTTAGTCGCGCGGGGACTTGATGACCGCCCCTGCGACCAGGAAGACGGCTGCCGCGACGAACTGCGCCGCGCCCCAGACCGGTCCCTCGAAGTCGAATGGGAACACAGGGTTCCACAGCACCGCCACCACGACGAAGACGACCGTCCACCACCACTGACGCGCCTGCAGCGCGAACCACGCCACGATCAGTGCCCCGATCGCGGCGACATACAGCACGACGGCCGCCCAGTCGGTTTGGAACAGCACAGGCGCGAGGAACAGCACGATGGCCGCGAGCAGCCCCGGCGCGAGCGCGTTGCGCTGGAACTGGGCAGGGGGCTGCGCGTGAGACGTCATGGATCCTCCGTGGCTGCACGTGGTGTCGGGGTCAAACCATTCCATCACGCGGCGACCGTGAGACCGCCTCGTGGCTCGCAACCAGATGCATTACCGGTGCCCGTATAGCTAAGGGCCCTCGGAACCGTGTGGTTCCGAGGGCCCTTAGTCCGGCTTGAGAGACTCAGCGGGCGAAGTTGCCGCGGTAGTACTCGTACGTCCATCCGACGAGGCCGATGATCAGCAGCGCTGCGGCCACGGGGATCAGGAAGTGCGCTGTCGCGAGGGACAGCACGCCCACGGCGGGACCAGCGGCCAGCACAAGGGGCCACCACGACCACGGAGCGAAGTGACCGATCTCGGGGTCGGCATCGTCGATGCCGACATCGAGGCGGTCTTCGGGCAGTTCAACGCCCTTCTGGCCCTTGTGCACGACCGTTACGAAAAAGGCGATGAGGCCCGACATGAACGCTGTGAACAGCAGGGCGATCGAGCCGATCCACTCGACGTAACCGTGCGACGGATCGAGCAGGCTCCACGCCGTGTACCCGATCGCGAGCAGCAGGAAGAAGCCCGAGAGCATCCACCAGATGGCGATGTGAGACTTCATCTACTTGACCTCTCGCTCAGGGACCGGCGCGGGAATTTCAGTCGGATCGTAGTCGTCGAGCGACTCGGGGTGGTTGAGGTCGAACGCGGGACGCTCGGAGCGGATCCGCGGGATCGACGTGAAGTTGTGCCGCGGCGGCGGGCAGCTCGTGGCCCACTCCAGCGAGCCTCCGTAGCCCCACGGGTCGTTGACCATGACCTTGCTGCCTTTACGAGCGGTGATCCAGACGTTCAGGAAGAACGGGATCATCGACGCGGCGAGGATCATCGATCCGATCGTGGACAGCTCGTTCTCCCAGCCCCAACCCGTGGACGCCTCCCAGTCGGCGTATCGACGCACCATTCCGTCGACGCCCAGCCAGTGCTGAATGAGGAACGTCATGTGGAAACCGATGAACAGCATCCAGAAGTGCACGTATCCGAGACGCTCGTTCAGCATCTTGCCCGTCCACTTCGGCCACCAGAAGTAGAAGCCTGCGAACATCGCGAACACAACGGTTCCGAAGACGACGTAGTGGAAGTGGGCCACGACGAAGTACGAGTCGCTGAGGTGGAAGTCGAGGGCCGGCGATGACAGGATCACGCCGGTGAGACCACCGAAGACGAACGATACGAGGAAGCCGAGCGAGAACAGCATCGGCGTCTCGAACGTCAGCGAGCCCCGCCACAGCGTGCCGATCCAGTTGAAGATCTTCACGCCCGTAGGAACCGCGATGAGCATCGTCATGAGTGCGAAGAACGGCAACAGCACGCCGCCGGTCACATACATGTGGTGAGCCCACACCGACACGGACAGAGCGGCGATCGCAATCGTCGCGTAGACCAGCGTCTTGTAACCGAAGATCGGCTTACGGCTGAATGCCGGGAAGATCTCCGAGACGATGCCGAAGAACGGCAGCGCAATGATGTACACCTCGGGGTGACCGAAGAACCAGAACAGGTGCTGCCAGAGCAGTACGCCGCCGTTCGCGGGGTCGTAGATGTGCGAGCCGAAGATGCGATCGCTGGCCGCTGCGAGCATGGCTGCCGCAAGAACCGGGAATGCGATCAGGATCAGCAGGCTCGTGATGAGCGTGTTCCAGGAGAAGATCGACAGGCGCCACATCGTCATGCCCGGTGCGCGCATGGTGATGATGGTCGTGATGAAGTTCACGGCACCGAAGATCGTACCGAAACCGGAGATGCCGAGGCCCACCATCCAGAGGTGACCGCCGACGCCCGGCGAGAACGAGGCGTTCGCGAGCGGCTGGTATGCGAACCAGCCGAACGACGCCGCGCCCTGGGGCGTGAGGAAGCCCGCGATCGCGATGAGAGATCCGAAGAGGAACAGCCACAGCGCGAAGGCGTTCAGACGCGGGAAGGCGACGTCGGGAGCACCGATCTGAAGCGGCAGGATCGCGTTGGCGAACCCGGCGAACAGCGGCGTCGCGAACATGAGGAGCATCACGGTGCCGTGCATCGTGAACAGCTGGTTGTACTGCTCCTCAGTGGGGACGATCTGGATCCCGGGAGCGAAGAGCTCGGCGCGGATGAGAAGCGCCATCACTCCGCCCAGCAGGAAGAAGATCACTGACGAGATCAGGTACATGTACCCGATCGTCTTGTGGTCGGTGGACGTGATCCACCGGACGATGATGTTGCCCTTTTCGCCCGTGCGCGAACCGCTCAATAGAGCGGCCTGCCGCGGAGGGAGCGGGGCCGAACCCGACTGGCTGGCCATGCTCAGTGTCCTTCCTCGGTCTCAGAAGCGACCCCGTCAGTGCCGGGGAGATTCTGGAGACGGTCATATGCGTCGTTGACGTCGCCGACGTTGCCCTGTTCTTCGAGTGCTGCGATGTACTCGTCGTACTCGGACTCGCTCACGACCTCGACGTTGAACAGCATGCGCGAGTGGTACTCGCCGCAGAGCTCGGCGCAGCGGCCGTCGTAGTGGCCCTCGCGGGTCGGGATGAACGACCACGAGTTGTCGTGCCCGATGTACATGTCCTTCTTGTACAGGAAGTCGATGATCCAGAAAGAGTGGATCACGTCGCGCGACTGCAGGTCGATCGTGACCTTCTTATCGACGGGCAGGACGAGCGTCGGAAGCGCGTCCTGGTCGACGTCGCCGTTGTCTGCGGCCTCGGCCTGCACGCCCATCGTGTAGACGGTGTCGCCGCCCTCGGTAGCACCGTCGTACTGGAAGTCCCACGCCCACTGCTTGGCGATGGCGGTGACCTCGACCTCGACCTCGTCTTCAGCCCAGGGGCGCTCGATCTCGGTCTGCTCGCGCACCGTGAAGGCGAACAAGCCCAAGACGAGGATCATCGGCACAGCCGTGAAGAAGATCTCGATCGGCATGTTGTAGCGCATCTGCACGGGCAGACCCGTCTGACCCTTGCGCCGGCGGTATACGACCATCGCCCACAGCATCAGACCCCACGTGATCACGCCCACGAGAAGCAGCACGACCCAGGAACCGACCCACAGAGAGGCGATTCCTTCGGTCTGATCCGTAGCGGGCTGGCCGGATTCCTCGAACCCGGGGAGGTACCCGTGGAGCTCGGTCGGCGTGCAGCCCGCAAGTGCGACGGCAGCAGCAGCGATCACGGGGATCGCTGCCCAGCGGATTCGGCGTTTCGAGGGCACGAACTCACCTTTCAAACAGGGATGTGGCTTCCCCCATCCTATGGCAAGCGCACACGCGGTTCATGCCAATCACTCAGCGAGTTCGACAAGCCGTCGAAATCGTAGCTGATGAGAAACGCCCCGCCTGCCGGAGCAAACGGGGCGTTTCTCATCGCTGATCAGTGGAAGCTGTCTCCGCACGCGCAACTGCCGCCCGCGTTCGGGTTGTCGATCGTGAAGCCCTGTTCTGCGATCGTGTCTTTGAAATCGATCGACGCGCCGTCGAGGTAGGGAACCGACATATTGTCGATGATGACCTCCACGCCGTCGAAGTCGACCGTCTCGTCGCCGTCGAGGTACCGCTCGTCGAAGTAGAGCTGGTAGATCAGTCCCGAGCATCCGCCCGGCTGAACAGCCACGCGCAGACGCAGGTCGTCGCGACCCTCCTGCTCGAGAAGGCTCTTGACCTTGTGCGCCGCTGCGTCGGTGAGGCTGACGCCGTGGGCGCGGTCGGTGTCCGTCGCCGTCATTGTGGTGTCGGTCATGTCACTACTCCCTCTCACGTGATCGGCCGCATGCGACGGCCTGTCAGCATTCTACGTGCGCTTGCTGATCAGCGGGCTTGATTTCGGCGGTTCAGACGCGCGAGCAGCAGCGCCTCCGAGCGGATCGCGTTGCGAAAGGTATCGATGTGCAGCGACTCGTTGGGGCTGTGCGCGCGTGAGTGGGGATCCTCGACGCCGGTTACGAGGATCTGCGCGCCCTCAAACCGCTCGACGAGGTCGGAGATGAACGGAATGGATCCGCCCACGCCGTAGTCCACCGCGTCGCGACCGTATCCGTCCGCGAGCGCACCGCGCAGTTCTTCGATCCCCCACCCAGCAGTATCGACGAGCACGCTGTCGCCGAGGTCGATATCGCTGAAACTCAGATGTGCGCCGAAGGGTGCATGATCGCGCAGGTGCCGCTCGAGCGCGGCGTACGCGTCCTCAGACGATTGTCCGGGCGCGACGCGGCAGCTCAGCACCAGGGTGACGCTCGGCGACAGCGTATTGCTGGCGGCCTCGACGGAGGTGAAGTCGATCCCGGTGACGGTGACGGTCGGCTTGTTCCAGATGCGTCCGAGCAGGGCACCGTCGCCGACAGGGCGCACGCCGTCGAGTAGTCCCGTCTCGTCGCGGAGCTGCTGCTCCGAGTACTCGGGCGTCTCAGCGTCGCGCGAGGACAGACCGTCGACGGCGACGGATCCGTTCTCGTCCCACAGCGTCGCGATCAGTTTCGTCGCCGCCATCATGGCGTCGGGCACCGCTCCCCCGAACATGCCGGAGTGCGAAGCGTGCCCCAGAGTGCTCACCGTGAGGTGGAACTTCGCGTTGCCGCGCAGCGAGACGGTGACCGCGGGCGTCTCGGAATCGAGATTGCCCGAGTCGGCGACGACGATGACGTCGGAACGCATCTCATCGGCGTGCGCATCGAGGAAGTTCGCGAACGAGCGCGATCCGTATTCTTCCTCGCCCTCGACGAACAGCACGATGCCGAGGCCGAGGGCGTCGGATCCGACCGTCTCGGCGATCGCCCTCAGCGACGCGATGTGCGTCATGATCCCGGCCTTGTCATCGGCCGCACCGCGACCGTAGATCCGTCCGTCGCGCACCGTGGGTTCGAACGGCGGCGTCTCCCACAGCTCGTCATCGCCGGGAGGCTGCACATCGTGGTGCGCGTAGAGCATGACCGTCGGATATCCCGGCCGCGCGCGGCGCACCGCGAGCACGCCCGGCTGGCCGAGTTCGGATCCGTCGTCGACCGGCTCACGATGGATGTCGACGGTATCGAACAGGCCCGTCTGGCTTGCGAGCTCGGCAACGCGATCTGCACTTCTCACGAGCTGTGACTGGTCGAAGGCGGGCCATGCGATTCCGGGGATCTTGACGAGCGATCCGAGGTCGCGGGTCGCGGCGGGGAATCCGCCCGCGACGGCTTCGAGGAGCGCTTCCTCGTCGGACGTGACGGTGCCGTCAGCTGTCGTGGAACTCATGCGGGTAATCTTAGGGGGATCTTCACGCCCCCGACCCGAGGTGAATGATGGCTAAGAAGGCTTCCCCCGCCAGCGAAGACGCGGCGACCCCTGCGCGCAACCCCGGCAAGGGACGTGCGACGCCGACGCGCGCCGAGCAGGAGGCCAAGCGCGTGCGCCCGCTCGTCGCCACGACGAAGGAGGCCAAGAAAGCCGCTCGCGGTGAGATGCGCGAGCGTCAGGAGCGCGCCCGGGTGGGCATGGCCAACGGCGAAGAGCGTTTCCTCGGCCCGCGCGACAAGGGCCCGCAGCGCCGCTTCGCTCGAGACTGGGTCGATGCCGGCTGGCACCTGGCCGAGTTCCTCATGCCGATGATGGTCATCGTGCTGCTGCTGTCGCTGCTCCCTGCCGCGTCGATGCAGTTCTGGGCGTTCATCGCTCTTTGGGCATACATCATCTTCGCGATCATCGACATGTACTTCCTCAGCCGTCGCGTGAAGAAGATGGCTGCCGAGAAGTGGGGCGACCGTCGTGAGAAGGGCCTCGGGTGGTACGCGGCGATGCGCTCCATCCAGATGCGCTTCATGCGCATGCCCAAGCCTCAGGTCAAGCGCGGCGAGTTTCCGCGCGCCTGACCGTGCTCACCGCAGGTCGCGGTTGATCTGCCTGGCCCAGAACGGGCCGCGGTAGATGAAGCCGGTGTAGCCCTGGACGAGTGTCGCTCCCGCATCGAGACGTTGCTGAACGTCGTGCGCCGTCTCGACGCCACCGACCGAGATCACGCAGAACGACGGATCCGGCACAGCCAGGCGCACGAGATCCAGCACCTCGAGCGAGCGAGCCCTGATGGGCGGGCCCGACACCCCACCGGCGCCGAAGCGCTGCACCGTATCTGCGTCGGTTTCGAGTCCGTCGCGCGAGATCGTGGTGTTCGTGGCGATGAGGCCGTCGAGGCGCAGCTCGGCCGCGAGCTGCGCGATGGCGGTCACCTCGTCGTCCGGAAGATCGGGCGCGATCTTGACGAGCAGCGGTGTGGCGCCCGCGGCATCACGCACGGCTTCGAGCAGCGGCCGCAGGGTCGCGACCGCCTGCAGTCCGCGGAGACCCGGGGTGTTCGGAGACGAGACATTGACGGCGAGGTAGTCGGCGAGCGGGGCGAGCGCGCGTGCGCTCGTGACGTAATCGGCGATTGCGTCGTCGACCTCGACCACGCGGCTCTTTCCGATGTTGGCGCCGACGATCGCCCGCCCGCGCCGCAGCTTGGCAATGCGCTTCGCCGCTTGCGCGGCGCCGAGGTTGTTGAAGCCCATGCGGTTCACGAGCCCGCGATCGGCGACGAGCCGGAACAGGCGCGGCTTGTCGTTGCCGGGCTGCGGAACCGCCGTGACCGTGCCGATCTCGACGTGGCCGAATCCGAGCGCGTCGAGCCCGCGAACACCGACCGCGTTCTTATCGAAACCGGCGGCGACGCCGAACGGTGTCGGGAACGTGACTCCGAGCGCCTCGACCTCGAGCGACCGATCCGGCTTCGTGAGCGCACGCACGATCGGTGCGACTGGCTTCGAGCCCATCACGCGGATCGCCATCATGCCGAGGTGATGCGCGAACTCGGGCTCGAGGCGCTTCAGAACGGTGCGGAACAGCAGTTCGTACATGGCGGGCTCATTCCTGAAGTGCGTGGTGGTCGCCACGCAGGTCGGCGATCGCGTCTTCGAAGTCTTCGAGCGTGTCGAACGCGCGGTACACGCTCGCGAACCGCAGGTAGGCGATCTCGTCGAGCTCGCGCAGCGGATCGAGGATCGCGAGTCCGATGTCGTTGGCTTCGAATGTGCTCTGTCCGGTGCGCCGCAGTGCCTCCTCGACCTTCTGGGCGAGGATCGCGAGGTCGCCGTCTGTGACGGGGCGGCCCTGGCATGCCTTTCCCGCACCAATGATGACCTTGTCGCGGGAGAACGGCTCGACCGCGCCGGAGCGCTTGACGACGTTCAGGCTCGCAGTCTCGATCGTCGAGAACCGTCCGCCGCATTCCGGGCACTGCCGCCGCCGACGAATGGACAGGCCGTCGTCGGAGGTGCGCGAATCGATCACGCGCGAGTCGGGGTGGCGGCAGAACGGGCAGTGCATAACCCGGTCAGTTTAGGGCATCCCCCTTGGCGAACCGCGCAGTCACGGCTTCGCCGTGCGCGGGAAGCGACTCCGCCTCAGCGAGCGCGACGATGCGCTCGGCGACGACGCCCAGCCCGTCCCGATCGTATTCAACGACCTGCTGCGGACGCAGGAACGTGTATGCACCGAGCCCGGACGCGTACCGCGACTGACCGCCGGTGGGCAGCACGTGGTTGCTGCCGGCCATGTAGTCGCCGAGACTCACGGGAGTGAAGGCACCGACGAACAGCGCGCCGGCGTTCGTGTATGCGGCGGCAGCCCCACGGGCGTCGGCCACGTGCAGCTCGAGGTGCTCCGGGCCGTATGCGTTGCTGAATCGCTCCATCGTCTCTGCGTCGTCGACGAGCACGATCGCCGATTGCGGCCCGGCGAGGGCCGCCGCCACGCGCTCGGCGTGCCGGGTGCGCCCTTCGAGGCGAGCGAGCTCCCGCTGAACGCTCTGCGCAAGATCCGTCGACGCCGTGACGAGCACCGCCGAGGCCTGTTCGTCGTGCTCTGCCTGGCTGATGAGGTCGTAGGCGATGAGCCGGGCATCCGCCGTGTTGTCGGCGGCGATGAGGATCTCGGTCGCGCCGGCCTCAGCATCGGTGCCGACGACGCCGGCGACGACGCGTTTGGCCGCCGCAACGAAGTTGTTCCCGGGGCCCGTGACGACGTCGACGGGATCGAGGCCCAGCGCAGCGACCCCGTGCGCGAGCGCGCCGATCGCGCCCGCCCCGCCGATCGCATACACTTCCTCGACGCCGAGCAGGCCCGCGACCGCGAGGATGGTCGGGTGCACGCGTCCGCCGCAGTCCGCCTGGGGCGGCGAGCACAGTGCGAGGCTCGAAACGCCCGCGACCTGCGCGGGCACGACGTTCATGATCACGCTCGACGGGTAGACGGCTTTGCCGCCCGGCACGTACACGCCGGCGCGCCCGACGGGCTGCCAGCGCTGAGTCACGCGGGCGCCGGGTGCGATGTCGGTCGCGCGCGGTGCGGGCACTTGCGCCGCGGATCCCTCCCGCACGCGTTCGATCGCCTCTTCGAGCGCCGTGCGCACCGCCGGGTCCAACTGCGCGACCGCCTCGTCGATGTGCGCCTGCGGCACACGGATCTCGTGATCCGACACGCGGTCGAAGCGCGCCGCCTGCTCGCGCAGGGCGCGCTCACCGCCGTGACGCACCGCGCGCACGATCTCCTCGGCAGCGTCGAGGGCGGCCGCGCGCGCCGCGGTCGCCCTCGGGACGGCGGCCAGCAGTTCGGCCGGCGTGAGGTTCTTACCGCGCAGATCGATCGTGCGCATCGCTTCTTTCCTTACTCGCGCGCGGGCGTCCCGCGCGGCATCGCGCGATGGCGGGAACGCCGCTTCGTCAGCCGCGGGTGATGTTCGTGGTGTCGTGCAGGTATCCGATGCGGCCGTCGTCATGTCTCATGACGAAGTAGCTGCCGCGGTCCTCGAGCACGAGCGCCCACGCTGTCGGTCCGATCGAGTAGATCTGGCGCCCCTCGAAGTCGTGCACGTCGCGCTGCTCCGGTGCGAGCGCCCAGAACGGCTGCGCCGACGGCGCCGCCTGCGGCGACGAATCCCTCACGGCGTCGAACACCTGCGTCGCGTCATCGGGCTCTTCGGAGACGGGTAGGGCCGTCGTGGCGGGGTCGGCTTCCTGCTCGTGGAAGTCTGCCGCGCGCTCGCCATCGGTGCCCTGTTCCGCGACAGGGGCCGCATCGGCAGCGGCCGGGAGATCCTGTGCGGGGGCCTCGGCCGGCTCGCCCGCGGCGGATGCCTCGTCGGCGAACTGCTGCTCGTGAGCTGCGCCCGGGGTGTCCTGCTGCGGTGCAGCGGACGGGTCCTGCTGCTCGGGCACCGCGTACGGGGCCTGCTGCTCGGGCGCCGCGTACGGGGCCCGAGCGGCGGGACTCGTGTATGCATCCTGCTGTGCCGGGGACGCATACGGGCTCTGCTGCGACGGGTCCGTGTACGACGGCTGCTGCGACGCGTACGGGTACTGCTGCGCGGGGGCCGCGTAGGGATCCTGCCCGTACGGGGTCTGCTGCGGAGGAACGCCCTGCTCACCGGCTGCCGGGTAGGGGTACGGATACGGCGCGCCCTGGTGCGTCGCAGGCGCCGGCTTCGGTGCGGCAACGATCGGGCGCGCCGGCCGCGCGGTGACGTGCGCCGGTCTCTGCTCGCGATCCGTGAAGTCCTCGGCGAACGGCGGAACGAAGCGCGCGACGATCGTGAAGAAGACGCCCGCGAGCGAGACGACGAACGCGATCCACACGATCGCCCCGACGCTCACCGGATTGGCGGCCCCGCCCCCGAAGAAGCCGAGCATGTCGCTCATCGCAGACGAAAGCTGCCCGAGAATGATGGCGAGGTTGAGCCACAGAAAGGCGGCCACGCAGAACGCGACGGAGGCGAACTGATCGACGCTGAATGCGCCCATGTACTGTACGCGCGGCGCGAACCGGCGCACAGCGATCAGAACGCCTGCGGCGAAGGGGAACAGCGCGGCACCGAGCCACGTCAGGCCGAACGACCACACCGAGGCGTGCATGCCGACCGAGTCGATGGTCACGGCGGCGAAGAACGAGAGCACGAGCAGCGCGGCAGCGAGTCCCATGACGATCCACTCGCGCAACGTGAACGGGCCGAGGCCGTGCTGCGCATTCGTCGGCCGTTCGGTCGCCGGCTCCTCCTGCGACATCGCTTGGTCGACGAATCTCGGCGCTCCGGACGGAGTCGCCTCCGGCGAGGTGTGCTGATCCGGGTATGGCGCGTTCTGGTCACTCACTGAGCCGTTCCTCTCCCTCTCGCGCGAAAATCGCGCTCTACGATCCTACGCGGCGACGCCCGCAGCGGCATTCGCCGGAGCGAGCATGTCTACCCGAGGCACTGCGGCCCGAGAATCGCCTTCAGGTCGCCGAACAGCTCTGCCGAGACGCGCACCGGTTTCGGCACTTCGAACACCTTCGCGCTGTGCCCGCGGTGCATCTTCAAACGCACCTCCGTGTCGCCCTGATGGCGCTCGAGAACGTCGACCAGGTCGCCCACGACGCGCTCTGTGGCGCGCTGTTCGGGAATGAGGAGCAGGAGCGGGCCCGAGTCGTCGAACGATCCGATGTCGGGTGCGAAGGCCGACTGCGCGTGGATGTTCAGTCCGTCGTCACGCTTTGAGACGCGGCCGCGCACCACCAGGATCGAGTCCTGCACGAGGATCGGCTGGAACTCTGCGTACGTCTTGCCCATGAACATGACCGTGACCTCGGCGTCGAAGTCCTCGATCGTGATCATGCCGTACGGATTGCCGCTCGACTTCGCGACACGATGCTGCGCGGTCGTGACCAGACCGGCGATCGTGACCTGCTCGCCATCCGGCAGGTCTTCGGCGTTGACGAGGTCGTTGATCGTCGTCGAACGGTGCTTCGCCAGAGGCACCTCGAGGCCAGCGAGCGGGTGATCCGAGACGTACAGCCCGAGCATGTCGCGCTCGAACGCGAGCTTGTCCTTCTTCGTCCACTCGGGCCGCTCGGGCACCTTCGATGCCTGATCGGGTTCGTCCCACAGGCTGTCGAAGTCGAATCCGACTTCGCCGTTCGCCGCCTTGCGCTTGTCGGCGACGGCCTGCTCGACCGCTTGCTCGTGGATCTCTACGAGCGCTCGTCGCGTGGATCCCATCGTGTCGAACGCGCCGGCCTTCGCCAGCGACTCGACCGTGCGCTTGTTCGTCACGTGCGCGGGCACGCGGTCGAGGAAGTCATGGAACCCGAGGTACGGACCCTCCTCGCGTGCCGCGATGATGCCCTCGACGACGTTGTGGCCGACGTTGCGCACCGCGCCGAGCCCGAAGCGGATGTCGTCGCCCACGGCCGCGAAGTACTCGATCGATTCGCTCACGTCGGGCGGCAGCACCCTGATGCCCATGCGGCGGCACTCGTTCAGGTAGAGGGCGAGCTTGTCGCGCGAGTCGCCGACGCTCGTCAGCAGCGCCGCCATGTACTCGGCCGGGTAGTGCGCCTTGAGGTACGCGGTCCAGTACGACACAACCCCGTACGCGGCGGAGTGCGCCTTGTTGAACGCGTAGTCCGAGAACGGCAGCAGAATGTCCCACAGCGCCTTGATCGCACCCTCGCCGTAGCCGCGGTCCTTCATGCCCTGCGAGAACCCCGCGTACTGCTTGTCGAGCTCGGACTTCTTCTTCTTGCCCATCGCACGCCGCAGAATATCTGCCTGTCCGAGTGAGAAGCCCGCGACCTTCTGCGCGATCGCCATCACCTGCTCCTGGTAGATGATGAGGCCGTAGCTCGTGTCGAGGATGTCCTTCAGGGGCTCTTCGAGCTCGGCGTGAATCGGCGTGATCGGCTGCTCGCCGTTCTTCCGGAGCGCGTAGTTCGTGTGCGAGTTCGCGCCCATGGGGCCCGGGCGATACAGCGCGATGACGGCGGAAATGTCTTCGAAGTTGTCGGGCTTCATCAGGCGCAGGAGCGACCGCATCGGCCCGCCGTCGAGCTGGAACACGCCGAGGGTGTCGCCGCGGGCGAGCAGCTCGTAAGCCTTGCGGTCGTCGAGGCCGAGCACCTCGAGATCGAGCTCGACCTGCTTGTTCGTGCGGATGTTATCGAGCGCGTCGGAGATGATCGTGAGATTGCGCAGACCGAGGAAGTCCATCTTGATAAGACCGAGCGATTCGCAGGCCGGATAGTCGAACTGCGTGACGATCTGGCCGTCCTGCTCGCGCTTCATGATCGGGATGATGTCGATCAGCGGATCGCTCGACATGATCACACCGGCGGCGTGAACGCCCCACTGCCGCTTCAGACCCTCGAGGCCGATCGCGTGGTCGAAGACCGTGCGCGCCTCGGGATCCGTCTCGATGACGTTGCGGAACTCGCTCGCTTCCTTGTAGCGCGCGTGCTTCGGATCGAACATGCCGTCGAGCGGCATGTCCTTGCCCATGACAGGCGGCGGCATCGCCTTGGTGAGGCGCTCCCCCATGCTGAACGGGAAGCCGAGCACGCGGCCCGCATCCTTGAGCGCCTGCTTCGACTTGATCGTGCCGTACGTGACGATCTGGGCCACGCGCTCGTCGCCGTACTTCTCGGTGACGTAGTCGATGACCTCGCCCCGTCGGCGATCATCGAAATCGACGTCGAAGTCGGGCATCGACACGCGATCGGGGTTGAGAAACCGCTCGAAGATGAGGCCGTGCTCGATCGGGTCGAGGTCGGTGATGCGCATGGCGTATGCGACCATCGATCCGGCGCCGGATCCGCGACCGGGCCCCACGCGGATGCCGTTGTTCTTCGACCAGTTGATGAAGTCGGCGACGACGAGGAAGTATCCCGGGAACTTCATCTGCGCGATGATCCCGATCTCGTATTGGGCGCGCTCGCGCACCTTGTCGGAGATGCCGTTCGGGTACCGATAATGCAGGCCGCGCTCGACCTCCTTGACGAACCAGCTCTCCTCGGTCTCGCCATCGGGAACCGGGAACCGGGGCATGTAGTTCGCTGACGTGTCGAACTCCACGTTGCACCGCTCAGCGATCAGCAGCGTGTTGTCGCACGACTCGGGGTGCTCGCGGAAGATCTGACGCATCTCGGCGGCCGACTTGATGTAGTAGCCGTCACCATCGAGCTTGAAGCGGTTCGGGTCGTCGAGACGGGATCCCGATTGCACGCACAGCAGCGCTTCGTGTGCCTTCGCATCCGACTGGTGCGTGTAGTGGGAGTCGTTCGTCGCGACGAGCGGAATCGCCAGGTCTTTCGAGATCTTCAAGAGGTCTTCGCGCACGCGCCGCTCGATGTCGAGACCGTGCTCCATGATCTCGGTGAAGTAGTTCTCCTTGCCGAAGATGTCTTGGTACTCGGCGGCGGCCTGTCGTGCCTCGTCGTACTGGCCGAGGCGCAGACGCGTCTGGATCTCGCCCGACGGGCAGCCGGTCGTCGCGATGATGCCCTTCGCATACGTCTGCAGCAGGTCGCGGTCCATGCGGGGCTTGAAGTAATACCCCTCGATGCTCGCGAGGGAACTCATGCGGAACAGGTTGTGCATGCCGGGGGTGTCCTCGGCCCACATCGTCATGTGCGTATAGGCACCGCCGCCGGAGACATCGTCGCGCTTCTGCTCCGACGACCCCCACGCCACGCGCGAGCGGTCGCCGCGGGCTGTGCCCGGGGTGACATACGCCTCGAGGCCGACGATCGGCTTGATCCCCTGTGCGGTCGCGGCCTTGTAGAACTCGAACGAGGCGTAGTTGTTGCCGTGGTCCGTCACCGCGATCGCTGGCATCTCGAGATCTGCAGCGGCCTTCGTCATGTCGGCGAGCTTCGCCGCCCCGTCCAGCATCGAGTACTCGCTATGGACATGGAGATGCACAAAGGAATCGGATGCCATGCCGTCCAGTCTAGTTTCGACCTCCGGCACCGGATCCCGCGTGTCGCGGCCCGGTCCGAACTCACGCGCTCAGAAAAGCCCGTCCTCCAGCAGCTCGTAGGCGTGCTGCAGATCGTCGGGGTACGGCGACTCGAACGACACCTTCTCCCCCGTCGCCGGGTGCTCGAAGCCGAGCCGGCGGGCGTGCAGCCACTGGCGGGTGAGACCGAGCCGCTCGGCGAGCGTCGGGTCGGATCCGTACAGCGGGTCGCCGACGAGCGGATGCCGGTGCGCCGCCATGTGCACCCGGATCTGATGGGTGCGACCCGTCTCGAGGTGCACCTCGACGAGCGTCGCGCGCGGGAACGCCTCCAGCGTCTCGTAGTGCGTGATCGAGGGCTTGCCGTCGGACGTGACGGCGAACTTCCACGAATGGCTCGGGTGCCTGCCGATCGGCGCATCGATCGTGCCCGAGAACGGGTCGGGATGGCCCTGCGCGATCGCGTGATAGATCTTCTCGACCGTGCGCTCCTTGAAGGCGCGCTTGAGCACGGTGTACGCGTGCTCGCTCTTGGCGACGACCATGAGTCCGCTCGTGCCGACGTCGAGTCGGTGCACGATCCCCTGGCGCTCCGCCGCGCCGCTCGTCGAGATCTCGACGCCCGCAGCGAGCAGTGCCCCGGGAACGGTCGGACCGTCCCAGCCCATCGACGGATGCGCTGCGACGCCCGTCGGCTTATCGACGACGACGATGTGATCGTCCTGATACACGATCCCGAAGCCCGGCACGTCGGATGCGACGACCTTCGGCGGCTCCTTCGGCGTCCAGTCGACATCGATCACGGATCCGGCGCTCACGCGATCGGATTTGCCCGCCGGAACGCCGTCGACCCGCACTCCGCCGCCGCCGGCGACTTCCGCGGCGAACGTGCGCGAGAACCCGAGCATCTTCGCGAGCGCTGCGTCGATGCGCGCGCCCTCGAGACCGTCGGGTACCGGAAGGCGACGCGACTCAGTCATCCGTGCGCGACTCCCGAGAGCGGCCCGAAAGATCGCGACGAAGCGGTGCAGCGGTCGGCTCGGCAGGCGCCGAGGCATTCTCGGTCGCGTCGCCGCTCACGGCGGCGGTATCGGAGGTCGCGGATGCGTCAACGCTCACGTCTGCATCTGCGTCAGCACCGACGAACTCCGCGTCGGTGTCTGCGTCGTCAGGCAGCTGCGATTCCGCGTCGCCCCTCGTGCCGTCGAAGTTGATGCCGATCAGCACCAGCACGGCGACGGCGATCATGCCGCAGACGATGAACATGTCGGCAACATTGTAGATCGCCGGGTTCGTCCAGAACCACATCCAGGGCGTCAGGATGAAATCGACGACGTGGCCGACTCCGAAGCCCGGGTCCCGTACGAGGCGGTCGGTGAGATTGCCGAGCACACCGCCGAGCAGCAGCCCCAGCACGACCGCCCAAGCACGTGAGCGCACCCGGGCGATCGCCAGGAACACGATCACGCATGCCACGACGGCCAGGGCGATCGTGAAGATCCACGTCACGTTCTCGCCGAGCGAGAATGCTGCCCCCGGGTTGTAGACCAGTCGCCACTGCAGCGCCTCGCCGAAGACCTCGACGGATTCGAACTCCGTCAGACGGTCGACGGCGAGATACTTGCTCAACTGATCGGCGGCCAGCACCACGATCGCGAGAACCGCGATGATGATGCCGGCCGCCGGAGCAGAAAGGCGCGAGAGCCTCTTCACGCGATGCGCGTTCAGAGACCGACAGTCGAGGCGGGCGCCTTGCCCGAGCTCGACTCGGGAGCATCGAGATCTGCGAGCTTCTGCTCGAAGTAGCCCCGCAGCTGCTGACGGTAGTCGCGCTCGAACTGACGCAGCTCGGTGATCCGGCCCTCGAGGCTCTTGCGCTCGGAGTCGAGCTTCTGCGAGATCTCGCGCTGCTTCGCCTCGGCAGCCGCGACGATGCCAGCCGCCTTCGTCTCGGCCTCGCCCACGAGCTTCGCAGCGGTCGCCTTGCCCTCGGACACGTGCTCGTCATGAAGGCGCTCGGCACGGGCGATGATGCCCGCAGCGTTCGACGCAGTCGAGCTGACACCCGACTCGGCAGCCGCCACATCTGCCTCGGCAACGCGAGCAGGAGCCTCTTCGACCACCGGAGCGGGACCCGCGGCAGCCTCCGGAGCGGCGGTGTCGCTGCCCGACTCGAGCTCGGCGATGCGAGCCTTCAGCTGCTCGTTCTCCTCGATCGTCTTACGCCATTCCACGACGATCTCGTCGAGGAAGTCGTCGACCTCGTCAGGATCGAAGCCTTCCTTGAAACGGACGTGCTGGAACTGCTTCGTGACGACGTCTTCCGGCGTCAGTGCCATATCGGGCCCCCTCTTTCGATGGTGAGTTTCATGATACGTCAGGTCGGATCAGCGTTCAGTTCAGGATCGCGATGACCTGCAGGATCCACAGTGTGATGAAGCACAGCAGAAGCGTGACAGCGAACCCCAGGTCGATCGCGATGGGGCCGATGCGCAACGGCGGAATGTGCTTGCGGAAAAACCTGATCGGAGGATCGGTCACCGTGAATACGAGTTCGCAGACGACGAGCATCGCTCCCTGCGGACGCCACTCACGGTTGAACATCGGGATGAAGTCGAGCAGCACCCGGGCGAAAAGCACAACCACGTAGAGCGAGAGCACGATGTGCAAAATACTCGCGATCAGACCGATGATTCCCACGAGAGATCAGCCTACGCGAGAATGGCCCGATGACGCCTCACGGCGCACCGGGCCGAACGAGCGATTCCCGGTATTACTGGCCGAACGCCTGGTCATCAGCGGCGGCAATGCCGCCATCACCGGAGACAGCGATGTTCTCGGGGCTCAGCAGGAAGACCTTGCTCGTGACGCGCTCAATGCGGCCGTACAGCCCCATCGACAGTCCGCTCGCGAAGTCGATGAGCCGACGCGCGTCGGCGTCGGACATCTGCGAGACGTTGATGATGACGGGCAGGCCGTCGCGGAACTGTTCTGCGATCGTCTGTGCATCGCGGTACTGCTTGGGGTGCACGGTGACGATCTCGTTCACCGTGTCGGCTGCGGGCTGACGCACGACGGTCGGGCGACGCAGCGGCGTCACGGGAGCCGGCTTTTCATCATCGTGGTTCTCCTCACGCTGAGAGGCGCGGGCAGGTGCCTCAACGACCTCGTCTGCGACGTACTCTTCCTCGTCGGCGAGGCCGAGGTAGACCATCGTCTTCTTAAGCGGGTTCGCCATTGCGTCCTCCGGGTGGTGTGTGCTCGTCTTGCAGAAAGGCTAAACCTGCGAGGGCCGCGGGCCCGTGATTGCCGTGCCGATCCGCAGGTGTGTCGCGCCGTGGGCGATCGCCTCGGCGAAATCGCCGGACATGCCGGCGGAGATCCATCGCGCGTCGGGGGCGACGGTTCGCACGCACGCTGAGATGCCCGCGAGCCGTTCGAAGGCGCGCCCTGGATCCTCGTCGAGCGGCGCGACGGCCATGACGCCGCGCAGCCGCAGCGACGACGATCGAACTATCGCCTCCGCGAGTCGCGGCGCATCGCCGTCGCGCACGCCGCCGCGGTTCGGATCATCGGTGAGGTTGATCTGCACGAGAACGTCAAGCGGACCCTCCCCCGACGCGTCGAGCGCCGCGACGAGCTTGTCGCGGTCCACGGAGTGCACGACGTCGGCGGCGCGCCGAACGGCGCGCGCCTTCTTCGACTGCACCTGCCCGACGAAGTGCCAGCGCAGGTCGTCGAGATCCGTCAGCTCGTCGCGCTTCGCTTGGAACTCCTGCTGTCGGTTCTCGGCGACATTCCGCACTCCGAGCGCGTAGAGGTCGCGCACGAGCGCCGCCGGGTGGAACTTCGTGACGACGATGCGCGTGATCTCGCTGGGATCGCGTCCGACCGAACTCGCCGCGTCGGCGATGGATCCGTCCACTTCGGCGAGGCGCGATTCGAGTGCGGCGGATCTCACGGGCGAACCTCGTCCTCGCGCCGTGCGGCACGCCCGACGCACGACCGTGAGAGCCGCCCCATCGTCACTTCAGGAACTCGGGAATGTCGATGTCGTCGTCGCCTCCGTCGAATCCGCTCGACTCTCCGCCGAGGACGGGTGTCGGAGGGATCACCGCGGGGGAAGGCTCGGGCTGCTGCTCCGACGACGAGGCGTCGGTCGACGTCTCGTCCTTGGCGTCGCCCGGCAAGGCCGGACGATGCGGGGTCGCCTCCGCTCGGGCGCCGAATGCGGGCACGTCGACGCGCGACTGCGGCTCGCCGCCATCGAACCCTGCCGCCACGACCGTGACGCGCACCTCGTCGCCGAGTGTGTCGTCGATGACGGTGCCGAAGATGATGTTCGCCTCGGGGTGCGCGGCTTCCTGCACGAGGCGAGCCGCGTCGTTGATCTCGAAGATGCCGAGGTTCGAGCCGCCCTGAATCGACAGCAGCACGCCGTGCGCACCCTCGATCGAGGCCTCGAGCAGCGGCGACTCGACCGCGAGTTCGGCGGCCTTGATGGCACGATCGGCGCCGCGCGCGGATCCGATGCCCATCAGAGCGCTGCCCGCGCCCTGCATGACGCTCTTCACGTCGGCGAAGTCGAGGTTGATCAAGCCGGGCGTCGTGATCAGGTCGGTAATGCCCTGCACACCGGCGAGGAGCACCTGGTCAGCCGTGGCGAATGCCTCGACCATCGAGATGCCGCGATCGCTGATCTCGAGCAGACGGTCGTTCGGCACGACGATGAGGGTGTCGACCTCTTCTTTGAGCACGGCCACGCCCTGCTCGGCCTGCTGCTGGCGACGGCGGCCCTCGAACGAGAACGGCTTCGTGACGACACCGATCGTGAGGGCACCGATCGACTTGGCGATGCGTGCGACGACCGGGGCACCGCCGGTGCCGGTTCCGCCGCCTTCGCCGGCCGTGACGAACACCATGTCGGCACCTGCGAGGGCCTGCTCGATCTCCTCCTGGTGGTCTTCGGCTGCGCGGCGACCGACCTCGGGGTCGGCGCCGGCGCCCAAACCGCGCGTCAGATCGCGCCCCACATCGAGCTTGACGTCTGCGTCGCTCATGAGAAGCGCCTGCGCATCGGTGTTGATCGCGATGAACTCGACACCGCGCAGCCCGAGCTCGATCATGCGGTTAACGGCGTTGACGCCGCCACCACCGACGCCGACGACCTTGATGACGGCGAGGTAGTTCTGGTTCTGGCTC
>Ga0308157_10002652_pt1 | contig 28394 bp, 53 predicted proteins | sample PhyBR1_FD_201035 | JGI IMG/M metagenome (GOLD analysis project Ga0308157, IMG submission 201035) | Phyllosphere microbial communities from UC Gill Tract Community Farm, Albany, California, United States - DLSLB.R1 | ecosystem: Host-associated > Plants > Phyllosphere > Unclassified | place: USA...
CATCATGGCCGAGGCCGGTGAGTGGGGCAAGTACGCCGACGCTCGTGCCCGTCGCTAGAGCGCGATAAGTACTCTCGAGCTTTCAACACAAACTTCACCACGACAGAGGAATGACCATGACCGACACCGCCACCGTAGAGGACACTACGGCCACGGAGCCCCAGTCCCTTTGGGAGATCCTGGTCCCCACCGTTCGTAACGACGGCCGCCCTTTCAAGCTTCGCTACCACAAGGTCTGGGACGACAAGGTGAAAGCCATCGCCGGCGGACTTACGGTGGTCGCACCTGTCCGAGGCACCTGGGTCTCCTCCGACGACGAGACGTTCCAGGAGCGCATGATCCCCGTCCGCATCATGTGCTCGCGTGACGAGATCATGAAGATCGCCACCATGACCAAGGGCTACTACGAACAGCTCGCAGTGATGGTCTACCGCATCTCTTCCGAAGTCTTCATCGTCGAGTAGGCTCGCACCGGTTTCAGTATAATAGCCTAACAGCTATTCTAAGGAGCGCATCATGGAGAATCCCGCAACCTGGACAGAGACAGAGAAAGTGATCCACGCAGCGTTAGGCAAGTGGCAGAACGCAGTGGCAAGCGGCGTGGTCGGTGCATCTGCCGCTGCAAGCATCGCTCACGCTCTTCGTGAGGCAGGCTTGCTCAAAGAAGGTGAATGATGAGCTCCGTTGAACAGCACCGCCTTGAGGTCGTAGAGCAGACACTAGCGCTCTACGACCTCGCGGAGCTTTATCGGCCGTGGCTAGAGCGTAACGTGAGCTCAGAGTTGAGCTATCACGGACAGCAGCATCTAGCGGTTGTGGCTATCCACGCTCACCGCCTGGCTGAGGAGTACCTGGAGTCGTCGGATGAGGCGCTGTACCTGTTCCTGGCCGGCCTGTACCACGACTACAACCACACCGGTGACGCTTCGGCTCACGATAGCAAGAACATTCTGAAAGCGCTTGAGGCTTGGCGTGCCGTTGCTCACGAGTTCTCTCTGCTCGAGATGCTAAAGCCGGTGGCGAAGCTCATCATGGCTACCGAGCACGACTCGACGCCGGCGACAGTTGCTGAGACCATCATCCGAGAAGCGGACTACGCCTACGTTCTGGAGCCTGACAAGGAGCTCTGGTACGACCGGCTCACTATAGAGCTCGGAGTCCCAGTAACCGAAGAGTCAACCAACTCCTATCTAAGTAAGCTCAAGTTCCGGTACCTCGCTGTGAAAAGCTAAAAGAAAGCAACTCATGCCTCATATCCACACGGAGCCTGGTCAGCACGATCACACCGTAAGCTTCTTCATCATCCGAACGGATTTCGATGAGCCGAAGGTGATGTACCACGTGCATCGCAAGACCGGAAAGCTGACCATGTTCGGTGGGCATGTAGAGCTGAACGAGACTCCTTGGGAGGCCGCGCTTCACGAGATCGTAGAGGAGTCAGGCTACGCTCATGAGCAGCTTCAAATCCTTCAGCCGGCTCAGCGACTCTCGTTCTTGACGGACGCTGTAGTTCATCCTCAGCCGGTGGTGAACTCTACCGGACAGTATCCCGGCGTAGTACCTCACTATCACACGGATACCATGTACGCCTTAATCGCTTCGGGAGAGCCCCTTGGAGCCCCGGAAGAAGGCGAATCAACCGACATCCGCCTGTACACACTTGAAGAGATCGCGGCTATCCCAAGCTCGATGATCTTCGAGGCCTGGCGAGAGGTTGGACAGTACATCCTCTCGACGATTCACCGCACATGGGAGCCGTTGCCTCTCACTACGTTCAACTGAAGCTGGAGAAACCATGAAGAAAGCAGAACTTCAAGAGCACGCTGTGCGTTTGCTCACTCGTCTTCAGGAGGACCCAGAGTTCTCGCTAGTCTACGAAGATGACGAGCTTTCCACGACTTCCCGAAAGACACAGCTCGCGGTGCTCGAGCTCATGACTACAGCTCAGATCACGGTCACTTGGCCTGGTCTTACTCACGAATGGCAGATCGCAGGAGAACCGACCGATGATTAGACTTGATGGCCTCTGGATGATTACTCGCCACCGCTGGCTCGGTGTAATCCCGCTTGCTTACCTTCAGAACGGCAGCGAGGTGGTGAAGCCTCGCCTCGGTTTCACCTACGCTCAAGCTGTTAGGCGAGCACGCAAGTACTACGACACTATTGGATTGAAGAAGGCGTAACCATGACTGACACCAAGCCGTTCTGGGAGATCGATCACCCCTATCAGGCACCCGAGGGCAACTACTACGCGAATCACTACCAGCTTCAGGATTCTCGAGAAGAGTTCGACAGCTTCCAGGAGCTCCTGGACTTCGTCAGCGATCTCGACGTAGATTACAACTACCTCTACCGTTGGGACTACGTCGCTCCTGACCCGGACGACTACGAGGAGGACGAAGAGGAGATCCCAGAGCCTCATCTCGCTTTCTGCTACATCCAGCAGCGACGAGGTTCTTTCCTCTGGCTCAAGCTCAACTCGCCCAGCATCGAAGATGAAGCTGCTATCCGAGCCTATCTTGAAGCTCGCTGGGAGTACGTGAAGCGGACATGGGCACCACTTGTGTAGTGGTAGCACTTCCTTAAACTGAAGTGTGAAGGCTTACGGCTTTGCTGCAAATCGCAGGCTGTCTTGCTTAAAGTGAAGTACTGTACAACGTAGCTTGGTTGAGTTTCCGGGGCTGGCTTTGTTAAAGCGAAGTGTAGACAGCTGCAAGCTCGCTCAACTAGCAGCTACGGTTTCCTTAAACTGAAGTTTCGCGTCGACCAAGCATCTGTTTGACTCGAGTGTGGTATTATGAGCCTAACGGCCGAACAGCGGCCTGTCTTAGACCTGATACTCCTACGTAGCATCGGTCGCTAAGAGCAAGGTTCTAGCAATCCTGTGATCGACACCTCTTTCATCTTAACAAGCGGCGGTCGGACGTAGGGCGATTGCTCCATTGGATAGATGATGACTAAGAACCGTTTCGATAAGCAGGCCATCCGCGAACGCATGGCTCTCACCGGCGAACCGTACTCGGTAGCAGCGCGTGAAATCTCACAGCTCCCGCTTACAACCTGGTCAAAGCTCGATGAAGTGATCGACGGTGGTTTCCGTCGTGGCAGCATGTACCTCATCGGCAGTAAGGTTGCCGGAGGCAGCACGCAGATGGCGGCAAATCTTGCTGTGAAGCTTAGCCAGCCAAACAACGCTGTAGCTTTTATCTGTGGCGATTCAACTCCCACAGTACTTTCAGCTCGGATGGCCAACGTGATGACTAAACAGCCTACGGAGCCCGAGGCCAAGTGTTACGACGCAATCGAGAACCATTTGACGAAGAACGTTGGGTCTCTGTACGGCTTTCCCACCATAACTGAAGTCCGGCGTTTCGTCGAGAGTACGCCTAACTTCAAAGCAGTGATTGTAGAACACGCTCAACTGATTGATGCGGAGTCAGGCGACACTAACCCTCTTCCTATGGCTAGTGTAGCACGTCACTTGAAGAGCCTAGCTCTAGAACTGAATCTACCAGTGATTGTGTTTGCGAACTTCAGCAACTCCTCTGTTAGACAGCACTTCGCTGGGAGCGGTGCTCTAGAAACTTCATCCGATGTTGTTCTTCGGTTCGTCCGGAGTGACTACTTTACGCCGCTCCCTAACGGTGCTGATGCCAGTCTTACGGTGACAAAGAACCGTAGCGGCGAAGTGGGTGGCGAAGCGCTGCTTTACGCTGCCGATGGTGAGTTCTTCGCTTGAGCTGACTGATCGTTGCGGTCACTATCTATTCGTAGTATGATTGACTCAACCAATCAAGGAGAAATCGAATGGCTACCACTGCAGCTGTCTACGACGAGAAAAGCCAGAAGGCAATCTTCGTCGGCATGAACGGTTACCCCTCGGTGATGGTGGACGAACTTCAGCGACTCGTCAAGGACGGGCTTCGTGACCAGCTCTTCGAGGCCAGCGACTACCTGGTGCTCGGCCCGGACTTCAACGGCGATGTCACCGAGATCGGTGCTCCGGTGCAGGGGCTCGGTGTGCGCTACCGTGAGCAGGGTGAGCGCCTGACGGTGCAGCACGACAGCTACACTCACGCGCCGATGTTCTACGACGGTGACAAGATCGCCTCGCCGGACTACAAGTACACCATCGACAAAGCCGGCGCCATCGTCACGCACCACAAGTACTGACGCTTAAACTGAAGTAGGGCAGGCCAATCGCAGCCTGCCCTACTTCAGTAAGAGTGCTTACTCAGCATCCTTCTTCGGCTCAGCCTTCTTTCGGGGAGTGCGAGGCTTAGTCTCCGACTTCGGCTCAGCCTTTGCAGCGCGCTTTACAGCAGGCTTTGTGGCCTTGCGTGGCTCCGGCTCCGGTAGCTTAGCGGATGGTTCGAAGTCACCGAGAGAAGCAGAGCGAACTCCACCGACGATGACTTCGGTGGGATTGGCAACACCTTGCTCGAACTGACTCTTAATCTGGTCGACTTGATCATCACCGTCGCCGAGAGCCGAAACACGGTCCTCAGCAGTGTAGCCGGTGGATGCTCCTGAACGAGTACCAGCTACGTAAGTGCTCATGGCCCGTACCACGCTGCCGGCTCCTTCAGCGTTAGCAGCGAAAGTGATAGCTGATGACTGTGGGATGTTCAAGCTGGCTGCGGTGAGTACTGCATCCTGGTTAGCACCGATGAAGGTGAAGTCCCAAGCGTAAACCTCGGTCTGGTGCTTGATCCTCTCGGCTACCGAGTGCTGTGTGTACTCTCTAGATGAGTTCTCGTGACCGTCGGTGGCGATGACGAAGATAACCTTCTCCGGTCGCTCCTCTTCAGGAAGCTCAGAAAGCGCCTGGCCGAAGGAGTCGATCTTGCCGCCGACAGCGTCGAAGAGTGCGGTCATACCCTGAGGGCGAAGCTCCAGGTCGAGCTTCGTGTCTTTCGGGTTGACGAACGTGGCGCGGTTCTCTACGGTTGTGTCGAAGAAGACCGTATCGATGGTGAGCTTGCCGGGCAGCGTTACCTGGTCAGCTAGGAACTCTTCGAGAGCGCTCTGTACGGTGGCTGCGATGTTTGACATGGAACCGGAACGGTCCACGATTAGTGCGACTGCTGTGTAATCTTTCAACGGCATAGGTAAACTCCTTTTAGACAGTGTGAAGATTTAGGACATGTATTCTATCGAGTTAGCCGTTCTCGACTGAGAGAACAGCTGCTACAGCGCTATAGTGTGGTTAGAACTTCCACTCGAAGTCGATCTCGTAAACCGGGACGGACTTGCTCTTTCGAGGTTCTTCAAACTTCAGCTTGATCGGCTTTTCACCTAACGCTTTAGCGTTTGCTCTGTTCGCTTCTTCCATGAGAGCAAGAATAGCTTTTACGAGCTTTCCCCAGTTGCTTCCTTTGAGATACTCGACGGTGTTCAGATCATCGTGGAAAAACACCGGCATGAAGTCTTCACCTAGCCGGACTCCGTAGTATTGGAAGCCGTCGTCATCTTCTGGGTCGAGAGCGCCGCCTTCTTGTTCCCACACAGCCTCAGGTGGCAGAATGGCTGTGATGCTCTTCTTGAGCTCTGTAGCGTCAAAAGCGTGTACTGCAGCCTCGGGCTCACCTGTAGTGTGGCGAATACCTGAGTACTCAATCTCAACTTCAGCCATGGCTAGACCCTTCGAAAGAAAATTGTTGGCTAGCTATTGTACCCTCGATCTTGAGATCTGATCAGTGCCCGTGGAGTCGCTTGGCTTCGACGTAATCCTTATAGTGAGGATCTGTCTTTCCGTGGCCCTCCGCGTAGCCGTAGCCGCCGGAGAACTTACCTCTGATCAGCTTGCGAACGTACTCTAGACTTCCGTCTGCTAGAGCCTGCTCAAGCCTAAAGCTGTACGGTGTCTTGCGTATAGCCTCTTCTTCCGAACTGAACAACCCGATCATCCGCCGTGACTTGTTCCACCAGCGCTTCCCCGGTAGAGTGCCCTGAGCAAGCACCAGAGTCGGCGCCTCAGGAATCTTCGCTCTATGGCGCTGAAGCTTAGAGCTCTCGAACTTCATGCGTAGCTTGTGTGATGCAACTAGCTCATCGCTCAGCGGCTTGTCCAGGCGTGACCAGATAGTGACTCGCCGCTTTGTGTAGTAGCGACGACCGTAAACCCGTACGGCTGAGTTCGTAGTGACAAGCTCGTTCAGTGGAAGTGCCCAGATGTCTTCTATCACCTGATTGCCGTTGCTCCAGCGACTGTCGCTCGTAGCCACTTTTACCGCGTCGCTCTCCGTCATCACGTAGCCGTCTTCAAGCGCTCCGGCCGGACCGAATGTAGAGACCACGAAGACTGGAGTCTTCGGTAGCACCAAGGGCTTCGGCTTTTCGTTACTCTTAGCCATGGGCGGCCGATCAACTCCTCGCTGTGACTAGCTCACGTCGGTTACCTATGCTCTATCGGTTTGTTGACCTAAGCTGAGTAAAGGTTTAGGATTGACCTATGCCTACCGACACCGTGAACCCTTACGCTCCCGTCACCGCTGCAGAGCAGGATGCTCTCGCTAGCTACATGACTCGCGCTCCGCTCAGCCTTCGACCGGCTTTCGAGGCCGGTGTCGCTGCGAAGCCGGAGGTGACCGAAGAGCTCCCCACCGCTGCTCTCACGAAGCTCTGGACGGCGTTCGTCACGGCCGACATGGAGCTCGACCGAACCTACCCTCGCCCGGCCGATGCGTTCGTCGCCGGCTACCGAGCTGAACTCATCGCTTCGTAGCCTCGGCGGCCTGGCGCTCAGCCACACGGCGAGCTCGTAAGAAGCCTCTCACATGCTCAAGCGCTTCGACCTCCACTGCTCCCGCCGCTAGAGCTAGCTTTCGGCGAGAAAGAGTCACGTCGTAGTGCTCTTTCCAAGTGCCTGGATACTGAATCCAGCTGCGCTTCATGCCGATTACGTCGGCCATAGCGTCGAGTTCTTCACGAGTGTCGGCTGTCATGTGGGACCAGACACCGCGGACTACACGGCCGCCGTTAGGCACATCCACTCTAGCGTTGTAGTTATCTACGTAGACGGTCATGAGCTACGAGGCCAAGGCAACTTTTGCTCACGGATTCGTTTCTTCGCAGGCGAAAAGTGCTTACGACTCATCGTCAGCATCCTCTCCTGAAGCGGCTTCATCATCCTCGATGGCTCGCCGCTTGTACTCTGCTCGAGAAGGTTCGTTCTTCTCCGTGTAGTACCACGGTAGGATTTTCACCCACTTTGAGTGCAGACGAGCAGGGCGCACGAGCTTACTCCTTCACCAGATTCACGTCGTACTCGAATGAGTTTCCCACCAGGAGGCCACTGTCGATGGAGTACGAGTAAGCGAAAATGCCTTCTAGCTCGATCCTGTTCTCTCCGGTCTCATCGAAAAGCTGCGGGAACTCTGCCTCAATCGACTCACGAGTCGCGCCCTTTCCGGTAAGCTTCCACGCTAGCGCTTCAGCATCAGTGGCTCGATACTCAGTCTTTGTGCCTAGGTTCACCACGACCTGATTAGGCGCTCCGGCCTCTCCAGCTTTACCGTAGACTTCGTTCACTTCGATCTCACTCTTGCTAAGTCGAGGAGCTCCGTCGCGGATGAGCTCAGGCAGGTAGCTGTTGATGACCACGTTCGAAGAGCGAAGCTTACCCTCGACAGTGTTCTCGGCTTTCAAGCTCTCATCGAACTCTCTAGCGTTAGCAGTATACCAGGCCTGCTCTACCTCGGCGTTTGGAGCCTCGGCTCCGTTCAAGTCGAGAGCTGAGCTGTCTACACCTTCTGAGCCGAAGAACTTCACGGCCTTCTGCTGGAAAGCAAAAGCCTCGTCGGCAGTGATGTTCACCGCGTCGAGAGTAGCTGTAGTGAGCTTACTGTCGTTACGCTGTAGAGCCTCAGCGTCCTCGTCCACACTGACGTGGCAGTACTCTCCGAGCTCATCGGTCTTGAGCTCCGCCGGAATCACGTCACCGTAGAGGTGGTTCGTCGGATCGCAGACGGCCGAAGCAGCTGTTACCGAAGGCTTGACCTCCGGTTCACGGAACGACTCATCCGTGCTGCATCCGGCTAGAGCGAGAGTGACGAGCAGTCCGGCGCCGCTGATTGACAGCAAGTATCCGGGAGTTGACTGAAGCTTCTTCAAGATAGCTCTTCCTGTCTTCGATGCTTGTACGTAGGTATGCGTCTATCCTACCGACTCTACAGCGAAGCGCCTTAACCCAAGGAGCAGGCTAAGGCGCTTCGTCAAGCTAACGCTGGTTAGTTGAGCTTGTAAGCAGCAACCCAATCGATCTCTACGTGACCCTTAGCTGTTGCTGAAGGAGCGGTAGAGGAAAGCTGTGTTTCTGTCTGGAGAACCCAGTGCATGGCTTTCTGTGGGATAGCGGCCTTGTTGGTGGTCTCATAAGCCACGCCGTCGATGATGTAGCGCAGTTTGTTCGGTGACCACTCGATTACTGTAGTGTGCCAATCCTTGGAGCTCTTACCGGTCTGGATACTCCAGGCGTTGCTAGCAGGGTTTCCGTTGACATCGTGTGAGAAGCCGTCGATGTTTCCTCCGAGGTCACCCTCGGGGAAGTCGATCTCACCGTCGCTCCAGTTTTCGGAGTTAGGCCAGAGCAGCCAGGCGACCTTGTAGCCCGGTACTGAGTCGGCTCGCCAACGTACTGCGAAGCGACCGTAAAGCTGTCCGTACTCAGGAGTCTGCGGAGTTAGCGCAGCTACGAGTGGGCGGCCGTTCTCTGTACGGACGTAGACATCCAGGATGGAGTCCTTGACAGAGATTGTCTTGGCGGAGTCGTAAAGACCACGCTTGCCGTCTGGGCGCCCCATGTTTCGTGAGGTGTCTTCCCATCCGTCGTAGCCGGCCCATCCTGGGTAGTTCTTAGCGAAAGAGCCGATAGCGGTCTCCTTGCTGAAGTCCTGTGCCAAAGTCTGAGTCCAGTTCTTACCGTCGGAGACGATGTTTCCGGTCGGCATGGCGTTTAGGTTCGGAGCTGGAGTAGGAGTGGGCGCCGGAGTGGTTGGCGTAGGTGTCGGTGTAGTGACCGGTTGCTTCACAGTGAACGTGTTAGCTGAAGTGCTTTGACCTTTCCAGACACCGTTTTCTACGAAGCATACGCCGTAGGTGTAAGCACCCGGCTCAAAGCTAGCGTACTGAGTGTTGCTATAGGCTACGCCTCGCTGGAGGGTGAAAGCTTTCCCACCGTTGATGGAAGGTAGATCACGATCCCCGCCTTTAGAGTCACGGACGCAGATGCCGAGCTTAGAGACAGTCTTCGTAGTGCTAGAGGTGATCTTCGAGGTGAACTTTACTAGGTTAGTGCCCACCACACTGGTGGTGTTGCTGTAGGTGTAAGGTGCCGGTGCTGCTGAGGCTGGTACGGTTACTCCAAGAAGTATGGCCGTGCCGACGACTGCAGAAGCGACTCGAGTGAGTTTCTTCATAGGGATAAGTGACCTTCGGGTAGAGGGTAAGTAGCCTCCACACGCTTACACTTCAGGCCAGATCACTACTGGGTGTCGTAGCGGCACAGATAAGACGGCTTCGGGTTGCGTTAAATATCGTCACCTAAGACAACAAATGCGCGCTATCTAGCTTTAGCCACAAAACGCACTCAACTTTTTCGAAGAAGCTCCAGCTCATCACGAAGAGTCTCAAGCGGGCCCGGAGTCTCCAGGATAGCCGGCACTCCAGCACGCTCCGCAACCTGCTTAGCTACAGACAGATCGAAGTTAGAAGAGGTGAGGTTGCTGTGATGATCTCTACCTGAACCGCGGTCGTCTAGTGAGCCGTTCAAGTGAGTCAGCCCGATCTCGATACCTCGTGCCTCAAGTTCATCTAGAAGCTTCGAGAAAGCCTCATCCGCAGGAAGCGACTGGTCGAGGACGTTGCCGGCCCAGGCGTGACATGTGTCAAGACAGAGCTTCGGGGAGAACGAACCGATGGCGTTCCAAAGGATCTCTAAACCTTCTAAAGAACGGCCAGGTGCGACGTTACCGCCGGCGGTGTTCTCAATAAGTATTTGTACCCCGTGAGTATCTACGGCTGTTAGAGCCTCGTACCAGCGTTTTGCGGCTACCTCTAAAGTAGCCTGCGGTGCCTGACCAGCATGGATCACTACACCGGAGGCACTGACCTCCGAAGCCGAGTTGAACTGGTAACCGAGCGACTTCGTGCTGTTGTCTCGAACTCCCTCGTTATCGCTAGCCGGGTTGATGATGTAGGAGCTGTGGACGAAGATAGGGAGCTCGTACTCGGCCCAGAACTTCTTATCCTTCTCTGATTTCACAGCAGGCGCACGCCATGTCTTCGGACTGCCGAGGAAGATCTGTGCGGCTTCAGCGCCGGTGGCTTTTACGTCGTCGAGAATTGTGCGGCCGGAAAGGTGTGCGCCGTACTTGATTTTGTCCATGAAGTGTTCTACCTTCGTGCATGAGCTACGTTGTTATAGCCGGAGAGCGTTGTGCTCATAGAGTATCGCTACAGGCTATTGTACCGAATACGTGAGAACTAGCTTGTCATTGATTGCGACCACCGGCGTCATGTTGAAGCAGTAGCATAACCTCAAGCTCGTCCTCGATGAGAGACACTGTTGCTACCGCTTCCGCCGTGTTACGCACTAGTTCGTGATGCTCAGCTAGGAAGCGGCGAGCGAACGCTAGGTACTCCTCTAAAGCTTTAGGAGAGGCTGTCTCGAAGTACTCGTCTCGCAGTTCGTAAAGCTCAGCAGCAGCAATGAACGGGCGGTGAGCGTCGTCATTGAAGAACAGTCGAAGATAGAGGATGAAGTGACGCTGGAGCTCCACATGAACGACTGTGATACGGTCCAGGTAGCCGTAGATCGCCGACAGCTTGAAATCAATTTCTCTTAGCGCGTTGGCTCCGTGTTGACGAGCGTACTGCGAACGAGCTCTCGATAGGAACGCATCTTCAAAGCCTCTCCGTAGCCTGCTAAGCGCATCCATGTACTGAGGTAGAGAGTCTAGCACGTCACCGACCGACACACCTTCCGGCGACAGGATGGAGTAGATGTCGATCATGCTCTGATCTACGGCTGCGGCGTCTTCAAGCCCGACTCTATTTTCGTGCCTAAGCCGCCCGACATAATTGTGAAACTTCCAGACAGCATCCATGAACGGGTCGTAGATGCGATACGCTTCTTCCGTCACTTATCCGCTCCCCGTTCTACTTGCTCAAGCATGAGGAAAACCTCAAGCTCGGTCTCAAGTTCGATCTGCTCAAGAGCCCTAGCATGATCGCTAGGGAAGTTGGTCGGACTGGTTGCAGCAAAAGCTTTTGCCTCGGTGAGATACGTCGAAAGATGAGCTAGCTCCGGCTGCTCAAAGTAGGCGTCTCGCAGCTTGTAGAGCCACGGAGCCTGCTTGTAAGAGCTTTCTTCCTCTTGAAAGTGTAGCTGTAGCGAGTTAGCGAAATGACGCTGTAGAGCTACATGGCCGGTGGTCATGCGTCCAGCGTAGGCCTCCATTCGCTTTCGGCCGTACTCGAGAAGATCGACGAGCTTTGTGATCTCCCGTCGATACTCACTGTTAGTCGATTCGAGCGCGATGCGCTCTAGCTTAGCCTTATACTCCAGCACAAGCTCACGGTAAGACGGGAATAGGCCGATGGTCTGACTAAGGTTACCACGCATGGCGCGCTTCACTTCTCGAAGCTTCACTAAGTGGTCTCCGAGTTCAGTTTCAGCGTGACGAAGACTTGCGGTGCGATAAGAGTTGGATACGACGCTGTTGAACTTATCCAGCTCGTTCACGAACGGATCAGAGAAGTAGTAGGCTCTAACCATGGTTTTCTCTCTCGGTGCTCTCGAGCATGATGAAGACCTCGAGCTCGTTTTCTGCGCTTTTGTACTCCTCGAAACCACGATGACTCTTGTCAAGGTAGTCAGGGTGAGCTTCGGCGAACTCCTGGGCCTCACGCAGATACCGCTCAAGATCTTTGACAGCACCTGTCTGGAAGTAAGCGTCTCTTCGGTGATTGAGGTCTGGAGCTACGCGGTACTTTGCGTTGCTTGTGTCGAAGCTTAACTCCATTGTGTAAAGGAAGTGATTCTGAAGCAACTCATGGCCAACGGTCATTCGCTCACCGTAAGTAGTCATCGCAGACAGAGAGAGTTCGAGCTTGTTACCCAAAACCGCTAGCGCTTGTCGTACATCTTCATCCTCTTCCTCGGCTTGGAAGGTTCTGACTTTGCTATAGAAATCCACCGCTAGCTCTCGATAGCTCGGGAAGCGAGCAAGCCAGCTCTGGAGGGTATCGGCAGTGCCTTTTCTTTTGAGCACTAACAGTGCTAACTCGTCAGTGAGTTTTGTCTGTACCGGTAACAGCTCAAGCTCCATAGAGCCCCAAGTTGCTGTCTGGTAAAAGATGTTTATTGACATCGTAAACGGATAAGCTATGTCACTCCAACTCACCATCAGTTACTGCTCTCGTTATCCTCAAGCATGATGAAGACCTCGAGTCTAGTTTCGAGCTCACTCAGCGTTTCAAGCTGGGTCGCTAGCGCTGTATGCTCACTCCTATCCCGGCCCTGCAGTTCAAGCCAGTAATCAACAAACGTTGAAGCCTTTGAGAAGTACTGCTTGAGAGTCTCTAGCTCCGCCGTTTCGAAGTAATCGTTTCGAAGCTGGAAAAGCTCACCCACGTAACTCTGGGGTCGGTCATCACCCGGGAACATGGTGTAGACGAACTGGTTGAAGTGAGCCTGAAGCTCTACGTGGCCGATTGTGATGCGCTCTTTGTAGCTCCGAAGAGTCCTCAACTCGTGCTTGATGTTAGCCAAATCACGGCTTAAGCGAAGAGTCTTATCTGGGAATTTTTTGAAGTTCAGAGCTCGGTCGAGAGCGCCGTGGACCTGAAGCACTAGCATCTCATAACGGTCAAACTTGCCGGCGGTTTTGGCGATGTCTACACCGACTTTCCAATGAAGCTCGCGAAGACCGGAGGTTACGTCTTCCAGGTGTGTGTTGCCCTGTCTTACTAGCGACTGAGCGGCTATGTTGAGAGCAAACGTCATCGAGCTAAGCCCGCTCGTGAAAGGATCATCCTGGATGTACTTGTCACTGTCGTAATCACGCACCATGGAGAATCCTTTCTAAGCTTAGCTTGACGAGTTAGCGTGCTGCTTCGACAGCAGCCAGCAACGCCTGGATCTCGGCCAGGCCGCCGGGAGGTGCGTAGACCACGCTCACATTGTGAGCAAGCGCGGTGGCCACCTCAGCGTCGGTGCCGGAAGCCTCTACACCGGGCGGCGTGATCGCCACGACGAGGTCCGACTCCATGATCGCCATGTCGTTCACTCGCTGAGCAGCCTCGTGCCAGCCACCGGACCAGGCACGGTGAGGTGAGTAGACCAGGCAGCGGTTGTGGATCAGCTCGGCACGCACCAGCTCGCGCCAGGCGTTGTAGGCCTTGTACTCATCAGAGTCGATGCGTCCCCACCAGGTCTTGATCGGGCCGACGAGGACCACACGAAGAGGCAAACCCTCCGGCAAGGCGGCTTCAACAGCTCCGTTACCGCCGATAGCCAGGAGCGACTTGTAGCGCTCTTCCATGGAGTTGTCGGTCGCGTGCTCAGTCACTGTTACTCTCTTTCGAAGAACTTACGGTGACGATGGTCACCTATCTAGACAACCGTATCACACTTTTGTTGAGCTAGCAACGAGTAGCCACAAAGAAAGAGGGCGAGCAGCCGAAGCCACCCGCCCTCTTTCTAGCCAGCTAGTTACCAGCTAGGAGTCGGCTTCGGTTCTGCGTAGACACGAGCGGTCTCGCGCCACTCGAAGCCATCGTCGGTGAGCGAGAACTTGCCCTCCGCATAGCTTCCGTCGTGGTCAAGGCCAAAACGCTTGATTTCGCCTTCCTTCACCGGTTTCTCATTGAGCTCGCGATGAGGGGCAAAGATAGAGCTAAGTACTTTTCCGAAGTTGTTGCGGTTCAGGACTCGATCCTGGAAGTTCTTGGTGCCATAGATCCTTGGGTTGTAATCACTCGACAGCATAGTCACAACAGTCTGCTCTTTACTATCCTGGTCGAGACCATCCCAGACGAACGACGGAACAGTGAAGCGACTTGCGCCGCCGCCGATCTCCTTCTTTCGAAGGCCTTCCTTCTCCAGACGGTTCTTGATGTTGTTGAAGAAGTCGTCTTTCTGGCGAGCAGGGTTAAAGTTGAACGCGAGGAAACCGTCGTGGCTCTCAGAGGTTTCACCGAGTGCAGTACGGTAAGCGTCGAGATCCACGTCTTCGAGCTTTCCGGTCTCGAGCGTATCCACGAGGCTGTGGAGCGCCACTGTCTGAAGTTCGTAGACAGTGGGAGCAACCCAAGTCTTGGTCATGGCGGTGTAGGCGCCACCGTCTGCACCTTCGTACGAATAACGCTGGGGTTCGACGTAGAGAAGATCGTAGTCGACGGCGTCTTCCTGCTTAGCGCCCCAGGCAGCTGCGAGGATCGGGCTGTGCTTCTCGAGAGTCGGCATCGCCTTGTCGAGCAGGCCGAGCTTCTTGAGTGCCTGAAGCTGCTCCTTCACGATCACCGGCTTAGAGTACTGCATCATCATGCCGTCGGAGCCGAGCTCACGAGCGGTGGGGCGAGGTTCCGGCTTAGCGTAGGTGTCCGTGGAGAAGAGCTGATCGTTCATCACGGCTTCGAGCTGGGAATAGACCTCCTGGACGCTTTCGCCGTGGATCGCGTCACCCTTGGGGCAGTTACCCGGAGTGGCCTTACAGACTCCGGCGGTGCCGTCTTCCTTCAAGTGGTAACGCATGAGCTCTCCTTTTAGACGCGGTTTATTCGTTTTCTAACCTACACCACAGATTCTGGTTCGTAAACCAGTCTTGATAAAATTACCAAGAGCTTAGGAGAGCTGCCATGGACGCTAGAGAACAAACTAAAGAGTTACTCGCACAGCTGAACAACACCATCAGCGAGATCGAGGCAGAGGGCTACAACTCGCCAAGCGTGGATGCCTCACTTCGTAGCCTAGGCGCTATGCGTGAAGATCTCGAGAAGCAGCTACAGGATACTTCGGCTTAACAGACGAAGGAGCGAAACCTAAAGCTTCGCTCCTTCGTTGCTACAGCACCGTTTTAGTTAGGCGTTACAGTAAGGGCGCAATGGCGCCTTCGGCCGCTTTACGCTGGGAGGTAAATCATCTTGACAGTTGTGTTCACCTAGGAACACTTGCCGGTGCTATAGATTACCAGCGCCTGACGCCGATCCTTAAACTGTAGGCTTCCACAAGCGGGGTTCTCTCGCCTGCTTCCTCCCAACGGGGATTCCTCCCCACCAGATCAAGCTAAACGTATCACATCTACCAGTTGATAGAATCAACACAAAGGAAGTGATGAACATGGCGTCTGAGAAGGTTCTCCGTAAGGATCTAGCGAAGCTTGAGAAAGCACGCGCGCTCTTGCTCTCCATGGATACTGAAAGTGCTTCCTTTAACTTCGCGCTGAAAGGGCTTCATCAAATTGGGCGCGACATTGAGAAGCAGCTCAAGGAGACGGCATGACTTTCCCACTAACTATTGCTGACAGCGCATCTAGCAAAGCCTGGCAGTTACTTCAGGCCGAAGGCCGCGAGGATCTACGACTTCGAGTGGCAGTACAGCCCGGTGGATGCTCAGGCTTGATTTACCAGCTCTACTTCGACCCTCAGGCTCTCGACGGTGACCTAATCCAAGAGTTTGGCGAGCTTGAGGTGGTCGTAGACAAGATGAGTGCTCCGTACCTAGAAGGTGCCGTTGTCTCGTTCGAAGACACTCTCGAGAAGCAAGGCTTCTCCATTGACAACCCTAACGCTGCCGGTTCTTGTGCCTGTGGCGACAGCTTCCACTAAGAAAGAGTCTCCCATGGATTTCTCAGCACGAAATCGCCACATCAGCAGTTTCTTCGGCGCTCTAATCACTTTTGCCGTAGTCCTAGGCCTCAATGAGCGACCGCTGCTTGCTATGACTTTCGCAGTAACCATCTATCTCATCATTACGGCTATCTGGCTCATCGTTTCGTTCAAAGAGCGAGCCAAAGCAATCGAACGCGAAGATGAGCTCGTGAAGACGAACGGGCCGAAGCGCGTGCCGATGTCCGAGAATTTCCCGCGGTAACCGATCCACTATTAGGAGTCACTCATGCCTTTAGGCCAAGCCATAACGTTCGCGCTACTACTAGCCTTCATGGCGGTAATGCTAGGCATCGTAGCTTCTGCTACGGTGTTACAGCTCATCGGGCTAGCGCTAGCGGCTGTAGTCGCCGTTGCTATAGTCTTCTTCACCGTTGAACACTTCTCAAATCGACCGAAGGTCAACGTCACCGACTGATAGTGCTTGTACTCAACGGACAACAGTTGCTAGGAGAACTTATGTTTGCCAGGAATCAGCTTTACCGCGTACCGATGTTAGTAGGTTCGGCTGTCGTGGCCTACCTAGTCTACAGTTTCTTGAGCGGAACCAACCCGTTCACTCTCACCACCGCCAACGGTCAGGACTTATCCGGTTGGATCCTCGCTTTCGTGATCGCTGGAGCGCTGGTGGTAGCCGTAGAGTTCGGTCGTGATGTTCGTAAGCAGCAGAGACTAGCAGCCGCCGAGCCGACTGACCACACTGACCCCAATTTCTGGGATAAGCGTAGCTAGACTTTTACACCTCTGAGCTTTGTAGCTCTTACTGAAACAGCGCGACCATATATAAAGCGGTCGCGCTGTTTCAGTAAGAGCGATTAGACACGTACGTTTGCGTAGATGCTACTGTGCCCGACACTGACACCGTACTTACCGCCGGTGCTCCGAGGGCGAGTTTCGTCGTCCTCATCGTAAGCGTCGATGTACCCCGTGTTGTACTTCGCTGTAATTTTGAAGTCGACCTGGTTACCGGTGAAGCCTTTGGTTTTGAGATCATCGATGGTGTCACCGATGAGCTTGTCCATCTTAGCGTTCTCTCCGTCGTAGACATGGATGTTCACCTCTGCCTTCTTGGGAGTAAACTTCGCCATGGTGACCGATGAGCTGCTACCGTAGCGGTGGAATCTTTCGCCGTCTCTACTGTCAAACTCTTTAATGATAGCACCGGGCTGAAGTCGCTTAGCAACCTCTTCAGGTGTGAAGAAATTAGCTGTGTGCTTTTCAGCAAACTTGTTGGCCTCATCGCGGGTTTCAAACTCGCCGTGGGGAGGCGTCTCGAGGCCTAGGCCGATAACTCGGCATGAGTCAGCGCTTTTGGCGGCACAGCGGCGTGCCTGGCCGTCCGCTGATACGTGATAACGAGTCATGGGATCTCCTATTAAGTAGTGGTTGTTGAACTTTTCTAACCAACCCCTATTTGCTGTCATAATTGGTGGGCGAAACGGTGTTTGGGAGTCACCGTTCTAGGGTGTCGCTCTCGACAGATTTTCACCCACACGCTTGAGCTCAAAACCGCGCTATGCTCGCAGCTAAAAGTCCCCAATGGCCAGTAGGGAGAACTGGGTGTGAGAAGCTGCGTAAGACAGTGCTTTCAGCGAAAACCCTCAGGCTGTTATGTTGTGCGACTACAGTAAGAAACGGCTGGCTACTGTGCTACGCTGCGTTAGCGTCTTTTAGCGAGCCTCACCACTCAGGGTGGAACTGCTGACGAGTGAGGGAAACATCCCAGGCGTCATCGTAGCTCTCACCGTTGTCGGCGAAGCGAGTGAGAGCCTTGAGCCCACGCTGCTCCTGAGCACGGCTGACGCGGTGGTAGAGCTTACGGTTGCTTTTCAGGATCGTCTCACGACGGTATTCGAGTGAGGGGCTGCAGGGACGGAACCAACCATCGGGATCCTGCTTCGTCATCGGCTCGTCGCCGGTGCAGTGCGAGGCCACGTAGCCGATGAGCTTCCTACCGGTGACCGGTCGTTCCCATGAGATGGTCTTCATAACCGGCGCCACACTGAGCACCTCAGCCTCAAGGCTCTTGCGGACGCGGTACCACTTGAAAGCCGAGTAGTAGCGAACACCACCGGAGATCATGTAGATGTGATAGCCTGCGGTGATCTCGGTGGAGCCGATCTCGGTGAGCGTAGCACCGGCCTCGTCGGTGACCGGAACGGTGCGATAGACCGGTCGACCGAAGCTCAGGTGATCGTGGAAAACATCGCGCGGCTCGTGCTCATCGTTAGTGCGAACCCAGTACGGGCGGTCCTTAAAAGTGCGGGACATTGTATCTACCTTCCGGCAGACAACTCTATTGCTAGACTCCCTGTGAGCCTAGGACGTTGTCTAACCTATGTGAAGGTTAGAGCGTGGCTTAGTCATATTGTCCTTTGTACTGCAGTCTATGGAATGAGAACGTTACTCGGCGGTCTCGTCGTAGCCGTAGTTGCTTTCGATGAGCTCGAGCAGAGTAGCGGCGGCGGAGTTGAACGCCTCACCGTGGCCTTCACAGTCGATGCCGTCGTGGCCGGTGTGCCCGCTGACCGATGCTCCGGCTCGATACTCGAGGAAGTCGGCGAGTGCTTCGATCTTCTGATCCTGGGTAGCCATCGTGAGCCTGCTTTCGGTTTTAGAAACGTTAGCTCGAATCTATCAGGCTTCAGCTAAAACGCAACCATCGAGTAAGTTAGTTTGTAATGCCGTAGCGAACGGCGACTAGCTCGGTGATGAGCTCTCCAGCGTCCTCGTCAGCGTAGTCCTCATCGTCGTAGTCAATGAAGCCGTTAGCGGCGAGGACAGCTTCAATCTCTTCCCAAGCATCAGGGTGACCGGTGAAACAGTCTAGCATGATGTCCCGATAGCTTGAAGGACGATTCGAGGCTGAGGCAGCTTCGATGTAGTCACCGATGGTTACAGCATTGAGCGAGTTCGCGCCCATGGCCGTGTTCAGGATCTTCTTCTCGTTGCTCATGCTTACTCCTTGTACTCGCTTACGGTGGTGCCATCCGGCACAGTGATCTCAGCTACCACGCTGTAGCCGTTGACAGCCTTGTCGCTGTAAAGACGAATCGGCCAGGCCGGCAGGATGTAGTCATCCTCCCAAAGCCCAAGCGTAACGGTCCAGGTGCCGTTCTTGCGGTAGTCGACGTAGAGTAAGGCTGTGTCTCCGTCGAGCGACTCAAGCACGCCGACCCAACCGCCCTTGGTCTCGTTGAACTCGTCTTCTCCTTCGATGCCTTCGACCTCAATGAGATCGTCGCTCGAACCGTAAACTCTAACCTTAGCCATAGTGTCTCCTTAGTCTGTCGATGCGATGTGTGTGCTCAGTTTTTGGGTCTGGAAAAGAGCGTTTTCTTCGACAACCTTACGAATAGACTCCGACTTGGTGCCGTTCCAGATGAACTCGAGCAAGTCCACGTCCACGGTGTTTTTGGCGATATCTTCGCGCAGAGAGCCGGTCTTGTGCTGAATAATGATGTCCTTTGCCAAAGCCGTAGGAAGCAGAGGATTCCCTACTAGCTTATTCAGTACATCACGTTTGGTGTCGTTGGCCAGCTTCTCCCAGTGGTCGTCACGCACGATGAGACTTGAAGCGTAGCTAGCTCTCATTTCCGTTGTGAAATCGAAAACGTTCTCCTGGATGAACTCGATCACCTTAGGGTCAACACGGGCCTCTAGCTTCTTCTTAGCGTTGAGCATGAAAGCAAGATTACGGTCTGCGTGGAAAACTCTCGGCGTCTCGCAGAAGTAGTGAGCTAGCGCGTTGCCAGGCTCATCTCCGCGGCAATCGGCCGCGTGTTCCATAGGGAGTCTCTCCCAGATGTTCGCCTCAAAGAAAGCATTAATGTCGTAGGATTCATGGCCGGAGAAACGATACAGCGTCCACCTCTTCTCAGCCTTCCAAAGCCGCATGAAATTGTCAAAGTTAGCAAAGATATAAGGCTGACTTACGAAGCTATGGACATCGTAGCGTCCGATCTTCGGCGTGGCGTGGAACAACGCCTCATGCTCTACAGCGGGGAAGTAATTGCACCTAAGTAGTGCATCCTTAAGATCTTGCATGCCTTCCGAAAGCTTCTTTTCAGTAAAAGCTTTGAACCCGCCGAACTTCTCATAGAGTGAGAGTAGCGCCTTCCCGTTAAGCTCATCATAGGCGCTACTTACAGCGCGAGCAACCTCCGCCGGGTCACTGCTTTCCAGATTGTAGTGCGGCTGTGTACTGACGGCGATGAGTTGGAATCCCATGATTTTCCTTTGCTTACGTTAGGCTATTATACCGAGTTAGACAGCGCGAGCTGTTACCCAAGCGTCTATAAGAGCTAGTTCTTCAGGGGAGATCCCGTGGTAGATGTTCGGTGAAACACAGGTGACTCTCTCGGCTACGGTCTCAAGCCAGGCGGTCGTTTCGACATCATCCTTAGCGTCATCGTCAATCCAGAGAATCTCTGTATCCTCCGGAATCGACTGTACGTAGTCAAGCTTCCACCAGCTTTTGGTGGCCTGGCCTGGATGATTCACGTAGTCGAACTTGGGAAACCCGAGAGTTGCTGGGAAGTGCTCTGTCTGGCGGTACCAGGCGGTGAGCCAGAGAAACGGAACGCTAGTACGCATGAGCGTAGAGAGCTTCTTGATCACCTGCGGTGCGATCACCTGCTCATCTCCTGCAGGATTCACCGGCCGAGGCTCAAGGTCAGGCCAGACTCGCTCTCCAGTGTACTCAGTGGCGAACGGAAAGATCACTCCGTCGCAATCAATGAGTACTAGTGACTTCATGCTTACGCCAGCTTTCCGTTGTTAGCGATGTAGGTCTTCAGGAACACTTCAAAAGCGTTGGGCTCTTCGGCCAGCTCTCGCTTCCCCAGGCGTCGAACGGACTCTTCAGATGAGCCACCGAGCCGACCCTCGGCGTCGAGCCAGAGCACCAGGCCGGTGGGAAAATTGACTCCGATGATTCTTGCTGGCTTTTTAGCCACTTGAGCTCCTTAGTGTATGACTATGTTCGACCTTACACGGTTATGTTGCAAAAGCAAACGTAGCTAGGCTATTGTGGTTCTCTTATGAGTGTTGTATGGTGGTGCTACACGAACTTGAAGGAGTCAATGATGGAAACCCGCGAAAGCCAGATGATCGGTGAGATCCTCGACGTGGCTCGTGAGCTGTATCCTGAGGCTCCCGCGGAGAAGATGAAGAAGTTCACGCTCTCCATCGAAGAGCTCGCTCAGCGCGGGCGGTACCTCTTCGACACCATCGGCATCTCTTCCGCCGCATGGGCTTACCTCGGCGACCTCAACCTCGCCACCGAGCTCGGGCTTCGAGTGGCTCAGGACTTCCCGGAACTGGATGAGGAAACCGTGGCTCGAGCTGCGGCGACAGGCGAGTAATCAAGGCAATCTTGCCGATTGTGGCACAGCTGTAAATCGTGTAAGTTTTACTTGTCATCAACCGAACGTTTCAAGGAGAATCTCATGGCCGAAACCGTTGCAGCTACGATCACCACCGAAGAGATCAGCAACGGGATCGTCAAGGTAGCCGAAGACGCCGGCGTCTTCGGTGACGACTTCTGGGCCCCAGGGATCGCTCCTCACTTCATCGAAACCGCTGACTACTACCAGCCGCGCACGGTCAACGGTGTGGAGGCCAACTGGTGGGCCACCGGCGGTGGCAACGGCCGTCCTGCTCTCATCGTTCGTCAGAGCCCGAGCACCGGCCTGGTGGATGCTGCGTACATCGTCACCGCCGGCTCCGATCTCGATGTGGCCACGCTCGACGAGGCGAATCGAAAGCTCGCCGCGCTCTTCGTCTAGTCACCGATTAGCTAAACTCATACTTCTCTAGGCCAGCAATTCGGCTGCTGGCCTAGAGAAGTATAGGACGACGAAGCTCTGAAGCATGTAGTATAATACGGCTGACCACAGCCGATAGTTTCTACACACAGCTGAACTCTGGCACTAATCGATGAGGACCACCATGGGCGTCAAAGTAATCCACCTGCTCAAGATGACGTGGATGTTTACCTGGCGTCTCCTCATTGTGAGTACGCTTCTCTTCGGCAGTCGCTACAACGATTCTGTACCTCTTGTGGCTTTCGGTGTGGCTGCAGTGTTGGTCTTCGGTTTCAACAAGACGCTGCTAACTTGGCCGCTCATTCGTCTTTTCAGAGGTCGAAGCTTTATCGAACCTGCCGGAGGCTTTAGAGCTAGAACTCCGAAGCGTTCCAAAACGACGAAGCGACGACCCACACGGCCACAGGTAGAGCAGGAGCCGGCTCGCCCTCAGATCGGATCGGCTACCGCCAACGGTCGTATCACCGGCTTCGAGCCTAGAGCTCTCGAGGCCAAGCCTGTGCCGAGGTTCCCCACCATGTACGGTGTCCCCGGTGAAGGTCTCGACGGTGCTGTAAACCTCTCGGCTGAGAACGTGAAGCTCGGGATCAAGGGTGAGCGAAACTTTGCACGTGCCTTGGGTGTGGCTCGTAAGCTCGGTGACTACCACACGATCTGGTCAGTGCCGGTGCCTGACCAGGTAGAATTCAAGCCTGGGCCTTACGGCACCGACATCGACTGTATTCTCGCCACCGGCGAGGCTATCTTCCTCATCGACCTCAAGAACTACAAGTCAGGTGACGTACGTTACTACAATCGTGGTAACCAACTCTACTGTGAGGACGTGCCCACCGGTAAGCAGGTCGGGGAGCCAAAGACCATGTCACGGAACATGGAGATGGCCACCAGCGCGGTTCGTAAACACTGTCCGAACGCCGAGATCTGGCCGGTTGTGGTCTTCATGCCCACCGATAAAGGCGAAGGTGTGATCGACAAAGTGAACTGGCCAGGTCAGGTGCCGGCTGTCAATCTTTCCGAGTTCTTAGAGATTATCTCGAAGCAACCGAAGTTCGAATGGTCAGCTCCCACCGGTGGTTCGTTCGCCCGACTCGCCTCTCTGCAGAAGATGAAGCGCTAGAAAACAGCTCGTAGCTCAGAGTCTCATGGTGTACTATGAACTTATGACTACTTCGACCGCTCAGAGCTCCACTCTCATCATCAAGCACTCGGCCTCCGATGAGAGGATCGTCGCCTGCAAGGGTAGTGGTGAGAAGATCCTCATGGTGACGGAGACGCTCGGCTTCATGTGCATGACCCAGCGCTTCGTCGAGCTCCAGAAGATGCGCTTCCTGCCGCTCTGGCGTCGCCGTGTCCTCGGCTTCTGGACCGACGAGAAGGACGAGGCTCTCGCCGCGTTCGAGGAGTACGCCGCCTACGCTGAGTAACACGCCACCTTCCGCTTAAATTAGGAACGGGCCGATTGCAAGAAGAGAAGCAATCGGCCCGTTTCGCGTTTAAGCGAGTGGCTTACTGGTGCGTGAGGTTTACTCTACCGGAGTACCGGTGGCGGTGATGGTAGCGATACCAACCTCGAGGTCACCGGTTACTGCGTCGGTGCCGAAAGTGTCGTTAAGTAGCGCTGCTGCGTCCTCAGAGATGTAGACGGTGGTGCCCTGGAGCACTGCGTTGCCGTCAGCGTCGCTGGTGAGCGGGTTCAGAGTAGTACCGTCGAGACGGAAGATGTTGATGTCCGTTCCAACCTCTTCACCGTTGACAGTCACGGTACCGGTGAGCTTGGAGTTGCTTCCCGGGTCGATGACGAAGTCACTCAGGCCGACGACAGTGTCCCCAGCCGTAAGAGTGATTCCTGAACCGTCGTGATCGATCTCACCCTGGACGTAAGGACGTACGTCGCTGTCCGGGCCGTAGTAATCGACGTTACCGCCGGTGATCGGGAACGCTAGCACGCCGTCGGTGAGAGTTGCGCCGCCGGTGACGCCAGGAGTGAGGCCGAGAGTGCCGAGAGCCTCAACAAAGCCGGCGTCTAGTGCTACCTTGGTGTCGACTCCAGAGAGGTCAGTCAGTGCTGCTACGGGAGCAGTAGTGGCCGAAGTGCTAGGTGAGCTCGATGAAGAGCTGGAGGGTGAAGTCGAGGGTGTTGCCTCATCGTCAGCGGCGCTAGTGCAAGCAGCGAGTGATGCTGCGAGGATGCCGGCTGTTACAAGACTGGTAGTGATTTTGAGTGACTTTCTCATAATGAACTCCTAAGTAGTGGTTCTTATGGTGCTACTTTATCTCGCGGTCATCGGAGCCGTGAGGGTGGTAGTGCTTCAAGTAACTTTCCAATGTGTAGTCTTATATCAACTTAAGTGATGGTTAGTTGAGGGTTTCCTGTACGTTATTAGTTCGTTATCTAGCTAGCCAGTAGGGAGTGACCTCTAACTTCGACTTTTTCAGCTTTCACTAGAAACGTCGAAAAGCTGAAAAATTGGGATACGCTTCCAAAGTGTGATACCTTTAAGTCATGGCCGCTCTGACGATTCCCACCCCTCCGGTTCGCACCATCATCATCCACGATGCGCCGACCAAGCAGGAGCGCTACAGCGACTCTTTCACGCAGAACCAGGTGGATGTTTTCCGAGTCACTGATCTTCCTTTCACCGGAGAGCAGCTCCGGCGCATGAAGCATCGTGCGTTCTACGACGACCACGCCAGCAAGCTCGACGCGCCGAAGCTCCTGCTCGACGTGGCCGCCTGACAACAGACTAACAGAGGACAAATCATGGACACCCAGACTGCTCCTGCCAAGCTCAGCATCGTCGTGAAGCCGGACGACTACTTCGGCGACATGTATATGGGCTACGTCTACGTCGGCGAAGAGCTCATCTCCACGGTCGCTTCGAGCTTCCAGTTCCGCGCGCTTCAGAAGGCTCGGAAGGCTGCGAAGCTCTACAGCAAGTACGGTATCTGCCTGAGCATGTAAGGCTCCTCTACGGTTGTGGCTTGAGCTCTCATGTGCTACTATTAAGCCATGCGATACGACAACCGAGGACACCACTGGCGCTACGCTACGAACCCGCGTCTTCGTGAACTGGCTGAAGCTGAGGCTTACCGCTACGACATGGAGATGATGGACGCGGAGCTGGAGCACGACGGCACCATCAGCGCTGTCTTCGGTTCACGAGCTGTCACTCTCACGCTCGGGCTCATCGACTCCGAGGCGGACTCGCTCTTCGCTTTCGGCCACTGCGCAATCCTCGCCTGGGAGATCCACGTCAAGACCGGCCTTCCCCTCGCCGTCTTCACCTCTTCCAAGGCGACGCCGGACCGATGGAGCGGCCACGTGGCGATTTCCCTCGGGGACGACCGCTTCCTCGACATCCAGGGTGTCACTTCGAGCAGTTCGATCTATCGGCGCTACTCGCGCTTCGGTGACTACAGCGACTTCGAGCTCATGAGCGATCACGACTTCAAGAGCCGCATCGTAGACCCCGCGAACTACGACGATCCGAAGCAGTACCTCTGCGAGCTCGAGCAGCTCCTGCTGGATCACTTCGCCGATCTCGTGATCGAGGAGAACCGCGAGGCGATTGAGGCGGCGGTTGCGCTTTCGACCGTCTCGGCGTAAGATAAACTCATGCTCTCCTTCGGCACTTACCCCATCGAGGTTGTCCACGCCGCCATGCTCGAAGGCCGCGGCAAGAAGGCGTCGCTCCCGGACGGCCGTACGTTCAACCGCACGAGTCACCGGCTCGTCTTGTTCTCGACCAAAGGCGTGGCTTGCTCCGCCTGCGGTCTGGCCGGCAGCTACTACAGACTCGAGAGCCACGGTAAGGACATCACACCTCACCTAAACCTCTACGCTGTCTCTGCGGCTGGTAAGCCGATTCTCATGACGAAGGATCACACGCACCCGAAGAGCAAGGGCGGGAAGAACGAGCTCGAGAACTACACCACCATGTGCCAGCCGTGCAACTCAGCCAAGGCGGATAAGCTGACTGACCAGGCGTAGCGCTTGAGAGTTATTGCACTTTCTAGCAGGTAGGCGTAAGATAAACACGTACCCACTCCTGGCCCACTTCACCAACTGAAGGAAACAATTCTCATGGCTTTCAGCGACCTCACCGACACTCAGCTTCTCACCACCGTCACCATGTTCGAGAAGAAGGTCAAGAAGCTCGCCAAGCTCGGTGCCGGCGCCGGGATGGCCACCGCAGTCAACAACTCGCACCTGCGGAAGCTCCAGGCCGAGGCCGTGGCTCGTGGGCTCGACCTCACCGCTGCGAAGCCGGCTGCCGCTTCGAAGAGCGTCTCCAACGGTGCTTCGAAGAGCGTTGCCTGAAGCGCCTAGGTAAATCATCGTGTGCCGGCTCTTTATCCCCGCTAAGGTTGATAGATCGTGAGCTCGGCCGATGAGATTCGTAAGCTCGTCGACTTCGACGGCGAAGCGAAGCAGCTTCTCTCGCTGTTTGAAGACCACATCGACGCTGTAGCGCACTCGCTTCTGAACATGGAAGACGATGACGGCGTTTCTTTTGGCTGGCCACATCCCGGCAAGAGCATCAGCAGCGCACCGCTCCGTACTCTAGAACGTCGCGTGCTGTGGGCTACGCAATGCATCCAGGAGATGGAAGCTCAGATGCTCGAAGGCATCTACATTGAGACCTACGAAGAGCTTTACGCGCTCTACACGGTGGCGCAGAGCTACTACAAGAAGCTGAACCACAATCACGAACTCGTAGAACAGATCGGGCAGGCTCTGCTCAAAATCTGCCTGCAGCTCCGGTACGGCTACGAAGCTGTAGACACAGCTGTAAACGCCGTGATCTACTCCGGCCTATCCTTCAGCGATGTGCTCGTACGCTTCGAGCGTTTCCTCTCCATGACCGAGGCGCAGGCTTCGCCGAAGCTTGTAAGCTCAGCTCGAGGACTCATGGTGGAGCTCGAGCTTTCCGTAGTGCTCACGGAGTAGGTAAGATTGATAGATCCTGCTATCGCCTACCAGCAACGGAGTCACTATGAGCTACACGAAGTCTAACGAAGATCTCATCACAGCACGTCGTCGAGTTGCCGAAGCTCTAGAGCTTGGCCTGAACCCAAGCCACGATGACGTAGAGCTATTGCTGAAAGCGGTGCCGGAAGATTCAGTCACTCCCAACTTCGTCTACGATGACGGATCGGCTTTCTCTCTCAAGGTTGAGCGTAACCCTAGCGGTGAGTGGGGCTTCAGATCTGACTCTATCGGTGGCCGTCACACGCCTGCTTTCGTGCCTGAAAAAGAGGCGGTAAAGCTGGCTAAGCTCATCCTTTCGGCTGCCAGCGCCGAGCTCGTTACGCCCACTTTCGCAGAGCGTATGGCGCTGCAGTCACTCATCGCACTCGAGACCAAGCCGGCCTACCGTCGAGCTGAAGCAGCACAGGCTTATGCTGAGGGGCTAGAGAGCGTGCTAATAAGTGTCCATAAGCTGGTGGAAGCTGCTCAGAAGGATGAGAGCACGACGACTAAAGACCTCGCCGCTTCGGTAGAGGAGCTCGTATGCTCAGCGGTGAAGACTAAGTAAGCTTCGGTTGCCGTAGAATCCTTCGCCGTGTAGTGTGAGACTTGTTCCGCTCACCTCTGATTGAGAGAAGAAATCATGAAGCAGCACGAAGTCGACTTCGCCGGTGTTTACCGCCTGATGGTGAACGGCAAGCTGGTGGGTGAGTTCGTGCCTGGGCCGATCTGGAGCGCTTTCTACAAGCACGCTCAGGAGACCTACGAGAACGTTTCGTGCTCGTGGGAGCCGTTCGAGGTGCCCGCTCAGGCCGACGCGACGCCGAACCACGAGAACCCGGTGATGGTGGAGTACCGCACCGCTTCCATCGAGGCCCTGCCGGTGGCTGACTACTGGTACCAGGCGGACAACGAGCAGGTCTACGAGAACATGGCCGCGGCTCTCGAGCGCTCTGATGTCATCACCGACTGGCGTTCGCAGATCACGCACTCGCTCACCTCGGTCCGCGTCATCGACCAGGTGACTCAGCGTGCCACCTACATCTCGCCCACCGGAAAGTAATCATGGCTACCTCTTCGCTCGACTACCCGAAGCTTCGCTACGCCGCCCATCTCGAGTTCGTTCGCGGGCGCTGGCTCGGGATCGAGGCCATCGGTTGTCTTGAGACCCCGATCTCCGGAGACGACCTGGCTCGTATCAAGCGAGGCCTTGCGTAAGCCTCACATAGATGGTAAGATAGCCTAATGATTAATACTGACGGAAGCCTTTCGCCGACCTCTCGCAGCCTCGTACTCAACGTGATGGACGCAGAGCCCATCGACGGTCTCGATGAGCGCGGCTGGGATGACGCTCGCCACGACCTCCCCACCGAAGAAGGTGTTGAAGAGGCCCCTCTCTACTGGGCCAAGCGGCTCGAGGCTGAGGCTGGAGAGTGGCTTGATCCGCTTTCTCACAGCCGTTCTAAGCAGGAGGCTCACTCGAGCCGGAGCGAGGCTTACTACACTGCTCGCTCTGTTCGTCTGACTCAGGTGAGCAACGCGATCTACAGCACCGGAGGATTCTGATGAAGGTACCGTTTGTCTACTACTTGCACGACGACTATAACAGTCATGAGCTTGTGGATGAGATCCGCAATCAGCTCAGTAAGCAAGGGGTTGACCTGCCGGAGAGCGACGACGTGCTTGCAGAGCGTTTAGGCAGC
>Ga0308157_10002654_pt1 | contig 28375 bp, 31 predicted proteins | sample PhyBR1_FD_201035 | JGI IMG/M metagenome (GOLD analysis project Ga0308157, IMG submission 201035) | Phyllosphere microbial communities from UC Gill Tract Community Farm, Albany, California, United States - DLSLB.R1 | ecosystem: Host-associated > Plants > Phyllosphere > Unclassified | place: USA...
CTTCGCCGGCGATCCTGTGCTGCCCCCGCAACGGTCAACAAGCGTCGTCCCACGACGACAATCCGCTTCGCTATACCACTGTGCCTTGTGCATGGGAAGGTCAGGTGGATTTGCTTGCCAGCCCGGATACCGGCCAAACAGGTGGAGGCGTCATGGGCGCCTCTGTTCAATCCACTCACGGGGAGGTGAGGGGATTGCATCTTTAGTCAAATCATATCTATGCGTTTATCCATTTGTTCGATGGAGGTGCTGGCTTCGCTCGCGCTTCTGCCTTTGACCACCCACGCCGATCCAGCCGACACCACCATTGAAGTGCGCGGCCACTATGACAACGGCGTTGGCACTTCCAGCGCCGCCAGCCAGGGCGCGGTGACGGCCGACCTGATCGCCAACCGGCCGGCCTTGCGTCCCGGCGAGCTGCTGGAGTTTGTGCCCGGCGTGATCGTTACCCAGCACAGCGGCGATGGTAAAGCCAACCAGTACTTCCTGCGCGGCTTCAACCTGGATCACGGCACCGACTTCGCCACCTTTGTCGACGGCATGCCGGTGAATATGCGCACGCATGCCCATGGACAGGGTTATACCGATCTGAATTTCCTGATTCCCGAACTGGTGGACCGCATCAATTACAAGAAGGGGCCGTACTACGCGGACGAGGGAGATTTCGCCTCCGCCGGCGCGGCGCATATGACACTGGCGAACAGGCTGCGCGACAATACCGCCAGTATCAGCGTGGGCGAGAACGCCTATTACCGCTCGGTGTACACCGGTTCGACGCCGCTGGGCGCGGGCAATCTGGTATACGGCGCGGAGCTGGGACACAACGACGGTCCGTGGCAAACGCCGGAGGCTTTTCACAAGAGCATAGGCGTGCTGCGTTATGCGCAAGGTGCGAGCGACGATCAGTTTAGCGTGACCAGCATGTTCTACAAGGGCGCGTGGCATGCCAGCAACCAGATCCCCTTACGTGCGGTGCAGAGCGGCGAGCTGAATGAATTCGGCGCGATCGATCCGAGCGATGGCGGCGACACGTCGCGTTACAGCCTGTCGGCCAGCATGCGCAAGCGCTCCAGCGATAGCCTGCTGCAGGCGAATGCCTATCTGGTGCAGTCGGAGCTGACCTTGTTCAATAACTTCACCTACTTCCTGGATGATCCGGTCAATGGCGACCAGTCGCGCCAGCACGAGAAGCGCCGCATGGGCGGCTTCGATGTGGCGCAGACGTGGTTCGGCCATTGGGGCGGGCTGGATGTCAGCAACAAGGTGGGCGTGCAGGGACGCTATGATTATCTGTCGCCGCTGTCGCTGCACGCGACGCGCAATCAGCAGGTGTTGCGCATGGTGTCCGAGTCGCGCGTGAAGGAGGGCAGTGTCGGCGCGTATCTGGAGAATACCGTGCAGTGGCGCGACTGGCTGCGCACCACGGCGGGCCTGCGCTATGACCGTTATCGCTTCGATGTCGACAGCAATATCGCCGAGAATTCCGGCAAGGTGAGCGCCGGCACGACGTCGCCTAAATTGTCGGTGGTGCTGGGGCCTTGGGCCAAAACCGAGTTCTTCGTCAACTATGGCGAGGGCTTTCACAGCAACGACGCGCGTGGCACGACGGTGCATCTGACGCCGAAGAAAGGTGAGCCGATCGATCCGGTGACGCCGCTGGTCAAAACGCGCGGCGCGGAGATCGGTGCGCGCACCGAGTTCCTGCCTGGCCTGCAAAGCTCGGTCGCGCTGTGGAAGCTGCGCTCCGCTTCGGAGCTGGTGTTTTCCGGCGATGCCGGCGACACTTCGCCAAGCCGTGGCAGCTACCGCTCGGGCATTGAGTGGAACAACCATTACATCGCCAATTCCTGGCTGCTGTTCGATCTGGATCTGGCGTACTCGCGTGGTCACTACACCGAACATGACGAGGTGGGTGACAAGATTCCGGGCGCGATCGGCAAGGTGGCATCGTTCGGTGCGACCATTGTGGATCTGGGGCCGTGGTCGGCGGCTTTCCAGATGCGTTACTTCGGCCCGCGTCCGCTGATCGAGGATGACAGCCGGCGTTCATCGACCACCGCGATTGCGTATGCGCGTGTGGGCTACAAGTTCAACCGCCGCTGGTCGGCGCAGCTGGATGCCTTCAACCTGTTTGACCGCCGCGTCAGCGATGTCGATTACTACTATGCCTCGCGCCTGTCGGGCGAGCCGGCGGAAGGCGTGGACGATATCCACTACCACCCTGCCGAACGTCGCACCTTCCGCCTGACGGTGAAGGCGACGTTCTAGCGCGCTCCCGCGATGAAGCGGTGGTGCTACCATCGCTTCATGACGACTCCATACCAACTCTATTACTGGGACGGCTTGCAGGGCCGCGGTGAATTTGTCCGGCTGGCGCTGGAGGAGGCGGGCGTGCCGTATGTGGATGTGGCGCGGCAGAAGAAGGGCATGCCGGCGCTGATGGCCAGCCTGGATGGCGACAAGGTGACGCATCCATCGTTTGCGCCGCCGGTATTGCAGGCAGGCGCACTGCTGATCGGGCAGACCACGAATATCCTGATGTTCCTGGGCGCGAAACATGGCCTGGCGCCGCGTTCTTTAGATGGCCGCTTGTGGGCCAACCAGTTGCAGCTGACGATCGCCGACATCGTCGCCGAGGCGCATGATACGCACCATCCCATCTCGACTAACGCCTACTACGAAGACCAGAAGAAGGAAGCCAGGGCGCGCGCCAAGGATTTCCGCGAGCAGCGCATTCCGAAGTTCCTGGATTATTTTGAAGGCGTGGTGCAGCGCAATCCGGGGCGCGGAGGCTATGCGATCGGTGCGCGCCTGTCCTACGTGGATCTGTCGCTGTTCCAGCTGATCGACGGCCTGCGCTATGCGTTCCCCAAGACGATGGCGAAGCTGGCAGCCACCTATCCGCACCTGCTGGCACTGTATGACAAGGTGGCGCAGCGTCCAAATGTCGCCGCCTACCTGCGTTCCAAACGCCGGCTTCCACACAATGAAAGCTGCATCTTCCGCCATTACCCGGAGCTGGAGAAATAGTCAGGCTGCGCTGGTGACCGGGTAGCCGGCGTCGGCGATGGCGGATTTCAGCGGTGCCAGCGGCGTCGCGCTGTCGATCCGGACCGACTTGGTGGCCAGATCGATATCCACCTTGGCGGCGGCGTCCACCGCTTGCACAGCCTTGGTGACGGCGCCAACACAGTGGCCGCAGCTCATGTTTTCTACTTGCAGTTGATACATTGCGTACTCCCGGAACAGTTTCGATCCCTGTACTCTAATCCTTCCAGCAGTAGTAAGGTCAAGCGAATTTTCCGGTTGCGCCTCAGCCCACCGGCGGATCGTCCAGCCGCGCCAGATCGAGGCTGATCAGCGCCCAGATGCCGCCCACGTAACTGGGCTCTTGCAGCAGGGTTTCGACTTCAGAGGGTTTGATTTCGAAGGGGCGGCCTTGCTCGATCAACTGGCCGACGTGACCGTAGATCGCCTTGGTGGCGTTGCTCAGGGCTTTGTCGACTGTCTCGCCTGTTGTAACGCAGCCAGGCATATCAGGTACCGTGACGCCGTATTTTTGGGCGCCTATCGTCCGCTGGATCAGGATAGGTATGTCCATGATATCTGGCCAACATCAATGACTTGAGTGTCTAGTGTCATACAGCTTGCCACCGGTTTCAAGCACTTTCTGAGAAGCGCTTTTACCATGCTGTTCCTTGCTTTGAGTGATTGACATCGATAATTGCCTCAGATAACATTCTAAACATGCTTTAATGCATCTAAAATGTCAGTGTAGTAATACACAAAGCCACGGTCCCCTATCCCCGTACCTGGTCAAGCGCCACGCTTTATTTACCTAAACCACACGGGGATCATCATGAAATTCGCTAAACTTGCTGCACTTGCCGTTGCTATGGCCTATGGCACCTCCCAGGCTGCCGTCATCACTTTCCAGACCGGTTTTTCCGACGCCGGCGTTCAATCCAGTGCCACCGCTTACCGCGACGTGGTGAATGCGGCTGTTGCCAATTCGACGCAGAGCACAGTGTTGAGCAACTATGACATCGTTTCCAACCAGTCGCTGTTCGGCGCCGGCGCCAGCAACATCGCCTTCAAGTCGAGCATCGACTTTGGGCTGGCCAACAGCGGCACGTATTCCTTCCGTGCCGGCGTCGATTTCGGCAATGGCGGTGCGGTGTTCCTCGACGGCCAGGCGGTCGATCTGAAAACCAACGATATGTGGTGGGCGCACAGCTACGACAACACCAATTCGGTGTTCACGGTGAACAACCAGGCGCTATCGGCCGGCAATCACACGCTGACCATCTACGGCCTGGAAGGCTGCTGCGATGGCGGCCAGCAGGTGCAGTTCTCTGCCAACGGCGGCGCCTTCCAGAGCTTCAGCGCCAACACGCTGCAACTGACCGCCGCCGTGCCTGAGCCGGAAACCTACGCCATGATGCTGGGCGGCCTGGGCTTGGTGGGCGTAGCCGCGCGCCGTCGCCGCAGCAAACAGGTAGCGTAAAAAGAAAAAGCCCCGCCGGCATTGCTGCGGGCGGGGCCAAAAACAATCGGGTCAGCACTGACCCCGAATTTTTACAGCACTTCGCTGGCGTGATCCGCCAGGCGCGAGCGTTCGCCGCGCGCCAGTGTGACGTGGCCACTGTGCGACCAGCCCTTGAAGCGGTCGACCACATAGGTCAGGCCGCTTGAACCTTCAGTCAGGTATGGCGTGTCGATCTGCGCAATATTGCCCAGGCAGATGATCTTGGTGCCCGGACCGGCGCGCGTCACCAGCGTCTTCACTTGCTTCGGCGTCAGATTCTGCGCTTCGTCGATGATCAGGAACTTGTTGACGAAGGTACGGCCACGCATGAAGTTCAGCGACTTGATCTTGATGCGCGAACGGATCAGGTCCTGCGTTGCCGCACGGCCCCACTCGCCGCCATCCGAATCGGACTTGTTCAACACTTCAAGGTTGTCGTCGAAGGCGCCCATCCATGGCGACATTTTCTCTTCCTCGGTGCCCGGCAGGAAACCGATGTCTTCACCGACCGGCACCGTCACGCGGGTGACGATGATTTCGTTGTAGAGCTTGGTTTCCAGCACTTGCGCCAGGCCGGCTGCCAGTGCCAGCAGGGTTTTACCCGTACCCGCCTGGCCGAGCAGCGTGACGAAGTCGCATTCCGGATTCATCAGCAGGTTCAGCGCGAAGTTCTGCTCGCGGTTGCGTGCGGTCACGCCCCAGACATTGTTCTTGTTGTGGCTGAAGTCACGCAGGGTTTGCAGCACGGCGGTCTTGCCGTTGATCTGCTTGACCTGGCCATAGAACGGCGCTTCGCCATTCTTCGGCTCCAGGAACACGAACTGGTTGACCAGCATCGATGGCACGAACGGGCCGGTGACGCGGTAGAACGTGGCGCTCTGGCCGTTCTTGTTCTCCTGCCAGGACTCCAGATCCTTGCCGTGCCTGTTCCAGAAATCGTCTGGCAGCTGGACGATGCCCGAGTACAGCAGGTCGGTGTCTTCCAGCACGTGGTCGTTGAAGTAGTCCTCGGCCGGCAGGCCCAGCGCGCGCGCCTTGATGCGCATATTGATGTCTTTCGACACCAGCACGATGGCGCGGCCGGCTTGCTCGGCTTCCAGCGAACGCACTACCGACAGGATCTGGTTGTCGGCCTTGCCCGATGGCAGGCCAACCGGCAGCTCGGCCGTTTGCAGACGGGTCTGGAAGTACAGGCGGCCCTTGGCGTCCTTGTTGCCCAGCTTGGACAGCGGGATGCCATTTTCGATGGCGTCGTCGTCGGTGTTGGAGACCAGCGCGTCCAGCGTGCGCGACACCTGGCGTGCATTGCGCGCCACTTCGGTCATGCCTTTCTTGTGGTTGTCCAGTTCTTCCAGCGTCATCATCGGCAGGTAGACATCGTGCTCTTCAAAACGGAACAGCGACGATGGATCGTGCATCAGCACGTTGGTGTCCAGCACGAACATCTTGGTGGTGCCGGTCTGGTCGGCATTGCGACTGGTGGACGACTTGATCGCCACTTCATTGTTCTTGTGCTTGGCCGGGTGCGGCGCTTCGGCCACGATCGGCGTGACCTTGCCACGCGGCGAAGGCTTGCCCTTGGCCTCGACCGCTTCGGCGGCGGCTTGCAGCACGGCCGGCGCGGCCTTCAGCACGGCAGCCACGGCTTTGGATTTGCCGGTGGCCGGCGTCTTGGCCACGGCTGGTTTTTTTGCAGTTGGTACGGCTTTGACGGTCGCCGCCTTCTTCGGCGCTGGTGCAGGCTCCGGCGCAATGTCGGCGACTGCCGCGAGGGCAGGTGCCACGCGGCCGCTGGCCTTGGGGTAATCTTTTGCCAACAGTATAGTCGCTGGCTTACTTGGTATTTTTGGCAGTGGCATCAGGATCTCAATCGAAAGATATCTGGAGGAATCCGCCCACAGGAAAACGTCCCGATGGGGTGGATGCTTTAAAGGAAAACAGGTGAAAGACTGCCGATGGGCATTGGCTTTGCCCGATGAGTACCGCAAGGTGGCCGGTTGGCCACCGAGGAGGGTGGAAGTTACAGTGTTGACTCAAAATGTGGTGTCGCTCGCTACGGTTTAAGCACACTGGAAGCGCGCATCCGTCCAACTCAAGCCTGATGCGCTACAAATTCCAGCACTTCATCGACGTGACCCGCTACCTTCACGCCTCGCCATTCTTTCACCAATTGGCCGTTAGCGTCAATCACAAACGTACTGCGCTCGATGCCACGGACAGTCTTACCGTACATTTGCTTCATCTTCATGACACCGAACTGTTCGCAGACTTGCTCTTCCGGATCGGAAATCAGTTCAAACGGCAGGCCCAGCTTGGCGCGGAAGCCTTCGTGCGAGCGCAGCGAATCACGGCTGATGCCGTAGATTTCGGTCCCGGCTGCCTGGAATTGTTCATGCAGGTCGCGGAAGGCCACGTTTTCAGTGGTGCAGCCTGGGGTGTTGTCCTTCGGATAGAAGAACAGCACGGTATAACGCGCCGGGCGGCCGGACAACTGGAAGGTCTGGCCGCTGGTCATCGGCGCGGAGAAATCGGTTACTACATCAGCCACAGGCGTCTCCTAAGAGGGTTACTAAGCTTGGGCAGCACCTTGAATGATCAGCTGGCCCGAGCGTCCCGGCAATTCGCCCCAGGTGATGGGGCAAACCGGCATCGGCAGGGTTCGTATCTTCTGATAGTAGTCAGCCATGGACGCCAGTTGGTATCCCTGCGCTTGCCATCCTGCCAATAGCTGCTCAAATATGGGGGCAAGTTTCTGTCCTTCAAGCTCTGCATGCAAAGTATAAACGTGGTCGCGCGTGGCGCCCTCGGTCAATTTCAGCAGGAATGCGGCGATATTCGCGGTGCTGATGGTTAAGCCGTTGATTTCGCAGCCTAAAAGCTCATCCAGCGTGGGCAGCGTGGTGGGCATCTGGATGTGCTTCAGCACCTGCTTGCCGTCCGACAGCCGATGCGGGCCGTCGGCCGGGTTGGCCAGCGTGCCGTCGGGCTTGAGCACGCAGCGGCCGTCGGAGGCGTAGGCGTAGCTGGCATCGTCGTGTTCATGGAAGGCGCCATTGTTCATCTGCCAGCCGGCGGCGCCGTGGGTACGCGGCGCCGCGCCGAAGATTTGCGTGTAGCGGCCGGCGGCCTTGCGCATCATGCTGGCCGACCAGGCGGCGTCGCGCTTTGCCACATTGTCCTGCCACAGCACGTGGTCCCAGGTATGGATGCCGCATTCGAAGCCGGCGTCCTGCACGGCGCGCATCTCGGCGGCGCAATCCTTGCCGATGTCCGGGCCGGGCAGCAGCACGCCGTACATCAGCGTCTTGAAGCCATAGTGTTCAACCACCGAGGTGCGCGACACCTTGCTGAAGAAGCCCGGCCGCAAAGCGCGGCGCAGCGCCCAGCCGGTATGGTCCGGGCCAAGCGAGAACAAAAAGGTGGCGCCGGCCTGGCGTGCCTTCAGCATGCGCACCAGGTTGGGAACGCCTTCACGGGTGCCGCGCCAGGTGTCGACGTCGATCTTCAACACCATCAAGGGTCGGGTCTTCATCAGTCCATCAGTCCATCAGCGCGTGAGCGGCGGCTACCTGGCTGCGATAGGCGTCGAAGATTTTCTTCAGCGCGTCGGCCATGCTGGTGGATGGCTTCCAGTCCAGTTCTTCACACGTGTTGGTGATCTTCGGCACCCGGTTCTGCACATCCTGGTAACCGGCACCGTAGTAGGCGCCGGAGGTGGTTTCGACGATCTTCACCTGCGCGGCGCCGCTCGCGTACTCAGGGTAGTCCCTGGCCAGTTCCATCATCATGCCGGCCAGGTCGCGGATCGAGTAGTTGTTGACCGGGTTGCCGATGTTGTAGATCTTGCCGCTGGCGGCGCCGTCCTTGTTGTCGATGATCTTCATCAGTGCATCGATGCCGTCATCGATGTCGGTGAAGGCGCGCTTCTGGTGGCCGCCGTCGACCAGCGAGATGTTCTCGCCACGGACGATGTGGCCGAAGAACTGCGTTACCACGCGCGACGAGCCTTCCTTTGGCGTGTGGATCGAATCCAGGCCGGCACCGATCCAGTTAAATGGACGGAACAGCGTGAAGTTCAGGCCTTCCATGCCATAGCCCCAGATCACGCGGTCCATCAGCTGCTTGGCGTTGGAGTAGATCCAGCGCGGCTTGTTGATCGGGCCGCAGATCAGTTCCGAATTCTCCGGATCGAATTCGTCGTCATGGCACATGCCATACACTTCCGACGTCGACGGGAACACCAGGTGCTTGCCATACTTGGCGGCCGAGCGCACGATGGGCAGGTTGGCCTCGAAGTCCAGTTCGAACACGCGCAGCGGGGCTTTCACGTAGGTCGATGGCGTGGCGATCGCCACCAGCGGCAGGATCACGTCGCATTTTTTGACGTGGTATTCGACCCATTCCTTGTTGATGGTGATGTCACCCTCGAAGAAGTGCATGCGCGGGTGGTCCAGCAGCTCGGGAATGCGGTCGCTGTTCATGTCCATGCCGTAGACATGCCAGTCAGTGGTTTCCAGGATGCGTTTCGACAGGTGGTGGCCAATGAAGCCATTGACGCCAAGGATGAGGACTTTTTTCATGATGAGTTTTTCAGGTGATGATTAGGCCGCCGCAGCCAGGCGCGCTTGCAACTGTGCTGCGGTGATGGCGACGCCATCGGCGGTCAACGAGGAAATCGTCAGCATGCGGCCGTCGCCACAAACACCGAAGATACGGTCATCGACCACAGCCAGGCCGGCAGGCAGGCTGAGGCCGACAACATTGCCGGCCAGGCGCGCACGTTGAATGACATAGCGTACGCCGTCAATCTCAGTGAACGCACCTGGATAGGGAGGGGCAACAGCCCTGTGCAAATTGTAGACCTGCTGCGCCGGCTGGCGCCAGTCGATGCGGCCGTCTTCCGGCGTGCGGCCGCCGAAGTAGCCGCCCTGGGTCAGGTCGTTGTGCAGGCGCGGCGCGCGCTCGTCCAGCAGCGATGGCAGCACGCGCCACAGCGCCTGCTCGGCCGCCACCTGCACCTTGCCGAAGACTTCGTGCGCGGTGTCGTCCGGCAGGATCGGCACTTCCATCTGCGAGACGATGGCGCCGGCATCCGGCTTGACGGTCATTTCGTGCAGCGTGGCGCCAGTGACGGTGGCACCATGCAGCACCGCCCAGTTGACCGGCGCGCGGCCGCGGAATTCCGGCAGCAGCGAGCCATGCATATTGAAGGCGGGCGCCACATCCAGCAACGCGGCCGGCAGCATGTGCCGGTAGTAGAAGCTGAACATCAGGTCCGGCCTGGCGGCCTTGACCTGCGCCAGCAGCTCCGGCGACTTGGCGTCGGCGGGCGTGATATAGGGGATGCCTTCGGCCTGGCACAACGAAATCACCGATTCAAACCAGATGTTCTCGCTGGCGTTGTCCTCATACGTGACCACCAGCGCGACGTCCACGCCGCCGGCCAGCAGTACCTTCAGACAGCGCACGCCGACATTGTGGTAGGCGAAGACCACCGCCCGCTTGCGGCTTTCAAACTCAGTCATGATGGCGCGCCACTGTGCGTTTTTCGATACCGATCGGCAGCTCCGCCAGCTCGACCGGCTTTTGCTGCAGGATGGTCTGCACCACGTAGCGCGGCCGCGCACGCACCTGCTGGAAGATGCGGCCGACATACTCGCCCAACAAGCCAATGCCGAACAGGATCACGCCCATGAAGAAGAAGGCCACGGCAAACAGCGTGAACACGCCGTCCGCCTCGACGCCTACCACCAGCCGGCGATACGCCAGCACCACCACCATGATGGCGGAGAAGAAGGACATCGCCATGCCCAGCATCGAGTAAAACTGCAGCGGGATCAGCGAGAAGCCGGTGACCAGGTCGAAATTCAGGCGGATCAGGCTGTACAAGGAGTACTTCGATTCGCCGGCCGCCCGTTCCTCGTGTTCGACGATGATTTCGGTCGGGTTGCGGGCAAAGCGGTAGGCCAGCGCCGGCACGAAGGTATTCACCTCGCAGCACTGGTTCATCAGGTCCACCACGTTGCGGCCGTAGGCGCGCAGCATATTGCCCTGGTCGGTGATCTTGATGTTGGTGATGCGCTCGCGCAGGCCATTCATGGCCTTGGAGGCCCAGGTGCGCCAAGCAGAATCCTGGCGCTTGCGGCGGATCGAGCCGACGTAGTCGTAGCCCTCGCGCATCTTGGCCACCAGGTTGCCGATTTCTTCCGGCGGATTTTGCAGGTCGGCGTCGAGCGTGATCATGATTTCGCCGCGTGCCGCTTCAAAGCCGGCCAGGATCGCCATGTGCTGGCCGTAGTTGCCGTTGAAGAGCACCACGCGGGTGACGTCGGGACGCTTGCGGAATTGCTCGGCGAGGATAGCCACCGAGTTGTCGCGGCTGCCGTCGTTGACGAACACGATCTCGTAGCTGGCGCCCAGCTTGTCGAGCGCTGGATACAAACGCGCGAACAGCACCGGCAGGCCGGCCTGCTCGTTGTACACCGGGATCACCACCGAGATTTCCGGCTTCAGATTGGCGAGAGTCATGTCGGTCATTTGGTCAGGATCGCTTTCACGGCTGCGACAGCACGGTCGACATCGGCCGTGGTCATGGCATAGAACATCGGCAGCGTCACGGTCAGGCGGCCGATCTTTTCGGCGATCGGGAACATGCCTTCCTTGAAGCCGCGCTCGCGGTACAGGGTGAACAAATGGATCGGTGCGTAGTGGTAGCCGGTGCCGACGTTGAAGCGCTCCTGCATGGCGCGCATGAAATCGGCGCGCGTGGTCGGGCCGCAGTCCGGCAGGATAATCTGGAACAGGTGGTAGTTGCTGGAGTCGAAAGCCTGCAGCGGCAACTGGGCGCCGGTCTGCGCTTCGAAGTCCGGGCCGAAGGCTTCGTAATAGCGGCGCGCCAGCGCGCGCCGGTGCGCAGTGATTTTTTCCACGTTGGCGAACTGGCCAAGGCCGATGGCGGCCATGATGTCGCTCATATTGTATTTGCCGCCTAGGACGTCGACATCGATGCCGTCAACGCCGCTGCGGGTCACGCCTTGCAGGCGGTATTTTTCCGCCAGTTTGGCTTCTTCCAGGTTGTTCAGCACCAGCGCGCCGCCTTCGCCGGTGGTGAGATTCTTGTTGGCCTGGAAGCTGAACGAGACGAAGTCGCCAAAGGCGCCGATGCGCTTGCCCTGCCATTCGGCGCCGAAAGCTTGCGCGGCGTCTTCCACCACGCGCAGATTGTGTTGGCGCGCGATCGCGTACAGGCGGTCCATGTCCACCGGCAGGCCGGACAGGTAGACCGGGATGATGGCCCTGGTACGTGGCGTGATCGCGGCTTCCAGCTTATCGAGGTCGATATTGCGGGTCAGCGGATCGATGTCGGCAAACACCGGTGTGGCGCCCACTTCGATGATGACATTGGCGGTGGCGACCCAGGAAATCGGCGTGGTGATGACTTCATCGCCGGGACCGATGCCGGCGATGCGCAGCGCGATCTCCATGGTGCAGGTGCCGGAGTTGAAGGTGCGCACCGGACGGCCGCCGAAGTACGCCGACATCTGCGCTTCAAACGCTGCGACTTTCGGTCCGCTAGTGATCCAGCCGGAGCGCAGCACGTCGCTGACGGCGGCAATGGTGGCTTCGTCTATCGTCGGACGGGAGAAGGGAAGGAAGGGCAGCTCAGCACTCATCGGGATTAATCTACGTTTATGGATGATCTGGCTGCAATTCTAAATTGTTCGTCAGGTCCGCGCCAGCCAAGCAACCCCTACGAGTATCACTACGATGGCAAGTAAACGTTGTATCGACAGCGCTTCGCCGAACAGATACCAGGCGCCTATGGCGGTCACCACATAGCCCAAAGATAGCATCGGATAAGCCACCGAAACATCCACGCGCGACAGCGCGATAATCCACAACAAAACCGATAGCACATAGCAAGCGAGCCCGCCAATTATGGGGATCTGCGTTGCGACGCGTAAACCGGTGCTGAATAAATTACTCAGCGTCAGATGAATTTCGCCGACGTTGCGCGCGCCCGCTTTCAACAATAATTGTGCGACCGCGTTGAGCAAAACACCGGCCACAATGAAGCAAAAAGTGGCGAAATTCATTTTATGGTTTTGTTCATTACATATTGGTAAGGACGACCCGGCGGCTGTCCTGGGCGACGATGCGCATGTGTAAACCATGGCCTTGCATCACGCCCAGCGTTTCGATGCCGACGATGGCCAGCGCCTTTTCATTACGGGCAGTATGCGCGCGCCAGCGCTCGTAGAAACCATCCAGGGTGGGGATGGACAACTCCGGCTGCTGGCGCAGGCCGAAGGTGAACTCGTCCCAGTACGCCACCAGCGTGACCGGACGGCCCAGATAGAAGGTCATCGACTGCTCGTAGACGAACACGGTGTACACCGGCGTGTCGGGCTTCAGGTCGGGCAGCACTTTTTGCGCCAGCGCCTTGCCGGAGCGCACCTGGCCGTAGGTCTCGAAGCCAGCCAGCAGTAATTGCACTGACGCAAAGCTGGCGATCGCCAGTGTCAGCACCGTGAGGTCGCGGCGCAGCTGGCGCGCATGCAGCAGCGCCAGCGCGCCACCGGCTGCGGCGATGATGGCGGCAGTCAGCACCCACGGCTGGTAGGTTTCCAGCAGCGCGCGCTCGTCCGGATGGCGCGAGGCAGCCTGGATCATGTGCGGGATCATGGCGATGCCGACCACGCCAGCCAGCACCAGCAGGCCGGCGGCAAGCATGCGACTCAGGCGCGGCGCGCCCTCCAGGTAGACGCCCAGCAGCAGCGCCAGCGCCGGATACACCGGCAGGATGTAGCCAGGCAGCTTGGAGCTGGAATAACTGAAGAAAAAGGTGATGAACACCACCCATACCAGCAGCAGCAGCCTGGGCTGGAAGGTGGCTTGCGCGTCGCGCCTGGCGCCGTTCAGCAGCGCCTGCGGCAGCAGGCCCAGCCATGGCATCACGCCGGGAATCAGCAGTAGCAGGAAGTAGTACCACGCGCCTTCGCGGTGGTGGGTCTTGAGGAAGAAGCGTTCCCAGTGTTCGTGGATGAAGAAGAAGTGCGGCTGTTCCGGGTTCTTCAGCGCCACCAGCACGAACCACGGCGCGGCAATGGCGAAGAACAGCAGCAAACCCTTGCCGAGGTGCAGGCGCTTCCAGATGGCCAGGTCGCGCGACAGCAGGCTGTAGATGACCAGCACCGCACCCGGCAGCACTACGCCAATCAGGCCCTTGGCCAGCACCGCCAGCGCCATGCCGGCCCAGCACAGCAGCATCCAGTTGCGCTGCTCGGACGGCGTGGCGCCGTCGCGCTGGGCGATCAGCATGGCGCCGAGGGTGATGGTCATCATGCCTGTCAGGCCCATGTCCAGCGAGTTGACCTGGCCGGCGGCGATCCAGAAGACGCTGGAACCCAGCACCACGGCGGCGTAGAAGCCGGCGCGCGCGCCAAACACGCGTTTGGCCGCGTAGCCGGTGAACAGCACGCCGCCCAGGCCGCACAGGCCGGTCCACAGGCGCGCCTGCCATTCGCCCAGGCCGAAGGCGGTGAAGGTCAGCGCGTTCATCCAGGTTTGCAGCGGCGGCTTTTCAAAGTACTTGATGCCGTTGAGGCGGGTGGTGATCCAGTCGCCGCTGGCCCACATTTCCCGCGCCATTTCGGCGTAACGGCCTTCGTCAGGCGGGACCAGCGAGCGGATGCCCAGCACATACAGCCAGACCAGGGCGAACACCGCCACCAAAGTCCAGACGACTTTCTTCGAGTTGTACAGGTCGTTCATCAGGCACTTCTATTGTTGTTCTTATTCGGCTTGCGGCGCGATGATCAGGGCCAGCGTGACCTTGCGGCCTTCGCCCATCAGGATGTTGTAGGTGCGGCAGGCGGCTTGGCTGTCCATGCATTCGACACCGATGCGGCGCATGGTCAGCGCGGCGGTCAGTTTCGGGTGGATGAAGCGCTGGCGCTCGCCGGTGCCGAGGATGACCACGTCCGGGTTATCCTGGCCGATCAGGTCGAAGTGTTCGGCGGTCAGCGATTCGAAGGTCGGCGCGTCCAGTGCGCGCGGCGGCGTTTCCGGCAGCACGATCAGGCTGTAGTTGTAGCGTTCGGCGTTGATTTCGACGCCGCTGGCGTCGTAGCCGGTGACGGTCTGGTATTTCTGGGTGTCGCTTTGATGGAGCTTCATGGCGCAGGGGTAAAAAACGGCAAAAAGGAGCGCCATTGTAGCCTTTTCAAGGTGGGGCCGGCCTGAAAGGTTGATTAAATCGGAGGCTTTCGGCAGAATGGTTCTTTTCGCATTGCAGCACGGCCGGCGCCGGCGTTTTGGCAGGTCAGAGAAGTTTGCCTCACATAAACAGGATTTTATTTTGCGACCGATTCAAAAATCGAACAAACTGGCGGAAGTCTGCTACGAGATCCGCGGCCCGGTGCCTGAGAAGGCACGGCAGATGGAGGAGGAAGGCCATAAGATTACTAAGTTGAATATCGGCAACTTGGCCGTATTCGGCTTTGACCCGCCGGACGAGATCGTCCAGGATATGAAGGTGAACCTGTCCAATGCGGCGGGGTATACCGATTCCAAGGGCATGTTTGCGCCGCGCAAGGCGGTGATGCACTACACACAGGGCAAGAACATCGCCGGCGTCAGCATTGACGATATCTACCTGGGCAATGGCGCGTCCGAGCTGATCGTGATGTCGATGAACGCGCTGCTGAACAATGGCGACGAGGTGCTGGTGCCGGCGCCGGACTATCCGCTGTGGACGGCGGCGGTGTCGCTATCGGGCGGCACGCCGGTGCACTACATCTGCGACGAGCAGCAGGACTGGTATCCGGACATCGAGGACATGCGCCGCAAGATCACGCCGAACACGCGCGCGATCGTGGTCATCAACCCGAACAATCCGACCGGTGCGCTGTACCCGGTCGAACTGCTGTTGCAGATCATCGAGCTGGCACGCCAGCACGACCTGATCATTTATGCCGATGAAATCTACGACAAGGTGCTGTATGACGGCGCCCAGCACGTGTCGATCGCCTCGCTGGCCGACGATATCTTGTTCGTCACCTTCAACGGCCTGTCGAAGAATTACCGCGCCTGCGGCTACCGTTCCGGCTGGATGGTGGTGTCGGGCGAGAAGTCGCACGCGAAAGACTATATCGAAGGCCTGAACATGCTGGCCTCGATGCGCTTGTGCGCCAACGCTCCGGGGCAGTTTGCGATCCAGACTGCGCTCGGCGGCTACCAGTCTATCGACGATCTGGTGGGCCCGGGCGGGCGCCTGTTAAAGCAACGCGATCTGGCGTACAAGCTGCTGACCGAGATTCCGGGCGTCACTTGTGTCAAGCCGAAAGCGGCGCTGTACATGTTCCCGCGTCTTGATCCGAAGATCTATCCGATCGCGGATGACCAGCAGTTCGCTTATGAATTGCTGGCCGAAACGAAAGTGCTGATCGTTCAGGGCAGCGGCTTCAACTGGATCGCGCCGGATCACTTCCGCGTCGTGTTCCTGCCGAACTCGGACGATATGGTGGAAGCTTTCGGCCGCATGGCCAAGTTCATGGAAAGCTACCGCAAGCGCCACGGCGCCAGCTTCTAAGTCAGATCCCTGGAAACATTATGAAACCAATCAAAGTAGGCTTGTTAGGCGTCGGCAATGTCGGCGGTGGTACGTTCGATGTGCTGGAGCGCAATCAGGAAGAAATCCGCCGCCGCGCCGGCCGCAGCATCGAAGTGGTGGCTGTCTCGGCCCGCAACCTGGAGCGCGCCAAAGCGCGCACCGGCGGCAAGGTGAAGGTGGTGGCCAATCCGGCCGACATCGTCAACGACCCGGAAATCGACATTGTCGTCGAGCTGATCGGCGGCTACGAGGAAGCGCGCCAGCTGGTGCTGCAAGCGATTGCCAATGGCAAGCACGTGGTCACCGCCAACAAGGCGCTGCTGGCCGAGCACGGCAACGAAATCTTCAAGGCGGCCCAGGACAAGGGCGTCATGGTGGCGTTTGAGGCGGCGGTGGCGGGTGGCATCCCGATCATCAAGGCGCTGCGCGAAGGCCTGACCGCCAACCGCATCGACTGGTTTGCCGGCATCATCAACGGCACCACCAACTTCATCCTGTCCGAGATGCGCGACAAGGGCCTGGACTTCGCCACCGTGCTGAAGCAGGCGCAGGAACTGGGTTATGCGGAAGCCGACCCGACCTTCGACATCGAAGGTGTGGATGCGGCGCACAAGGCCACCATCATGTCGGCGATTGCCTTCGGTATTCCGGTGCAGTTCGACAAGGCGCACGTGGAGGGCATCTCCAGGCTGAACGCGGTCGACATCAAGTATGCCGAGCAACTGGGCTACCGCATCAAGCTGCTGGGCATCGCCAAGCGCGCCAAGGTCAACGGCAAGGAAGGCGTGGAGCTGCGCGTGCACCCGACGCTGATTCCGTCCAAGCGCCTGATCGCCAATGTCGAAGGGGCGATGAACGCGGTGCTGGTGCAGGGCGACGCGGTTGGCGCCACGCTGTATTACGGCAAGGGCGCCGGCTCGGAGCCGACCGCGTCGGCGGTGATTGCCGACCTGGTCGATATCACCCGCCTGGCCACCGCTGATCCTGAGCACCGCGTGCCGCACCTGGCGTTCCAGCCGAACGCGATGACCAATATCGAGATTCTGCCGATGGCGGAAGTCACCACCAGCTACTACCTGCGCATGAACGTCAAGGACGAGCCGGGCGTGCTGGCTGACCTGACACGCATCCTGGCCGACGCCGGCATCTCGATCGACGCCATGCTGCAGAAAGAGCCGGCCGATGGCGAGACGCGCACCGACATCATCTTCCTGACGCACCAGACGCAGGAGAAGAGCGTCAACGCCGCCATCGCCAAGATGGAAAGCCTGTCGACGGTGGGCGGTAGCGTCACCAAAATCCGCCTGGAAAACCTCAGCTAGGCTTGTGGCAGCTCAATACGGCCCCGTCTCATGGGGCCGTAGACTGGGCGGATGCCGAACACCGCCGCCCGCTATGACTCGCCCTGGAAAGCTGCACTCACACATGCTTTCCAGCACTTCATCGTCCTCTTCTTTCCCCACCTTCATCCCCTGATCGACTGGACCAGGCCTGCGCATTTCCGCGACAAGGAATTGGCCGGCATCAGCCTTGGCGCCATCCCCGGCCATATGGTGGCCGACCAACTGATCGAAGTCGGTCTGCTCACTGGGCGCATACCAGTGTCCAACGCGCTGAAGAATTGTTGGCTTCGCATAACCCGATTGCCTTGGTGGCGCTGACCCATCTACGTACCCAGCAGGCGCGCCATGATCCACATCAACTCTACGCGGCCAAGTGGGAGCTCACGCAGCGAATCTACCAGCACTGTTGGATTGGCAGGCAGTTTTCAAACTGGAGAAGGAGGCGAAAATGGAATGGATCACTCCATTGGAGCAGATGTTTATCGATGACGGATGGAAAAAAGGTTTGAAGGAAGGGCGAGAGGCGGGACGCAAGGAAGGGGCGGCGACGATGTTGGAACGGCTGCTCACGCAACGGTTTGGGGCGCTGCCTAAAACCGTACAACGCAAGCTTGCAAAGGCGGATCTGGCGCAGCTGGAGGCATGGAGTGATGCGCTGCATGAGGCAAAATCGTTGAAGCAGGTGTTCGGATAAAAAAACCGGGACAGCGTCTACGCACACTGTCCCGAAAAAGGGTTCTTCCAATACCTAGGGCTTGCTACAACTTACAACTTACTTCGAAGCGACGGTCAGTTCGCTTTTTACTTCCTTCACGCCTGGCACAGCCGAGGCGACCTGAATGGCTTGGGTACCGATATCGGTATTGGCGACGGTGCCGCTCAGGGTCACAACGCCGTCATTGGTGGTTACGCCGATCTGCTTTTGTTCAGACAGGGACGCCTTGATTTTGCTGGTGATGGCCTCGTCGTTGGTGGCGGTGCCAGCTTTGGCGGCGCCAGCCAGGGCTGCATCCTGTTGGCCAGCGGCGAATGCGGTACCGGTTGCGGCAGCGGCGGTCAGGGTGGCGGCTACCATCAGGCGGGCGATCAGTTTGTTGGTCATCATGATTTGCTTCCTTATCGAGTTTGAGGATAAAACGTCTGTGACGTTACCTACTCCTTTGCAAACCCCGTGCCAGCTATGATTTCTCCTTTATTTTCAATGACTTGGAGGTTAATTTCTAATGGGAAATCATAAACTTGTAGATTTTCCGGCCATATTGCTGCGATCTTGTCGGGAAAAAGCGACGATAGCCAGAGGCTATACGCTAACTCATTGATTTTTAGAGGTTTCGTCCTGTCGCTCAATGGCGACATCGCCCCGGAACAGGCTGGCGTCCAGATTGTGTTTCTGCAGCAGGCGGTAGAACTCCGTGCGGTTGCGCTCGGCCAGGCGGGCGGCGTCAGCAACGTTGCCATCCGTGAGTTTCAGCAGCTGTACCAGATAGTTACGCTCGAAACGCTGGCGTGCCTCGGTGTAGCTCAACACCTCCAGCGACGGCACGCGCAACGCACGCTGCACCAGCGACAGCGGGATCAGCGGCGCCGTCGCCAGCGCACACACGTGCTCGATCACGTTGTATAACTGGCGCACATTGCCGGGCCAGGCCGAGGTGGTCAGCGCCTCCAGCGCGTCGGGCGCGAAGCCGCGCACCGTCTTGTCGTATTTGGCAGCCAGCGTTTGCAGAAACTGGTTGGCCATCGGCACGATGTCTTCGCGGCGCTGCGACAGCGGCGGCAAGGTCAGCGTGATGACGTTCAGGCGGTAATACAAGTCCTCGCGGAACTGCCCCTCCTGCATCGCTGCATCCAGGTCGCGATGGGTGGCGGACAGGATGCGCACATCGACCGGCTTGGCCACGTCCGAGCCCAGCTGGCGCACCACGCGCTCCTGCAATACCCGCAACAGCTTGACCTGCAATAGCAACGGCATGTCGCCGATCTCGTCGAGGAACAGCGTGCCGCCATCGGCCGCCTGCAGCAAGCCCTCGCGCGTGCCGACCGCGCCAGTGTAGGCGCCCTTGACGTGGCCGAACAGTTCCGACTCCAGCAGCGCTTCCGGGATCGCGCCGCAATTGATGGCGATGAACGGCGCTTTGGCGCGGCGGCTGGCGCGGTGGATTGCCTGCGCCAGCATCTCCTTGCCGGTGCCGCTCTCGCCACGGATCAGAATGCTGGCGTCGGACGCCGCCACCAGCCGCGCCTCGGCCAACAGTTCGTCCATGCACTGGCTGCGGCTGATGATGGCCGAGCGCCATTCCTGGTCACCCTCATCGGTGCGCGCGGCCGGCGCCGCCAGGCTCAGCGCCTGGGCGATGCGCTCCAGCAGCAGCTTGGCGTCGAACGGCTTGGTCAGATAGGCGTAGGCGCCCAGCGTAGTGGCCTCCACCGCGTCGGGGATGGTGCCGTGCGCGGTCAGCAGGATCACCGGCAGCGACGGATAGCTGCGGCGGATTTCCTGGAACAGCCACATGCCGTCACGGTCCGGCAGGCGGATGTCGCTGATCACCAGACGAGGCAATTCCATCGACATGCGGGTCAGCGCTTCCTCCGCGCTGCCGACCGCCGTGACGCGATAGCCGTTGGCGATCAGCCGCATCGACAGCAGACGCAGCAGGTCGTCGTCATCATCCACCAGCAGCAGGTGGGCGCCCTGGCCTTGGCGTGTCGTCGTCATTTGGTCACCTGCGAAGTTGGCGCCGGGCGGACCGGCAGGGTGCGTTCGATAGCCTTCAGGCCTTCGACGATTTCATTCAGTTGCTCGATGCGGCGCTGGTTGTCCTTTTGCTGCGTGGCCAGCTTGTCGGCGTGGTCATACAGGCGGCGGGTTTCCGCGCAGTTGCTGGACAGCAGTTGCGCCAGCGGCCGGAACGGCGCCGCCTCGACATCGGCCGACGTCGCCACGCTGTCCAGCAGCGCCTGCGCGCGCGCCAGGTCGCTGCTGCCGCGCGTCAGCATCAGCGCCATGCCCATCTGGACGGCGACACGCGGGCTGCGTTTTTGTAGGCCGAGGCCGCTCAGTTCCTTCAGCAACTCGCCCTGGGTCATGCGCCGCAGTGACTGGTGGTAGCTGAGCAGGGGTGCAACTTCGTCCGGCGGTGGCGGCGGCGCGCTGATGACTTCAATGACCGGCGCCGGCACCGGTGGCGGCGCCGGATCGGCCGGGATCGGCGAGTTCAGCGTACACGCCGACAGCGCCAGGCAGGCCAGCAGACACAGGATGAGATTAGCTTTCATAAGGCAGTTCAATGCGGAAGTGGGCGCCCCGTTGCGAGGGCATCAGTTTGAGGATGCCGCCATGCGCGGCCACGTATTCATGCACGATGGACAGGCCGATGCCGTTGCCGCGTCGTGCGCCTGGCGGTTGTCGCTGTCCCTGGTAAAACGGTTCAAAGATGCGGGCCGCGTCTTCCGCCGCCACGCCCGGCCCCTGGTCGACGCAATCAAGCAGCAGCTTGCCGTCCAGTTCGCCGAGACGGAAGCAGATCAGGCCGCCGGCAGGGCTGAAACGCACGGCGTTCGACAGCAGGTTGCCGACCACGATCGCCATCTTGTCGGCGTCGATGGCCAGCGGCGCGGCGCGGCCTTCGGTCACCACCGTCAGCTTGGCGGCCTGCCATTGCAGGCGCTGGCTATCGATGGTCTGCGCCAGCAGCGCGCCCAGGTCGGCCAGCTGGCGTTGCAGGTGCTGGGCATCAAAAGTAGCGGCGTTGTAGCGCAGTAGCGCCTCGATCTGCGATTGCAGCGCTGCCGTATTCTGGTTGAGGATGCCGGCGATCTCGCGCTGGTCGGGCGACAGCGCGCCAGCCACGCCATCCTCCAGCAATGCCACGCCTTCACGCAGGGCCGCCAGCGGCGTCTTCAGCTCATGCGAGATGTGGCGCAGGAAGCGCGCCTTGTCGGCTTCCAGGTCGGCCAGGCGCTGGCGCAGCCAGTTCAACTGCTGGCCGACGCGTTGCAGGTCGCTTGGCCCGCGTACGGCGATCACCTGGTCGTAGCGGTTTTCGCCGAGCGTGTCGATGGCCTGCTCGATCTGCTCCAGCGGGCGCGACAGCCACAGGCCAAAGCCGGAGGCCAGCGCGGCGGCGATCAGGATCGAGGCGATCACCTGCGCCTTCAGTACGGCGCGGCGCTGGTCAAGCTCCGCCAGCAGCGCGCTGTTGCGGCGCTCGACTTCCTGTTTGACTTCGTCGCTCAGCTGCTCGTTGACTTCGGGCAGCGGCAACAGCGCTTTTTCCAGCGCCTGCTGGCGTGCGGTGCGGGCCGCGCCGGGCCGCGACGGCGCCTGCAGGATCTGCCAGGCCTGTTCGCCGGACTGGCGCCAGCGCTCGAACAGCTCGGCCGGCGTGTAGGGCAGGGCGGTGGCCACCTCGTCCAGCGACAGACGGGCGTCGCGCCAGGCGTCTGCATAGCGGCGGCGGAAGGCTGGATCGTCCAGCACCAGGTACTGGCGCGCGCTGCGTGCCATGGCGACGCTGCGTTCAGCCAGTTGTTGGGTATTTTCAGTGAGCGCCAGCGCGTGGCGTCCACTGTCGCGACTATGGGCGGCCAGGCGATCCAGCGTCCACAGGGCATGCAGCGAGGCGGCGCTCAGCAGCACGGCAATCAGCAAAAAGACGCCCAGCAATAACTGGCGAAACGAGAGTTTCGAGAGCATTGTGGGTCAGAAAAAGGCCATATTGACTGAATAATAAGGCCAAACCACGGCGGGAGCCTGCACGATTGGCGGGCTCCATGCGCGTGGGCGGAGCGCCGGCCGGGGTGGCCAGCGCGCTTCGCCGCATCGGATCAGGCGGCGGGGCCGACGTCCATGCCGTCGTAGGATTCCAGCTGGTGTTCTTCAGCGAATTTGTAGAATTCCTGGTTGCGGGCGTGCAGCGTGTCGACAGTGTGCTTTTCAACCTTTTCGATATGCAACCACCACAGCGCCGGGTTGTCGCCCTCCTGCTTGGAATCGTAGATGCCGACGATCTGGTAGCCCTTGGCTTTCAACAGCGCTTGCGCCGCTTCCAGCTTGGCCTTGTCGGCGTCGGCGAAAAAGTAACCCCACAGCAGTGGCTTGGTGATATCCCATGGGGCATTCGCCTTCATGTCGTCAAACAGCGTGACCATTTCTTCTTTGCTAATCATATGTATTCCTTGAAGTTCCAGGCTGTATTTTACCGCGCGCACGATTTACCTGACGGTTGGCGCGTGTAACGTAACATTTGCCGCTTTCTGCTCAAAAAGCGTGGATTTTGGAGAGTATTTGTGCGTGATTGTGCACAACTTTAGAGCGATATCAATAAAAAAGTTTCCTGGGATCTATTTATTTTGGCTTGGCTGAGACCGCTCGTTTATAATTTGAAAAGTGCGCCAGTTGCATTTATTTTCTTTCTTGCTCTAGACAAATCACCAACATGCGCTCCCCTGGCGTTCGATTCTCCATAGCCCGGCACGCCCAATGGGCGCCCGGCCTGACCTCCCGCGAAGCATGGGCTGCCTGGTCGAAGGCGCCGTATGCCATCGTTCCAGGCGAAGAGCCAGGCGTGAAGCCGATGCCGCCGATGCTGCGCCGGCGTGCCGGCTTCCTCGGCAAGATGGCGCTGGAAGTGGCTTATCAGTGCCTGGACGGCCTTGGCGATATTCCTACCGTATTCTGTTCGCGGCATGGCGACGTGGCGCGCGCGGTGGAGTTGCTGACCGATCTGGCGAAGGGCGAGGCGTTGTCGCCGACGGCTTTTGGCATGGCGGTGCACAACGCGATTCCCGGCTTGTTCACCATTGCGCGTGCCGATCGCGCCAACCACATTGCGCTGGCGTCCGGCGCGGCGACCATCGAGCATGCAGTGATCGAAGCCTGCGGCCTGTTGGCCGATGGTGCGCCGGCGGTGCTGCTGGTGGCGTGCGATTGTCCGTTGCCGGCGCTGTTTACGCCTTTCGAGTCGTGCGAAGAGCAGCCTTTTGCGTGGGCCTGGCTGATGACCGCCGCCGATGACGGCGCGATCGCGCTGAACTGGAGCGCTTGCGGCGATGCGCCGAAAGGCGGCATGCCGGGCGGCTTGCAGGTGGCGGCCTTCCATCAAAGCGGTGCACGCAGCATGGAGCGCTGCGACGGGCGCTTGCGCTGGCATTGGAGCCGCGATGCTTGAGGCGCTGCTGGCGCGCTGCGGACTGTACTGGCGGGTGTTTGCGACAGGCTTGAGTTTTGTGGTGTTTGGTGTCGGCGGCCTGGTGCTGCGGCTGCTGGTGTTCCCGCTACTGAATCTGATGGTGCGGCAGCCCGAGCGCAGGATCAAGGCGGCGCGCACGGTGATACGCCGCGCCTTTCGCGCGTATGTGGACTTGATGCGTGCATTGGGCGTGCTGCGCTACGAGATCAGCGGGCTGGAAAAGCTGGAACGCGGCGGCTTGCTGATCCTGGCGAATCACCCGACGCTGATCGATACCGTGTTCCTGATGGCCTTCGTCAAGAACGCCGACTGCATCGTCAAGGGCGCGTTGTGGAACAACCCGTTCACGCGCGGGCCGGTGCGAGCGGCGGGGTATATCAATAACGAAGGCGGCGCGGAACTGGTGGAGGACTGCATCGCCTCGCTGGAACGCGGCAATAACCTGATCGTGTTCCCGGAAGGGACGCGCACGCCGGGCAATGGCGTGATCAGCATGAAGCGCGGCGCCGCCAATATCGCGGTGCGCGGTGCGCGCGACATGACGCCGGTGCTGATCCGCTGCGAGCCGGTCACGCTGGGCAAGGGCGAAAAATGGTGGCGGGTGCCGCCACGCCGTGTGTTGATGCGCATTGACGTGCTGGATGATGTGGCGGTCAGCAGCTTTACCGAAGGCGGCGCCAGCGAAGTGATGGCGGCGCGACAGCTGACTGAGTTTTTACAAAATTATTTTACGGGGAAGTATCAAAGCCATGCTTGAACTGGAAGTGAAAGAACTGATTATCGATGTGCTCCAGCTGGAGGACATTACGCCCGACGATATCGACAGCGCGGCGCCGCTGTTCGTCGACGGCCTGGGCCTCGATTCGATCGATGCGCTGGAGCTGGGCGTGGCGCTGCAAAAGAAGTACGGGATCTCTCTGTCCGCAGATTCGGAAGATACCCGCCGTCATTTTGCCTCGGTGCAGGCGCTGGCGGCGATGATTGAAAGCCATAGAAAAAAGTAAGGGGAAGTACATGATCGACCTGAGTGAAATGAATAAACAGCAGTTGCAGACCTGGGTGGTCGACCTGCTGGCAGATATGTTTGAACTCGACAAAGCCGAACTGACAGCCGAGTCGAACCTGTATTCCGACCTGGATATCGACAGCATCGACGCGGTCGACCTGGCGGTGAAACTGAAGCAGTTGACCGGCAAGCGCCTGCAGCCGGAAGTGTTCAAGACCATTCGCACTATCGGCGACGTGGTCGATGCGCTGGCCGGCATGACGGAGCAGGCAGCATAAGCACGATGCCGATGACTGTATTAACAGCGGCGATTACGCTGTTGTATCCATTGGCGATCTGGTTTGGCCACGGACAGGTGGAGCCGCGCTGGCTGGCTGGCCTGCTGTTGCTGGCCGTTGCCACGCGCCTGCCAGCGCTGAAGCTGAGTGGCGTCGCGCGCTGGTCGGTGGCTGGCGCACTGGTGCTGGTGGCCTGCGCCATCTGGAGCAATATGCTGTTGCCGTTGAAGCTGTATCCGGTGCTGGTGAACATGGCGTTGCTGGCGGGTTTTGGCTATAGCCTGACCACTCCGGTGTCTGCGGTCGAGCGCATGGCGCGCCTGCGCGGCGGCGATTTTCCGCCGGTGGCGCAGGCATACATGCGCACCGTGACGCAGGTATGGTGCGGCTTCTTTATCGTCAATGGCGCGCTTGCGCTGGGCACCGCGCTGTGGGCGACGGAGGCCGTCTGGTCGCTGTACACCGGTGTGATTTCGTACGTGCTGATGGCGGTGCTGTTTGGCGCCGAGTATCTGGTCCGTCTGCGTTTCAAGCGTTTGCATCATGTCTGACCGTATTGAAGATCTCACCGCCGCGATTGCGGCGCGTCCTGCCCATGGATTGCTTGGCTGGCGTGCCGGTGTGGCGGTCAGCAACGCACAGTTCCTGACGCGCGTGCGCGACTGGCATGCGCTGCTGCGCGCGCAGGCGGGGCGCAACTACGCACTGTACCTGGATGACAGCATCGAATTCGGCGCGGCGCTGCTGGGCGCCTGGCATGCCGGCAAAACCGTCTGGCTGAGTGCTGACACGCTGGAGGCAAGCTGCGCTTCGCTGCGCGCGCAAGTCGATGGCTTCCTCGGTCAATTTCCGGCGGCATTGCAGCCCTTGCAGCCACAGGCGGCGAATGGCAGCGGGGGCGATATGCCAGCCCGCGCACTGGCCAGCGATCTTCCTGCGTTGGTGGTATTTACCTCCGGCAGCACCGGCACAGCGCAGGCCATCCCCAAAAAACTGTCGCAAATTGCCAGCGAGGTAGCGACGCTGGAGCAGCTGTTCGGCCGCGCCGTGGGCGACGCCGCTGTGCTGGCGACGGTGTCGCATCAACACATCTACGGCTTGCTGTTCAAGGTGTTGTGGCCTTTGAGCAGCGCGCGCGCCATCCACGCGCTGAGCATCGCCTTCCATGAAGAACTGGCGCCCGCAATGGCTGCTGGCCCGTGCGTATTGGTCGCCAGCCCGGCCCACCTGAAACGCCTGCCGGAACATCTGGACTGGAGCGGCGCCGCACGCATGCTGCGCGGCGTGTTCTCGTCCGGCGGTCCGCTGCCCGAAGAGACGGCGTTTTCAACCGGCGCCTTGCTGGGCGAGGTGCCGATCGAAGTATATGGCAGCTCCGAGACCGGTGGTATCGCCTGGCGCCAGCGCAGCCGCTGCGGCGATGACTCCTGGCTGCCGTTCCCCACTGTCGATTGGCGCATCAGCGAAGAAGACGCCGCGCTGGAAGTGCGCTCGCCGCATCTGTCTGATGACGGCTGGCTGACGCTGGCCGATCGCGCCGAGCGTGTTGCCCATAGCGGCCCGTCGCGCTTCCTGCTGCTGGGCCGCGCAGACCGCATCGTCAAGATTGAAGAAAAGCGGATTTCTCTGACAGCGATGGAAGCCGCATTGCTGGCGTCAGGCCTTGTCGCTGAAGCGCGCGTTATCCTGTGCGAGCCGGAAACCGGCGAACGCCAGCGCCTGGCCGCCCTGATCGTGCCTGCACCTGCCGGTCGCGCGCTGCTGGATGAGCAAGGCAAGAATGCGCTGAATACGCGCTTGCGCAGCGTGCTGGCGACCGTGGTGGAGGCGGTGGCACTGCCACGTCGCTGGCGTTATCTCGACCAGATGCCGGTCAACGCGCAAGGCAAGATCACGCTGGCCGCATTGCACGCCTTGCTGGACAACGCGGACGGTGCGAGCAAGCGTCCGCGTTTCCCGCGCATGCGTGAACTGGAGCGTGAGTCCGCGCGCGTGCTGCTGGAAGTCAGCGCACCAGCGAACCTGCTGTACTTCGACGGCCACTTCGACGTTGCCCCGATCCTGCCGGGTGTGGTGCAGATCGACTGGGCGATGCACTACGGCCGCCAGTTCTTTACGCTGCCCACGCGCTTCAGAGGCATCAATGCGCTCAAGTTCCAGCAGGTGATACAGCCGGAGATGCCGGTGCAGCTGGAGCTGGTCCACGATACCGTCAAGAACAGCCTGAATTTCCGCTTCATGTCCGCAGCCGGCCAGCATGCAAGCGGCCGTGTCATGCTGGAGGATGTGGATGTTTAAGCCTTGCATCGTTGTTCCGGTGTACAACCACGAACACGCCATTAGCGCTGTGCTGGACGGCCTGCTGCTGCATGGCGTGCCAGTCCTGCTGGTGGATGACGGCAGCAATGCAGACTGCGCCGCCGTGCTGGATGCGCTGGCGCGTGAGCATGTGGCGGAAGTCACGCTGGTGCGCCTGGCGCACAATCAGGGCAAGGGCGCCGCCGTGCTGGCGGGCTTCCGCCGCGCGGCGGAACTGGGCTACACCCATGTGCTGCAAATCGACGCCGATGGCCAGCACCAGACTGGTGACGTGCCTGTGTTCCTGGCGCAGGCTGCGGCGCATCCGCAAGCCATCATTGCCGGCCACCCGATCTACGACGAGTCGGTGCCGAAGGCGCGCCTGTATGGCCGCTACGCGACGCATATCTGGGTGTGGATCAACACGCTGTCGCTCGATATCAAGGATTCCATGTGCGGCTTCCGCGTTTATCCGGTGGCACCGGTGAATGCGCTGGCGGCGCGCCGCCATATCGGCAAACGCATGAACTTCGACACCGATATCCTGGTGCGGCTGTTCTGGGACGGCGCGCAAGTGATCAATCTGGGCACCCGCGTTTCCTACCCGTCGGACGGCGTGTCGCACTTCCGCGTATGGCGCGATAACGTGCTGATCTCCTGGATGCACACGGTACTGTTCTTCGGCATGCTGCCGCGCATTCCCAAACTGCTGGCGCGAAAATGGCAAACCCGATGAGCGCGCGCGGACTGCATTGGGCATCGATCAACGAGATCAGCTTCGTGGCCGGCATGCACCTGCTGTTCTGGATTTGCCGTGTGTTCGGCCGCTGGCCGTTCCGCGTGTTCCTGTATCCGATCCTGGGCTGGTACGTGATGACCAAGCCGCTACCGCGCCGCGCATCGCAGGAGTACCTGCAACGGGTGTCGCGCTACACCGGCAGAAAATTGCCCGGCGTGCTGCGTCACTTCGCCGCGTTTGGCGAAAGCATCCTGGACAAGATGCTGCTGTGGGGCGGCTTGTACAAAGTGGACAGGGTCGAACTGCATGGCGGCGAACTGATTACAGATGCTGTGGCGGCAGGCAAGGGTGGTCTGCTGATCTGCGCCCACCTCGGCA
>Ga0308157_10002656_pt1 | contig 28346 bp, 23 predicted proteins | sample PhyBR1_FD_201035 | JGI IMG/M metagenome (GOLD analysis project Ga0308157, IMG submission 201035) | Phyllosphere microbial communities from UC Gill Tract Community Farm, Albany, California, United States - DLSLB.R1 | ecosystem: Host-associated > Plants > Phyllosphere > Unclassified | place: USA...
ACGAGGAGGAATCACTTAAAGAACTCTACACATGGATCATTAAAGTGATGCAGTCTAACAATTACTCTTATGAAATCATTTTTGTAGATGATGGTAGTACAGATAATTCTTGGCAGATTATTGAAGGCTTCTCCAATGAAAACCCTAGTGTAAAAGGGATTCGTTTTATGAAAAACTTCGGAAAATCTCAGGCTTTACATGCTGGTTTTGCAAAAGCAAAAGGTGATGTTATTATTACCATGGATGCCGATTTGCAAGACAGTCCAGACGAAATTCCTGAATTGTATGAAATGATTACAGCTCAGAAATTCGATTTGGTTTCGGGATGGAAAAAGAAACGTTACGATTCTGTTGTGGCCAAAAATCTTCCTTCAAAATTATTTAACTGGGCGGCTAGAAAAACTTCTGGCGTTGAGCTAAACGATTTTAACTGCGGATTGAAAGCATACAAAAATGTCGTGGTAAAAAACATCGAAGTTTCTGGGGAAATGCACCGCTATATTCCGGTTTTGGCTAAAAATGCTGGATTTGGAAAAATTGGCGAAAAAGTAGTAATTCACCAAGCTAGAAAATATGGTGAAACAAAATTCGGAATGGAACGTTTTATAAATGGTTTCTTGGATTTGATTACGATTTGGTTTTTATCAAGATTCGGAAAAAGACCTATGCACTTATTTGGTGCAATGGGTTCGTTAATGTTTATCATCGGATTTTTATCTGCAGGATACATTGGTGTTTCCAAACTATACCATATGTATACTGGAATGAAATACACTTTGGTTACCAACAATCCGTGGTTTTACATTGCTTTAACCACAATGATTCTTGGTACTCAATTATTTTTAGCAGGTTTCTTAGGCGAAATTATTCTAAGAACCAAAAGCAATGAAGCACGTTACAAAGTAGCTCGAGAGGTTAATTTTTAACGAAGAGCCCTAGCCCTGATGGGAACGGCATCCTTTTGTGGTGGGGTTCACCACAAAAGATATAGTGGACAGCAGGATTAGCTCCTGAAAAAGGCCTTATCTTTAATTAAAACTTAAAAAAAACATATGAACATTGCACCAAATATATTAAACGCTGTAAACGAATGGTTGACACCAACATTCGATCAAGAAACGCAAGCTGCTGTTAAGGAATTAATGACAACTTCTCCTAAAGAACTTGAAGAAAGTTTTTACAAGAACCTAGAGTTTGGAACTGGAGGAATGCGCGGTGTTATGGGAATCGGAAATAACCGAATCAATAAATATACGCTTGGAAAAAATACTCAGGGATTATCTGATTACATGCATCAAGTTTTTCCAAACGAACCTTTAAAAGTAGCTATTGCTTACGACTGTCGCCATAATAGCAACACTTTGGCAAAAGTGGTAGCTGATGTTTTCTCGGCAAACGGAATTCAAGTGTATTTGTTTTCTGATTTAAGGCCAACTCCAGAATTATCTTTTGCACTTAAATATTTAAAATGCCAGTGCGGAATTGTTTTAACAGCTTCTCACAATCCACCAGAATATAACGGCTACAAAGTTTACTGGCAAGATGGTGGGCAAATTGTTCCGCCTCAAGACAAAGAAATTGTCAATGTAATTGAAAGTTTGGGTTACGATAAAATCAAATTCAATGCAAACGAAGATTTGATTGAATACATTGATACTGAAATAGACAAAGCATTTATAAAATCGTCTATTGAAAATGCAAGTTTTAATACTCCAGCTGAAGCTAAAGACAACCTTCATATCGTTTTTACTTCATTGCACGGAACTTCTATAAAATCAATTCCAGATACTTTATCGCAAGCTGGATACAAAAATGTTCATATTGTTCCTGAACAGGCTATTCCAGATGGAAATTTTCCAACAGTAAAATCTCCGAACCCAGAAGAACCAGAAGCGTTAACAATGGCTTTGGCTCTAGCAGATAAAACAAATTCTGACATTGTAGTGGGTACAGATCCTGACTGCGACCGTTTGGGAGTTGCTGTTCGCAACAACGATGGTAAAATGATTTTATTGAACGGAAATCAGACGATGGTTTTAATGACTTCTTTCTTATTGAAACAATGGAAAAAAGCAGGTAAACTAAACGGAAAACAATTCGTAGGTTCAACAATCGTTTCTACTCCAATGATGATGGAATTGGCAACAAGTTATGGTGTTGAATGCAAAGTAGGATTGACTGGTTTTAAATGGATCGCAAAAATGATCAAAGATTTTCCTGAGCTTGAATTTATCGGTGGTGGTGAAGAAAGTTTCGGATTTATGGTTGGCGATGCCGTTAGAGACAAAGATGCTGTTGCTGCTACCTTATTAATATGCGAAGTTGCTGCTCAAGCTAAAGCTGCAGGAAGCTCTGTTTATAAAGAACTTTTACAGCTTTATGTTGAAAATGGTTTCTACAAAGAATTCTTAGTTTCGCTGACTAAAAAAGGAATGGAAGGTTTACAAGAAATCAACCAAATGATGATTGATTTACGCGAGAATCCTTTGAAAGAAATCAACGGACAAAGAGTTATTATGGTTGAGGATTACCAATCGTCTATTGCTTTAAATTTATTAGACGGTTCAGAATCGACAATGGAAATCCCAAAATCGAATGTATTGATTTATTATACAGAAGACGGATCAAAAATTTGCGCTAGACCTAGTGGAACGGAACCTAAAATTAAATTCTACATTAGTGTAAATGCTGAAATCGCATCGGTTTCTGATTTTGATGAAGCAGAGAAATTCTTAGATAGCAAAATACAAAATATCATTGCAGACATGCAGTTAAACTAAACCTGCATTTCTCAATTACACAATTTTGCAAATTGCATGCAGAATTAACAAGTTCGATATCTTTGAACTCTGGTTTACAATCTTGAAAGTAAATCAGAGTTTTTTTTATAAAAAAAACTAAAAAGAAATTGAAAACACCTCAATTGGATTAATTTTGTGCATTGAAAATTACATGCTCAAAATAAATACTAAAACCCAAAAGAGCTGACCAACCAAAAGAAAATAACATCAAGAAAAATAAATGAGTAATTTCAAAAAAATAGTTCCTTTTATATATCCGTATAAAAAATACGCATTCTTAAATATCTTTTTCAATGTTTTGTATGCGCTTTTCAGCACACTTTCGTTTGTTGCTTTAATACCAATGCTTCAGGTTTTATTTGAAAAAGGAAAAAGAGTAGAAATAGAGCCAGTTTACGAAGGCATTTTTAAAATAAAAGAATATGCCGAAGATTACCTGGCTTACTACATTACCACCGCACAAAAAAACCATGAACCTGGTTATGTTTTATCGGTAATGGTCGCTATTATCATTTCGATCTTTTTACTTAAAAACTTAGCCGATTATTTGGCGATGTTTTTTATTAATTTCCTTAGAAATGGAGTATTAAAGGATATGCGAAATGCTTTGTACAAAAAAACACTAGAACTCCCTTTGGCCTTTTATTCTGAAAAAAGAAAAGGAGACGTAATTTCTAGAATTTCGGCTGACGTAAACGAGGTTCAAAACTCTTTCTTAGCCATCTTGGAACTTATTGTAAAAGAACCTTTAACGATTATCTTTACCATAACCACAATGCTTATCATCAGCGCTAAGCTAACTTTGTTTGTTTTCATTTTTATTCCTGTTTCTGGATATATTATTTCATTGATTGGAAAACAGCTTAAAAAACAATCAACCAAAGCCCAAGAAGAGCAAGGAAGATTCCTTTCTACGATCGAAGAAACAATTGGCGGATTGAAAGTTGTAAAAGGATATAATTCTGAAAATTACTTTAATAAAGTTTTTCAAAACTCGACAGAGCGTTTTTTCACTTTATCAAATAGTATTGGAAACCGCCAAAACTTAGCTTCTCCAGCAAGTGAATTTATGGGAATTACCGTAATTGCTATTTTACTTTGGTACGGCGGTCAGATGGTTTTGATTGACAAAACACTAGAAGGCGCTGCGTTTATTGCTTACATGGGATTAGCTTACAACATTCTAACTCCTGCAAAAGCAATTTCTAAAGCTTCTTATGGAGTAAAAAGAGGAAATGCCGCAGCAGAACGTGTACTTGAAATTTTAGAACAAGAAAATACTATCGTTTCTAAAGAAAATGCTGTTGAAAAAACTTCTTTTGATGATAATATCACTGTTCAAAATGTAAACTTCAAATACGAAGAAGAAACAGTTTTAAAAGATTTTTCTCTTCAAATAAAAAAGGGACAAACTGTTGCTCTTGTAGGACAATCTGGAAGCGGAAAAAGTACAATTGCAAATTTATTGACTCGCTTTTACGATGTTAACGATGGTTCGATTTCTATTGACGGCATCAACATTAAAGACATGAACCTGCAATCACTTCGTAGCTTAATGGGATTGGTAACACAAGACAGTATCTTATTCAATGATACCATTAAAGCAAATATCGCTTTAGGAAAATTGGACGCTACTGATGACGAGATTATCGAAGCGCTTAAAATTGCGAATGCTTTTGAGTTTGTAAAGGATCTTCCGCAAGGAATCTACACAAATATAGGCGACAGCGGAAACAAGCTTTCTGGAGGTCAAAAACAGCGTTTATCTATTGCTCGTGCCGTATTGAAAAACCCTCCGATTATGATTCTGGATGAAGCAACATCGGCTTTGGATACAGAAAGCGAAAAATTTGTTCAGGTAGCATTAGAAAACATGATGCAGAACAGAACGTCGATTGTAATTGCACACCGACTTTCGACTATTCAGAAAGCAGATGTGATTGTCGTAATGCAAAAAGGAAAAATCGTTGAACAAGGAACTCATGAAGAATTAATTGCCCACAACGGAACTTACAATAAACTTGTAACCATGCAGTCTTTCGAATCGTAAGAACACATCAAACACCAGATTAATTTACACAGATTAAGGAAATATTAAAACTCAGTTTAATTTCTTTAATCTGTGTTTATTTTTATAACTTTAGGTTGATTAAGAACAAATCTTGTAACTCTACCAAAAATGTATCTTAAAAACCCCAACATAAAACTTCCAGATGACTCTGATACTATTGTGTGGAAATATCTTGATTTATCTAAATTTCTAGACCTTTTACTTTCTAAAAAACTATTCATGTCGCGCTCTGACAAGTTTGAAGATCAGTACGAAGGCACTTTTAGCGAACCGACTTACGAAGAAATTAAAAAGCTAGCGGCAGATAACCCTGAATTTTTAAATTACTACAAAACACATCGCGAAAAAGTAGCCATAAGCAGCTGGCACATCAATGAATATGAATCTTTTGCCATGTGGCAGATTTTTACCAAAAACAACGAAGGCTTAGCTATTCAATCTACAATTGGAAGGTTGCAAAAAGCAGTAAAACCAGAAAACAATTTTGACCAGTTTATTGGCGAAGTAAATTACATCGATTATAAAAAAGAATATATTCCGTTTGATGATTTATTCTTTCCGTTTTTATTTAAAAGAAAGAGTTTTCAATACGAGAGGGAAGTCCGTATTCTGAGTGATACTTCCAAAAGCGATATTAAATTAAACGACGGTTTAAAGATCAACGTCGACATTAATCAATTGATCGAAAAAATATATATTCACCCAAAATCTGAAAACTGGTATAAAAAACTGGTAATTGAATTGGTTGAACGTTTAGGATTTGGTTTCGAAATCGAAAAATCTGATCTTGAAAGTGATATATTGATTTAAAGATGCTAAGGTGCTGAGATGCTAAGATTCTAAGTTTTTTTTGCCACAGATTAAAAGGATTAGAAAGATTTTTTCCCGTTTCTGATTTGATTATGTTCCGTAGGAACATTTCATCGGTAGAAAAAATTATATTGTTTTGGTTAATTACGTTCCGTAGGAACGTTTGATTTAGACATTTTTTTGACAATCCAACACATCAAACGTTCCTACGGAACGTAAATTGATTTGTCATCATTTTTTTCTACCGACCAGACATTCCTACGGAATGACGGCTTGATGTATAAAAATAAAAAACGCTGTTTTCATTAATAAAAGCAATTTAAAAAAGAGAGGCAGTTTCAACTTATTGAAACAGCCTCTCTTTTTTATAAATCTTTTTAATCCTTTTAATCTGTGGCAAAAAAAAACTTAGAATCTTAACATCTCAGAACCTTAGCACCTTAGATCGGCTTATAACTCTTCACTTCCCATTTTTTAGAACCTAAGTCTATGTAATTATAATGTAAAACATCGTTCTTATCAAACTGACCATTTTGGTTGGTATCTTCAATGGTTCTAAAATACAGACGATTTTTAGATTCAATTAAACTCCAATCTACCAACTCTTGAAGATCTGCTGAAACTTTTGTGAAATTTTCTCCACTGATATCACTTAAGTACAAAGTTTTAATATCGCTTGTATCAATTTTTCCGTCTTTATTAGTATCTGAATCTGTTAATGTATAAACCATAACATTATTATGCGTTTTATCTGCAACGGTTTTCAGAAAAGTAGCTGTTAAAATTAGAACTGGTTTATCTGATAAAGGTCGGATAGAATCTGAATCTACTTTTTGGAATTTTAAATTCTGAAGATATCCTGTAATTTCATATTCTCCTAAATTAGAAATCGTAAAACTTACATCATTAACGCTCGAAGAACCAAATCTTGCCTTAGATCCTCTTTCAAAAACTCTTAAATCTCCAACTGGATGAATTAAATAATTGGTTCCTTCCAATTGAATTGGCAAATCGGCGATTTCAATCTGGGTTGTATCGGTTTTAGTAATGCTCACTTTATTTGAAGCACCGTAACTTACTTTTGGTTTTTGAACTTCTTCTCGGCAGCTTATGACTGTTCCGATAAGTATAAGGGCGATATATTTAAAATACTTTTTCATCTACAATGATTATATACGATTATCAAATATACTATTTTTGATTGTATTTTTGAGTTTTATTGAATTTTATAACCGATCACGAAGCTAGATTAAAGCCTCGCATTAATTTTAACGTTAAAAACCCTCGAAGTCATATAATTTGGAATTGCATATTGATTTTTCGAATACACATCACGAACCCAAGTATTTGTAATAGCATTTTGATTATTAAAGAGATTAAAAATTTCTAACCCCAAAGACAATTCTTTAAAGTTTTTTAGCCAGCCCGTTTTTGTGTTCTGCGTACTGCTGTCTACAAAAACTTTTGCAAAACCAATATCTGCTCTTCTATAATCATTCAATCTATTTTGATACAAGTATGGATCTGTGTAAGCAGGCGCACCACCTGGCAAACCTGTATTATAAACCAAGTTCAAATATACTTTCACACTTGGAATGTTGGGCATATAATCCTGAAACAACATCGCAAACTTTAATCTCTGATCTGTCGGACGGGCAATATATCCTTTGTTTTCGTAATTTTCTTCCGTTTTCATGTATCCAAAACTTATCCAAGATTCGGTTCCTGGTACAAATTCGCCGTTTAATCTAAAATCTAAACCTTGCGCATATGCTTTTGCATTGTTATTGGCAACATAACGAATACGAACATTATCAATAGAATATACGTTTACATCTGAAAGTGATTTATAATAAAGTTCCGTTACCCATTTAAAGGGGCGATTCCACATTTTAAAATTATAGTCGTTACCCAAAACAACATGAATCGCTTCTTGTGCTTTTACATTCGGATTTACGACGCCGTCCAGATCTCGAAGTTCTCTATAAAATGGCGGCTGATGATACAATCCTCCAGAAATTCTAAAAACCATATCGCGATCCCAATCTGGTTTTATTGCAAATTGCGCACGCGGACTTACTACAAATTGTGTTTTTCCTTCTTCTATTGCTCCCGAAACATTCCATCCTTGAAAACGCGCTCCTAAATGATACCAAATCTGACTTGAACCAATTTCTGATTGTTTATTCCACTGCGCATAACCAGAAAATCTATTTATGGTATTAAAATTTGTAGCACGAATATCCTGATATGGCAAAAGCGGCCCAGTATAAGGAGCGTAGGGCTGATTATTTTTTGGAAGAATAAGCAAAGGCGGATTTATAGAAAATCCAGCAGAATCGATTACCTCCCATTCTACTACTCGATCTCGAATAGATTCTCTAGTATATTTTAAACCAAATTCTAACTGGCTTTCTTTCCAGTTCTGAATTCCTTTCAGTTCAATATTTGCAATTAAAGCATCCAAATCGTTACGGGCATGATTTAGCTGAGAACCAATTCCGCGCGTAAAATCAATAGCCGAAGCATTTTCTGGATCTTCAGCATTTACGCTTCCTAAACGATATTGAGCCAAAATATCAAAATGCTCCTTTTCTGTAGTATGAAATAAAGAACCAATTAATTTTAAAGTAAGTGTAGAAGATGCTTTGTAAGTAGTTTTCAGAGCCCCAAAATAAGTATCGTATTGATCTTTTTCTTGCCCGTCATAATAAACTGAAAGCGCCATTGGCTGGTCTGCTGTACCAAAATTAGTTTGGCGCACCAAAGGTTCATATGAATATTTATTTTGAGAAATATTTCCTAAAAAGCTCATTTGCCATTTTTCAGAAATATCATAATTGATATTCGTTTGAATGTCGGCAAAAGTCGGTTTGTAATTCGTCTCTGTATCTTGGCTATTTACTAAAAGGCTATTATTTCTATAACGCACTCCAGTTACCGCTGACCATTTTTTGTTTTTAGACACTAAATCGACTGCAGCACTTCCTCCTAGAAAACTGGCTTCAAAAGCAGCACCAAATTGAGTTGGCTTGCGATAAGTAATATCTAAAACAGAAGACAATTTATCTCCAAACTTCGCCTGAAATCCGCCAGCAGAAAATTCAACATTTTGAACCAAATCTGTATTCGTAAAACTCAAACCTTCTTGCTGTCCCGAACGAATTAAAAACGGACGATAAACTTCTACTTCATTCACATAAACTAGATTTTCATCATAATTCCCGCCTCGCACCATATATTGCGAACTCAACTCGTTGTTTGAATTAACACCCGGAAGCGTTTTCAAAATATTTTCGATTCCGGCATTTGCGCCTGGAATTTTCTTTATGGTTTCCGTATCAACAGAGGTAATCCCTTGAACTCGCTTTCTATTTCCAGAAGAAACAAAAACCTCTCCCATTTGCTCCTCAGAATTATTCATAATCGGATTAAAAACAAAAACTTCATTTGTTTTCAAACTAACAGTTAAACTCATCATTTTTAACGAAACGTGAGTAAAAATCAAAGAAACTTTTTTGTTTGAAGGAATTATGATTTCATAAAACCCATTCGAATCTGACTGAACAAAAGTATTCTGCCAAGAGACATTCACACCCGAAACAGGATGTTTCTCTGCATCTAAAATCAGCCCTTTAATATGGGCGGTTTGAGCTAATGCAATACAGCTGAAAAATAAAAAGAGAAAAGCGAATGTAAACCTATTTTGACTCAAAGATTTGGGGTTTTATTTTTTTTGACTTCTGAAAAAACGAGTTTCAAAGATAGTAGTATTTCCTACATTATCAACTACCTCAATTTTTAAAACGTTTTCTCCTTCTGCCAAATACTGATCATCAAAAGTATGAGTAATTCTTCTGGCTTTATTTTCATATTCAAACAAAACCCAACTTCCGTTTAAATATCCATTATAAGACTTAATTCCCGACAAAGCATCGCCTATTGTAAAGTCAATTTTCTTTTGATCGCTAATCCATTTTCCTTCAACTGGTTTTGCAATTTTTATAACTGGCCCAATTGTATCCAAAACCAAACCATATGCACCTAATATTTTTGCCTTGGCAGCAAAAACGTCGCCTTTTCTAACGGTTCCATTATAGCTTGTTCCTTTACCAATATACAGCTTGTCTCGCAATGATTCCGGATAAGTATCGTCTTTTATAGTAATTGTAAAATTAGAATGCACCGGAACCGTATCGTCATGAATAAAAACTTTGTTATTTCTAACATCAAAATTCATATTAAAATCATCATAGAAAGTTCCAGCTGGAAAGAAAACCGACATATTATCTTTCTCAAAGTTGGCATCTCTGTTATACTTAATAAAATATTTTCCGTTAACCGGCTCCGCTTCTACAAGTGGTGTTGCAGCATCAAACTCAATTGGAACGGTCACCGAATTCATGTTTCCAAAATAATCAGAAACTTCGATTTTGTAATTTGAAGTTAAATTAGGTTCTGCTTTTACAATACCACGAAGAGAATCTGTTTTTATAATGCTTAAAGCAAAAGGCGTTTTCATAAAAAGCTTTTGCACGCGCTGTCCAGATTTTTTATAACGAGAATAATCTATCAGAGCATTGATGTAACGCATTTCATCAAAAGAATAGGTATTAAATTGATAATTATAATTCTGATTTCCGTTTAAAAAAGTTGAAACATTAAAAACACCATTTTTGTTATGTGAGACATCATCTGTATCTACCGCATTAATTCCGAAACCTATTTTTCCGTTAGCTTTTACTTTAGAAGCTAAATAAGTTCCATCTTTTTGAAGCACCATATTAACCAACAAAGGCTGTTTTGAAAGATTTACAGTACCATTATCCAAAGGATAAGCATATAAACTTGACAAAGTAGGCTTTTTGGTATCTTTTAAATTTTGATCAAAACCAAAGAATATCGGATTGATGACAAACTCCGTTTTAGTATCTCTTATTTCAAAATGAAGATGCGGACCTTCAGACGAACCTGTATTTCCAGAAAGGCCAATTATATCTCCTTTTGCAACAGGAAGTTCACCTGGCTTTGGAAACATTTCAATTTCATACGCCTTTTCTTTGTAATGTGTTTTTTTTACATAATCCAAAATGGCACCAGTTGGTGTTTGCAAATGTCCATAAACAGAAGTATAACCATTTGGATGCGTGATGTAAATACATTTTCCATTTCCAAAAGTCGAAATTTTGATTCTCGAAACATATCCATCAGCAATAGCATGAACAGTTAACCCTTCTCTCTGATTGGTTTTCAAATCAAAACCAGCATGAAAATGATTAGGCCTTAACTCTCCAAAATTACCCGAAAGTTGCATCGGAATATCTAATGGAGGACGAAAATAGTCTTTAGGATATTGCGTTTGAGCAAATATAAAATTACAAATCAAAAGGGTAAAGGCAGAAAATCTCATAAGCAACATTTTTGCTAAGATAAAGAAAAATAGACCAATAAAAGCAAGAAAAAACTTATAATTCTACAATTAATTGAATTACATATATTTATCTATTTTAATGTAAAAAAATCGATAAAAAATTGCATTAATAAAAAGGAATATTAACTTTGTAGGATTAAGTAATGAATAGGATGTATAATGAGTGTAATTGCAGAAATAATTGATACTCTTGAATATAAAGCCCAAAAGCTTTTTGAGAAATCAAAAGGTTTGGAGCAAAACAATCAAGTATTACGATTAGAATTAGCCAAAGCTGCGCAAATTATCCAGAAACAATCTGAGGAAATGGAAGCTTTGAAAAAGCAAAATGAAACACTTAAAATAGCCAATTCGTTACTTGGCAGCGACAATAACAAGAGAGAGACAAAGCTTAAAATAAATTCATTAATTCGCGAAATTGATTACTGTATAGCACAACTATCAGATTAATAATATGGACGGAAAGCTTAGAATTAAAATATCAATTGCAGACCGCGTTTATCCGCTTACGGTTGAACCTAGTCAGGAAGAAGGACTTAGAAGTGCTTCTAAAAAAATTGATGCTATGATAAAGCAGTTCGAAGAAAATTACGCGGTTCGTGACAAACAAGATGTTCTAGCCATGTGTGCATTACAATTTGCATCGCAAGTAGAACAAAAACAAATTGACAACGCAATCGATGGAGAAGAGACTATCGAAAGAATTAAAAGATTAAATTCGCTTTTAGATCAATATCTCGAAAAATAAACGTTCTTTACAGAAACTAAGATACTGCCTACATTAGTTCACAATTGGTAAACTCAACACTAACAATTTAGAATGAGCAAATCGTCGCTACTATAGTATGCCCTCCATTTGGCTGGGAAACTTGAACAGTGAGTTAGCTCAAAACTTGTCTTTACGAGTTTATACAAGCAATTAATGTAGGCTTTTTTTATATATAAACCCTAACAAACATGGACATCATAACGATCATCATTGGTATTGTAGGTATTGCAGCAGGTTTTGCAATAGCTAAAATTATCGAGAAAAGTAATATTTCAAACCTAATTAAAAACGCTAAAAAAGAAGCAGCTTCAATCTTAAAAGACGCTAATTTGGAAGCTGAAAATATCAAAAAAGATAAAATTCTTCAAGCAAAAGAACGTTTTATCGAATTGAAATCAGAACACGAACAAGTTATTTTAGCAAGAGACAAAAAAGTTGCTGAAGTAGAAAAACGTGTACGCGATAAAGAATCTCAAGTTTCTAACGAACTTTCTAAAGCTAAAAAAGTTAACGACGACTTTGAGGCTAAAACTGCCGAATACAACAACAAAATTGAGGTTTTAGACAAAAAACAAGCTGAAGTTGACAAACTTCATAAAAGTCAATTACAGCAATTAGAAGTAATTTCTGGTCTTTCTGCTGAAGAAGCAAAAGAGCAATTGGTAGAAGGTTTAAAAGCTGAAGCTAAAACGAAAGCAATGTCTCATATTCAAGAAACTATTGAAGAGGCAAAATTAACTGCACAGCAAGAAGCTAAAAAAATCATCATCAACACTATTCAAAGAGTGGGAACTGAAGAAGCAGTTGAAAACTGTGTTTCTGTTTTCAACATTGAATCTGACGATGTAAAAGGACGTATTATTGGTCGTGAAGGACGTAACATTAGAGCTCTTGAAGCTGCAACTGGAGTTGAAATCATTGTTGATGATACACCAGAAGCTATCATTCTTTCTTGTTTTGATCCTGTTCGTAGAGAAATTGCTCGTTTATCTTTACACAAATTGGTAACTGACGGACGTATTCACCCAGCACGTATCGAAGAAGTTGTAGCTAAAACAGCCAAACAAATTGATGACGAAATTATTGAAGTTGGAAAACGTACCGTAATCGACCTAGGAATTCACGGTTTACACCCAGAATTAATTAAAGTGGTGGGTAGAATGAAATACCGTTCTTCTTACGGACAAAACTTATTACAACACTCAAGAGAGGTTTCTAAACTTTGCGGTATCATGGCTGCAGAATTAGGATTAAACGTAAAACTAGCTAAAAGAGCTGGTTTATTACACGATATCGGAAAAGTGCCAGATACAGAAAGTGATTTACCACACGCCCTTTTAGGTATGCAATGGGCTGAGAAATATGGTGAGAAAGAAGAGGTTTGCAATGCAATTGGAGCGCACCACGATGAGATCGAAATGAAATCTTTGTTATCTCCAATCATTCAAGTTTGTGATGCTATTTCTGGAGCAAGACCAGGTGCAAGACGTCAGGTTTTAGATTCTTACATTCAGCGTCTAAAAGATCTTGAAGATGTTGCTTACGGATTCAGTGGGGTTAAAAATGCCTATGCAATTCAAGCTGGTAGAGAACTTCGTGTAATTGTAGAAAGTGAAAAAGTTTCTGATGACAATGCAGCAAACTTATCTTTTGAAATTTCGCAAAAAATTCAAACAGAAATGACCTACCCTGGACAAGTAAAAGTTACAGTTATTAGAGAAACAAGAGCTGTAAATATTGCTAAATAATCTTAGGAACATATATAAAAAATAAAGGCTGTCAATTGACAGCCTTTATTTTTATATCTCTATTTAAGTTTTACATATCATTAAAAACGATTTTAAAACTGGTACCCACTCCTACTTCACTTTCTACTTCAACCGTTCCTTTCATAGCCTCAATTTGATTTCTTGTAATATACAACCCGATACCTCGAGCTTCTTCGTGTTTATGAAAGGTTTTATACATTCCGAATATTAAATCGCCATAAACCTTTAAATCGATTCCTAGACCATTATCTGAAATCTTAAGCGATTTAAAGCCTTCTGGCTCTATTGCAAAATCAAAAGTAATTATCGGATCACGATCAGGATGTGCATATTTAATTGCATTTGTTGTAAAATTCAGCAAAACACTTTCCATATACGCCGGATTAAAATTTATCGTAAGATACTTCGGAACGTTGTTTATTATCGTTACTTTTCGTTGTTTATCATAACCTTTAATAGTCGAAATTGTCTTCTCGATATACTCACAAAGCTTTAACGGAACTACTGCAATATTAATATTGCTTTGCGTTTTTACAATTTGGGTAAGATTTGAAATAGTCTCATTGAGATCGTTGGAAACAGCTCGCAAGTATTCCAGCATTTCAGCTACAGTTTGCTTACTAACATCAGCATCGATAAGATCTAAAATCGATTTTATGTTCCCGGCCTGTGTATTTAAATTGTGCGAAACAATATGCGAAAAATTCAATAAACGACTGTTTTGATCGCTATACAATTTCATCGTTTTTAAAAGTTCCAGCTCTTTTTCTTTTTGCGCCGACACATCTGTATGGGTTCCAATTACACGTAGAGGCTTTCCATTTTCATCCCGTTTAATCACTTTTCCCCGATCCAAAATCCATTTGTAATTTCCACTGGAAGTCATTACACGATGATAATTTTCATAAAACGGAATCTTATTATCAAAATGTTCATGAATATCGGAGTAATATTTTGGTAGATCATCAGGATGAACGATTTTATCCCAACGTTCTGGATCATCAAAAATATCGGTAGATTCCAGTTCTAAAATTTTAAGAGACAAGGAGGAATAAAAAACACTATTAGTAACCATATCCCAGTCCCAAATTCCAACCGTAGAAGCATCCAGAGCAAATTGAAAACGTTCTTCAGAAATCTTAAGTTTCTCTTCTTTATCTTTCAATTCCGTAATATCCGAAACATGTCCATAGAAAATTACATTTCCATTTGCAGAAGATTCTGTTTTAGAAGAAACCCTAAACCAACGCATTCCTTTTTTTGGAAGAACAGCTCTAAACTCAATTTCCCAAGGTTTTATTTCTTTTCTAGCTTTGACTAAAGACTGAAAAAAAAGCTCGCGATCCTGTGGTAGAATTCGATCGTAAACTATAAACTTCATGTCATTATTAAAATCCACTGCTGAAAGTTCAAATATTTCATCGGCCGATTTACTTACAAGTGGAAAGGTGTAATTATTATCAGCATCAATAACAAACTGAAAAAGCAGGTCGGGCATTTCGGCCAACAATTTTTTATAAAAATTATTTACCTCCAAGCAATCGTCATTTCCATATAAATCAAAAACCATATACTACTTTTTTATGTAAATAAGATATTGAGAACTTATGCGAGAGAAGCAAAACAAAACATCATATTTTGCTATATTTAATTCCTTTTAATGCAAATTTTTAACACAATATATAAATTTTCAAAACAAAAAACGCACATACGATAAAAAATTATTTTCTCGGATGAAAACTATGCATAACCTCTTTTAAAAAACTGCGATCCAGATGAACATAAATTTCTGTTGTTGTAATAGATTCATGCCCTAACATTAATTGAATTGATCTCAAATCTGCACCATTTTCAAGCAGATGTGTAGCAAACGAATGGCGTAAGGTATGCGGACTTATATTCTTCTTCAACCCCATTTTTTGTGCAAGATCTTTAATGATAGTAAAGACCATCGCGCGTGTTAACTGATTTCCTCTTCGATTCAAAAATAAAGTATCTTCTGCTCCTTTTTTAATATTGAGATTACAACGAATTGCATTTCTATAAATATCAATATATTTCTGAGTTAATGATCCTATCGGAACAAACCTTTCCTTGTTTCCTTTACCCGTAATTTTAATAAAACCTTCATCAAAAAACAGATCTGATATTTTTAGCGAAATCAACTCAGAAACACGAAGTCCACAGCCATAAAGAGTTTCCAGCATGGCGCGGTTTCGCTCGCCTTCGTTGGTGCTTAAATCGATGTTTTCAATCAAAGCGTCAATTTCCTGAAGCGATAAAGTATCGGGTAATTTACGGCCTGTTTTTGGGGCTTCAATTAATTCTAAAGGATTATCATTTCGATAATCTTCAAAAACCAGATAATTGAAGAAACTTTTGAGTCCAGAAATTATCCTTGCCTGCGATCTCGGATTTACTTCTTTAGCGACCGAATAAATAAATTGCTGTAATGTTTCATCTGAAATTTTTATTGGCGAAACATCTATTTGATTGGTTTCTAAAAAAAGGCACAAACGTTCGATATCAAAGCCGTAGTTCTCAATCGTATTTTTAGACAAACCTCTCTCAATCCTCAAATACGACTGATAATCTTTTATGTATCTGCTCCAATTCATATTTACAAAGTAAGTAATTTTTTGGCATAAAAAAACCTTCCATCATTGGGAAGGTTTTTAAAATATTTTAAAATTCAGATTAGAATTTATAAGCAGCAGTTATAGCTAAAACACTGTTTTTTGGGCTATCATAATACTCATCCCAAGTGTCAGCATCATTATCTGCAATATTAGATAACCCCACAGTATAACGAGCGCCAACTGAAAAATTATCTGTAAAGTTATATCCAACTCCAAAATTAAACCCAGTATCAACAGATTTAAAACCATCTTTAACATCTTCTCCTTCGCTTTTCGCAGAAACTAAAAATCCTAATTGTGGTCCAGCTTCAACGGTAAATTGTTTAGTAACGTAAAATTTAGCTAAAACAGGAACATTAATATAGTTTAATTTAGTATCAAAATCTCTATTGCCAAATTCAAGTTTAGCACCTTGAGTAGAAAACAAAAGCTCTGGCTGAATAGACAATCTCTCGATAACTTTAATTTCAGCAAAACCTCCTATTTGAAAACCAACTAAAGAGTTCGCATCATAATAGTTACCACCAGCAAAACTTGTTATATTAAGACCTCCTTTTATTCCAAATCTTGTTTCCTGAGCATTTGAGAATGCAAAAGCCATAATTGCAATGGCAGATAAAATAATTTTTTTCATTTTAATTTGTTTTGGGTTAAATTAATCACATCAAATATAAAAATATTCTTCATAAATCTATATTAGGTTTTTAACAAATAAAATAGTAAATATTAGAGTAATTGTTAATTTTGAATTAAGCCAATTTAAAAATTAGAATTTCCATAATACAAAAAGCCTCTTCATTTTAGCGAAGAGGCTTTTAAAAAACACTTGATTAACTAAATACTTAGAAGTGTAAAGCGAAACCAACGTTGAACTGGAAAACATCTTTATAGTCATTCAAACCAATATTGTAACGTAGACCTGGTTCAACAGAAACATTTTTTCCAAGAAACCAAGCATAGCCACCTTGTAAACCAACAAAAGAAGGGTTTTCATCATAACCTTTTATACTAGCTCCAGTATAAGAAGCCTCTAAAGGAAATTTATTTAATAAATAATACTTTGCCCCTACTTTATAAGAAAATGCATTGTCACTGTGTCCAAAATCATTATAGCCAAGACCAACTTTAACTGCTAGATTATCAGCTACAAAATATCCTCCTTCGGCTCCTAATCCCCAAGTAGTTTCTCCATCAACACTCGATAATGAGAATCCTGTATTACCTACATTAGTAGCTCCAAAAGAAGTATTAGTTTCAATTAACCATTTTCCTTTTGCTGTTTGTTCTTGAGCATTTGCCCATCCGAAAGTCAATACTGCAATAGCAGCCAAAACAATTTTTTTCATAATTTTTAAAATATTATTTGATTAATATTCGACAAAACTAAGATTAGACTTACAAAAAATACTCCACGATAAGTTTAAAAAGTATTAAAATAAGACAAAAATGAAATCGATATAGACCAATTGAAAATCAAAGCTTTGAAAGAAGAAAAGAGGTTTTTCTAAATTGAAAAAACAGTTTGAGTGGGAATTTTAGTAATTATTTAATCAAAATTATAATGCAATAAAATGCTAAATATGTAGTTTTGAACTTTAAATAACATTTTAAAATACCAATTTTTAAAAACCTTTTTATGAAGAAAATACTTTTAGCAGCTGTTTTGTTTCTAGCAACATCAGCAGCAGTACAAGCACAATTACTAAAATTAGGAGTAAAAGCAGGGGTTAACTTTGCAAGCCAAACTGGAGATTTTCCAGATCAAATCGATAAAGAAGGAATCACTAGCTACCACGCTGGTTTAGTTGCAGAAGTAAAATTATTAGACAAGTTTTCTATTCAACCAGAGCTATTGTACTCTACTACAGGTGCATCTTATAAATTTAGCGATGTGAGTGAAGATGTTAAAAATGAACTAGGTTATATCGCTATTCCTGTAATGGCTAAATTTTACTTAAACAACACTTTCAGCTTAGAAGTTGGTCCGCAAGCTTCTTTCTTAGTAAGTGAAAGAAATGATTTCGATGTTAAAAATGGTGAAACATTCGAATTCGGTGTAAATGCAGGTTTAGGCGTTAAACTTACTGAAAACATCTTTTTACAAGGTCGTTATGGTTTAGGTTTGACAGAGGCTTCTAAAAATGCAGATATCAAAAACTCTGTATTCCAGATTTCTGCTGGATTCATGTTCTAAAAAATATATCACATACTTTTACAAAAACCGCTCTATTTATTAGTGCGGTTTTTTTATTTTTACACAGCTCAATGACAATTGCAAAAATCAATAGCAATGTCAATATCTCAAAACAAAACATACACATATGAAAATCTGCATTATCAACGGACCCAACTTGAATCTTTTAGGAAAACGTGAACCAGACGTTTACGGAAGCCAAACTTTTGAAGATTATTTTGAAACGTTGAAACAAAAATTCCCAAACATCGAACTTTCGTATTATCAAAGTAATATTGAAGGCGAATTAATTGGTAAAATTCAAGAATGCGGTTTTAGTTATGATGGAATTATTCTAAATGCAGGCGCATACACGCATACTTCTATTGGTTTGGGAGATGCGATGAAATCCGTTACAACTCCTGTAATAGAAGTTCATATTTCTAATACTTACGCTAGAGAAAGTTTTAGACATCAGTCGTATTTATCCGGAAATGCCAAAGGTGTTATTCTAGGATTTGGTTTAAAAAGTTACGAATTAGCGATTCAGTCATTTTTGTAATTTTTTTAAACAAATGTCATCCTAAGCGAAGTCGAAAGCTAATGGAAACCAGATGAGGCTTCGACTTGGCTCAGCCTGACAAACAAGTCAGTAGTTTCTTATCGAATTTAACAAATTATTAGTAACCTCATTTTCAACTTCTTTTATTTTTGTGAGAGAAACCACTTTCATGAGAAACTATACATTACTCGCTTTTTTATTATTTTCTATTTCTAATTTCGCTCAAATCAAAGGAACTGTAACCGATGAAAAGGGAAATCCGCTTCCATTTGTTTCTATTTTTCAAGAAGGCACCTATCACGGCACCACTTCTAACGAACAAGGAAAATATCAGCTTAACGTAAAAGAAATTGCAGGAAGCACCATAATTTTTCAATATTTAGGCTATAAAACTCAAAAGAAAATTGTTCTCGCAGCAACAACAACAGTCATTTTAGATGTTCAGCTTCAAGAAGAAAGCTTCGCATTAAATGAAGTTGTAATCGATCCTAAAAATAATCCCGCAAATGCAATTATAAAAAGTGCCATTGCCAATAAAAAAGAAAACTCAGATAAAACAGGAAGATATACCGCCGATTTTTATTCGAAAGGAATGCTTAAAGTCAAAGATCTTCCTAAAAAAATTCTAGGCAAAAAAGTAGAATTGGGCAACGACATGGGTGCTAATTTAGATTCGACAGGAACAGGGATTTTATATTTATCTGAAACAATATCTAAAGTTAGTCTTGAAAAACCAAACAAGTTTAAAGAAAACATTCTAGCTTCTAAAATTTCTGGAAATAACCGTGGCTACAGTTACAATACAGCAGCATTATCCAATTATGATTTTTATGATAATGCTTTAGATTTTGATGTTAAACTCATCTCTCCTATCGCAGACAATGCTTTTAATTACTACAAATACAAATTAGAAAGCACTTTTTACGACGATAACAATCAACAGATTAATAAAATTAAAGTTATTCCGAAACGCGATAAAGAACCCGTTTTTGAAGGTTACATTTATATTGTAGACGATAGTTTTGCCATTTATGCCATCGATTTAGAGATCAAAGGGTATAGAATGAAAAATGAATTTACCGAAATAATGAATCTAAAACAGAGTTTCAGTTATAACTCCAAAAACAAAATATGGTCCAAAAATGCGCAAACACTTTCTTTTAATGCGGGTATTTTTGGGGTAAAGTTTTCTGGAAATTTCAATTATGTTTATTCGAATTATGAATTTCCAGCGTCGTTTGAAAAGAAAACTTTCGGAAATGAACTCGTGGCTTTTGACCTCAATGCAAATAAAAAAGATGATACATTCTGGAATGAAATTCGTCCGATTCCGTTAACTATGGAAGAAAGCAATGATTACATAAAAAAAGACAGTTTGCAAACCATTAGAAAATCAAAAAAATACACCGATTCTATAGACGCAAAAAACAATAAATTTAAAGTTTGGGATATTTTAATGGGGTATGATTATAAAAACACTTTCAAGAAATATTCTTTTGATTATAAAGGATTGCTAAATATTTCTTCTTTAAGTTTTAATACGGTTCAGGGTTTCAATCTCGATTCTGGTTTCTCTTTTAAAAAATGGGATGAGGAAAAAGGAACAAACACTTCAATAAGTACCACTTTTAATTATGGCTTTTCGGATGAACGTTTTCGTGCCATTGGCGAATTCAGCCATCGATTCAACACGATCAATTACGCTACAATTTGGGGTTCAGGCGGAACAAAAACAGCGCAATTTAATAGCGCACAACCTATTTCTAATTTGATCAACTCTGTAAGTTCTTTGTTTTTTAAAGACAACTATATGAAGCTGTACAACTTAGAATTTGTTGAAATTAATTACGGTCAAGATATTGCGAATGGAGTAAATCTTACCGGAAAAATTGGCTACGAACAGCGCAAACCACTTTTTAACACCACCGATTATTCGTTCTTTAAAAAAGAGGATCTTTATTCTTCCAATAATCCTTTGGCTCCAGACGATTTTACAACTCCCGCTTTTGATCAGCATCATTTATTTAAAGCTCTTGTAACATCTAGAATCAACTTTGGCAACAAATACATTTCAAGACCAGACGGCAGATTTAATTTTAAAGATGATAAATATCCGACCGTTTATTTAGCATTCGAAAAAGCATTCGCGGCAAGCGAAAAAAAGTACGAATACGAAAGAATAGGTGCTTCTGTTCAATATGATTTATCTCTTGGAAATAAAGGTCTTTTAGGAACCAATTTTAGAGGAGGCAAGTTCTTTAATGCAGAAAATATTTCGTTTATCGATTACAGACATTTCAACGGAAACCAAACCCATATAGGAACAAGCGAACGTTATTTGAATGTTTTTAATATGATGCCATACTATTCAAACAGTACAAATGACAGTTATTTTGAAATGCATACTGAATACAATGACACTGGTTTTATCATGAATAAAATTCCGTTATTGAATCTTTTAAAATCGACTATGAATATTGGTTTTCATGCTTTAGCGATTCCAGACAGAAAACCATATTATGAATTCACTGTTGGGCTAGATAATTTAGGTTTCGGAAAATTTAAATTATTCCGAGTAGATTATGTGCATTCTTATCAAGGAGGGATTCAGCAAAATGGCGTTGTGTTTGGGTTGAAGATTTTGAATGCATTAGATTAGAAGATGCTAAGGCTCTGAGATGCTAAGATTCTAAGCTTTTTCCTTTAGCAATATTTACTAATTTTTGTCAGGCTGAGCGAAGTCGAAGCCCACACAAAGATTTTTAAATTAATCTTTGTCAAAGTTTAAAACTTTGACAAAGAAAAAACCTTAGAATCTCAGAACCTTAGCATCTTTAACAATGATAATCATCTGGTTCAATATGAATCAAAACATTTCCTAACTGCGGAATTTGTTCTTTTAAAGTATCTTGCAATTTATGAGACAAATCATGTCCTTCTTTTACTGAAATTTTTGCCGAAACTATGGCGTGAAGATCAACATGATAACGCATTCCTGCTTTACGAATAAAACATTTTTCGGTACCAAGAATTCCTGGAACAGTTAAAGCGACAACACGAATTTCTTCTACTAAATCGTCATTTAGGTTTTCATCCATGATTTCGCCAAGCGCTGGTCTGAAAATTTTATAACTGTTGTATAAGATAAAAAAAGCGGCAAAAAGCGCAGCCCAATCATCTGCAGATTCGTAGCCTTTGCCCATAATCAAAGCAATTGAAATTCCGATAAAAGCAGCTACAGACGTTATAGCATCACTTCTATGATGCCAAGCATCGGCTGCTAAAGACGAACTATTTGTTTGCTTACTTCTTTTCATTACCAAACGAAAAGAATACTCTTTCCAGATAATAATGGCGCCTAAAACATATAAAGTCCAAGATTTTGGTAAATCGTGCGAAGTCCCAATATTAGCAATACTTTCGTAACCAATAATTGTTGCTGAAGTAATTAAAAATCCAACAACCAAAAACGTAATAAGAGGTTCTGCACGACCATGACCATAAGGATGATTTTCGTCTGCTGGTTTATTCGAATATTTGATTCCAAACAGCACCAAGAAGGACGCAAATATATCTGTCGTCGATTCAATCGCATCTGCAATTAAGGCATAAGAATTGCCAAAAAAACCTGCAAGACCTTTTACAAGGGCCAAGCAGGTGTTTCCAACTATACTAAAGATAGTAGCTTTTATAGCTTTTTGTTCGTTTGTCATTTAGACTATTTTTTTTTCGCCACGAATTCTCGAATTATTTTTTATAATCTTTGAAAATAAAAATTTGTGAATTCATGGCTATCAACTTTTTAAGCTCTCACGATTTTTGCACCGATTGCTCTCAAACGCTCGTCGATACGCTCGTATCCACGGTCGATTTGCTCGATATTCTGGATCGTACTTGTTCCTTTTGCAGAAAGCGCCGCAATCAATAATGAGATTCCTGCACGAATATCAGGAGAAGACATTGTAGTTGCTTTCAATTGAGATTCGAAATTATGTCCCATAACCACAGCTCTGTGCGGATCACATAACATAATTTTTGCTCCCATATCGATTAATTTATCCACGAAGAACAAACGGCTTTCGAACATTTTTTGGTGAATTAAAACGTCTCCTTTTGCTTGTGTTGCCACAACTAAAACGATACTTAATAAGTCAGGTGTAAATCCTGGCCATGGAGCATCAGCAATAGTTAAGATAGAACCGTCGATATCTGTTTTTACTTCATATCCATCTTTGTGAGCAGGAATGTAAATATCGTCGTTACGTTTTTCGATTGTGATACCCAATTTTCTGAAAGTATTCGGAATCAAACCTAAATTTTCCCAGCTTACATTTTTGATTGTGATTTCGCTTTTTGTCATAGCCGCAAGACCAATCCAAGAACCAATTTCGATCATATCTGGTAAAATTCTGTGCTCGCAACCTCCAAGGCTTTCAACACCTTCGATAGTCAATAAGTTAGATCCTACTCCAGTGATTTTTGCTCCCATAGAGTTCAGCATTTTACACAATTGCTGTAAGTATGGCTCACAAGCAGCGTTGTAAACTGTAGTTGTTCCTTTTGCCAAAACTGCTGCCATTACAATGTTTGCAGTTCCAGTTACAGAAGCTTCGTCTAAAAGCATATCTGTTCCAGTTAAGCCCTCTTTTGGAGATTCTACTCCGTAAAAATGATCTTCTCTGTTATATCTAAATTTTGCTCCAAGGTTAATAAAACCTTCAAAGTGTGTATCTAATCTACGACGACCGATTTTATCTCCTCCTGGTTTTGGAATATATCCTTTTCCGAAACGAGCCAAAAGCGGACCAACAATCATAATAGAACCACGAAGCGCTCCTCCTTCTTTTTTGAAAGCTTCAGTTTCTAAATATCCAACATTAACTTCGTCAGCTTGAAAAGTGATCGAACCTGGTTCGTTACGTTGAATTTTTACCCCTAAATTACCCAACAAAGTGATTAATTTATTGATGTCTATAATGTCAGGAATGTTATTAATTTTTACTTTCTCTCCTGTTAGAAGCACGGCACATAAAATTTGTAATGCCTCATTTTTTGCTCCTTGCGGAGTGATTTCTCCTTTTAAAGGAGTTCCTCCTTCGATTTTAAAAATTCCCATAGATCTTGTTTAGGTTCTTTCAAAGTTTCTAAGATTCTGAGATTCTAAGATTCTAAGTAAAAAAACTCAGCAACTTAGTAGCTTAGTAGCTTAGCAGCTTTTTTTATATTTTTGTTTTTGTTTATTTTTTAAGCATCTAAGTAAAAAAACTTAGCAACTTAGGGGCTTAGCCTCTTAGTAGCTTTTTTTACTTTTGATTATTATTTTTTTGAAATGTCTTTTTTTGACCGCCTTTATTATTGTTTTTGTTATTCTGAGTTTTCGGCTGTATACCAGAAGCTGTTTTATTAGACATGCGTTTGTTGGTACGCATTAAATCTGTAGTATTTAACAGTTCTTCTGTACTGTGCAATAAGTTGATTTTGCCACCTGATAATTCATATAAATGTTCAAAAATCACATCATCTTTTACAGTGTCTTTGTTCCAGCTCAAAAACGATTTTTTCATGTGGTTGGCGATTACCATAATCAGTGCATTTTTCATTTCGCCTTCTTCCCATTTATTGGCAACATCAATCATATATTTGATGTTATTGCCATAAAATCTATATTTTGGAAAGTTCTGCGGATACTGCAAAGCATCTGGTTTTAGCTCCAAAACTTCTCTTGACGGAATCGGGTATGGTGATTCTACATTAAGTTTAAAATCAGACATAATAAAAAGCTGATCCCAAAGTTTATGCTGAAAATCTGGAACATCACGCAAATGCGGATTCAGACTTCCCATAACCTGAATGATGTATTTTGCGGCTTTATTGCGCGTTTCATCATCTTCGATTGCAGTTGCCTGATCAATCAATTTTTGCAAATGACGACCGTACTCCGGAATAATTAAACGCTGTCTTTCAGAATTGTATTCTAAATTGAAAACAACGTCACTTGCGGCTTCTCTTTTATATTTTTCGATCATAAGTTTATAATGAAACTATACCTTCTATTGTAGAAACTTCTTTGTATTTACTGATTACATCATCTGAGCTGTGCATAGTAACATCTACAGAAACGCTGGTAAATTTACCAGTTTTTGATTTTGTTGTTTTAATCACCGCTCCCATTCTATCGAAAGCTTTTTCAACACGCTCTACATTATCTGCTACAGAAGGCACAATAAATTTGTACAAATATTCTGCTGGCCAAGTGTTTGCGTTATCAAGCTCCACTTTTAATCTTTCGTAAAATTCGGCTGTATTTTTTTCTTTATCGTTATCCATTCGTAATTAAAAATAAACGCAAATATACGGTTTTTGATTTTAGATTTCTGAGTTTAGATTTTAGATTTTTTTCGGTGTTAAAACTTTGTTTTAAAGGAACAAAGTTACAAAGGTGCAAAGGTGCATAGAAAAAAGCAATCGAAGATTATTTCTTTGTAAATTTTACGCTTATATTTGAGAAATAATCTGCTTAAAAAATTGCTCGCAAACATATAGAGTTTGTCTTTTGTCATCCTGAGGAACGAAGGATCACACTAGAAACTCGACAAAGATTGGAGAATTTCTCTGCGGAGCTACTTGTGTGATCCTTCGTTCCTCAGGATGACAAGTTTGCGTTTAAACTCTTCGATATTAAAATACTTCACAATGAAAAAACTCCTTTTACTTTTTATCGCTTTAACAATAAATTCAATTCAAGCACAAGAAATTAAAACTCTAACCTATTTCCAAAATGACACTTTAAAACTGGATTTAGATTTATATCTGCCTAAGAAAAAAGCTGGCGAAAAAATTCCGTTGATTATGTTCGCTTTCGGTGGCGGATTTTCTGGAGGAGAGCGCACAAGCGAAAAAGACTTTGGTTTATTCATGGCAAAAAATGGTTATGCTGTTGCGAGTATTTCGTACAGCTTATACATGAAAGGAAAAGATTTTGGCTGTAAAGGAACTTTAACCGAAAAAATAAAAGCAATACAAATTGGTGTGAGCGATATGTGGCAGGCAACCGCTTTCTTAGTTGAGAATGCTGATAAATATAATCTTGACACTTCAAAAATCTTTATTTCTGGAATTAGTGCCGGAGCAGAAATTGGTTTCCACGCTTCGTTCTGGGATTATAAATTAATGAATCTATACAAAAGCAATCTCCCTGAAAACTTTAAATATAAAGGCTTCATTGGAGGTTCTGGAGCGATTCAGGATATTAATTTGATTACAAAAGAAAAAGCAATTCCGATGTTATTGGCGCACGGAAGCAATGACGATACGGTTCCGTACGCTGCAGGTTCGCATCGTTCTTGCCCGACAAATGCTTCTGGCTGGTTGATTCTTTTTGGTTCTTATGCCGTTTATAATCAAATGAACGATTTGCATAAAGACATCGAACTGATTACTTTCTGCGGTGGCGGACATGAATTCTCTGGTTATCTTTTCCACGAAGGACAACAATATGTTTTAGATTTTGTGAATGATGTTCTGAAGGGCAAAAAATTCCAATCGCATTTGATTCAGCCTTCTAAAAAAGGGAAAGGTTCCGGGAAGTATTTGTTTTGCGAGTAAAATATTACTTTATTTGCGCGCTGATAAAACAATCAAAAAAAACTAATGGAAGAAAGTTTAAAAATTTATGAAAAAACTATTGCAAAAAAGCACAGTTTTGGGTGGACACCAAAATTTGAGGAAGAATTTAAAACTAACTTAAACGATAAATTATTTATATCCCTTGCAGAAAAAACATTTGAAAGTCTTAATTGGGATTTAGCGTATAAAAACGATAAAACTATTGAAGCAAAAAGAAAAGAAAATAGTTTTGGCATTGAAAAATGGACGGAAACTATTTCAATTACTTATAGTCACGGAAAAGTTCTTGTGAAAAGTGAATCGTTAGGAAATGAAATATGGGACAATGGAAGAAACTCAAAAAGAGTTAAATTATTTATTCACGCCTTTAAAGAAACTGAAAAGAGTTTTGACAAAGAATCACTTAATAAATTAGAAATTGAAATTGATAGGAAAAATAATTGGGATGATTACATTGTTCCTGAAAATCTTCCTAAACCAAACAAAACAAAAAAACCTAATTTTATAATTCCGCTAATTGGTGGACTTATATTTTCTATTTTGCTCGCTTTTATCATTGCTGAAATATCTATACACGTAATTTATGTAATTGGATTATTTGAATTTCTAGCGGGATTAGCAATCGCCTTCTCATTAAAATACTTAATAAAAATTTCAAACTTTACTGAATTTCAAAAACTTCAATATCTATTGATTGGAATGATAATTCTTCTTTATTTTTTAAATCAATATTTTCAATATGAAATAATCTTAAGAGAAAATGATTATGAGAGGATTGGCTTTTTTGAATTTATAAAATTAAGTCTTGAAGAGGGATTAATTATTAAAAAAACAAATACTGGCTGGATCGGATTAGTAATTAGCTGGATTTTACAACTTATAATAACTTATTATGTTGCTTTATCAAAATTAATATCTAATATTTCACTTTATCAATTAGAAAGAATCCCTAAAGAAGTTTTAGATTTCGCCTTTTATCATTTTGTAAAAGAAAAAAGTGAAAAAGAAATTAGATATGAATTATCGAAAAAAGGCTGGTCTGAGAAACAAAATCAAGATGAAGTTTTTGAAGCAGTTGTGGCAATTAGTACCGTACAAGAGCTTACAAGATAAAAATCACATCAAGTCTCACTGTTTAAAACCAACAGCAATTCACATAAAAACTGCTCCAGCGGAGCAAAATATTTATAGCAAATTTCAATTTCTCGCATATCAAAAGCTCCAGCGGAGCGGCATATAAATTCAAAATGTGTCGCCCCGCTGGGGCTTTTTAATAAATAATCAATTCTGTTTTCTATAAATATGTCGCTCCTCCGGAGCTTTTTAACCTATGACATCCCTACTTTCTCTATAAATTATGTCGTCCCTCTGTGACTTTTTTGTTTCGTAAAATTATATTCATAAAATAATTCCAAAAACAAAACTATCTCTCCTTTTTAGCCCTGATGGAAGCGGAAATCCTTTTGCTTTTTCCTTTAAAAAGCAAAAGATTGCAGCGGACAGCAGGAACCCATGACTACAAAAAATGCCAAATCTTTCGCTTCAAGTAAATATTCTTTTTAATTATAAATAAGTTTAGGTAAATTTGCGCTTTATTTTTAGAATAGTGCAAAAAGAAATTATAGTCTTGCTTGGCGGACCTGGTACTGGAAAATCAACACTTATTAACGAATTGGTAGCTCGTGGCTTTTGCTG